>Ga0182740_1002223_pt1 | contig 12130 bp, 7 predicted proteins | sample eDN5th37CKraftBY_FD_128872 | JGI IMG/M metagenome (GOLD analysis project Ga0182740, IMG submission 128872) | Enriched backyard soil microbial communities from Emeryville, California, USA - eDNA 5th pass 37_C Kraft BY (version 2) (version 2) | ecosystem: Environmental > Terrestrial > Soil >...
GAGCCGCGCGACAGGTCCTTGATGTCGCAATTGCCGCCATGTTCGCGCGGCGGCACCGTGCGGGCGCCCTCGGCCGCCGCCCTGTCGCGCGCCTCGCCCTTCAGCGCCCCCATGTGGGCGGTGGGGCCGCCGTCCGGCAGGTTGGCGAGGCCGGGCACGCGGTCAGGGTTGGTGTCGAACAGCGCCTTTTCGCGGGCGTTCCATGCGTCCAGCATCTTGCGGTCGGGCAGGCAGCCGATCAGCCCCGGATGGATCAGGCCGGCGTAGCGCACGCCCGGCACGTGGCGGGACTTCGTGAACATGCCCTCGAAATCCCAGATCGACTTCTGCGCCTCGGGGAAATAGTCGGTGAGGAAGCCGCCGCCGTTCTTCTTCGAGAAGAAGCCGTTGAAGCCCCACTGCATCTCTTCCTTGGCGCCGATATCGAGAATATCGACCACCAACAGGTCGCCCGGCTCGGCCCCCTTCACGCCGATGGGGCCAGAGAGATAGTGCACCTGTGGCAGCTCCACGTCGCGCACGTCGGAGGCGTCGTCGTTGTTCCTGATCTGGCCGCCGGTCCAGTCATAACACTCGATCTTGAAATCATCGCCGGGCGCGACCCAGACGTTGATCGGAATGTCCGGGTGCCAGCGGTTGTGCACGTTCGCGTTGCTGTGCGGGTTTGCCGACAGGTCTACGGAAATCAGGGTCTCGGCCATGGCGTCCTCACGGTTGAACAACAGGGAAAACAGGGAATTCAGACGGACAGGAACCGCTCCACCGCGGCGGCGTCGACGTCGGCGCGCTGCGCCTCGTGCACGAAGCGGCCGTTGTCGATGACGACGATGCGATCGGCCACGTCGAGGGCGAACGACAGCACCTGTTCGGAAACCAGGATCGACAGGCCGCGCGCGTCGCGCAGCTGCTTCAGCGTGCGGGCCATGTCCTTGATGATCGACGGCTGGATGCCCTCGGTCGGTTCGTCGAGCAGCAGGGTTTTGGGGTCGGAAGCCAGCGCCCGGGCGATGGCGAGCTGCTGTTGCTGGCCGCCGGAGAGGTTGCCGCCGCGCCGGCCGCGCATCTCCCACAGCACCGGAAACATGCTGTAGAGGTCCTGTGGCGCCTCGCGCCGGCCGGTGACGGTGAGGCCGGTTTCGATGTTCTCCTGCACCGTCAGGGCGGAGAAGATCATCCGCCCCTGGGGCACGTAGGCGACGCCGGCGGCGACGCGCCTGTGCGACTTGAGGCCGTTCAGCGGCGTCTGCGCCACCGACATCTCGCCGCCCATGGCGGGGATGATCCCCATCAGCGTCTTCATCAGGGTCGACTTGCCCATGCCGTTGCGGCCCATCACCGCGACGATTTCGCCAGGCGCCAGTTCGAGGTCGAGTCCGTGCAGCACTTCCGACGCGCCGTAGCCGGATCTGAGGTTGACGATCTTCAGCATGGCTGGCTCCTTTCCTGCGGCGGCCCCGGGTGCACGCCGTGACCTGCGGACGCAATCCGGGCGTCGTTTCGTTGCAGGTTCAATGAAATCAGATACTTGCGGGTTGCCTGGCTGGTTGATCCGGCGCGTCCGTCAGTGGCCCAGATAGACCTCGGCCACCCTGGGATCGGCCTTGACGTGGGCCAGCGAGCCTTCGGACAGCAGCTTGCCCTGGTGCAGGACGGTGACGCGGGTGGCGATGTCCTCGACGAAGCTCATGTCGTGCTCGATGACGATGACGCTGCGGTCCTGGATGATGCGGTTGAGCAGTTCGGCGGTCTTGCGCCGCTCGGCCACCGACATGCCGGCCACGGGCTCGTCCAGCATCAGCAGTTGCGGGTCCTGGATCAGCAGCATGCCGATCTCCAGCCACTGCTTCTGGCCGTGCGACAGCAGGCCGGCTTTCTTCTCCAGCGAGTCATCCAGGAATATCTGCTCCGCGATGTCGCGGATCCGGTCCCTCACGGCGGCGTCGCGGCGGAAGGCGAGGGCGCCGAATACGCCATGGCCCTTCGGGTAGCTGATCTCCAGGTTCTCGAACACGGTCAGATCCTCGTAGACGCTGGGCGTCTGGAACTTGCGGCCGACGCCGGCGTGGACGATCTGGTCCTCGCGCATTTTCAGCAGCTCCATGTCGCGAAACCGCACGGAGCCGCCCGTGGCCTTCGTCCGGCCGCAGATCAGGTCGAGCACCGTGGTCTTGCCGGCGCCGTTGGGGCCGATGATCACCCGGCACTCGTTGGGGGCGATGTAGAGGTTGAGCCCGTCAACCGCCTTGAACCCGTCGAACGACACCGTCAGGCCCTCGACCGTGAGGATGAAGTGGGATGGCTCTTCGAACATGATGCGATCCTCCGGTCAGACGTTCAGAGCGCGGCGCGGGCGGCGGCGTCTGTCATGGGAGTTGCGGGCAACGGATTTGTCGACAGTGCGTTCAGGGTGGCGGCGCCGGGGCGGCGCCCGGCGGCGTCGCGGGTCAGGGGGGCGGGCTCGGGCGCTTCCGGGGCGTTCGGGTCCGCCGGCGTCGTCGTCTTGCGGCGCAGCAGGCGGGCCAGCAGCGGCTCGATGCGCTCAACCCACACCCCGGCGAGGCCGGACGGGAAGGCCATCACCACGGCGATGAACAGGGCGCCGAGGCCGAACAGCCACAGTTCGGGGAAGCTCTCCGAGAAGCTGGTGCGGGCCAGGTTGACCAGCAGCGCTCCATATACCGCGCCGATCACCGACAGGCGGCCGCCGACCGCGCAGAAGATCACCATCTCGATCGACGGCACGATGCCGACGATGGTGGGCGACATGAAGCCAACCTGCAGGGTGAACATCGCCCCGCCAACGCTGGCGAAGACGGCGCCGAGGCAGAAGACGAAGGTCTTGAAGGCGGCGACGTCGTAGCCGGAGAAGCGCACCCGGTCTTCCTGGTCGCGCATGGCGATCAGGATGCGGCCAAGCTTGCTGCGCTGCACGAACAGGGCGAGCACGGCGGCGAGCAGCAGCAGGCCAGCGCAGACGAAATACAGCGTCACCCTGGCGCTGTCCGGCCGGATGTCCCAGCCGTGCAGGGTGCGCAGGTCGGTGATGCCGTTGACGCCGCCGGTGTAGCCCTGCTGGCCGATGATCAGGATGGTGGCGATGGCGGCGATGGCCTGGGTGATGATGGCGAAGTACACGCCGCCCACCCGGCGCCGGAACATGGCCGTGCCGATGATGAAGGCGAAGGCGACCGGCAAGGCGATGATGGCGATGAGGGTGAAAGGCAGGGAGTGGAACGGCTCCCACCACAGCGGCAGCGCCTTCAGCTGGTTCCAGTCCATGAAGTCCGGGATGCCGGGCGTCGACTGGATCTTCGTCGCTTCGGGCGTCGAGGCCTCCAGCTTCAGATACATGGCCATGGCGTAGCCGCCGAGGCCGAAGAACACGCCCTGGCCAAGAGAAAGAATGCCGCCCATGCCCCAGCACAGCACGAGGCCGATGGCGACGAAGGCGAAGCACAGATACTTGCCGAACAGGTTGAGCCGGAAGGCGTCGAGACCGAGCGGCAGCGCGACGAGCAGCAGGGCGGCGAGGAGGGCGAGGCCGATGATCTGGCGCCTCAGGCCTGGGTCGGATGCGGAAAAGGACAGGCGCATGGCGGTCTCCGGAACAGGCGTTCGGTGAATTCGGGATCCCGGGCGGCGGTCCGCGTCGCCCGGGAGAGGGCGTCAGTCGCTCACTTGCGCAGCTTCAGGGCGAACAGGCCCTGCGGGCGCAGCATCAGGATGCCGACGACGGTGAGCAGCGTGAGCACCTTGGCCATGGAGCCGGAGAGGAAGAACTCGAGGATCGACTGGGCCTGGCTGATGGTGAAGGCGCTGGCGATGGTTCCGAGCAGGCTGGCGGCGCCGCCGAACACCACGACAAGGAAGGTGTCGACGATGTAGAGCTGGCCGGAACTGGGGCCGGTGGAGCCGATCATGGTGAAGGCGGAGCCGGCGACGCCGGCGATGCCGCAACCCACCGCGAAGGTCAGCCGGTCCGTGCGCTCCGTGTCGATGCCCACGGCGCCGGCCATGGTGCGGTTCTGCACCACGGCGCGCACCTGGCGGCCCCAGGATGAGCGGTGCATCATCACGCCCACCGCGATGGAGATGGCCACGGCGATGCCCATCACCAGGATGCCGTTGATGGGAACCTCGATCGTATCGCTCAGCTTCAGCGAACCCATCATCCATTCCGGCATGGTCACGCCCACTTCGCGCGCCCCGAAAATGGGGCGGTAAAGCTGTTGCAGGATCAGCGACAGGCCCCAGGTGGCGAGCAGCGTGTCGAGCGGCCGCCTGTACAGCCGGCGGATCAGCGCCCACTCCACAAAGGCGCCCAATGCGCCGGCGACGAGGAACGCCGCGACCATGGCCACGGGGAAATAGACGTTGAACAGCGCGTGCGGCAGTTCGCCAAAGGCGCGCGACACCAGGTAGGTGACGTAGGCGCCGAGGATCATGAACTCCCCGTGCGCCATGTTGATCACGCCCATCTGGCCGTAGATGATCGCCAGGCCCAGCGCCATCAGCACGAACACCGAGAACAGGATCAGGCCCGAAAAGCCCTGCATCGCGAAAATCGACGCCAGTTCGGACAGGCTGTATTCACCAAACATCTTCCGTCCCCTTGTTCCGTCCCCTTGCGTTGGCGAGACGCGCCGGCCGGGCGATGCTCCGGCCAGGCAATGTATGAGGGTGGTCGCGCCGGTCAGACCGGCGCGATGGCGCTTACTGGTAGCCAGCGGGGAAGGGGTTGGGCTCGATCAGGTCCTTCGTCTCGAACACCACCTCGTACTGGCCGTTCTCCAGCGCCTTGCCGACGCGGGTCTTCGACCAGAGGTGATGGTTCTTGTGGACCTTGATCACGCCTTCCGGCGCGTTGGTCATCTCCAGGCCCGGCGAGACGGCGCGCACCTTGTCGACGTCGAAGGAGCCGGCCTTCTCCACCGCCATCTTCCACAGCCACGGCCCGAGATAGGCGGCCTGGGTGACGTCGCCGATCACCATGTCCTGGCCCCACATCTTCCTGAACGCCGCGACGAAGTCCTTGTTGGCCGGGTTGTCGATGCTCTGGAAGTACTTCATGCAGGCGTAGGCGCCCTTGATGTTCTCGCCGCCGATGCCGCGGATCTCGTCCTCGGTCACCGAAATGGTCAGGATGATCGGCTTTTCCCTGGACGGATCGATGCCGGCGGCGATCAGCTGCTTGTAGAACGACACATTGGAGCCGCCGACGACCACGGCGTAAATTACGTCCGGCTTGCGCAGCTTGATCTTGTTGATGACGCTGTTGAACTGGGTGTGGCCGAGCGGATAATACTCCTCGCCCACCACCTTCAGGCCCAGCTTGTCCTCGATATGCTTGCGGGCGATCTTGTTCGAGGTGCGCGGCCAGATGTAGTCGGAGCCGAGCAGGTAAAACGTCTTGGCGCCCTTGGCCTTCGTCACCCAGTCCAGACCGGCGATGATTTGCTGGGTCGCCTCCTGGCCGGTGTAGAAGACGTTCGGCGACTCCTCCAGGCCCTCATAGAAGGTCGGGTAGTAGAGCAGGCCGTTGTTCTGCTCGAACACCGGCAGCACCGCCTTGCGCGAGGCCGAGGTCCAGCAGCCCATCACCGCCGGAACCTTGTCGTTGACCAGCAGCTTGCGCGCCTTCTCGGCGAAGGTTGGCCAGTCGGAGGCGCCGTCCTCCTGAATGAACCGGATCTGCCGGCCGAGCACGCCGCCCTGGGCGTTGATCTGCTCGATGGCCAGCTTCTCGGCCTGCACCGAGCCGATCTCGGAAATGGCCATGGTGCCGGTCACCGAGTGCAGGATGCCGACGGTGGCCTCCTTGTCGGTGACGTTGAGGCCGGTCGTGTTGACCTTTGCCGTCGGGAAATCCTGGGCCCGCAGGTTCTTCGGCATGAACAGGGCGGCGCCAAGCGCGGCGCCGCCGAACATCATGGCGCGACGCGAAGGGCGGAAGGTTTCGTCGGTCATGGAGGCTCTCGCTGGCTCTGGCCCCGGTGGCGGCGTTGGCTGGCGCGGCGCGGGGGCGATTGTTGCGATCCGGAACGGTTGCTCTGGATTGACCTCATGCTGCCGGAGCTGATGGTGGCCGCGCATACGTGAAATTGCGTATCCGGCCGGCCGTAAGCTGCTGGAATCCATGAACCACGCAGCTTCATGCCCAAATGGCGGGCGCCGCCTTCCGCCGTTCGCGGGCATTTTCAGCGCCGGGCGGACAGGCGGTGAAACAGGCGCCGCATTGCTGGCGCGGCTGCACAAATGTTCAGCACAGGCGGCGGCGGGGCGCGCCGGCGGGCCGGCTATGGTCACAGGCGCAAGCGGTCGCGCGCCCGCGCCCGTGAAATCTGCCGTGAGGCCCCATGCCGTGAGGCCCGTGAACCCCGCCGTGAGGCCCCTGGAAAAGCCATACGCCATCGGCGCCTCCCGGCATGTGGCCGCGACGCGGGAGCGCCGGCGCTACAACCGCTGGGTCGCCGACGAGACCATGGAGGATTTCGCGCTGCGCTTCACCGCGCGGCGCGCCCGCCGCTGGCCGGCGGCCCGGGTCGCCGCCACGGCGCTCGGCTCCATCAGCTTTCTGGCGCTGGAGGCGATCGGCGCGGCGCTCACCCTCGCCTGGGGCGCCGGCGTCGCCGTCAGCGCCATCCTCACCGTCAGCCTGATTCTGTTCGTGCTGGGGTTGCCGATCTGCCGGGCGGCGGCCCGCGCCGGCGTTGACGTCGATCTGCTGACCCGCGGCGCCGGCTTTGGCTATCTCGGCTCAACCATGACCTCGCTGATCTATGCGGGGTTCACCTTCATTTTCTTCATGCTGGAGTCGGCCATCCTGGCCGAGGCGCTGCGGCTGTTTCTCGGCGTGCCGGTCTGGGCCGGATTTCTCGCCGGCGCCCTGGTGGTGTTTCCGCTGGTGGCCGGCGGCATCAAACGCATTTCGGCTTTACAATCCGCCACGTGCTGGCCGTGGCTGATCCTGCACATTATGCCTTTCGCCGCGTTGCTTTACGCTGGCGTGGCGCCGGACGCGCAAACCTGGCTGACCTGGCGACCGGAGGGCGCGCCCGTTTCGCCGGCCGTCGCCTTCGGCTCCGCCTGCGGCGTGCTGTTCGCGCTGGTCGGCCAGATCGGCGAACAGGTGGATTACCTGCGCTTTCTCCCCGAGGCGCGTGACGCCGCCGGGCGCCGGCGCTGGTGGGCGGCCCTGCTGCTCGGCGGGCCCGGCTGGATCATTCCAGGCGCCGTCAAGCTGCTGCTCGGCTCGTTCCTCGCCGTCATGGCGCTGAAGCTCACCGGCGTCGCCACGTCTGACCCTTCGGCGCTGTACCACACCGCCTTCGCCACGCTGAACCTGCCGGCCGGCGTCATCGTGCTGCTCACGGTGAGCTTCGTCGTGCTGTCGCAGATCAAGATCAACGTCACCAACGCCTGGGCCGGCTCCATCACCTGGTCGAACTTCTTCGCCCGCCTGACGCGCAGCCACCCTGGCCGCGTGGTCTGGCTGGCGTTCAACGTCGCCATCGCCTTCGTGCTGATGTGGGGCGGGGTGGTGGAAACCCTGGAGCGGGCCCTGCTGGTCTACGCCCATTTCGCCCTGGCCTGGATAGGCGCGGTGTTCGCCGATCTGGCCATTTCGCGGCCGCTGGGGCTGGCGCCGCCGGGCGTCGAATTCCGGCGCGGTTATCTCTACGACGTCAATCCGGTCGGCGTCGGCGCCATGGCCCTGGCCGGCGTCGCGGGGCTGGCCGCCGGCAGCGGCCTCGCCGGTGAAATCGCCCAGGCGTTCTCGTCATTCATCACCCTGGGGGTCGCCGTCGCCGCCGCGCCGGCCATCGCCTGGGCGACGCGCGGCCGCTATTATCTCGCCCGTCAACCGGACGCGCTGGCCATTGGCGAATCGCGCTGCTGCATCTGCGACTATGGCTTCGATCAGGAAGACCTGTTGCGTTGCCCGTTCTACAGCGGCCCGGTCTGTAGCCTGTGTTGCTCGCTGGACGCCGCCTGCCATGACGCTTGCCGGCGTAGCGCCCGCATCGGCGCCCAGACCTACCGGGCCCTGCGCGCCGTGCTGCCGGCGGCGGCCCTCAATGGCGTGCGCTCGCTGGTGGGCCGTTTCATTATCTTCACGGCGTTGGCGGCGGCGGTGCTGGGCGGCATGATGATGGCGCTGGTCCGCGCCGGCGGCTCCGCCGATTTCGGTCGCGTCGTCGTGCTGGTCTATTGCCTGGCGCTGGTTTTCGCCGGCGTCGGCGTCTGGTTGCTGCTGCTCACCAACGACAATCGCATCAAGGCTTTTCGCGAGGTTCGCGATCGCACGGCGCGGCTGCTGCGCGAAATCCGCGCCCACCGCCGCACCGACGCCGCCCTGCGTGAGGCCACCGGGCGCGCCGAGGCCGCCAGCAACGCCAAATCCCGCTACATGGCCGGGCTGTCGCACGAACTGCGCACGCCGCTGAACGCCATCTACGGCTTTGCCCAGGTGCTGGAAAAGGCTGGCGACCTGCCATCCGAGCGGCGCGCCGCCGCCGGCGCCATCCGCGCCTCGTCGGAACATCTGGCCGGGCTGATCGAGGGCCTGCTCGATATTTCCAAGATCGAGGCCGGCCGGCTCGCCCTCAATGTCGATCTGGTCGACATCAACGCCTTTCTCGATCAGATTCGCCGCATCTTCGTCTCCAGCGCCGCCGAAAAGGGCCTGGTCTTCACCCTGCGGCTGGAAACCCCGCTGCCGGCCCTGGTGCGCATCGACGAAAAGCGCCTGCGCCAGATTCTCATCAACCTGTGCTCCAACGCCGTTTCCTACACGGCTACCGGCGAGGTGACCCTGGCGGTGCGTTACCGCAACGAGGTGGCGCGCTTCGAGGTCGCTGACACCGGCCCGGGCATTCCCCCGGAGGAGCAGGAGCGCATCTGGAGCCCGTTCCAGCGCGGCGCCGCTGCCCGCGCCGCCCATCACGCCGGCTCGGGCCTTGGCCTCACCATCACCCGCCTGCTGGTGGACGTGATGGGCGGCGAGATCGCCCTCGACAGCGCCCCCGGCGAGGGCTCCCGCTTCACCGTGCGCCTGATGTTGCCGGCCGAGCACGTTGCCCCGCGCGAGGGAGCCCATGGGCCGGTGGTGCTGCATGAGCCGCCGGTGCTTCAGGCGCCGCCGGACGCCCGCGACATCATGGTGATCGACGACGACGCCGCGCAGCTACGCCTGGCGCAGATCCATCTGGAGCCGCTCGGCTTCAACGTCCACGCCGCCGCCAGCGCCGAGGCGGGGCTCGCCCTGCTGCGGAACGGGCAGGGCCTGCGCCCCCGGATGTTTCTGCTCGATGTCGATCTGCCGGGGATGAACGGCGTGGAAATGGCGCGCCAGCTCCGGCAGGACGGCTACGGTTCGGCGCCGGTGCTGTTCATCACCGGCCATGCCCGCGAGGCCGACGCCCTGGTGGGCGACGAGCACACCCCGGACAGCGTGCTGGTGAAGCCCTACCGGCTCGATGACCTGTCGGCGCGCATCGCCAGGCTGCTCGGCGACAGCGGCGGCGGCGCGGGGCAGTCCCGCCCGGACCGGCCGGCGATCGCCGCCGTGGACGCCGGCCCTTCCTCCGCCGCCGAATTGATCCGCCTGGCGGAGGAAGGGCGCGCCACCGCGCTGCGCAAGGCCCTGGCCCACCCGCCGCCATGGCTCGATCGCAGCGCCCTCGACAGGATCCACGCCGCGCTCGACGTTTTCGATCTGCCCGCCATCGCCCGCACGCTAAGGGAACGCAACCATGAATCCCCAGGATCTGATCGTGCTGGTCGTCGATGACGATCCCGCCGCGCTGAATGCGATTTGCATGGCGCTGGAGGAGGCAGGCTGCGTCGCCATTGTCGCCCGCGACGGGGCAGGCGCCCTCGACCTGGCGGCGCGCATGGCGCCGGATCTGGTGCTGCTCGACGCGGTGATGCCGGTTATGGACGGTTTCGAGACGTGCCGGCGGCTGAAGTCTGGTCCCCAGGCCGTGGACGCGCCGGTGATCTTCATGACCGGCCTTGGCGATCCCGCCGACGTGCTGCGGGGGCTGGAGGCGGGCGGCGTCGATTATGTGGTCAAGCCGATCAATCACGAGGTGCTGCTGGCGCGCATCACCGTTCACGCCCTCAACGCCCGGCGCATGCGCCTTGCCTCCGGCGCGCTCGACCAGGCGGGCCGCCCGGTGCTGGCGGTGGAGGCGGACGGGCGGGTGGTGTGGGCGACGCCGGGGGCCGTGCGCCTGCTGGCGAGGGACGGCGGCGCGGCCGGCGCGCTTTTGCCGGCGGCGGCCGGGCCGTGGATCAGCGCCGCGGCGACCCGGCCGGTTTCCGAGGTCCAGCCGCTGAATTGCGACGGCATGCGCCTGACCTGCCTGGGGCGCGGCCGGCGCGGCGAGATCATCATCCAGGCCCACGCCGGAGACGAGGGCGACGACATCGCCAGGTTACAGCAGCGCTTCGGGCTGACCGGCCGTGAGGCCGAGGCGCTGCTGTGGCTGACCGCCGGCAAGACCAACCAGGAAATCGCTGAGAATCTCGGCCTGTCGCGCCGCACCGTCGACAAGCATCTGGAACAGGTGCTGGAAAAGCTCGGCGTCGACAACCGCACCGCGGCGGCCATTGTCGCCGACCGGTTTCTGGAGCACGCCCGCCCTCCGGCCTGATCGCCGCCGCCCGTGCAATTGACACCGGCCGCGCCGCGTCCTAATCCGGCCGGCGACGGTTCCATTGAATGGATCAAAAGGGAACGCAGTGCGGCTGGTTTTTCAGTCAATTCTGCGGCTGCCCCCGCAACTGTAAGCGGCGAATCTTCCGCCATGACGCCACTGGAAACCTCGGTTCCGGGAAGGCGGCGGCAGGTAACGACCCGCGAGCCAGGAGACCTGCCGTCAGCCGTGGTCACACGCGAGCCCATGGAGCGGGGTGCTTCCGTGGCGGGTCGTTTCTGAAACCCGCGCTGGCGGGTGACGGGGAGCCCTGTTCGCGGTGACGCGCCACAGGCGTCCCGCCGGGGTTTCAGATGTTGCTTTTTTCTTCCACCAGTTTCCATCGCCATGCGCGCCGCCAGGTTCTGGCCGGCTGCTCCGTCGCCGCGCTGCTGGCCCTCGCGCCAGCTGTCGCCCAGGCCCAGAGCGATCAGGCCCGGAATGAGGCCGCCGCGCCCGCGCAGGCTGGCGCTGCGGGCGCCGCCAGCGCCCTGCCGGCGGACGTGATCCAGCTCGACACCATCAGCGTCACCGCCAACACCACCCCCACAGACCTGAGCAAGGTGGGCAGCGCTGTCACCGTGATCTCCGGCGAGGAGTTGCAGCGCCAGCAGATCCGCTTCGTGCCGGACGCCCTGCGTCAGGTTCCGGGTCTTGCGGTCAGTCGCTCCGGCCCGGTTGGCAAGCAGACCCAGGTGCGCATGCGCGGCTCGGAGGCCAACCAGACCCTGGTCATCATCGACGGCGTCGTGGTCAATGATCCGGCGGCAGGCTCGGAATACGACCTGACCAATCTCCTCACGGACGATGTGGACCGCATCGAGGTGCTGCGCGGCCCGCAGAGCGCCCTGTATGGCTCGGACGCCGTCGGCGGCGTCATCAATATCGTCACCAAAAAGGGCTCGGGCAAGCCGCGTTTCAGCACGCGCATCGAGGGCGGCTCGCGCCAGACCATCAACGGCGCCTCCAGCGTCAGCTATGGCGATGAGCGGTTCAATTTCGTCATTGGCGCCAATGGCTTCAGCACGGACGGCTTCTCGTCCGCCGATCGCCGCTACGGCAATTTCGAGAACGACGGCTACCGCAACGCCGGCGGCTATACGAAGTTCGGCTTCAGCCCCAGTGAATATCTCGAATTCAACGTCATGGGCCGCTACACGAAGTTCTTCAACAAGACTGACGGCTACGCCGGCGGCGTCGGCGCCTATGACGACAACTCCGATACAAAGGGCGAGCAGGTCTTCGGCCGGGCCGAAGCGAAGCTGAAGCTGCTGGACGGTCGCTGGAACCACACCTTCGCCGCCACCCGCAGCGACCAGAACAACGAATATCGCCTGGACAGGCTGCCCCAAAGCGATTCACGCGGCACGGTTTCGCGCTACGAATACAAGACGGACCTGCGCTTCGACACGCCGTCGTTCCTCGAC
>Ga0182740_1002226_pt1 | contig 12127 bp, 15 predicted proteins | sample eDN5th37CKraftBY_FD_128872 | JGI IMG/M metagenome (GOLD analysis project Ga0182740, IMG submission 128872) | Enriched backyard soil microbial communities from Emeryville, California, USA - eDNA 5th pass 37_C Kraft BY (version 2) (version 2) | ecosystem: Environmental > Terrestrial > Soil >...
ATCATGTCGTCGGTCATCGGTGTTCCTTCCGGAAAGGGGTTGGTCTCGCAACCAGACCCTACCGGAAAGCGCCGATGACCGCCGCGCTACCCAGCTACACCACGTCCGGGGACGTCACCCGAATGAGAGAACATTTCTGCCTTGCATGATCCCTCTTGCTGGTTTTGGGGACAGTCTGAATCTGCTTGCATCAGATGAGAGCACAAGAAAGTACTCCGCTCTGTATGCGAATTGCGCCTCAATTATTCTTGACTTTGTCGTTCGCAGGAAAGTTGGGGGCGTGAATATTAACTTTTTTCACGTTCAGCAGTTCCCGTTGCTTCCGCCCTCATTCTATTCCGTAGAGCGTCTCGAATTTGTAACGCCTCGTGTTCTACAACTCACCTACACCTCGCACAGCCTCGCCCCCTTCGCCCGCGATCTGGGCTATGACGGCCCGCCCTTCGCCTGGGACGAGGGCCGCCGCGCCCAACTTCGCGCCGATCTCGACGCCTTCTACGCCCGCGCCTACGGCCTCACCCGCGACGAGCTGCGTTACATCCTCGACCCCGCCGACGTGAAGGGCCCAGACTACCCCTCGGAAACCTTCCGCGTCCTCAAGGAAAAGGAAATCCGCCAACACGGCGAATACCGCACCCGCCGCCTTGTTCTAGAAGCCTGGGACCGGATGGAGGCGAACGGCGAATTCACGGCGATGGGGATGTGAGGCATGGCCGAGGATCGGGTCGAAGTCAGTCAGGATGGACTAGCGCGGCTCCAGTCGGCTGCGGAGGACTTCGCCCGCGCCGAGATCGCCCGCATCGTCGGGGCAGTCATCGACGATCTGCGCGCTCGACCGGCCAACGACACCTTTAGCGATGTCGCGGCCCGTCATCTGTGGGACGAATACTGCTGGTCCCTGCAGGACGGCCCGTTCGATGACGACATTGGCTCGGACGACCTTCGTCTCGGCTCGCTCTCCGGCGCCTTCGAAGACGTGGTTCGCGCAACCATCCAGACAGAGGTCGAGAAGCTTCCCAAACACGCGCTCGTCTTCCTTAGCGTGCAAGCCTTCGAGGAGGACGCCGACAATGACGAAGAGGAGGCCCTCGGCAGCATCTGGATCGACGGGATCGTGTCGCTCGTCCTCGACGAGGTGAACAGCCGCGCGTCACGCCGGACCCTCGACCTCATCGGTCCGCACCGCGGCGACGTGATCGGCTACGAAGTCCAAGGCTCGGGGATGGTCTGGTCCGTTCTGTCTGACCGGAGCGAGGCGATGGATATCATCGCCAGCCATTGCGACGCGCTGATCGACCCGGAGGGCGACCTGTCCGATCTGGCTGATGAGATGGTCGAGGCCTTCATGGCAGCAGCAGCGGAGGACGACGAGGGAGCGGTCTTCTCTGTCTTCCTCGAGCACTTCGAAGACGAGTTGCGCACGCTGGTCCGAGAGAAGGACGTGCTGCCGTCGCTCGAGGACATGCAGGCCGGACTTCTTAGTCGACTGGACGGTTGATCATGGCGCTTGTCGAGAAGCCCCAATCGTTCGTCGTCCGTGAGGAATGCGGAAAGGCCACCTGGCAGAATGGCTTTCGCCGCAAACTGGGCGAAAGCGAGGGCTGGGCGGGCTTCAGCTCGACCACGGTGCCCGGCACGATCCATCTCGCCGCGGCAGGCGCACAGGGCCCGTGGTTTCTCGCCCTCGATCATGCAGGCGTCGTTGAAGAGCTCGATATACCCGTTGTTGACATGCTGGGGCCAGGCCTTGCCCGCTACGCTTTTGAGACGCTCGGCCAGGTCTATGCGGTGTTGCCGCGCATTTACCAGCTTGCGGCGAGCCTGCCTGACGCGCCGCTTCGGGAGTTCGAGACGAAGGTCAAGGATCTGCCGAAAACGACCGAAGCCGAACGGCTTGTCGTCCAGCGCATCGGCCAAGACATCTTCCGCTCGGGCCTGATCGAGTATTGGCAGGGTGAATGCCCGCTGACCGGCATTACCGATACAGCGCTGCTGCGCGCGTCGCACATCGTGCCGTGGAAGGATTGCACGAGCGACGCCGAGCGGCTGGACGTTCACAACGGCCTTCTGCTCTCGGCCTTATGGGATGCTGCCTTCGATCGGGGGCTGGTGACGTTCGATGACGAAGGCCAGCCACAATTCTCACCTTGCTTGAGCGACAGCGCTCGCGCCGAATTGCGCTGGCAGGCCCCGATCCCGTTGACCGACAAACATCGGAAGCGCCTGATCTGGCACCGTACCAACCTCTTCGTCAGCCAAGGAGTAGCTTAGGACAACGGATCAGGCGCTCGCGAGCCACCCCTTGTCCTGCAAGGTCTGAAGGGCGATGCCGATTTGGCGCGGCGAAAACCGCTTCTTCCGCTCGTTCCACGCATAAACCTTGGCCATCGCATCCTCCGCGCTGACAGCCTTCTCGCGCGTATTGACCCAGTGCACGGTTGCGAGAAGTTCCAGGCCGAACGGTGTCTCGAACCCCTCTACAAGCTCCGCCACACGATCAAAGCGAGCGGCTGTATCTTGCTTACCCGACAAGAAGGTCTCGGCGTCCTTCACCGCGCCCGGGACGAGTTCGAGCTGCTTGTCGGGCGCATCGCCACCATCGGCGTATCCCGAGACAAGGTGTCCCTCGACCGCGCGAAGGACGTGGCGCAGGTTCTCGGCATAGGGACCATACGGTGCCTTCGCATACTTGAGGCGGAGTGGCTCGCCAGCCTCCTGCATGAAATACATGAGCTTATGCACTTCAAGTAGCGTCACGAACGGGTCCATCAAGCCGCCAAGATAGCGGTTCATCAGTACCACCAGTGCGGCTCGTCCAGGGCTCATAGTCGGAACTTCCCGCGACTTGGTCGAGACCGACGCATTGTTGGGCTCAAAGACAATGACGTCCAAGTCGGGTAGGTCGCGCAGCGCTGCTTCGATCCGGGGACGTACATCCCCCCAGTTTAGGCCGCCAAGACCGCTCCCAAGCGGCGGGATGGCGATCGATCGGATGCCACGCTGCCGAATCTCTTCGGCAAGGGCGACAAGCCCGGAATCGATGTCCTCCATCCGACTTTTCCCGCGCCAATGCCGCTTCGTCGGGAAATTGATGATGTACTTGGGATTCGTGAAGGTGCCCGTCTCGAAGACGAACATCTTCCCCGGCTGAACTTCGTCGCGCTTGCAGGCCGCTTCGTATGCCTTGAAGTTGACCGGGAATGCATTCTTGAACTGGAGGGCGATGCCACGGCCCATGATGCCGACACAGTTCACCGTGTTGACGATCGCTTCTGCGTCCGCCCTCAAGATGTCTCCTGTCGCATATCTGATCATGGTCATCCTCCCCTCAGTAATACCATTCTCTTTGAATTTCGACGCTCGGCCGGTGGCCGGCCCCGTTCATGGCAGCGTAGACCCGCTGAGCGATCCCCTGTGAGTGAACGCCGATCCTTTCGACGAGGTGCCAAGGAAACGACTGCTGAACAAGAAACTCAGCCTGTTTTGCCTCCTTGACGTCTGCCGGGCGGAAATCCCGCGCAGCCACAGCGTCCCAGTTGATCTCATCCAACTGCGCCAGTTCGCTGCGAAATTGAGTGTAGACTGCACCTGCATTCGACAACGAGAACGCCCACTGTCAATGACCGTGGAAACGGGACCCCGCCTTTTCGTGTAAAAGGGACCCCGGTTAGAGCTTGTGAAGGGCACGCCGGTTAGCGCCCGATCAGGCGAAGCTGGTCGGGGTTGCACAGCCTGATCGGGCGCGGCTGATTGGCTTTTCGGCTTTAGCTTTGAGAGCGGCTTTTGAAGCGCCAGGATTCGTTTCCGGTCTCGACGATTTCGCAGTGATGCGTGAGCCTGTCCAGCAGTGCGGTCGTCATCTTGGCGTCGCCGAAGACGCTGGGCCATTCACCGAAGGCCAGATTGGTGGTGATGATGACGCTGGTACGCTCGTAGAGCTTCGAGACGAGGTGGAAGAGCAGTTGCCCGCCGGCCTGGGCGAAGGGCAGGTAGCCGAGTTCGTCGAACACGACGAAGTCGAGCCGGGTCAGATGATCGGCAATGCGGCCCTGCCGCCCGGCGCGGGTCTCGGTCTCCAGCCGGTTGACCAGATCGACGACGTTGAAGAAGCGTCCGCGAGCACCGTTGCGGATCAGCGCCCGGGCAATGGCGATGGCCAGATGGGATTTGCCGGTGCCGGTGCCGCCGACCAGGACGACATTGCGCTGATCGGCAACGAAGGTGCCGCCAGCAAGATCGCGGATCAAGGGTTCATTGACCGGAGTGCCGGTGAAGTCGAAGTCTTCGATGTCTTTCGCCAGTGGCAGCTTGGCGATCGTGAGCTGGTATTTGATGGAACGGGCCTGCTTCTCGGCAATCTCGGCCGATAGCAGATCGCCGACGATCTTTGGCGGCTCGTGCTGACGCTTGATGGCGACGCCCATGATCTCATCATAGGCCGACCGCATCCCGTAGAGCTTCAGCGCTCCCATCAAGTCCAGAACCTCGGTGCGTTGCATGATTGCTTGTCCTCCTGAGACTGTCATAGCGGGCGCAGTCGGCGATCGGCTCTTGAGCCAGCTTCAGCGCCTGGGGAATGGAAAGGATCTCGCCTGGAGCCGGATCGCGGCTGCGGGCCAGGATGTTGAGGATCATGTCCGCCGACGAAACGCACTGATCGAGCGCCTCCTGGCAGGCGGCCTCGACGGCGCTTATCCCGTCGGTCAGCACGCAGGTGAGGATCTTCACCATCTGCCGGTCGCCATCGTCTGCTGCCTGGAGCTTGCGGCGTATCTTCTCCATGGCCGACGGCAGGACCCATCCCCGGAACGGCGCGCCGTTGCGCAAGCCGCCCGGCTTGCGCGCCAGCACCGGCACGTAGTGCCAGGGATCGTAGATCACCTTGCCGCGCCCGAACGCACGGGCATGATTGCCGACGACTACACCGTCCTGGCGGATGACGATCCGGTCGGCATAGGCATGGACCTCGACCGGCCGGCCCACGGTACTCGAAAGCACGGAGTATTTGTTGTTATCGAAGCGCACGGTGCAAGTCTTCGACACCGAGGCGGGGACGCTATGGAAGCCGTCGAAGCGCCCGGCATAGGGAATGAGGCTGGAGCGTTCTTCCTCGAACACGTCCCAGATCGTGCGCTCGCCCTGCTCGGGGTGTCGGCGCGCCTTTGCCCAGGAGACGCATTTGTCGGCCAGCCAGCCGTTCATATCCTCCAGCGATTTGAAGCGCAGCCTCGGCGTGAAGAAGCGCTCGCGCACCAGCCCAACCTGGTTCTCGACCTGACCCTTCTCCTAGCCTGCCGCTGGCGTGCAGGCCTCCGGCTCGACGAGGTAATGGCCACACATCTGCAGGAAGCGACGGTTGTAGCGGCGATCCCTGCCGATGAAGATCGCGTCCACCGCCGTCTTCATGTTGTCGTAGATCCCGCGCGTGCACGTGCCGCGGAAGAAGGCGAATGCCCGGTCGTGCGCGTCGAACACCATCTCCTGACTCTCGCGCGGATAGGCTCGAACAAAGAACATGCGACTATGACAAAGCCGCATGTGCGCCACCTTCACCGTCGTGGTCACACCGTCGAGAACAACAATCTCGTGGCTCCAGTCGAACTGGTAGGCTTCGCCCGGCGCAAAGCTCAGCGGGATGTAGGCATCGGCAGCAGCGCTGCCGCGTTCCCGTTCCCACGCCTGCGCGTGCCGCCACACCGAACTGTAGCTGCCCTCGTAGCCGAGGTCGCGAAGCTCCTCGAAGATACGGATCAGTGTCAGTCGTTCCCGCCGGGGCTTGGCCACGTTCGTCGTCAGCATCCGGTCAAGCTCTTCGCGCCATGCCCCCATCCGCGGATAGGGCTGATGCTTGCGCTCGTAGCGGAACTCGGTCTCGTCCGAGCGCAGCACCTTGCGCACCACTTTCCGTGAAACCTTCAACTCGCGGCAAATCGCCTTGATCGACTTGCCCTGAACCCGCGAAAGCCGGCGTATCTTTGCAATCGTCTCCACAATCAACATCCAAAACACAAATGCCTCCGATAAAACCGGAGGCATTTTGATGACCCCACGTTAAGGGGTCCCGTTTGGACGAAAATCACCCCTTAAACAGGGTCCTCATTCCATGAAAAATCACAGATTCACCCGGCCGAACTTGCTGCGGTTCTGAGCGGTCAGCTCGTCGCGGTGGGCGAGCACGCAGGCCTTGGCGCCCGTGCTCTTCGGGGTTTCGCCGACCATGCGACCGACGACCCCCGAGAGCATGATCGTCTTGCCGGCTCCGGTCGGCGCGACGCCGAGGGTGTTTCCGTGTTCGTCGAGCGCGCGGACGCTGCGCTCGACGAACTGTTTCTGGCGGGGACGCAGCAGCATGGCCGCCTCACTGCGCCCAGGACGGGCGCGTGCCCGCGGCCGGTGCTGAAGATTGGGGCATGGAGGGCTGGGAAAGCTGAGCCTGCGGCTGCGCTGCCACACCGGGCACGCCACCCATGAGAGCGGCATACTCCTTGTGATCCGGCGTTACGGCCGCGCGGATCTCGTTCTTCTCCTCGCCGTTGGTGTCGGTGCCGATGTCGATCCGCGCCACGAACTCGAGCCCGTCGAGATCGGCAAAGCCGCTGATACGACGGGCGGCCTGGGCCTGAGCGGAAGTGTCCTTGTCCGAAATGCCGCGCGCGGAGTTGAGCATGCCGCGGATCAGGCTGCGGCCCATGTTCGCCCAGTCCGGTCCCTTGGGGCTGTAGAGCCCGATCAGGGTGAAGATCTTGCGCCGGGCGAAGGGCCCTTCGAGAACCGTGAACTCGCCCGAGAGATAGACCGAGCCGGTGGTCCCCCGCGTGGCGTATCCGCCGGTCCAGCCCTGCGCCGGATCATCGAATCCGCCCGGACGGATCGTCAGGCGCACCTTGGCCAGCGTGCCCTTGGGGATGATGTTGCTGTTCTGCTTGGCGTCGTTGAAATCGTTCCAGGATCCAGTCATGGCTGGGGTCTCCTCGGTCAGGCGTTTTCGGAATGGGTGGGGGCGTCGGAGGTCGGCGCCGTCGCGGCCGGGGGCGGGCTGCGATAGGCCAGCCGCTCGGAGGCGGGCTTCACGGGGCCGCGGATCTTCGCCATCAGGCGGCCGAGATGCGGCTCCTCGATCAGGTCGAGACGGCCGGATCGATCCTTCGCCGGGAAGTTCCAGGGGTTGATCGTCTGGCAGACGAAGGCACGGTACGGCGCGCCGGACTCGTCCCTGATCTCGGCCATCGTCAGGACTTCATCGACAATGCCGGGCAGCTCGAGGCCGGTCTTCGAGCCGTCGATCTGCGGCTGGAAGATGCGCCGATTGAAGTCGTCGAGCTTCTCATCGAGGATCCCGACGAACCAGACGTTCTTCGCCCGCGTGTGCTGGAGATGCGTGAGCCACGCGATCATCTCGCGGCCGTGCAGGCCATAGGCGCCGCGGACATCGGGCTTGCCGGTTTTCTCCGAGAACGCCTCGGGCTGCCCCTTGCACCATTGGAAGCAGAGCCGTCCGGCGACGGTGATCGAGTCGATGAAGACCGTGTGGTAGCGGTCGAGCGAAGCCGGATCGCCGAAGCGCTCGCACACCGCCGCGAAGTGGGCATCGCTGTAGACTTGGTCGTCCCGCAGCGCCGGATTGGGGCCGCCGATGAAGACCGCGAAGTCGCGGCACTCGGCCCATGTGCGCGGCCGGACGCTGTCGCCGGACCATCCCTCGATGGCGAGGTCGCCGGCCTCCAGATCGATGAACAGCGTGGTGGCGGGGTCGAGCGTCCAAAGAAGGCTGGTCTTGCCTATGCCGGACTTGCCGAAGATCGTGCCCTTGATGCCGCGCGGCTCGGCAAGACGCTGGTCGGCGGAGATGATGGGGAGTGCGGCCGTCATTGGGCACCCCCGTTCAGTTCGAGCTTCACCTTGAGTGCGCCGGTCCTGACCGTGCGGGCGGGCTCGAAGGTCTGGCGGATCGACTCGGGCCAGGCGGCGTATTTGCGCTCGGCTACCTTGAAGCTGACGTCGACATATTCGGTGGGATCGTCACCGGCGGCGCTGATACGCTCCACCAGTTGCGCAAGCTGTGCCTGGTCCCAATCGACGCGCTTGGGCAGGTCGGCGATCACGGTAACCGCCCCGTCATCGAAGCGGACGGTTCCGGTGTCCTTGCTCGCCTCCATGCGCGCCATCACGGCGCGATCGGTGTATTTGAGCGCGATGGCGCTTTCGAGCCAGTCGCTGATTGCCTTCGTGCTGCGCAGAGCCTCGCTGGCCGCATCCTGCAAGAGGACAAGCTGCTCGGCCGGCAGGGCGACGATCTCTCCGACCTGCATCCTGCGCAGATCATCGAGGGTGATGTGGTTGGAGATCGTCATCACCGCCCCCTCATGCCGTAGCCTGGTGGCGGTGGCCGGCGGTGCTCTGGCGGATCTGCTCGGCCTCGTAGGCTTCGACATCCTCGAGGCGATAGACGACGCGGCCGCCGAGCTTGACGAATTGCGGGCCTTCACCCGTCCAGCGCCAGCGTTCCAGCGTGCGGTGCGAAATGTTCCAGCGAGCGGCGAGCTCGATCTGGGAGAGGTGTCTGGTAGCCATCTCGTTCTCCTTGGGTCCTTGAGAAAACCTGCGGAGAGGATGGCGGAGGATCAGAATGGTGTCGTCAGGATGGAAAGTGGATCGTCAGGGGATCGGAATCACCGTTTCTTGCGCATGAAGGGGGATGGGCAAGGGGATGACAGGGGGATGCGCCGGCATGGAAATACGAAAAAGCCCGGCGGAACCGGGCGTGAGGGAGGGGGATCAGAAGAACCGGATATTGAGCCGGTAACGGCCGCGCCGGTCGGACTGGATCAATCTGCGCCATTCCGGTTGTGTCTTGAACAGGTCCGACAGGCGCGTGCAGGAAGAGCCGGCTGCGGCCAGCACCGCCTTGCCATGCTGCCACGGAACGCCGCGCATGGCCGCCTCATGAAGGATGCGCACGACCCGCGCCTGGATCTGGCCAAGCATGAAGGTTCGCTCCCCGAGAACGATCTCGCTGAAATCGTGCCGTTGCTCGAAGACGATTTCGGATGTCCGCCGCGTACCGGCCAGCCCGTGCTTGGCTTCGGCGCGGTCGCGCTCCTCGCGCCGGACGACCAGCTCCTCCTTCCGGATCAGGATTCCATCCTCGGGTCGTAGCACGACGCAGTAACGATCCTTCGGAGCCTCGAAACGATCGATCCGCAGCGCGCCCTCGTGAAACAGCCGGTAGGCGTCATGGGTGCGCAGATCCTGAAGCCCGTGAAAGGGGGCTTGGCTCTCGGGAATGGAGCACCACTGCCCTTCGTCGATCTCCTCGTAGCTGCCATGTTCGAGCTGGGCCCCGTAGAGGCGGACGGAGACCTTCAGCAGGCCGTTTTCGGCGAGATAGGCCAGATCGCGCTGCGGCACCTCCCATCGCTCCTCCAGCTCGTCCAGCGCGAATTAATCCTTCTCGATCGACGCCATCCCACGCACCCGCTCCGCAGATTTTTTGTTCCTGTTATGTTCTATTCTCTTGACGCGGATGAATCAATCCTCTCTAATCCACAAAATCCACATGCCGGACGAAACCATGAGCATCACCATCGCCGACAGACTGAGAGCCCGAGCCGAACAGCTGGGGCTGAATGCGCGTGAGGTGGCCGAGCAGGCGCGTGTCAACAGGTCCTTCGTCTACGACATCATGCGCGGCCGCTCGGAGCGGCCGAACCTGGAAAAGCTCGACAAGGTCGCGGCGATCATCAAGGTCGATCGCAACTGGCTCCTGCATGGCAAGGGCATGATCGAGGGGGATGAGCCTGCCCTGGAGGAAGAAGAGGACCCGTTTGTGGCGATCCCGTCGGTCGAGGTGACGGCATCGATGGGCGGCGGCAAGCTCGTCGCGGACGAGGTGGAGAACGGCGAGCCCTACCACTTTAAAAGCTCGTGGATCACGCATCGCTTGCGTGCCAACCCGGCAAACCTGCGCATCATGCATGTGGAGGGCGACAGCATGATGCCGACGCTCCACGACGGCGATGTCGTTCTCGTCGACCTTGCCCGCTGCATGCCGACGCCGCCCGGGATCTTCGTGCTGTTCGACGGCATGGGACTGGTGGCCAAGCGCCTCGAGCACATCCCGAACTCGGAGCCGCCGCAGGTGCGCATCATTTCCGACAACACGTTCTACAGCCCCTATGAGCGCACCGCCGAAGAGATCAGGATCATCGGCCGCATCCGCTGGTTCGGCCGGGAGATCTGATCTTGATCGTGTTCGAGGAAGTGGTCGATGACGATCCGGCGCTCGTGCACTCGCCAATGGTGCGGGCAATGGAAAAGACCTTCGCCTATATCTACGAGCACGGAGCGATCCCGCTGACGCCATCAAAAGCCTTCAAACGCAGCTTCGTCCACTGGGCGGCCGCCGAGTTCGAATGGCCGGGCTATCTGGAGGCCGACCTCTTCGCCCTCAACAAGGTGCTGAACGAGATCGACTTCGGTCCGCTGATGGACCTGCACGACCTGATGATTGCCCTGAAGATCGGGCGTCACTCCAAGGGCCAGTTCACGCTGACCAAGGCGGGCCAGTCCCTGGTTGGTCATCCTGGCCGGCTGTTCGGCATCATCACGCCGTTCTATCTCTTCGAAGTGGACCACCTGCGATTTGCACGGCGGCCGGAACGATTGCCGGGCAATTGGAACATCTTCCTCAATGTGCTGAATGTCGAGGTCGAGAATGGCGCGACCGCAACGGAACTGCGCCACACGCTCTATGGGCCAAAGGGCGAGTCAGAACGCTTCGATATGATCCTCAGCAACCTCTATGTTCAGGTTCTGCGTCCGCTATGCTGGACGGGGCTGTTGCGGGAGGATCGCGTTGAGGGCGCGCGACGATTCGATGATGGCCTGTTCACCAAGACGTCACTGTGGCGCACGGCGCTGCGCCTGGACACCGACAGGGACGTGCGGCCGGCAACGCACCACTGAGCAGGCCGTGCCACCGCGTAACGTTATCGCCCTACTGCACCTTGTCGACGTTGCGCGTGGTGGCAGGGAGGGACTTCACGGGCGGCGTCTGCGGCCCACCATATCCGGAACCGGCATGGTAACAGGCCGTGAGGCAGTCGTTGCCGTTGATGGGGCTTGTTGAATACGAGATGATGCGGTTTCCGTTGTCGCAGATGCAGGAATAGAGATAGTGCTTACCAAGGGACGGCGAGGATGCCTGCACTTTCTCAATCCGGTAGGCCGATGCCGTAGTGGCGGTGGCAATGAGGGCTGCCAGCATGGCAGTGACTTGTACGACGCGCTTCATGTGTTCCTCCCGAGCCATAAGATGTGGGCAGCGTAGGTCGGGCAATCTGAACCGCCGCTGAACCAGCGCCATCCAGTACTCATGATTACGCACGAACATGATAAGCAATTGATTGTGCTTGTGTTTTCATGATTTGTGCATACCGTTCGCTGGTCAGGATTGATTGCGAACGGTCTCATGCACGACATCTCCTCCGCCCCGAACCCCTTGTCGCCCGAGCGCATGACGAGCGATGAGCGGCTTGCCGAACTCGGCCGGATTCTCGCCGCTGGGCTGAGGCGGGTTCTGCCCGAACAGTCCAGTCATTTATCTGCCGCCGGCAAAGACAGTTCATTCGACATTCTCGCCCTCAAACGCCGTGTTGGTCGTCGCAAACCGAGCAACCGAGTTGGAGGGCAATGATGCCAGGAACAAAGAGAAAGACTCACGCGGCGCCATGGCGGGTGGGCGGACGCGAGGCGGCGGACGCGGGCGTGGTCACGCAGCTTGCAGCGCTGAAACGAATGACGGTGGTCGAGCTGAAGGCGAAGTGGGAAAGCCTCTTCGGCACGCCCGCTCCGAACAACAGCCGCAGTTACCTCGAGCTGAGGCTCGGCTACCGGATCCAGGAACTGACCCTCGGCGGCCTGTCCCGCGAAACCCGGCGGACGCTGGACCTGCTGGCCGACGAAATCGAGGGCCGGGTCGGGCGCAAGACGATCATCGCGGATCCCCGCAACCCGGTGGTCGGCACCCGCCTCGTGCGTGAATGGGACGGGGTGGAGCACACCGTCACAGTGATGAAGGACGGCTTCGACTGGCAGGGGCGCAAGTTCAAGTCGCTGTCGGCGGTGG
>Ga0182740_1002228_pt1 | contig 12123 bp, 11 predicted proteins | sample eDN5th37CKraftBY_FD_128872 | JGI IMG/M metagenome (GOLD analysis project Ga0182740, IMG submission 128872) | Enriched backyard soil microbial communities from Emeryville, California, USA - eDNA 5th pass 37_C Kraft BY (version 2) (version 2) | ecosystem: Environmental > Terrestrial > Soil >...
AACCCTGCGGGACAACCCTCTGGCGACAAAGGGCAAGGCAACGTCGATCAGCCTGCGCTTCCGCACAAGGCGCAGGCGCGAGATGCGGCTTGCGCCAAGGCCGTCGAGATCGACGCCGAGATGGGCCAGATAGGTTTGCGCCTCGATGCTCAGGAACTCGCCGCAGACCTTGTCCCGTGGGGCCGGGTCGCGTTCGATCACCAGGACGGAACGGCCGGCATCCGCGAGGACACAGGCGGCCGACGCACCGGCAAGACCGCCGCCGATGACAACGACCTCCTCGCAGATTCCGCTCATTTCAAGCGGCTCACGCAGAGCCGGAAGGACGGATACCAGCGGATCCGGGCCACGCCGGGTTCGAGGCCGGCCGATGCCAGGATCGTCTCCCAGTCCTTCCGGCGGAAGCTGCGGGCAATCGAGATCGGGCCGTCATGCCGGACGAAGCGATGCCAGCGGGCAGCCCACGACAGCGCCCGGAAGAAATGGAACGGGACCGGGTGGCGATAGAGGTCCGCGATGAACCAGCCGCGAGCCGCCACCCGCTCCATCCACCGGACAAAGTCCGCCAGTTCGGCATTGGTCATGTGATGTGTCGTCTGCGAGCAGATGATGAAGTCGACGGGGTGCTCGGGCTTGAAGTCGAAGACATTGCCGGTTCGGAAATCTATGGTGACGCCAGGCGGCGTCGCGGCACGGGCGATCGGTTCGCTCATGGGGTTGAGATCGACGCCGATAAGATCGACTGGATGGTTCCTGTGACGGCTCCAGTCGTGGATCCGCCGCAGCAGGTCGCCGTAGCCGTATCCGACGTCGAGGATCGTCACACGTTCATGGGGAGGCAGCCGACGGGTGGCCCGGTCGAGCCATTTCAGGACCGGACCGTGGGTCATGGTCACCACGTTGACCATGGCCAGGTCCTTCAGACAGGCCCGGTAATCCTCCAGGCTGACGGTCTCGGTGTCCATCCACTCCGTCTCGGGGCTTCGTTCGGCAAAACTCCGGCCCATGGCAGCAGCCTCTATTCGGCAAGCGTGAAGCGGAAGGTCTCGGCCACAAGTCCCGGGCCGAAGGCCATTCCGAACCCGTTCGAGTTCCGGGGAGCATCCTGCATGATCCGGCCGAGAACGAACATCAGCGTGGCGGAGGACATGTTGCCGAAATCCCGCAGCACGCCCCGTGACCAGTGCAATGCATCGGGGGCGAGGTCGAGGCCCTGTTCCACCGCGTCGAGGATCGTTCTTCCACCGGCGTGGACGGCCCAGAGGTCGAAGTCGTCCTTGTGCTGGCCGCGCAGGATGCCGCCGCCGTCGTTGCGCGTCGCCTCATGCCGAAGGGCCCTGGTGATCTGCTGGGGCACCTCGCCGGACAGGCTCATCTCGAATCCGGCATCCCCGATGCGCCAGGTGATGAGATCCAGGGTATCGGGGATCGTCGCGACGCGAAAATCCTTGAGCGCGATGCCGGTCGGCTCGGCCGAAACGAGGCTGGCCGCGCATCCGTCGCCGAAGAGCAGGGCGGTGAGGATCACCTCCATGTCGGAGGTCTCTTGGAGGTGGAGTGTGCAAAGCTCCAGATTGACGACCAGCACCTTGGCGCTCGGCTCGGACCGGACGATGTGATGGGCAAGCTTCAGGGCATTGACGGCGGCGGCGCAGCCCATGAAGCCCACCATGGTCCGCTCGATGGACGGATCGAGCCCCAGCCTCTCCATGATCTGCTGGTCGAGGCCCGGCGCGGTGAATCCGGTGCAGGAGGCCACGACCATGTGGGTGATCGAGGCAAGATCCTCGTTCAGGTCGAGCGCCTCGATAGCCTGCTGTGCGAGATCGATCGCATGGGTCTCGAAACGCTTCATGCGGGCGCCCGTCCCGGCAAACTGCCCGCGCTGGAAAAAGCCCTCCTGGTCTGCCGAGGCTTGCAGGTTCTCGCTCGGGGTCAGGGTGGAGTAGCGGTGCTCGATCCCGGACCGCTGGACCATCCGCTTGAAGATCAGCCTGTCTTTCCGCTCGGGCAGGAACTGATCGACGAAGCCGATGAAGGTCTCATGGACATCATGCTGCGGCACGGCGGTGCCGATCCGGTTGATATATGCGCCTGCCAAACGAACCACCCAGCCAATTTTCGGCCCTGGCTCGGGGTTCGAGCGATCAGGGCGCCATGGAGGTGGAGATAGGGCAGCGAGAGGAGTGAGGGAACGAATGCGGGCACGGAAGTCCCGGCCCCGGATCACGAATGCGACAGGAAGGCCGCTACGCTCGCGGATCGGATAGGCTTGGCTGGAGCTCGCCCTGCGGCAGGTCTCGCTTGAGGATCTGCTCCCGGGCGAAGATGAACAGACCCGCGGCCACGACGATGAAGATGCCGACCAGCGCCATGGCATCCGGCCACTCGTCGAAGAACAGGGCGCCGATGGCCAGGGCCCAGAGGATCTGACTGTACTGAGCCGCGCCGAGGCGGTCGGCCGGAGCATACATGGTCGCGATAATGAACAGCGCTTGCGCGGCGAAGGCGGTTGCCGCGAAGGCGAGCAGCAGCACCCATTGATAGGTCGTTGGCCATGTGAAGCCTGGAATCATCAGGATTCCCGCGATGGCCATCGTTGCCAGGAAGACGGTGCCGATCAGGGTGAAGCGCTTTTCCGTATGGCCGATCATTCGGCCCGTGATGACGCCACCGGCCGAACACAAAGCCGCCGCGAGCGCCGCCAGATGGCCGGGCAGAAATTCCTTGAAGCCGGGACGCACGATGATGAGGACGCCGATGAAGGCGGCGCAGACCGCAAGGCCGCGGCGCCACCTGACATGCTCCTTCAGGATGAAGATCGACAGGATCGTGACGAGGCTCGGCATCAGGAACAGAAGGGCGAAGGCCTCCGCAAAAGGGAGGCTCCGAAAGGCCATGACGCTGAGTGGCGTCGTAACGGCGATCAGGAACACACGGAGCCCCATGAGCCAGGGCCTGTTCCATCGCACGAGGTCGACGAGCCCGTCTCCGGATTTCATGAAGACCGGCGACAGGAGAAAGGGAAGGAGATACCCGAAGAATGTCACCTCGAAGGGATCAAGGCCATGGCCGATCTCCTTCACCACCGCATCGCCCCAGGCGAAGACGGCAAAGGCGAGAAAAGCAAAGAGGATACCTTTGACCATGGTCCAACGATCCCGCGAGGCGGCGGCGGTGAGGATGCGAACGGACAGGCTGTCGCGGCCGGCGCGCCCAGATGGGATGGGGAGAATAGGGAAACTATCTCGGCATGACGAGACGGGGACGCCTGCGCTCGACCACCACGACTTTCGGACCGTCTGCCCGCTCGGGCATGATCATGCGCTCGGGCAGCCGCTCGGACCGGCGAGGCTGGACCGCCTTCAGCACGGCGGGGCGGACTTCGTCCTCCGGGAGGCCCATGAGCTGCGAGGCAATCTCGACCTGGCTGTCGATGTCATCGGTCAGGCCCTGTGCCGCGACGATCGCCTCCTCCAGGACCGGGGGTTCTACGCGGGTCACGCGCCGGTTTCGGCTTTCGGACGATTTATTCTTTGCTAGCATTGGGCTTCTCCTGGGCAGACCCCTTAACCCATCGATCTTCCGATTGCGTAATGCGCGATTGAGACGGCAGGGCTGCATTCAGCGCAAGCGCGGCAGACATCCTGCCCATGATGAACGCGACCCTATGGGGACTTGATCCATGGAGCGGCTCGAAAAAGCCGTCGAATGGGGATTTTCACGGTGCTCGAAAAACGACCGAGGATCGGCATTATCCTATGTGAATAAGGCCTATCGATGGTCGAGTGGACGGTGTTGGGACTCGACCTCGCTGCACCGGTCGGCCATTGATGCCTGAAGCAACGGCTCTCCCGCTCCTATATGGAACCTCAGCCCCACCGAATGAAAGGCATTCCCGTGTTCACAGCCAAGATTCTTCTCCTCGGATCGGGCGAACTCGGCAAGGAGTTCGTGATCTCGGCCAAACGCTATGGCTGCCATGTGGTGGCCTGCGACAGCTATCCCGCCGCCCCCGCCATGCAGGTGGCGGACGGGGCCGAGGTCTTCTCCATGCTCGACGCGGATGCTCTCAGGCGCGCCATCGAGAAGCACCGGCCCGATTTCATCGTTCCGGAAATCGAGGCGATCCGGACGGAGGTGCTGCAGGAATTCGAGGATAAAGGATTTACGGTCGTTCCGTCCGCCCGGGCCGCCTCGCTGACCATGAACCGCGACCGGATCCGGGAGGTTGCCGCGACTGAACTCGGCCTGCGCACCTCCAAGTACCGTTACGCGGAAAGTCTCGAGGAGGTGAGGGCAGGGGCCGCGCATACGGGCCTGCCCTGCGTGATCAAGCCGGTCATGTCGTCTTCCGGAAAGGGGCAGAGCACCGTGCGCACGGAGGATGAGCTCGAGCAGGCCTGGAACGATGCCGTGGCGAACATGCGCGGTGACCGGAAGAAGGTCATCGTCGAGGAATTCATTGCTTTCGAGTACGAGATCACCCTTCTGACGATCCGTTCCCGTGATGGCGTTTCGTTCTGCGAGCCCATCGGTCACCGTCAGGAACGGGGCGACTACCAGGAATCCTGGCAGCCGACTCCCATGACCGAGAAGCTGCTCGCCGAGGCCAAGGACATGGCGCGGAAAGTCGTCGACAATCTCGGAGGATACGGGATTTTCGGGGTCGAGTTCTTCGTCACCCGCGACGAGGTGATCTTCTCCGAACTGTCGCCGCGTCCACACGATACGGGTCTCGTGACGCTTCTTTCCCAGAATCTTTCGGAGTTCGATCTCCACGCCCGCGCCGTCCTGGGCCTGCCGATCCCCCGGATCCGGCTGCATGGCCCCACCGCCTCCGCGGTGATCCTGGCCGACCGGGAGTCCGAGCGGTTCAGGATCGAGGGAATTCGGGAGGCTCTCGCGCTCGGATCGGCGGATTCCGAGGTCGAGGTGCGCATCTTCGGGAAGCCCACGACCAGGAAGCACCGCCGCATGGGTGTCGCCCTGGCCTCCGGTCGCACGGTCGAGGAGGCGCGCGAACAGGCCCGGCAGGCGGCGGCCCGGGTGCGGATCGAGTACGACGGCTGAGCGGGTGCGCATCGGACTTCGTTCGGAGGCCTCCCGATCTCCCCGTGTCGCATCGGTCACAGTGACCGGATGAATCGCTTGACCCTATGGTACTTGGCAGAGCGCAGCCTAGATTCGGACAAGCTCTGCCTTGCATCAACGAGGGGGCTGGCGGCTGACCAGCATTGCGATTGAAGACGATCAACTTTGAAGCGCTTTTCAGCGCTTCGCCCAACCCCTACGTGCTGCTGGACCTCTCGCTCACCATCGTCGGGATGAACGATGCCTACCTCCAGGCGACCATGCGCAAGCGGGAGGAATTGGTCGGACGCAACATGTTCGACGCATTTCCGAGCGATCCGGACTCCCCGAGCCACCGTCAGCTGCGGGGCTCCTTCGACAAGGTCGTACGCGAGAAATCCTCCGACTATCTGTCGGTGATCGAGTACGCCATCCCCCTGCCGAACGGCCAGGGCTTCGAGGAGCGCTTCTGGAGCGCGACCCATACACCACTTTTCAACGAGGCGGGCGAAGTGGCGTTCATCCTCCAGCACACGGTCGACGTGACGGAACTCCACAGGCTGCGCAATCTGGCGAAGAGCACGATCCTGTCGTCCGGCCCGTCGGCCTTGATCGAGACGGATATGTTCCGCCGGGCCCAGGCCGTTCAGCAGGCCAACGAGGTTCTGAATACGGAGCAGCAACGCCTGCGGGGATTGTTCCAGCAGGCACCCGGGTTCATGGCGGCCCTGAGCGGACCGCAGCATGTGTTCACGATGGCCAACACGGCGTATCTCCAGCTGATCGGCCGTGAAAACATTGTCGGAAAGCCTGTCCGGGATGCATTGCCTGAGGTTGTGGAGCAGGGCTTCGTCGAGCTTCTCGACCGCGTTTATCAAGGCGGCCAGCCTTTCGTGGGACGAAGCATCCGCGTTGTCCTGGAGCAGGATGCGGGAGACGCTCAGGACGAACGCTTCCTGGACTTCGTCTATCAGCCGATCTTTGATCCCAATGGACAGGTATCCGGCATCTTCGTGCAGGGGCATGACGTAACGGAGCAGAAGCGCACCGAGGAGGCCCTCCGCGAAAGCGAGGAGCGGTTCCGTGCCATTGCCAACTCGATCGATCAGATGATCTGGGCAACGCAGCCCGACGGCTTCCACGATTACTATAACCAGCGCTGGTACGAATATACGGGCGTTCCGGAGGGTTCGACCGACGGCGCTGCTTGGAACGACATGTTCCATCCGGACGATCAGGAGCGCGCCTGGGCCGTCTGGCGCCAGTGCCTGGAAACGGGGGAGCCGTACCACATCGAGTATCGGCTTCGGCACCACTCCGGAGAGTACCGCTGGGTCCTCGGCCGGGCGCAGCCGGTCCGCGACGAGGAGGGCCGGCTCAAGCGCTGGTTTGGGACCTGCACCGACATCCATGATTTCAAGCAGGCGCAGGATGCGCTTCGGGAGAGCCGGGAGCGGGCCCTTCGCACCGAGGAAGAAACCCGCAGACTGGCAGCCGTCCTAGCGGAGCGGGTCACGGAACTCGATGAGGCGAACGAGGAAATCCAGCGCTTCGCCTATATTGTCAGCCACGATCTGAGAGCCCCCCTGGTCAACATCATGGGGTTCACCAGCGAACTCGAAGGGGCTCAGGCGGAGATCGAGCAGCTCTATAGGAATATTCAGCAGGCCAACCCTGGCCTCGTCTCGCCGGCGGTCCGCGAGGCCGTCGAATCCGATCTGCCGGAGGCCATCGGCTTCATCCGGTCTTCAACGGTCAAGATGGACAAGCTGATCGGGGCGATTTTGAAGCTCTCGCGCGAGGGAAGACGGGTCCTGGCTCCCGAGCCCATCGGCATGACCCAGATGCTCGAGGCCCAGCGCCGAAGCGTCGCACACCAGCTATCCGAGCGAGGCGCGGAACTCTTGCTGGAGCCTGTTCCCGATCTCGTCAGCGATCGACTTGCCATGGAGCAGATCTTCGGGAACCTCATCGACAACGCGGTCAAGTACCTTGACCCATCCCGCCCCGGCAGGATCCAGATCCGAGGGCAAGATCTCGGAGACCGTGTCGTCTATGAGGTCCAAGATAACGGGCGAGGGATCGATCCGAAGGATGTCGAGCGGATCTTCGACCTGTTCCGCCGCTCGGGCGTTCAGGATCAGCAAGGCGAGGGAATCGGACTTGCACATGTGCGCGCTCTCGTGCGAAGGCTCGGCGGTACGATCTCGGTGTCGTCCCGACGAGGAGAAGGCTCGACCTTCACCGTCGTCTTGCCAAGCTACCTCAGCATGAGTTCGGAAGCCGCCTGATGCCTCAGCAACAGCCCGTTACCATCATTATGGTCGAGGACGACGAAGGCCATGCCCGCCTGATCGAGAAGAACATCCGTCGCGCCGGCGTCTGCAACGAGCTTCGGACCTTTGCCAGCGGCACGGCGGCCCTGGACCATATGTTCAGCGACGAGGTGCGCAATGCAGGCCCGTTCCTGGTTCTGCTCGACCTCAACCTGCCGGACATGAACGGGGTCGACATTCTCGCCCGGCTGAAGGGCGACGAGAAGCTGAGGCGTGCCCCGGTGGTGGTGCTTACGACCACGGACGACCAGCGCGAAGTGCAGCGTTGTTACGATCTCGGCGCCAATGTCTACATCACCAAGCCGGTGGAATACGAGTCCTTCTCGCAGGCCATTCGCCAGCTCGGGCTCTTTCTGTCGGTCATACAGGTGCCCGAGACCCAATGAACCAGGGCGCCGCCGAAACCGCGCCGATCCGGCTTCTGTACATCGATGACGATCACGGGCTGGGCCGTTTGGTTGAGCGCTCTCTGTCGCGCCACGGCTTTGAGGTAAGACATGCCCTCAGCGGCGATGAGGGATTGAGCCAGCTTGCCGCCGAGCGCTTCGATGTCGTCGCCCTCGATCACTTCATGCCCGGCAAGGAGGGCCTCGAGGTCCTCACCGAAATCCGTACCCTTTCCGACCCGCCGCCCGTCGTCTACGTAACCGGAGCCGATGAGGGAAGGATCGCGGTCGCCGCCCTCAAGGCGGGGGCAGCCGATTACGTGATCAAGGATGTCGGCGGCGTCTTCCTCGATCTCCTCCGGACTGCCGCCGAGCAGGCGCTGGCCGCAGAGAGGCTCCGTCGCGAGAAGGAAGCCGCTGAACGGGAGATGCGGGAGGCCCGGGAGCGGGCCGAGATGCTGCTGCGCGAGGTCAACCATCGCGTCGCCAACAGCTTGCAGCTGGTCGCATCCCTCGTCGCCATGCAGCAGAGGGCGCTCGGCAGCGATACGGTCGCGCGGGACACGCTGACCGAAACGCAGAGCCGCATCACGGCGATCTCGCAGATTCACCGGCGCCTCTACACCTCGAACGACGTCCGGTTCGTCGAGATGGACACCTATCTGGAAGGCCTCGTCGAGGAGCTGGAAGGCGCCATGCGCGCTGCCGGGCGGGAGCATATGATCACGCTGCAGGCTAAACCCGTGTCGATCCCCACCGACAAGGCTGTCTCCGTCGGCGTCATCGTGACGGAGCTTGTCACGAACGCCTTCAAATACGCCTATCCTGCCGGAAGAACCGGCGATATCCGGGTTGCCCTGTCCTCCGAGGATGGCCATGCGGTGTTGGTCGTCGAGGATGATGGGATCGGATGGAAAGGAACCGGCGTGGTGCAGGGGAGCGGCCTTGGCACGAAGATCGTGAGGGCCATGGCATCCAATTTGCATTCCGCTGTCGAGTTCGACCAGAAATATTCGGGGACGCGGGCAATCCTGTCCTTCGCGATCTGACCTGTCCGATCCCGCTCAGCGGGACTGGTTGTTCTTCGTGCGTCCGCCGCTCAGGCGTGCCCGAATTTCTCCGACAATGATGTTCAGCTCCCGCTGCAGCCGGTTGAGCCGTGAGAGCAGCTCTCCATCCGGCATCCCTGTCGTGTTCGCGCGCTCCTCCCCATTGGGAGCGGAATGCGTCATGCTGCGCAACTCTTCCAAAGTGGTCGGGCCGATGTTGGGGACCGTCAGCCATTGGGCATCCGAGATGCTGGCGACTTCGCGGATGGTGGGGCACCGTCCTTTGAACTCGGCCAGAATCGCCCCTCGGACACGTCCGGAGCATTTCTCGATTGGAAATGGATCGTCCAAACCCATCTCGCGCCCTCGCACACCAACTAGTGATATCCCGTCCATCAATGCCCGCCACCCTGGAACTTAGCTTTTTTAGGACATTCAATGCGTAGCGATTATATGCACAAAAGAGCAGACGACCTTTAGGAGATGGCGGCATGCGTTGGGAGTAGCCAAATTGATCCGGCAAAAAGCGTTGCTGTTTTTTGCGTTTGTGCAAGCTCCTGATGATCGGCCATCCTGACCCGCGGAATGGGGCTCTTCCGTCAGAACAGGGGTCGCTTCCATAGGGCAGTGGCTCTCGGGAGGTCGCGCTCCAGGTAATTTTCCCAAGATTATCCCGATACATGCTCATTATTAGCCGGCAACCTTATTGCCGTTGGGGCCATTGGTGAGTAAGCAAGGGGATTGTGCCATATTTCACGATTCCAGAGGATTGAATGTCTGCAACCTCCGTCTTGATCCACCTTCTCGGTGAGATTGCCCTGCTTCTCTGGGGCATCAACATGGTCAATAGCGGGGTTCAACGCGCCTTCGGCAGCGATCTGCGCTGGATCCTCGGAATGGCCCTGAGAACGCGCTTGCAGGCCTTTCTCGCCGGCGTCGGCGTCACGACGGTCCTGCAAAGCAGCACGGCAACGGCCCTTATGGTCGCGTCGTTCACGGCCGGCGGGGCGGTCGACATGGTGCCGGCCCTCGCTGTGATGCTCGGCGCGAATGTGGGCACGACCCTCATCGTGCAGGTCCTCTCCTTCGACATCTCCCTGATCTTTCCGGTTCTGATCTTTGGAGGCTTCATCGCCTATCGGAGCGGAAGGTCGAGCCGGACGAAAGATCTGGGCCGCGTGGCCATCGGTCTCGGACTCATGCTGCTGTCGCTGTATCTCCTGACCGAAACCATCCGGCATATCGAATCCTCGGTTGTCTTGAAGGACGTCCTGGGGGTTGTCGCGTCCGATCCTCTGATCCTGATCCTGCTGTCTGCGGTTTTCGCCTGGCTTGCTCATTCCAGCGTCGCGGCGATGCTGTTCATCATGTCCCTGGCCGGCGCCGGCGTGATCGATGCCCATTCGGCCATGGTGATGGTGCTCGGCGCCAATCTCGGCAGTTCGCTCAATCCATTGCTGGAGGGGACCGGGGGAGACCCTGTCAAACTGCGCGTGCCGTTCGGTAACTTCGCGATGAGGGTCATCGGCGGGCTCGTGGCATTTCTGTTGATCGATCCGATCCTGACGGCCATGTCGATGTTCGACCCCAATCCGGCACGGCTCGCGGCGAATTTCCATACGCTGTTCAACGTGGTGGTCGCGGCGATCTTCATCCTGCCTCTGCCCTGGATCGCCCAGCTGCTGCTGAAGGTCTTCCCGGAGAAGCTTCGTGCTTCCGATCCGGGCACGCCGCAATATCTCGACAAGGATGCCCTGGACACCCCGTCCGTGGCTCTCTCCAACGCGGCTCGCGAAGTTCTGCGCATGGTCGACACCGTCGAGTCCATGCTGAGAAGTTCCCAGGATCTCTTCCGGGAGGATGATATCAGCCGGGTCGACCAGGTGAGCCGTACGGACGACGTGCTCGACAGGCTGTTCAGCGCCATCCGCCGCTATCTCAGCTCGATCAACCACGAGACTTTGAACGAGGCGGAGGCGAAGCGTCTCTCGGATATCCTGGCTTTCGCCATCAATCTCGAGCATGTGGGCGACATTATCGACAAGAACCTGATGGAGCTGGCCGCTAAGCGCATCAAGAACCATTTGCGCCTGCCGAAGGACAGCCTGGAAGATATCACCAGCATGCATGCGAAGCTTCTCGAGCATCTGCAGCTTGCGGCATCGGTTCTGATGTTCCAGGACCTGGGCTCCGCCCGCAGGCTCGTCTCCGAGAAGGAGCGGTTCCGCGATCTCGAACGGGCGGTCGCCCAGAAACATCTCGAGCAGCTTCGGTCCGGCCGCTCCATTGGCGATACCAGTGCGCTTCAGCTCGACATCGTGCGCGATCTCAAGCGCATCGAGGCCCATATCGCATCGACCGGGCATTCGCTTCTCGAGCAGAGCGGGGAGCTCAAGCCGAGCCGCCTGACGTCCTGATGAGCGGTTACATCTTCTCCATCAGGGCACGCCAATCCATGTAGCGGGCGGGATCCGGCAGACCGATGTCACGCCGCTGGTGATCCGATAGGGCACCCAGATCCCGGATGACGGGCGTCGTCTTCCGGGGCATGGGGCGAAACCAGAGAGTGAGGCGCAGCCAAGCGCTCTCGATGCCGCTGAGGCGGCGCGCGTCTTCGTATCTCATGACAGCCTACCGTGATTGTTTGCCAGGGCTTCAGCGCCGTGGCGATAGGCAGAGACTGCGCCTGCCGGAGAAACTTGACAAAGCAAATGCCAATAGGCTGGCATAAGGCTGCCTTATGGATCACCATGTCTAAACCGCTGTCCAAACTCCCGCCCATGAGCGCCGTCCGTGTCTTCGAGGCGGCCGCTCGGCATCAGAGCTTCACCCGGGCTGCCGAGGAACTCGGAATGACACAGGCTGCGGTGAGCTATCAGATCAAGATTCTCGAAGACAGGGTCGGAGCGCCGCTGTTCAAGCGCTTGCCCCGGCAGGTGACGCTGACGGCCAAGGGCCGCCAGCTCGCACCCGCCGTAACGGAAGCTTTCGAGTCCTTGCGGAATGCGTTCTCAGGGATCGAAGAGACGGTGCAAACGGTCCTGTCGCTCACGACCCTGTCCACCTTCGCCTCCAACTGGCTCGTGCCGCGCCTGGGGCGCTTCCGACAACTGCATCCGAACATCGCCGTCCAGATCTCCGTCCCCACCGAGACGGTGGAGCTTGCGCGAAGCGAGTTCGACATCGGGATCAGGAGCGGCACGGGCGACTGGCCTGGGCTTGAGACCCATGTCCTGTTCCCCAATCAATTCATTCCCGTATGCAGCCCCGAACTGCTCC
>Ga0182740_1002229_pt1 | contig 12117 bp, 6 predicted proteins | sample eDN5th37CKraftBY_FD_128872 | JGI IMG/M metagenome (GOLD analysis project Ga0182740, IMG submission 128872) | Enriched backyard soil microbial communities from Emeryville, California, USA - eDNA 5th pass 37_C Kraft BY (version 2) (version 2) | ecosystem: Environmental > Terrestrial > Soil >...
CGAGGACATCACGCTCTCGTTCGCGTGGTGGGGCAACGACGACCGCGCCGCCCGGTACGAGAAGGCGATCGACGCCTTCGAGGAGAAGTACCCGAACATCACGATCCAGACGCAGTTCCAGTCGTGGGACGACTACTGGACGGCACGCTCCACCGAGGCCGCCGGCAGCGCCCTGCCCGACGTCGTCCAGATGGACGCGGGCTACGTGCGGCAGTACGGCGCCACGGGGCAGCTCGCCGAGCTGGACGGTCAGGAGGGGGTCAACCTCGACACCTCCGGCGTGGACGAGACCGCGCTCGCGTCGGGCCAGATCGAGGGCAAGACCTACGCCGTCCCGGTCAGCCTGAACACCCAGTCGATCATCTACAACGCGAAGCTCCTCAAGGAGCTCGGCATGGAGCCCCCGGCCGAGGGCTACACGTGGGACGACCTGGTGCAGTGGTTCGCCGACGTCGCCGAGGCGGGCGCGAAGCACGACCCGCAGGTCTACCCCATCGGCGACATGACGGGGAACAACCCGTGGTTCCTGCAGTGGCTGGTGCAGCAGGGCAAGGTGCCCTTCACCGACGACGGCCAGATCGCGTTCACCCAGGACGACGTGCAGGCGTGGGCCGACCTGTGGGCCCCGCTGCGCGAGCAGAAGGCGTTCTTCCCGGCCAAGCGCGCGGCGCAGCTCGAGCCCAAGACGGGCCTGAACTCCGCCGAGGTCGTGGCCGAGGCGAACTGGGACACGCTGATGCCCAACTACACCGCGGAGCTCGGCAGCGAGGACCTGGAGCTCATGCCGATCCCCACGGGTGACGACGGCAAGAAGATGTACTGGCACTCCGGCGTCATGCTCTCGGCGTCGGCCAGCTCGTCCCACCCGGACGCGGCGGCCGCGTTCATCGACTTCATGACGAACGACCCGCAGGTGGGCGAGATCTTCGGCACCAGCAAGGGCGTGCCCGCCACCGACGCCCAGAAGGACGCCATGAAGATCGAGGACGGCTCGCCCGACGCCCGCCTGCTCGACTACGAGGACGCCCACGCCGACGACGTCACCGAGCCCGCCCCGGTCCCGGTCGAGGGGTACGGCGAGATCGAGGCCGAGATGGCGCGGCTGTCCGAGGAGATGCAGTACGGCAACCTCGACGACGACCAGTTCGCGGCCCAGTGGTTCGCCTACGCGCAGGACACCGTCAAGGCGCGGTGACCTCGGCGGCGGACCACGACGCCCCCGGCCGGCTGCTCGCCTGGCCGAGGGCGTCACCGTCGTTCACGGAGCACCTCAGGCGAGCAGCTCGAGCTGCGCCAGCCTGAGCGGCCCCTCGCCCGCCGTGTCGGTCACCACCAGGCGCAGGCGCGCGTAGGCATCAGGGCGGGCGACGCCGAACGGGCGCGTCTGCCGCGACCAGCGGAACGCCTCGCCCGACCGCTCGTCGAGCAGGTCCCACGCCACGCCGTCGTTCGACCCCTCGAGCCGCCACGCGGCAGGCACCGCGCCGTCGCCGGAGGTGAGCGTGTACCGCGCGACGACCGGCCGCCCGCCGTCCGCCGTCCACGTGACGACAGGTGCGCGGGTGGCGAACGTCAGCTCGGTCGCCGAGGTGTCGTCGACCAGGACGGCCCCGGCCGCGCCGTCGGCGGGCACCCCGGCCTCCTCGACCAGGACCGTGCCCGCCCCGGTCACGTCCGCCAGCGGGGCGGGCGGGGCGTCGCCCGCGGTGAGCGATGGCGGCGCGGCGTCGGGCCCCGTGCCCCAGGTCGAGGGCTCGGGGCCCATGACGAGCTCGATCACGGCCCCGCCGACCAGGTCCTCGTGTGCCAGCCAGGCGGCGTCGCGCGGCTCGCCGTCGACGGTCAAGGACTGCACGTAGACGTTCTCCAGCGAGTTCTTCACGGTACGGATCACCAGGTCGCCCTCAGGCCGGTGCACGGTGACCTCGTCGAACAACGGTGAGCCGATCGCGTATCGCGGGGAGCCGACCTGCAGCGGGTACACGCCGAGCGCGGCGAACAGCCACCACGCCGACATCTCGCCGTTGTCCTCGTCCCCGGGGTAGCCCTGACCGATCTCGCTGCCGACGAAGAGCCGCCGCAGCGCCTCCCGCAGGATCCGCTGCGCCTTCCACGGCGCGCCGACCGCGGTGTACAGCCACGGCACATGGTGCGACGGCTGGTTGCTGACGCCCCACATCCCGAGGCGGACGTCGCGGGCCTCGGTCATCTCGTGGATCACCTGCCCGTAGCCGCCCACGTGCGTACCGTCCTCGGGGCGGGCGAAGAACTCGTCGAGCCGTGCCTCCAGACCCGCCGGACCGCCGTAGAGGTTCGCGAGTCCGCGCGGGTCGTGCGGGGCGTGGAAGGCGAAGTTCCAGGCGTTGGTCTCGGTGAACGGTCCGCCCCAGTCGTCCGGGTCGAAGCGCCGGGCCGCGGGTGTGAACGCGCCGCCCGCGCCCCGGGCCCGGAAGAACCGCACCTCGGGGTCGAACAGCGCCCCGAACTGCCCGGCCCGGTCGAGCAGGTACGCCGACTCCTCGCGCAGCGCCGCGCGCCGGCCGTCCGGCGTGGCCGGGTCGTCCGCGAGCGCCGCCGCCATGGTGCCGATGCCGAAGTCGTTGATGCAGCCCTCCAGCCCCCACGACACCGACTCGTCCGTGGTCGCGGGCGTGAACCCGAGGAAGATGGACGTCTCCAGCCCTTTGCGCCCGACGGCGGCGTGCGGGGGCGCGGCGGTGGCGTTCTTCAGGGCGGCGTCGTAGGCGTCGAGGGCGACGTCGGTGGGCAGCGCGCCCTTGAGGTAGGCATCGGCGAAAGCGACGTCGGAGCTGGTGCCGGTCATGAGGTCGGCGTACCCGGGCGAGGACCAGCGCGAGACCCAGCCGCCGTCGCGGTACTGCTGGACGAACCCGTCGGCGAGGTGGGCGGTGAGCCGGGGGTACAGCAGCGCGAGGGCCGGCCAGGCGGTGCGGTAGGTGTCCCAGAACCCGTGGTTGACGAAGATCCGGCCGTCGACGACGGCGGCCCCCGTCGCCGTGTCGGTGCTCGTCCCGACGGGCGGCACGACCGGGCTCGCGTGCCGGAGCACCGGCGACCCGATGGTCCCCACGTTCTCCGTGTGCGAGGTGGGGTACAGGTGGAGCCGGTAGAGGTTGGAATACAGGGTGACGCGCTGGTCCTCGGTGGCGCCGGCCACCTCGACCACACCGAGCCGCTCCTGCCAGAGCTCCCGCGCCGCGCGCTGGACGTCGTCGAACGACCGGCCCGAGAGCTCCTGGTCCAGCGCGCGGCGCGCCTGGTCGAGGCTCAGGTACGACGTCGCGAGGCGGAGCTCGACGACGGCGCCGGCGTCGCCCGTCGTGTCGAAGGTCGCGCGCCGCGCATGCCGCCGGTCCCCCGCGGCGGCACCCACCGCGACGGGCGCGCGGTCGAAGGCGCCGGCGACGAACATGCGGGAGCGCCCCACGGACAACGGGCTGCCGTCGTCGACCCAGCCGGTCACGGTCCCGTCGGGGTGGGCCGTGAGGCGGGCCTCCCCGGCCGCCGTGGTGACGGTGTCGAGCAGCACGTGCGCGGCGCGTCCCGGGAGGTCGGCCGGGAAGCCGAACCGCAGGAGGCCGCCGTGGTCGGTAGGAGTTGCCGCGAGGGTGAGTCCTCCCGCGAAGGTCACGGCGTACAGGTCGGGGCGCGCGGTCTCGTCGGCGTGGTCGAACGGCAGGCCGCGCGCGGCGAGGTCGGCGGAGGGCGTGCCCTGGCCGACCGCCGGCTGCACGACGAGCTGGTTGCGGTCACCCATCCACGGGCTCGGCTGGTGCGAGATGCCGAACCCCTGCAGGACAGGCCGGTTCTCGCCGTCGTTCGCCGCGTGGTACTCGTAGAGCCAGCGTCGCGACGAGGCGTCGGTCATCGGCACCCAGAGCGAGAAACCGTTCGGCACCGCCGTGGCGGGGACGTTGTTGCCGCGCGAGAACCGGCTGCTCGACATCGTGCCCCGGCGGGTGTCGACGAGGTCGACGAGGTCAGGCCCTGCCACGTTCGCGGGCTCCTCGACCAGGGCGACGTCGTCGAGCCACCCGGAGAACGCGGCGTCAAGCAGGTCGTCGGGGGGGTCGCAGCGCAGCAGGATCGCGACCACCGTGCGCCCGGAGGCGACCGCGCCGACGTCGACGCGGACGGAGTTCCACTGGTCGGCGTACAGGATCTTGGCCTCGCCCTGGGCTCGGGCGGTCACGTCGCTGCCGTGCGCGTCGGTGGCGTGGAGGTCGGACAGGTGGGTGCCGTCGGCGAACTCGAGATCGAGCGCGACGTAGGTGGACGGGTACCGCAGGTCGCCGCGGAGGTCCGGCAGGACGACGTAGCTCAGCCGCGTGCGCGGCCCCACCTCGATGTCCAGGTCCCGGAACAGCACGTGCGTCGCGGGCCCGGGCCCGTCCTTGAGGCCCGCGAATCCCAGCGCGTGCCGGCCGGTGAAACCGGCGCGGTGCCTGTGGGTGGCGCCGGACGCCGGGCCGTCGCCCACGCGGGCGACCATCGGCGCCCGGCGCGCGGACGGCAGGGGTGCCGGGTCGCCGGGCTCGAACGAGGTGCGGAAGTCGGGTCCTGCCATGGTGTGCACTCTCCTGCGCTCGCGAACGCGCGGCGACGGGACGTGGCCCGCCGCCGCGCGGCTCGGTACGACGTGCTCAGCGGGCGTGCGCCGGGTTCAGCCGGCGTCCTTCTCGAAGGCGGCGGTGCGCGCCTGGACGGCTCGTACCCGGTCGACGTCAAGCTTCTCGGAGCGGTCGAAGCGGTAGATGCCGTTCTGCTCCTGGAACACATCGGTGAGCTGCGTGTAGCAGTAGCCGAACATCAGCGGGTCGTCGAGAAGAGCGTCCGTGAGCCCGGCGAACCGCTGGTGGAACCCTTCCTCGTCCGCGACGCGCTGGCCGTAGCCCCACGACTCGCTGCGGTCGTCCCCGGCGGCCTTCGCCGCCTCCTCCGGGTTCCACCAGATGCCGCCGTACTCGCTGCAGAAGTACGGCTGCCCCTTGTACGGCAGGGAGATCGGGCCCTCGTCGTACCGGTTGCCGTACGGCTGGTCGGCCTTCAGGCCCGCCATGTCGCGGGCGAACGCCTCCGGGTCCTGCTCGTAGTGGTGCGAGTCCCAGACATCGGTCTCCAGCACGCGGTGCGAGTAGCCGCTCGCGTCGAGCACCGGTCGCGACGGGTCCGCGAGCTTGGTGGCGAGGAACATCGCGCGGGTGACATCGTCGAGCTGGGTGATCCGGTCGTGCAGCAGCTGGTGGGTCTCGTTGAGCGGGCACCAGCCGATGATCGACGGGTGCGAGAAGTCCCGCTCGAGGGCCTCGAGCCACTCGGCGACGTACGACGTCGTCGGCTTCTGGTGGTCGTCCTTGCGGCCGAAGTCGCCGGACCCCCAGTCGCCGAACTCGCCCCAGACCAGGTAGCCGAGGCGGTCCGCGTGGTAGAGGTACCGCTCCTCGAACACCTTCTGGTGCAGGCGGGCGCCGTTGAAGCCCGCCTCGAGCCCGAGCTCGACGTCGCGCAGCAGGGCGGCGTCGGACGGCGCCGTCATGAGCGACTCGGGCCAGTAGCCCTGGTCGAGCACGAGGCGCTGGAACACGGGCTCGCCGTTGATCCGGATCGCCTTGCCCTCGATCGCCACGGACCGTAGGCCGGCGTACGAACGGACGGCGTCGACGACGGCGTCGTCCGCGTCCCGCAGCTCCACCTCGACGCCGTACAGGTGCGGGTCCTGCGTGGACCACGGGCGCACCCGGTCGGCCGGGATCACGGCGCGCACCGACGGCGCGAGGTCGAGGTCGGCGCGCGTCGCCTCGGTCGCGACCACGCCGTCGGCGTCGCTCACGGTGACGACCACCCGGTGACCGCGACGGTTCTGCGTGAGCGGGACCCGCACGTCCAGGGCCCCGGCGGCAAGGTCGGGCGTGATGCGTGGGCGCCGCAGGCTCGCGCCGGGCACCGGCTCCATCCACACCGTCTGCCAGATGCCCGTGGTTCGCGTGTAGTGGCAGTCCTTGTTGGCGTACAGCCCCGACTGCTTGCCCCGCGCCTGCGGGATGCCGCGATGGTCGCGGGCGCGCACGACGACGGTCACGGTCTCGCCCGGCGCCGCGGCACCGAAGAGATCGGCCGTGAACGGCGTGAACCCGCCCCGGTGGCGCACGACCTCGACGTCGTTCACCCACACCGTCGCGTCGTGGTCCACCGCGCCGAAGTGCAGCAGGACGTGCGTGTCGTCGCCCGCGACCTCGGCCCACTCGGCGGGGATCGTCACCTCCCGGCGGTACCAGACCGCCTCGAGGAAGTCGGTGTTCTCGACGCCGGAGAGCTCCGACTCCGGGGCGAACGGGACGGTGATCGAGCCGGTGAGGGGCTGCGTGCGCAGCCCGCGCTCCAGGCCCGAGTCGCCGGGGTCGATCTCGAACCCCCACCGGCCGTTGAGGTTCAGCCACCGGTCGCGCACCACCTGCGGCCGCGGGTACTCGGGGCGGGGGACGTCGGTGCCTCCGGGGGCGGAGGGCGGGTCGAGACGATCGAGGACGGACATCGTGGTGCTCCGTTGCATGGACGACAGTTCCGCGGGAGATTCAACCCTGCACGTCGCGAGAATGCAACGTTGAATCAATACGTGATCCCGGTCAGGCGCTCCGGCTGCTCTCCCGCACCAGCAGGCGGTGGGCCACGACGACGTCGACGTCCCGCTCGCCATCGCCGCCCGCATCCCCCTCCACCTGCGCGATCACGCGGTCCACGGCGGTCTCGGCGATGGCCTGCAGGTCGGGCGCGACCGTGGTCAAGGACGGGTTCGAGTACCGGCCGTCCTCGATGTTGTCCCAGCCCGTGACCGCGACGTCCTCGGGCACCCGGATGCCGTTGAGCCGCAGCGCGTAGAGCGCGCCGAGCGCGAGCTCGTCGTTGGCGCACACGAGACCGTCGACCTGGTCGATCCGCGGCAGCAGCCGCTCGGTCGCCTCGACGCCGGCCGGCCGGGAGAACTGCGTGACCGGCACGATCCACCGCGGGTCCGCGTCCACGCCGTGGGCGGCGTGCGCCTCGCGGTATCCCTGCAGGCGCAGCGCGCCCGTGCGGTCGTCCACCGGCTCGGCGCCGACGAACGCCAGGCGTCGCCGGCCCGTGGTGAGGAGGTGCTCGGTGACCTCGCGCGCCGCGCGCACGTTGTCGATGCTGACATGGTCGGTGCTCCAGCGGCGGTCCCGACCAGGGTCGTCGCGCTCGCCCAGCAGCACCATGGGCGTGGCGCCGCGCACCTTGGCGATCTCCGCCGGACCGATCGCCAGGGGGGAGAAGATGATCCCGTCGATCGCCTGGACCCGGAACCCGCGCGCCACCTGCAGCTCCGCCTCCCGGTCGGTGCGCGTCTCCTCGATGAGCACCCGGTACCCTCGGGCCCCTGCGACCTCGATGACGATGTGCGCCAGCATCGAGAAGTAGGGCGAGTGAGCCCAGGGAACCGCGAGCGCGAGCGTCTTGGTGCGCCCCTGCCGCAGCTGCCGGCCGGCGAGGTTCGGCCGGTAGCCGAGCTCGACGATCATCGCCTCGACCTTGGCGCGCGTCTCGTCGCCGACCCGCCCCGTGCCGTTGACGACGTTCGAGACCGTCTTCCAGGACACGCCCACGGCGGCGGCCACATCCTTGATCCCGACCCGGCCGGAGCCACGACCGCCCCCGCCGCCGCTCGCGCCGTCGGGTTCCGTCGTCGCGCCCTGCCCGTCCCGTGCTGCCATCCACCGACCCTTCGTCCGCCGCAGGCGTCGTCGCCCCGTCCCGCAGACCTCTTGACGGCCCGCCCGCCCTAGTCCATCGTGGTCCCACGTTGGAGCGCAACGTTGCACTCAGGAGGGTCGATGAAGACCAAGCTGCGCACGTCCGGAGGAACGGCAGGGCCGGGTCCCGCCCCGGGCCGCTTTCCCCGTCGATCGGGTTCGAGCGGGACGGTGGACGACGTCGGGCTGAGCAGGCGCGGCCTGCTCCAGGCCGCGCTCGTCGGCGCCGGCGGCATCGCGCTCGGCGGCGCCCTGTCCGGATGCGCGACGCCGTCCGCCTCCGGCACCGGCCGCGCGTCGGTCATGATCTGGGATCTCTTCTCGGGCGGCGACGGCGCCCTGATGCAGGAGATGGTCGGCGCGGTGGCGAAGGCCAATCCCGACATCACGGTGGACTCCACCACGCTCGCCTGGGGCGCGCCGTACTACACGAAGCTGGCCATGGCCTCGTCGGGCGGCCGCCCGCCGGAGGCCGCCGTCATGCACATGTCGCGCCTCGCCGGCTACGCGCCCGGCGGGCTGCTCGAGCCGTTCGACCTCGACGCGCTCGCCGCGCTCGGCGTCACGCAGGACGACTTCGCGCCCGCGGTCTGGGAAAAGGCGCAGTTCGACGGCCAGCTCTACGCCCTGCCCCTCGACACCCACCCGTACATCGCCTTCCACAACCCGGCGATCGCCGGGGACGCAGGCCTGGTCGGCGCCGACGGCAGGCTGACGATCGCGCCCGGCGCGGACGCCTTCCTCGACGCGGGGCGCGCGATGGCGGAGGTGACGGGCGAGACCGGCGTCTCGTGGGGCTACCTGCGCGACCCGGCGGGCTGCTGGCGGATGTTCTGGGGCCTGTACAACCAGCGTGGCGGTGGCTACGACCTGACCCCCGGCAAGACCGCGGAGCTCGACGAGCGGGCGGCGGAGGAGGTTTTCGAGTTCCTCCAGGCGATGGTCGACGGCACGGTCGCGGCCCGGAACCAGGACGGCGGGGCCGCGTCCGGACGGTTCATGTCGAACCGCACCGGGCTCATGTTCGCCGGCGAGTGGGACCTCCCGATGTTCCGGGACGCCAACCCCGACGTCGGCGCCTCGCCCTTCCCGGCGATCTTCGACCAGCCCGCCAACTACGCCGACTCGCACTCGTTCGTCCTGCCCCGGCAGGCGCACCCCGACCCCGCCCGGCGCGAGGCCACCTACCGTGTCCTCGCCGGGCTGCTCAAGGAGGGTCTGACCTGGGCCTCCGCCGGCCACATCCCGGCCTACCAACCGGTCGTGCAGACCCCGGAGTACCAGGCGCTCACGCCCCAGCGCGACTACGCACCTGCCGCGGAGATCGCCGTCTTCGATCCCGACGCCTGGTTCACCGGCGGCGGCAGCGACTTCCAGACCCGTATGGGCGACTCCATGACCGACACGCTCTCCGGCAAGGCGTCCCCCGCCACCGCCGTCGACCGCATGCTCAGCGAGATGAACCGCTTCCTCTCGCAGCCGAGCCCCGCCTGAGAAGAGAGAGGACGACGATGACCGCCTCGAGCACGTCACTGAGCGCCCCGGTCGCGCGCCCCTCCCGGCGCGGCGCGGGGTCCCGCACCGGCACGACGGCACGCGCCGCGAGCACCTCGCTGCGCGCCCGCGACCGTTCCGGCTACCTGTTCGTCGCCCCGTTCGCGGTGGCGACCGGGCTCTTCCTGGTGTGGCCGACGATCTACGGCCTGTGGATGAGCTTCACCGACCAGAGCCTCACCGCCACGGCGAGTTCCTTCATCGGCTTCGACAACTACGCCGAGGCCTTCAGCGACCCGCAGGTGTGGACCACGCTGTGGCACACCGTGTGGTTCACGATCCTCAGCACGGTGCCGCTCATCGTCGTCGCGCTCGTCATGGCCCTGCTGGTGCACACCGGGCTGCCCGGACAGTGGGTGTGGCGGATGTCGTTCTTCGCGCCGTACCTGCTGACCAGCGCCGTCGTGTCGTCGCTGGCGAGCTGGCTGTTCCAGCCCGAGATCGGGCTGCTCGACGTGTGGCTCGCCAAGCTCGGCCTCGGGCCGGTCGGGTGGCTCACCGACGAGAACGTCGCGATGTTCTCCATCGCCTTCGTCACGGTGTGGTGGACCGTCGGGTTCAACTTCCTGCTCTATCTGGCGGCCCTGCAGGGCATCCCGCAGCAGCAGTACGAGGCGGCGACGATCGACGGCGCCGGCGGCTGGCGCCGGCTGTTCTCGATCACGCTGCCGCAGCTCAAGACCATCACGGGCGTCATCGTGGTGCTGCAGCTGCTCGCGTCGCTCAAGGTCTTCGACCAGATCTACCTGCTCACGGCGGGCGGCCCGAACGGCAGCACGCGACCCATCCTCGAGTACGTGTACGACATGGGCTTCACGAACTACCGCCTCGGGTACGCGTCCGCCATCTCGTACGTGTTCTTCGCGCTGATCCTCGTGTTCACCCTGGTCCGGCTGCTGCCGACGAAGAAGGAGGCCTGACGTGGCCGTCGAGACCCTTCCCCGGTCCCTGTCCGCCGCGGCGGCGGGACGCCGGTCGGCCGCGCAGCAGGCGCGCGCCGAGAACCGCACGCTCACCCGGCTGACGATCGGCCCCTCCCCGTGGGTGCGGGCGGCGGCCCTCGGGGCCCTGGTCGTCATGGCCGTGCTGTGGCTGCTGCCGCTCGCGTGGGGCGCCGTCACCAGCTTCAAGCACGAGGCCGAGGCAGCGCTGCCGGCGTCGTGGTGGCCCGCCCAGGGCTGGACCCTCGACGCCTACCGGCAGGTGCTCGGCAACAGCGAGCTGCTGGGCTGGATGTGGAACAGCCTGGTGGTCGCGGTCCTTGTCACCGCGCTGACCGTGCTGATCTCCGCGATGGCGGCCTTCGCCTTCTCACAGACGGTGTTCAAGGGCCGTGGGCTGCTGCAGTTCCTCACCGTCGCGTCGATCATGATGCCCGGCCAGATCCTCATCGTGCCGCTGTTCAAGCAGATGCAGGCCATGGGCCTCGTGGACACCTTCGCGGGCATCGTGCTGCCGCAGGTCGTGGCGCCGGTCATGGTGTTCATCCTCAAGCGGTTCTTCGACGCGATCCCAGGCGAGCTGCTCGACGCCGCCCGCATCGACGGCGCCGGCACGTGGCGGCTGTTCTGGACGATCGTGCTGCCGCTGTCGAAGTCGATCCTCGTGGCCGTCGCGATCTTCGTGTTCATCGGCGCGTGGAACAACTTCCTGTGGCCGTTCATCGTCACGACCGACCCGCAGTTCATGACCCTGCCCGTGGGACTGTCGACCGTGAAGAACGCCTACGGCGTGCAGTACGCGCAGAACATGGCGTCCGCGATGATCGCCGCCCTGCCGCTGCTCGTGGTGTTCATGCTCTTCCAGCGCCGCATCGTGCAGGGCGTGGCGACGACAGGCATGGGCGGCCAGTAGCGGGCACGATCGGGGCATGCCCGGCACCAGCGCCCCCGCCACCGCGTCTCCCACGGACCGGCCCAGCCAGCGCCCGCACGTCGCGGCGCTGGTCGAGGACTGGTGGTGCGCGGTGGCGGGGGCGTTCCTGCGCCGCCGCGGCTGGGTGCCGCGCGTGCTCCCGTACACCGGCTACGGCACGCCGCGCGGCGTGCGGGTGCTGGCGCGGGTGCTGCTGGTGCCACCGTCGCGGGCGCGGGGCGCGCTGTCCCCGGTGCGGCACGCAGACCGGCGCCCGCTGCGGAGCTACCTCACGCTCCCGGCCCCCGGCGAGCGGCTCCGCGTCGCGGTGGGCCGCGCCGTCGTCGACGTCGCGGCCGACCGCGCCGGGTACGTGGACGTGGAGGTCGCGCTCCCCGACGACGCCCCCCTGCCGCCCGGCCGACACGACGCGACCCTGACCGCGCTCCGCGGCGGGGGCGACGCCGCGGCGTCCGCCGACGCGCCCGTCGTCGCCTCCGTCGTCGTGGTGGGCGACGACGCGACGTTCGGCGTCGTGAGCGACATCGACGACACGGCGATGGTCACCGCCGTGCCGCGGCCGCTCGTGGCGGCGTGGAACACGTTCGTCACGCGGGCGAGCGCGCGCCGCCCCGTGCCCGGGATGCCCGAGCTGTACCGGCGCCTCGCGGCCGACCACCCCGCCGCGCCGTTCGTCTACCTGTCCAACGGCGCGTGGAACACCGCGGGCACGCTCGCCCGGTTCCTCGACCGGCACGGCTTCCCGGCCGGCCCGCTGCTGCTCACCGACTGGGGTCCCACGCAGACGGGCTGGTTCCGCAGCGGCCCGCAGCACAAGGGCGACAGCCTCGACCGGCTCATGATCGCGTTCCCGCGGGTGCGCTGGCTGCTGGTCGGCGACGCCGGCCAGCTCGACGAG
>Ga0182740_1002230_pt1 | contig 12112 bp, 3 predicted proteins | sample eDN5th37CKraftBY_FD_128872 | JGI IMG/M metagenome (GOLD analysis project Ga0182740, IMG submission 128872) | Enriched backyard soil microbial communities from Emeryville, California, USA - eDNA 5th pass 37_C Kraft BY (version 2) (version 2) | ecosystem: Environmental > Terrestrial > Soil >...
AGCACCGGCCCGGCAGCACTCGCGTAGCGCACGCGCAGTTCGTGCCCGCCGCCGAGCCCCGTCTCGATCGTCCAACTCAGGCGCAGCGCGTCGGCGTGAGATTCGACCCGCGCCGATGAAACGGGAAACGTCATCGCCGAAACTGCATCCACGCGACGGCTCATGGCTGTCACCGGTGTCCGCGGCGCCGTGCGCTCCGCCCACGCCGTGACCTGCGGCCCGCGGGCGTTCGGATCTCGCGTGGCGATCGCGATCGCCGAAATCACGGCCTGATACGACGCGACGCGCGGAAACGAGATCTCCAGCCGGCCGTCCACCGCGCGCGCGGTAATGATTTTCCTGACCGCACGGCTGTATCCAGATTCCCGCCACAAATCGATGTCGCGCAGGTGGGTCACGCCGTTCACCGCGACGTCGAACAGCCGCCAGCCTTCCGCGTTTTCTCCGGCGCGGCCATACCACGGCTCGAGAAAATAAAGTTCGATGCGATACTCGCCGTCCGGCACGGCGAAACGATAGCTCAGTTTCTCGCGTCCGTAACGATAGGTTTGAAACAGCGCCTCGTCGCGCGTGCCGGCCACCGGATCGAAACTCTCCCGCTGGCTGCCGAGCCGCGGCGGCAACTCCGGATCTACCGCCGCCCAGGAGTTCGACCCCCACGGCCGGCCTGGCGCCAGATCCGTGTCCGCGCTCCAGCGCTGACCCGCGGCATCCGTGAAATCGCCACCGCCGCAGTTCACGCGGTAAAGATAGTTCCAACCCGCTTCGCCGCGGGTGAGATCCTCGATCTCGCCGTTCAACCGCCAGCGCGTGGGCGCTTCCGGAAGGTGGCGCAGCACAATCGCATCGCACGCGACCACGCGACCGCCCTGCCGCGCTTCCGCATAAAGCACGTTCGTCGCGATCCCCACGTCGTCCCAGCAAAACGCCGTGCCCGGCCCCCGCTGCCGGCGCACGCCGAGCGAGTTCTCCCGGACGCCGTTGAACAGCTCGACCTCGTCGCAATTGGAATAAACGTTGATCCCGCTTTTCCGGCCAGGTTCGCGCCATCGTTCCGGCCAGGTGTGCGACACGATGTAAACCATCGGCTCCTTTTTCGCCGGCACATAGCTCGCGCGATACAGATAAAACGCGTCGGTCGGCTCGCCCCACAACGTCAGCAGTCCCTTGTTGTTCGCCGGTCCGATCCGGTCGAGCTCCTCCCAGCCGTCGGTGCCCTGCTGTCCTTTCGCTCCGATCTCGCGACCGGGATTCTCGTGGGTGGCCAGGAGCCAGTGAAAATGCCCGGGCACGCGATCGCTCACCGACTCTGCCCGCTGGATTCTCATTTCGAACAGCGCATTCGCGCGATCCTCGCTGCGCGGTCCGTCCGCAACGAATCCGCTTTCGCTGTGCAGCCCGAGGCTGCGCCAGGCGCCGTATTCGCCGATCAGCCGCTGACGCAACAGATCCTGCGCATACCCGCGCGGATCGCCGCCATAGGTGCCGGTCCAGTTCTGCGGCACATTCCAATCGGTGCCCTGGCCGCCGTTGCATGTCGTGATGAGGCGCTGCGACGACGCCGTGGGATCCAGTTCGCGGATGAGCGCGGCGCATTCGGCGGCAAACTCCTCCGGCAGTTTGCTTTCGTTCGCGAGCCCCCAGAGCACATTCGACGGGCTGTTCCGCCGCTCGCGCACCCACTCGCGGAGCAGTTGCTTGAAGTTCGCCCGAAACTCCAGCGTATCGAACCAGACCTGCGCGACGAACTGCGGCCACCACAACACGCCCTCTTTGTCCCAGTATTCCTGATACCGCAGGTTGTGCGGCTGGTGGGCGTCGCGAAACGCATTAAACCCCGCCGCCTGCACCTGCCGCACGCGCGTCCGGATCTGCTCCGCCCCAAACGCATGGCTGCCACCGAGCACGTGCTCGTAGCCGCAGGTGCCGTTGATGAATAACGGCTGGCCGTTCAACCGGAACGGCGCGCTCTCCGCCGCCGTCGGATCCGGCCACTGCACCGTGCGAATCCCAAAGGTCGTGCGCATCCGGTCGGTCGCGCGGCCTTGCTGCCACAGCTCCGTTTCCACGGTGTAAAGCGTCGGATGCTCGAGCGACCACAGCGTCACGTCCGGCAGCGGAAAGGTCTGCGTCACCCGCGTCTCCGTTCCCGCCGCCAGCTCTTTCCACGCTTTCGCGACCGTTCGCCCATCGGGCGCGAGCAGCCGGGTGGCGATCTCCACTCCGTCCGTGTTTACGCCGCGATCGATCTCGGTGGCGACGTGGACCATCGCCCGCTCCGCGGTCGCATCGGCATCGTTCCACACGTGCACGCCGAACGGCTCCACCCGCGCCGCGCCCGTGGTGATCAAACGCACCGGCCGGAAAATTCCCATCGGCTGGCTGCCCTCCGAAAAACCTGGCGTGCGCGCACAGCCGCCGCACACCCACGGCAAATCCGTGATGCCGGCCGGATGATCCGCACGCACCGCGAGAACGTTTTCGCCCGCGTGGACGAGATTCGTCACTTCGAGCGTGAACGTCGTCCGACCGCCGGCGTGCCGGCCGGCCTCGCGACCGTTCACCCACACCGTCGCATAGGAGCCCACGCCTTCGAAAAGGAGAAACCCCCGCCGACCGCGTTCCGTCGCCGGCACGTCGAAGCTGCGCCGATACCACGCCGTGCCATGGCGGTTCCCGTGCACGCGCCGCCGCAGCCCATCGTAGTCGTCCCAGTTGTGCGGCACGTCGACCTGCCGCCAGGAACGGTCGTCAAAATCCGTTCGCGCAAAACCCGCCGGCTCCTCCGCCGTGCTGTCCCCCGCCCACGTTCGCCAGCCCGCGTCGAGCGACCACTCGCGCCGGGGATCCTCAGACGTCGCGCCCCGCGCCGCCGAAACGACGGCGGCCAGGAGCAGGACAATTCCCAGCCAGCCGCAGCGTTTCACGGTTGGTCCAGCAGACGAATCACGAGGGAGGCGCGCACCGGGCCTGAAAAGGTTTTCGGCTGTCCCTGCGGCCCGAGCGCGTCCGGCTTCGATCCTTTCGTGCCGATCCCGGTGATCGCCTGATACACCCCGAGCCCGAGTCGCGGCAGCACGAGCACCGGATTGTTTTTCCCGTCGCGTGGCGAATAGACGCCGACATACGGCTGACCGCCGCCGTTGAGAAAGACGAACCGGCCTTCTGTCGTCGTAAACGCCATCCACCGCCACCCGGAGAACCAACCTTTGAACTCGGGCTGCTCCCAACTCACGCCCGGAATCGGATCGTTGTAGGGAAAATCCCAACGTCCGAGCTGCGTTCCCTTCAGGCGATTCTGCCACACGCGATAGGGCCCGCCGCCGAGCCACTCTTTCGAGCGCATCTTTTCTTCCGGGTAATCGAAATCGACGCCGAGAATATCCACGCTGCCGGGCCCTTCCATCTCGTAATCCAGCCGCACGTCGCCGTCCGGCGAGATCGTCCAGCGCACCTCGCGCAACGCGCCTTCATACCGCGCGGTCACCGTCACCGCGTCACCGGCGCGCGCGGTGTCGAAACGCAACAGCTTCGCCGTGGGCAGCTCGACCGGCACGAAGCTGCGCTCCACTCGCCGGTAGGCGACGAGCCGCGGCCCGTTCGCGAGCGAGATCCGCCGGCCGTCGCGCTCAAGGCCCGCGAGCCGTCCGGTGGTCTTGTCGAAACGCACCGCATTACGGCCAACGACCACCAGGAGTTCTCGCTCGTGGTCCACGAAACTCACGGCCGATTCGCTGGACGACGCCTGCCCGATCGAGGCGACGTCGCTTTTCCACTGCCAGCTCCAGGTCCAGAGCTCGCGCTGGCGGTCATCGAACGCCGCCAAATAAAGCACGTCAGCCTCGCGCCAGTCCGCCGGCAGCGGCACGCGCAACTTTCCGTCTGCGCGCGCGGGCAGATCCGGCCCTTGGAATCGTCCGTGCGCGAGGAGCGTGCGGTGAAACAGCAGCGCGCCCGGCGGCGCAAACTTCATCAGCCGCCATTCGAACGTCACGGTTTCAAGGTTCAGGAAATCGTAACGATTTCTCACCGGCAGCTCGCCGGCGAAGTCCGCCGGCAGCTCCGCGAGCGGGACCTGCACCGGCGACCAGATTTCCCGAATCGTGAAAAAACTACCTTCCTTTTCGTGATGCGGACCGACGATGCCGTCGGCACCGAGATCGCGCACCGGATCGAGTTTGCCCCCGAGATCGTCGCGCCGCACCGCTTCGTCCGCCCAGTCCCACAAGAACCCGCCCGCCGCGTGCGGACGCTCGCCCATGATTTTCCAGAAATCGTCGAGTCCGGCCCCGGCGCCCCCGTCGAACAAGCCGTGCAAAAACTCCGTCGGCATGAAGATCTCCGGTCCCTCGGCGAATCGCTTCGTCTCCTCATATTCGCGATAGTGTCGCGTGTTCATGCCGCGAAACGAATGCGCCCACGGATGCAGCACCGGACGCTGCTGCGGATCGTGTTTCGCGAACTCGTCGTCGTTCTCGGTGTTCTCGCCGCCTTCGTTGCCATTGTCCCAAAACAGGATGCTCGGATGATTCACATCACGGGTCACCAGACTCGCGATCAACCGCCGGCCCGTCGGCGTGTCGTAGGACGCCTGCCACCCGCCGAGCTCGTTCAACACATAGAGCCCCATCTCGTCGCACAAATCGAGAAACTCGGGATCCGGCGGATAGTGCGACATCCGCACCGCATTCAGATTGGCCTCTTTCATCAACCGCACGTCTTCGCGGTTTCTCTCGTGGGAAAGCGTGCGACCGGTCTCCGGCCAGAAGCTGTGACGGTTGACGCCTTTCAACGTGATCTTGCTGCCGTTGAGATACAGCCCGTCGCCCGGCCGCAGCTCGAACGTCCGAAAGCCGAATCGCTCCGTCAACGTGTGCGCCGGCGTCGCCGCGTCCCCGCCTCGCAGCGTCACCGTCACGCGATAAAGGTTCGGCGTCTCCGCCGTCCACATCGCGGGCTGCGACACTTGCGTTTTCACCGCCACGCGTGATGCGCCGGCGGGCACCGCGACGACCACCGGCGCCCCAATATTCTTTCCCTCGATCGTCTCGATCTGCGCCGCGACTTCGCGACCGGCGGAAATTCCCCCGCCGAGGAAAACATCCGCGTAAAAGCGTCCGTCCGCTTTCGCATCGATCGCGATGCGCTCGAGGTATTGCACCGGTTTCGCTTCCAGCCACACCGGCCGGAGGATGCCGCCGAAATTCCAGTAATCGGCGAAGCGTTCGGCGCGATTCACGCTGGCGTTGGCGGAACGTTTGCTGACGCGCACCTCGATCTCGTTCGGTGCATCGAAGCGCAGCAGCCCGCCGATCGCATAACGGAAACGGTAGAAACCGCCTTGATGCGGCGCTCCCGCCGGCACGCCGTTGATCTTCACGTCGGCGTCGGTCAACACGCCTCCGAACACGATGTCCACCGCGCGGTCCCGCCACGCGGAAGGCACGTGAAACGTCCGGCGATAGATCCCTTCCTCCTGCGGCTGGCGGAGTCGCTCGGGCATGCGCTGGCTTGGTCGGAACTCGACGCCGTAATCGAAGTTCCCAAAACCCTGCAACTCCCAGCACGACGGCACATCGATCCGCGTCCACACGCCGCTGTTGCGCCCTTCCGTGCAGAAGAAATCCCAGCGCACCGGATCGTCGCTGCCGCGGCCGGACAAATACTGCCGCTCCGTCGCCGCCGCGACCGCGACGGCTGTCGCGAATTTCAGGATACAAAGAGAAGCGATCAGGCGAAACATGGCTGAAGGAAAGCGGGGGTTCGGACTCGCGGGGTCGGACGGGGAACTTGGGCTCCGCCGAAACTCCACGGCAGCTTCGCACGCTTCGTCAAACCCCACTCCGTTCACCCTTAGAAAGCAGGCACAACTCGCGGAAAATATGGGACAAACGGGGGCGTGGAAGCTTGCAGGTTTCGCGGCGCCGGTCCGGATTCACGGCGTCGAACCTGTCGTCGCATGCCGTCCCCGCGTTTCGCCTTGCCCGCCTTCGTCGCCGCGTTCGCCGGACTTCCGGCGGCCCCCAATCCCCGCGTCCGTGCGCTCGCGTGGGGCGATACTGGGCGTCCGAATCTCCTCAACGCCGCCCGACGCGGCGCCGTCATCGCACCTGTTAACCGCGCCTGACGAGGTTTTGCCGATGGTTGTTTTCCCCTCGATTGCGACTCTCCGCCGGATCTTCGCCGGCTCGGCGCTGGGCCTGCTGCTCGCCGCCGCTACGCGGGGCGACCGCGAGGTCCTGCCCTTTCCTCCGCTGCCTCCGCGACCGGTATCCACCGAGGTGATGCAGCAGATTCACGACGAAGTGCGCACGCCCTTCAAATACGGCGTCGTGCTGAAAGGCGAAGCCAGCGAGCTGGTCGATTGCCCCAACGTGTTTCGTCATGAGGGCCGCTGGTATCTGCTCTACGCCGCGAACAAGGACAAGGTTGGCTACCAGACGTGTCTCGCGCGCAGCGACGACCTGCTGCAATGGGAGAAACTCGGCCCCGTTCTGCCGTTTCGCCGCGAAGGCTGGGACCCGTGGCAGGCGGACGGGGGTCTCGCGCTCTACGATGTCAACTGGGAGGGCTCCCACGCGTTGTCGCCGTTCGAAGGGCGCTACTGGATGTCGTTTCTCGGCGGCGCCCAGCACGGCTACGAACCCGACCCGCTCGCGATCGGACTCGCGTGGACGACGTCGCCCACCGTCGCCCGGCCCTGGACGCGTTTGCCGGAAAATCCAGTGCTCCATCACGAGCAGGGCGACGTGCGCGCGTTCGAGACGACGACCCTCTACAAAAGCGCGATCATCCGCGACGCGACTGAGTCGCTCGGGTGGCCATTTGTCATGTTCTACAACGGCAAGGCGCCGCCGAATGGCCATGAGGCGATCGGCCTGGCCGTCTCGCGCGATCTCCGCAGGTGGCATCGTCTTGGCCGCGAGCCGGTGATCGAGAATGTCGGCGCATCGCGCTGGGCGATCAGCGGCGATCCGCAGATCGCGAAGATCGGCAACGTTTGGGTGATGTTTTACTTCGGCGCGTTTTGGAGGCCGAACGCCTTCGACACCTTCGCGTGCTCCTACGATCTCGTGCACTGGACGAAGTGGGACGGACCGCACCTCGTCGAGCCGAGCGAACCCTACGACCGGCAGTTCGCGCACAAGCCCTGGCTGCTGAAACACGACGGGGTGGTTTATCATTTCTACTGCGCGGTTGGCGACGAAGGCCGCGTCATCGCGCTCGCCACGTCGCGAGACCTCCGCGTCACCCCATGAGATCGTTCCGCTCGCTGCGGGCCTTGCTCGCATCTCTCGGACTTCTCGCGACCCTGCGCGCGGCATCGCGCCCGGAATCGCGCCTCATCTGGCTCGACGCGCCCGCGACCGCACTTTTCGAAGGCACGCCACTCGGCAACGGCCGCCTCGGCGCGACGATTTACGGCGGCATCGACGAGGAGCGCATCGTGCTGAACGAAAGCGGTATGTGGTCCGGCTCGCGGCAGGACGCGGACCGCCCTGGCGCCGCCGAGGTTCTGCCCGAAATCCGCCGCCTGCTCCTCGCCGGTCGGAACGCCGAAGCCGAGGCACTCGTGAACGAGCATTTCACCTGCGCCGGACGCGGCTCGAATCGCGGCCAGGCCGCCAACGCCCCGTTCGGTTGCTATCAAACACTCGGCAACCTGCGTATCGAATTCTCGGATTCGAACGGATCCGGTGAGGCTGTGGATTACCGGCGCGAGTTGGACCTCGCCGACGCGGTCGCCCGGGTGAGCTTCCGGCGCGACGGCGTCACCTACGTGCGCGAAGCGTTCGTCAGCGCACCGACCGAAGCGATCGTGGTGCGACTCACCGCGAGCGAGCCGGGGCGGCTTTCGTTTCGCGCCACCCTCTCCCGGCCGGAGCGCGCGTGCGTCACAGCGGAGAACGCCTCCACGCTGCGCCTGAGCGGTCAGCTGAACGACGGCTACAACGGCGACCGAGGGGTGCGCTACGCCGCACTGCTGAAGGTTCGCGCGCAGGGCGGAAAGGTTTCCGCGGATGACGGCGTTCTCGTCGTCGAAGCGGCCGACGAGGTCGAACTGATCGTCACCGCCGCCACCGACATCCGCACCTTTGCGGGCCGACGGGTGCCCGATGCCGGCGCGACCGCTGCCGAGGACCTTCGCCGAGCGCTCGCCCATGATTACGCAACGCTCCGGCGCGAGCACCTGGCGGATTACCGGCGTTTCTTCGACCGCGTGTCGCTGCAACTCGGGCCGGCCGACCACGCTCTCGCCGCGCTGCCAACGCCGGCACGGCTGCGCCGGTTACAAGCCGGGAAACCGGATCCGTCGCTGGCCGCACTCTACTTCAACTTCGGCCGTTATCTTCTGATCTCATCCTCCCGTCCCGGCGGTTTGCCCGCCAATCTGCAGGGCATCTGGGCCGACCAGATTCAAACGCCGTGGAACGGAGACTGGCATACCAACATCAACGTGCAGATGAACTACTGGCCGGCGGAGGTGACGAATCTCTCCGAGCTGCACCAGCCGCTCTTCGCGTTGATCGCTTCCCTTCCGGAGCCCGGCGCGAAAACGGCCAAAACCTACTACAACGCGCGCGGCTGGGTCGCGTTCCTCCTCGCCAATCCGTGGGGCTTCACCTCGCCGGGCGAGTCCGCGAGCTGGGGTTCGACCGTCTCCTGCTCGGCGTGGCTCTGTCAGCATCTGTGGGATCACTATCTTTTCACCGGCGACCGCGCGTTTCTCGCCTGGGCGTATCCGATCATGAAGGGCGCGGCGCTGTTCTACCTCGACATGCTCATCGAGGATCCAAAATCCGGATACCTCGTCACCGCGCCGTCGAACTCCCCCGAAAATGCTTTCCTCCTGCCCGATGGCACACCGGCGCATGTCTGCCTCGGACCGACCGCGGACATGCAATTGCTCCGTTACCTTTTTGGCGCCTGCAGCGAAGCCGCGGGTTTGCTCGACAGGGATGCGGATCTGCGCGCCCAGCTCGTCGCGACCCGCGACCGGCTCGCGCCCACGTGCATCGGCCGCGACGGACGTATCCTGGAGTGGCTTGAGGAAGTTCCCGAAGCCGATCCCCAGCACCGCCACGTCGCGCATCTCTGGGGCGTGTATCCCGGCAATGAGATCACCCCGCGCGATACGCCGGAGTTCGCCGCGGCCGCGCGGCGCTCGCTCGAGGCCCGCGGCGATGGCGGCACGGGTTGGAGTCTCGCGTTCAAGCTGGCGCTGTGGGCGCGGCTGGGCGATGGCGATCGCGCGCACCGGCTGTTGCGCCAGGCCCTAAAACCCGCCGATGCCGAAACATCGCAACAACGCTGGAGCGGCGGGACCCACGCGAATCTCTTCGACGCGCATCCGCCGTTCCAAATCGACGGCAACTTGGGTGGCACGGCCGCGATTGCGGAAATGCTCCTGCAAAGTTCGCCCGACGAAATCCTCCTTCTCCCCGCGCTGCCGACCGCGTGGCCCGAGGGCGAAGTTCGCGGCCTGCGCGCCCGCGGCGGTTTCGAAGTCGATCTCGCGTGGCGCGACGGCCGGCTCACGTCCGCCACCGTTCGCAGCGTCGGCGGCAGGGAGACGCGCGTGCGCTATGGCGAGCGCACCGCGAACGCGTCGTTTCCCGCCGGGACGGCGCCGCCGTTCATCTTCGCGCCCTGAAGTGCCGTTGCTCAGGGCTCAAACGTCACGCGTCGCGGATTGAAGACTCGCACCGGACCCAGCAAGCCTGACGCCACCAACGGCTCATCCTTTTCGTAGAACCGCCAGGTCGCGAACGTCGTGCGGCCGCCGGGCGGCTTCGGCTCGCCGCGACGATACCAGTCCGGCAAACGCACGATGCCATGCGGATCCTGTCCGCGCTCATCGCGCAGTCCGAACTCGTCCTCGGCCGGCAGCTGTTCGTCGCCGATCAGGCGATTGGTCCAGAGCGTCGAGACCGCGACCGCGAGGTCGTTCGCACCGGCGTGCACCAGTTCGGTGATATCGAGGCGGTAGGGCTCCTTCCAAGCCACACCGGCAGAGCGGCCATTGACCGTCACGGCCGCGATCACCTCCACGCGCCCGAGATCCAGGATCACGCGGCGGTCATCGCCAAGAGATGACGCGGGAATGTCCAACTTTTTTCGATACGTCGCCGTGCCGGAAAAATATCTGACTCCCGGATCCTCGTGTCGGTGCAGCGACGCGAGCTCGGGTAGTTCGATCGCGTCCGGCGCGCCGCGACCCGGCGGAAACTCGACCCGCCACGGTCCGTCGACAGCGATCGGCGACGCCACCTCGACGTCCGCCCGCGCGCGGCCGAGTTCGTAGCGACCGCTTTTCCAAACGAGCGCGCTCTCGCTGCCACTGGCGTCCCGCCCGAGCTCAGTGACGGTTGGCATCGCCGGCAGCGGGACGCCCTGTGACACAAGCGCCTGCAATTCCGCGTCGTCCAACGCCCGCGGAAAATCCGTCGCCGGCGCGGAATTTCCCTCAAAAAAATACACGAGCCCCCGCGAGGGCGGCGGTTCCTCGCCGGCCGCGCGATACAGTCGCTCGAGCGCGGGAAAATGCAGCCGGTAGTCCACGGGCGGCGGTGGCGAACCCACGCCCGAATGCACCGTTTTTCCGCTGCGCCGGCCCTCGCGCACGAACTTGCCGTCGATATAGAGCCGCGGCGTGCCCTCGCGATAGACCACCGCCACATGCGTCCAGCCCGACACCGGCTGCGCGGAGACGAGCACCGCCGGGCAGTCGGCGTCCGAACGTTCGACCACGAAGATGCCGTTGCGGCCGACCGCCAAGCCGGCCGTGGCGTGCCCGGGGCCGAAGCGCCGGTCGCCCGGATCCGCCGGGATCGCGTAATACTTCCCCACCTCGTCGATCCGTCCGTCCGTCGATTCCTTCGGCATCGCCCGCAGATCGGTGTCCGGCTTCACCCAGATCGCCATGGTGAAATTATTCGCCGGCGCCTTAGCCTGAGGCTTGGGCATGATCGCACTCACGACCGGCTGGCCGTCGCGCGTCAGCCACGGCGCTCCGGTTTCCGCGGGCCGTCGGAATAAAATGAATACGGACTCGCCGGCCTCCAGCCGGAGCGGCACGAGCGCCCGCTTGCCGTCGCGCCCGAAAACCACCGCGTCGGTTCTCTCGCCGGTTTCAGGCCGCCAGATTTCCGGCTGTCTGCCCGCCAGGTCGCGGAGCGAAATGACCACGTCCTCGACGCGACGCTGGCGGTTCGCGATGAAGTAAAGATCGCCGGTCGCCAACCGCCGGTGCTGCCACGCCAACGCCGCGTCGGGCGCGGTTCCGCTGAACGCAAGATCCGGCGCGACCCTCAGCTCCGTCAGCGCCGCCCCGATGGTTTTGTTTTCGAACACGCGTCCACCCGTTTCGCGCTTCGAATCCCAGAGTGCGTCGACGATTTTCCGCATTTCCTCCTCGCTCGCGGGATAACCGACGAGGGTCGGAGAAAAACGCGGTTTCGGTCCAAGTAACGCGGCGCCGTGTTCGACGCCCTCCTTCAGCTTCCGCGCCAATGCGAGCGTCATCGCCTCGAGATCGGGCGGCAACACGAGCAGCCGGTAGCGCCCCCCGTCAGGCAAAACCCACGTCCCGTCCTCCACGCGGACGCGGTGCAGCAGCGCGTCGGCGTTGATCAAATCGTAGGTGTAGCCGACGGGCAGCACCGGCTGCGCATACTGCGACGGCTCCGGCGAACGCAGCCCGGTGAAATAGAGGACGTCGGCCACATACGTGCCATGCCGCAGCAGCTCCTGCGTGCGCGTCAGATACGTCAGCCACGCGCCGCTCTGCGCGAACCAGGTGTTGGTGCGCTCGAAATGAAAGCCCCACGGGCCCATCGTCATCCCCGGCACCGCGTCCGGATGCGGCTGGTGCGCGTAGCGGTGAAACACGAATTCGTTCACGCCCTGCGCCAGCATCTCGTCACCGAGAAGCTTCAGCGCATACGGATACTCGAGCCAGCGCGAGGTTTGCATCTCGCCGGTAAACGCCTCGGCCGCGACGACCGGCTTGCCGTAAACGTGCGCCGCCGAGGTCACCATCTTCACCGTGCGATTGGGCGTCCACGGCGTGCGCGTCCAAAACTCCGTCATCGGCACATCCGGCGATCCG
>Ga0182740_1002232_pt1 | contig 12090 bp, 9 predicted proteins | sample eDN5th37CKraftBY_FD_128872 | JGI IMG/M metagenome (GOLD analysis project Ga0182740, IMG submission 128872) | Enriched backyard soil microbial communities from Emeryville, California, USA - eDNA 5th pass 37_C Kraft BY (version 2) (version 2) | ecosystem: Environmental > Terrestrial > Soil >...
GCATGGACGAAGAAGAAATCCGGGTTGCTCTGACACCCTTCGGTCAGGTCGACGGCAGCCGTTCGCGGTGGCGCGAAGGCACCGGGCTTGGCCTCCCGATCGCCAAGGCGCTCGTCGATCTGCATGGCGGCGATCTCGCCATCAGGAGCCGCCGGCATCAAGGCACCGAGGTGACCGTCGTCCTCCCGTCGGCACGCCTGGTCTCCGCACTTCAAAATCAGCAAATCGGTTTCGGACGTTCGGCTGCGAGGGTGACCTGCACCGCCCAGAACAAGGTCGGCTCGCCGTGACAACTCACCTCAACGAAAGATCGCTTTCCGAGGACGATGGCTCCGTCGGCCGGATCGTGTCCGTCACCGGCTCCAAAGCCATCGTCATGCTCGACCAGAGTCTGGCGCACCACGGCTGGGGCGCCGCCCAGCGGCCTGAAATGGGAACGCTGCTGGCGATCGATACCGCCCATAGCGTCGCGCTCGCCATCGTATCCGCACTGAGCGTTCCGGTCCCGGCCCACCGCGAGGGCGACACCGAGGTCTGGATTGCCGAGCTTGGTCTGGTCGGCGAACTGCGCCGCACCAACGGCCAGCGCGCATTCAACCGCGGCGTCAGCATCTATCCCGCGCTCGGGCAGCGCGTGCGCGTCGCCACGAAGTCCGAGCTCGAACTCGCGTTCTGCGGCGATATCGAGCAATCGGTTCGCGTCGGTTGCATACGCCAGGACGACTCCATCCCGGCGATGGTCAAGGTCGACGAGTTGCTGGGAAAGCACTTCGCCATCCTCGGCACCACAGGCACCGGAAAATCCTGTACAACGGCCCTCATTTTGCGCGCGATCCTCAAGAAGAACCCTGCCGCGCATCTCGTCCTGCTCGACCCGCACAACGAATACGCCACCGCCTTCACCGAATGGGCCGAGGTCCTTTCGCCGCGCAACCTCCAGCTCCCCTTCTGGCTCCTGACGTTCGAGGAGCTGACCGAGGTCGTCGTGGGCAGTCCGGCGGAGCGCAAGCAGGAGATCGAGATCCTGCAGGAGCTGATCCCGATCGCCAAGAGCCGGTACGCCACTGGACGCGGCAAGGAGAGCCAGGCGTTGCGTGCCCGCATCGCCGACATGAGCCGCTTCACGGTCGACACGCCGGTCCCCTACCGCATGTCGGACCTCACCTCGCTCATCGACGATCGCATGGGCAAGCTGGAAAACCGTCGCGATCTGGCGCCCTATCGCAATTTGAAGGCGCGGATCGAGATGCTGTCGACCGATCCGCGCTATGCCTTCATGTTTGGTTCGCTGACCGTCAACGACGATATGGCCCAGGTGCTGGGCCGGCTGTTCCGGGTGCCGGTCAATAGCAAACCGATCACCATTCTCGAATTGACCGGCCTGCCCACCGAGATCGTGAATGTGGTCGTGGCCGTATTGTGCCGGATGACATTCGATTTCGCGCTATGGAGCGAGGGCCGCGTGCCTGTGACGCTCGTGTGCGAGGAAGCCCATCGCTACGTGCCGGCCAATCCCAACCTCGGCTTCGAGCCCTGCAAGCGCGCGATCGCCCGCATCGCCAAGGAAGGCCGCAAATACGGCGCCTCGCTGTGCATCGTCACGCAGCGCCCCGCCGAGATCGACCCGACCATCCTCTCACAGTGCAACACGGTGTTCGCATTGCGCATGTCCAACGATCGCGACCAGGCGATCGTCGCCTCCGCCATCTCCGACAGCGGCTCGGGCATGCTCGAGTTTCTGTCCGCCCTTGGCCAACGTGAGGCCATCGCGTTCGGCGACGGCGTGACGCTGCCCGTCCGCATCCGCTTCGACGAGTTGCCGCAAACGGCCATGCCGCGCAGCTCGACCGCCCGTTTCTCGGAAATGTGGCAGACCGCGACGTGCGATGAAATGCTGCTCGAGCAGATCGTCGAGAAGTGGCGCCATTCCGCCAGCGGCGGAGGATCGGAAATGGCGCTTCAGACCGCCTTGTTCGCCGAAGCGCTCAACGAGCCCGACCCCGACGCCGGTTTGCCCGAACCGCCAGAGGCGGGTGTTCACGCTACAGCCGACCCTGGCGGCGGCCATGGGTCGGTGCAATCCATCGGCCCGGGGGCACGCGCGCCCGATCCCCGGCGTGACCAATCGCACCAACGCCGCGAACCGATGGCTTCCGGCAACACGCTTCGCAGCCTGCGCGAGCGGCTGGCTCAGCGCGTCCCGCCGCGCTGACCTTCAGCGGCCGTTTCACACCCTATCCTCGACGCCGGCGCTCGCGCTATATAAGTGCGTCCGCGCGCAAAGCGTGGCTGATATCTCCGCTGGCGGCTGCCATCATGAGCCCACGCTCATGAGTCAAAGGGCTCCCGATGACGACCGTTTTTCCCATCATTCTGTCCGGTGGTTCAGGCACGCGGTTGTGGCCGCTCTCGCGCGCCATGTACCCGAAACAGTTCATCCGCTTTCTGGACCGGACCGGCCCCACCTTTCTCGGCGCAACGCTGCGGCGACTGCCGGCCGGCACCGGCTTCGCGCGCCCGATCCTCTTGAGCAACAACGATCACCGGTTTCTTATTCGCGAGGAGCTGGAGCGCGCGGGCATCGTTCCAGAAAGCATCGTCCTGGAGCCCGTGGCGCGTAACACGGCAGCGGCCATCGCCGTCGCTGCGCTCATGGTGGCCGAGAAGAATCGGGACGGGATTCTCGCCGTCATGCCCTCCGATCATGTGATCCGCGATGAGGGCCGTTTCATCGAGGCGGTCCGGTCAGCGGCCGCGGTGGCCTCGACCGGCAAGCTCGTGTTGTTCGGCATCAAACCGGATACGCCGCACATCGGCTACGGCTATATCCGGCAGGGCGAGAGTTTGCCGGGCTTCGCCGACGCCTTCACCGTCGATGCATTCTTCGAGAAACCGGATGAAGCGACCGCGCGATCGTATCTGGCGGACGGCCGCTACTTCTGGAACAGCGGCATCTTTGTCCTGCATGCAGGCACGTTTCTGGGCGAGTTGGAACGGCTGCAACCGCGCATCCTGCAGGCCGCGCAGGGCGCCCTTTCCGGGGCCCAGGCCGACCTCGGCTTTCTGCGCCTCGACAGCGAGGCGTTCGCATCGTCGCCCAACATTTCCGTCGACTATGCCGTGATGGAGCAGACGCACGAGGCGGCCATGCTTCCCGTCGACGTCGGCTGGAGCGACGTTGGCTCGTGGAGGTCGCTCTGGGAGATCGCGCCGCGCGACGCGCAAGGAAACTTCATCCAGGGCGACGCCATCCTGGAAGACAGCCGCGATCTTTACGTGCACTCCGACCGCTCCTTGGTCGCCACGATCGGCGTGCGTGACCTGATCGTTGTCGACACGCCCGATGCGCTGCTCGTCGCGGACAAAAGCCGCACCCAGGATGTATCCAAGCTCGTGGGTAAACTGAGAGAGGCCGGCCGCAAGGAGCCCGATCAACACATTCGCAGCCACCGGCCCTGGGGTTATTTCGAGACGCTGTCCGTTGGTCCGCGCTTCCAGGTCAAGCTGTTACACGTGAAACCGGGCGGCAAGCTTTCCCTCCAGATGCATCACCATCGCTCGGAGCATTGGGTCGTCGTGCACGGCGCGGCGCGGGTGATTGTCGGCAAGCAGGAGAAGCTCGTTTGCGAGAACGAGAGCGTCTACATCGTCGCCGGCCAATGGCACCGGCTCGAGAATCCTGGAAAGGTGCCGCTCGAGATCATCGAGGTGCAGATCGGCACGTATCTCGGCGAGGACGACATCGTCCGCAGCGACGACATCTATCGCCGCGCACCGGGCGAAACGAAATAGCGATTCACGCCTCGGCCGGGTAATTTGGCGCAAGATCGTTCAATTCGAACGGCCCGGCTTTAGTGCTTGGTTTCGCCGGGCGGAGCCGCCGTCAACGTCGCGTCGGCCTGAAGACTGGGAACCGTGCTGGCTTCCCAAACCTTCTTGTTGTGCTCGAATCGACGGTAGCTGACCGGAATGAGCGCCAGATAAAGCAAAGTGACGATGGTCAGCGTGCCGTAAGGATAGGTCACAAGCAGACCGACCAGCGCGGCCACGGCCGTGAGAATGGGCAGCACCAACTCGCGTTCGATGCGTTCGCCAAGAAGCTTGCCGGAGAAGGTCGGGATCGTCGAAACCAGCAGGAAGGCGATGAAGATGGTGTAGAGCGCAATGACCAGGGGGAGCGCGCGCACATCGAAGAAGCCCAGGCCATTGAGGTACAGCGGCAGCAGAACGGTCACCGCACCCGCTGGAGCAGGCATCCCCGTGAAGTAGTTCGACTGCCACTTGGGTTTGTCGACCTCGAGCATGGCGTTGAAGCGCGCCAGCCTCAGGCCCATGGCGCACGAGAACAGCAAGGCCGCGATCCAGCCAAATCCCTTGAGATCCCCCAGCCCCCACGTGAACACGAGCACCGCGGGCGCAACGCCGAAGTTGACGAAATCCGCCAGGCTGTCGAGTTCGGCGCCGAACTTTGATTGGGCTTTGAGCGCACGGGCAAGACGGCCGTCCACTCCGTCGAGCAGCGCCGCAATCACGATCAGGACCAGCGCCAGTTCCAGCCGGCTTTCGATCGCCATGCGGATCGCGGTGACGCCGGCGCACAGGCTCAGCAGCGTGAAGAAGTTCGGGACCAGCAGCCGGACCGGAATTTTCCGATGCCGGAAGAGCACGCGACGGCGCCGGCGGCGAAAACCTTCCTCCAGTTCCGGCTCCAACGGTTCCATCCTCGCTCTCCGATCGACTGGCGGTATTAGGAGACCCGGGCCTCGCGCTCAGGCTCGCTGGACTTCAGATCGGCGAGCACGGTCTCCCCCCCGACGGCGCGCTGGCCTACGGCGACCAGCGGACCGTGCCCCGGTGGCAAATAAATGTCGACGCGACTGCCGAAACGGATCAGGCCGATGCGCTCGCCCACGCCGACGCTCGCGCCTTCACCTTTGAAGCTCACGATCCTGCGGGCAATCAGACCGGCGATCTGAATGACCGCAATCTCCCGCCCGTCCTGCATGGTGATGATGGTCGACCGGCGCTCGTTGTCCTCGCTCGCCTTGTCGAGGGCTGCATTGAGGAACAGGCCGGGAATGTAGATCGACCTGGCAATGCGGCCCGGCACCGGCGACCGGTTGATGTGCACATCGAATACGGAGAGGAAGATCGATATGCGCACGCGTTCGGCGTCGCCCAGCCCCAGCTCCATCGGCGGCCGCATCCGCTCGATCAGCGAGACCTTTCCGTCGGCGGGAGCAACGACCAGCCCTTCGCGCAACGGCGTCACGCGGTCGGGATCGCGGAAGAAGTAGGCGACATACACCGACGCGGCCGCGAACAGCCAACCGAGCGGCGTCCAGATGAAGAAGAAGAGCAGCATCAGCGCCAGTGCGATCGCCAGAAACTTATGGCCGTCGCGATGGACCGGAGCGAAGTTGGACGTGATGGTCTCGAAAAGTCCGTGACGGTCGTTCAACGGAAAGCTCCGGCAGGTTGCGCGCTTCTACGCCCGACATTCGGGGCTTTGCGCGAGATTGGTAGCCGGAGCCCGCATCGGCCGCAACCCCTGGCAGCGCCGCCTCGGCTCTTCCCTGCGCGATTGCTTATTCTATTGGCACTGCAACGAAGCGCAGCTCGCCTCTGGCGTTCTCGACCCGCAGCAGGATCGCCTGACGCCCTGCCTTGCGAACCTTGTCGACGCCTTTGGCGATATCGTCCTGACTGTTCACGGCCTCCTGCGCGGCCTCGACGATCACGTCGCCCACCTTGATGCCTTTCTGCGCGGCCGCGCTGGAGCCTTCGACCGCCGTCACGACCACGCCCTTGGACTTTTCCGAAAGTCCGAATTTCTTACGCGTCTCGTCCGTCATCGGGGCCAGCGTCATGCCGAGCATGACCTCTCCCGCATCGGCATCGCCGCGCTTGTCTTTCGCTTTGGCCGCGTCGTCGGCGTCTTCCTGCAGCCGGCCGATGATCGCCTGCAAGGTAACCTTCTGGCCTTTGCGCAGAATCTCGACGTCGACCTTTTTTCCAATCGGTGTTTGCGAGACGAAACGCGGCAGTCCGCGCATGGTCGTGATGTCCTTGCCGTCGAATTTCGTGACGACATCGCCCGCCTGGATGCCGGCCTTGGCCGCCGGACCTTCGGGCGTCACGCCGGCGATCAGCGCTCCCGTGTTCTCCTTGACGCCAACCGACTCCGCGATGTCCTCGGTCACGGACTGGATGCGGACGCCGAGCCAGCCGCGGCGCGTCTCGCCGTACTGCTTGAGCTGATCCACGACCGCGACGGCCGTGTCGGACGGAACGGCAAAGCCGATGCCGATGGAGCCGCCCGTCGGCGAAATGATCGCGGTGTTCACACCGATCACCTCGCCGTCCATGTTGAACAGCGGTCCGCCGGAATTGCCTTTGTTGATGGCGGCATCCGTTTGCAGGTAGTCGTCGTAAGGCCCGGAATTGATGTCGCGCTGCTTGGCCGAGATGATGCCGACCGTCACCGACCCGCCCAGCCCGAACGGATTGCCGATGGCCATCACCCAGTCGCCGACCTTGAGCGTGCCGGAATTCCCGAACGTGACCGCGTGCAGCGGTTTTTTCGGCGTGACCTTGAGCAGGGCCAAGTCCGTCTTGGTGTCCTTGCCGATCACCTTGTCCACCTTCAGCTTGCTGCCATCGCTGAAGTTGACGATGATCTCGTCCGCGCCTTCGATGACGTGGTTATTGGTGACGACGAGGCCTTCCTTGCCGTCGATCACAAACCCCGACCCCAGCGACGACACCTTGCGGTCCGTCTGCTGACGGCCCCGGCGATTGAAAAAGTCCTCGAAGAATTCCTCGAACGGCGATCCCTTCGGCACATTCGGGAGCGGCACCCCCTGCGCACCCTTCATGGTCTGGCTGGTGGAGATGTTGACCACGGCATCGGTCAGCTTTTCGGCGATCGGCGCGACCGATTGCGGTCCCACCTTGCCCTGCGCATAGAGCGAGGGAATTGCGGCAAGCGTGGTCGCGACAACAGCCGCAGCGAGGGTCCAGCTTTTCCGGCTTGGCACATTCCGCGGACGTGCGGGAGGCATCGACGTCATCTTGGTCCTCGCAATGAGCGGGTGTGTCGGTTTCGGCTTGGCCCGGCTCGGCCAAAATCGCGTTGTCTATCCATCAAGCCGAATGTCCCACCTGTCAACGGCGGGAGTTTGGCATAAGGTCCCCGTCGCGGTCTGCCGCGTTTCCGGCTGTTTCCCGATATCGGTGGCCGGCCCGGACGTTTCAATCGACAAGGAACTTGGAAATGCAACGCCTGCTGCCCCTTGCCCTCGGCCTTTGCATCCTGACATCCCCGGTTTGCGCCGCCAGCGCACGCGTGGAGCTTGCGATATCGGCCCTGGCAAAGCTTGAGAAAGATGCCGCCAAGTTGACCGAATTTTGCCGCCTGAATGCCCAGTACGCGGCCGCGGGCGAGGATGAGGCAAAGAACGAAGCCGCGGACCGGGACATGGAGAGCTTCCTCAAGGGCCTCGGGCGCGAGTATGTCATTGCCTGGCAGCTGGGCGAGGAACTTGACGCCGAGACCGAGGACGGCAAGGCCCTCAACGCCGCCTTCGACAGCGTGGAAAGCAAGTGCCCGGGATAGCCGCCCCGGCCGTTCCCCTTTGGTCGAGAACCGGGCCTTCCGGAACCGAACGTACCTTGCTCAGGCTGGCATTTCCGGTTAAGTCGTTGCTGCACTGCGCAAGAAACTTCACACGGCGGTCGCACCCAAAGACTCCAGGAGACATAATCCATGGCGCGGACCAAAATCGCGCTGATCGGCGCTGGCATGATCGGCGGTACGTTGGCTCATCTTGTGGGCCTCAAGGAACTCGGTGACGTCGTCCTGTTCGACGTGGCGGAAGGCATGCCTGCGGGCAAAGGCCTGGACCTGATGCAGTCGGGCGCCGTCGAGGGCTTCGACGCCGCGATCAAGGGCACGAATTCCTACGCTGACATCGAAGGCGCCGATGTCATCATCGTGACCGCCGGCGTTCCGCGCAAACCGGGCATGAGCCGCGACGATCTCCTCGGCATCAACCTCAAGGTGATGGAGCAGGTCGGGGCCGGCATCAAGAAGTACGCCCCGAACGCTTTCGTCATCTGCATCACCAATCCACTGGACGCCATGGTCTGGGCGCTTCAGAAAGCCTGCGGCCTGCCGAAGAACAAGGTCATCGGCATGGCGGGCGTGCTCGATACCGCCCGTTTCCGCTACTTCCTCGCCGAGGAGATGAAAGTCTCCGTGGAAGACGTGACGGCCTTCGTGCTCGGCGGCCATGGCGACGACATGGTGCCGCTGGTGCGCTACTCGGCCGTCGGCGGCATTCCCCTGCCGGACCTCGTCAAGATGAAGTGGATCAGCCAGGAAAAGCTCGACCAGATCGTCGATCGCACGCGCAAGGGCGGCGGCGAGATCGTCGCGCTTCTGAAGACCGGCTCGGCCTTCTACGCGCCGGCATCGTCCGCCATCCAGATGGCGGAGAGCTATCTAAAGGACAAGAAGCGCATTCTTCCCTGCGCCGCCTATCTCACCGGCCAGTATGGTGTGAAGGATCTTTACGTCGGCGTGCCCGTGGTGATCGGTTCCAACGGTGTCGAGCGCATCGTCGAAATCGATCTCAACGATGCCGAGCGCGGAATGCTCGCGAAGTCGATCGACTCGGTGAAGACCCTCATCGACGCCTGCAACAAGATCGCGCCTCAGCTCGGAGCTTGAAAAAACGAGGAGGGAAGAGCGAGGAGCGAAGAGTGACCGGCGCTTCTCCTTTTCCCGCTACTCGTTGTTTGCGACTTCGCTACTCGCCCCAAGGACCCGCCTCATGAACATCCACGAATACCAGGCCAAGGAGCTGTACCGGCAATATGGCGTGGCGACGCCGACCGGCTATCCCGCCTTCAGCGTCGATGAAGCTGTTGCCGCAGCAGGGAAATTACCTGGCCCCGTGTGGGTCGTGAAAGCGCAGATCCATGCCGGCGGGCGCGGCAAGGGCAAGTTCAAGGAGAGCGCGGCCGGCGACAAGGGTGGCGTCCGGCTGGCCAAGTCCATCGATGAGGTGAAGGCGTTCGCCCAGCAGATGCTCGGCAACACGCTCGTCACCGTCCAGACGGGACCCGAGGGCCGCAAGGTTCAGCGCCTCTATGTCGAGGATGGCAGCCAGATCGAGCGTGAGCTCTACCTCTCCGCCCTCGTCGATCGCGCCACCTCGCGCGTCGCCTTCATCGCCTCGACCGAAGGCGGCATGAACATCGAGGACGTGGCGCATGAGACCCCGGAGAAGATCCACACGATGTCGATCGACCCGGCGTCGGGATACTCGTCCTTCCACGGCCGCAAGGCCGCAGCCGCGTTGGGCCTGAAGGGCGACCTCGCCAATCAGTGCGTCAAGATGATCGGCAATCTCTACCGCATGGTGGTGGAGAAGGACATGAGCCTGCTGGAGGTCAATCCGCTCGTGGTGACCAAGGACGGCAAGCTCGTCTGCCTAGACGGAAAGATGGATTTCGACGGTAACGCCTTGTTCCGTCACAAGGATATCCTGGAGCTGCGCGACATCGCCGAAGAAGATCCGGCCGAGGTCGAAGCCTCCAAGTACGACCTGAACTACGTGAAGCTCGACGGTGAGATCGGCTGCATGGTCAATGGCGCGGGTCTGGCCATGGCGACCATGGACATCATCAAGCTGAACGGCATGGCGCCGGCCAACTTCCTCGACGTCGGCGGCGGCGCATCGAAGGAGAAGGTGCAGGCCGCGTTCAAGATCATCCTCAACGATCCGAACGTGAAGGGCATCCTGGTCAACATCTTCGGCGGCATCATGCGCTGCGACATCATCGCCGAAGGCGTGGTCGCTGCCGCCCGCGAGCTTGGCATCAAAGTGCCGCTGGTCGTGCGCCTGGAAGGCACCAACGTCGACCTGGGCAAGAAGATCATGGCCGACAGCGGACTGGCCATCGTGCCCGCCAACGACCTTGGCGACGCGGCGAAGAAGATCACCGATGAAGTGAAGAAGGCTGGTTGACCCATGGCCATCATCGTCGACAAGAACACCAAAGTCATTTGCCAGGGCATCACGGGCAGCCAGGGCACATTCCACACCCGCCAGGCGGCCGAATACGGCACGCAGATCGTCGGCGGCGTCTCGCCGGGAAAGGCCGGCACGAGGCACCCTGATCCGGTGCTGGCGAACGTGCCGATCTTCGAGACGGTTCTGGAAGCCAAGCAGAAGACCGGCGCAACCGCCACCTCGATCTATGTTCCGCCGCCGTTTGCGGCCGACGCCATCCTCGAGGCCATCGACGCGGAAATCCCGCTGATCGTGTGCATCACGGAAGGCATTCCGGTGCTGGACATGGTCAAGGTAAAGCGTGCGCTGTCCGGCTCCTGGTCGCGCCTGATCGGACCGAACTGCCCCGGCATCCTGACGCCGAACGAATGCAAGATCGGCATCATGCCGGGCAACATCTTCAAGAAGGGCAACGTCGGCATTGTGTCGCGCTCCGGCACGCTGACCTATGAGGCCGTGAAACAGACGTCTGACGTCGGCCTCGGCCAATCGACGGCCGTGGGCATCGGCGGCGATCCGGTGAAGGGCACCGAGTTCATCGACGTGCTCGACATGTTCTTGTCCGATCCCGAGACACACTCGATCATCATGATCGGCGAGATCGGCGGTTCGGCCGAGGAAGACGCGGCCGATTTCATCAAGCGCGAGGCCGCCAAGGGCCGCAAGAAGCCGATGGTCGGCTTCATCGCCGGCGTCACGGCGCCTCCGGGCCGCCGCATGGGCCACGCGGGCGCCATCATTTCGGGCGGCAAGGGCAAGGCCAGCGACAAGCTCGAGGCCATGCGCTCCGCCGGCATCACCATAGCCGAAAGCCCCGCTGCAATCGGCACCACCCTGGCCAAGGTATTGAAGGGCTGAACAATCTTTGCGACGTCCGGCGGCGCTGCGCCAAGCACGGCCAGAGCGGCGCCGGAGCCGCCGAAACACCGGTCTCGCCAGGCTCGAATTGAAATCATTGCAAATGCCACAGCCTGCCTTGCATTCGGGCATGTGCTGCACGTCTTAAAACGGCATTCAGCCTGTACTAAATGCACGTTTGTGGTAGGTAGGCGCCCGATCCTCGGGCGCCCTTGTATGATTCAGCGTACGACCGAGCCAGAGCCGCGCAACCGAACGGATAGCGATCCGCTATGTCACGTCAGCCTCAAAACGATGCATTCGCCCAAACGTCGTTCCTCCAGGGCGCGAATGCGAGCTACATCGAACAACTCCAAGCGCAATATGAGCAAAATCCCGGCTCTGTCAGCGATGAGTGGCGCCTCTTTTTCCAAAGCCTCCAGGAAGAGGGTCATGGACGCGCGGAAGCCGAGGTCGGCGGCCCATCCTGGGCGCGCCCGATCCAGGACATGCAGCCCAACGGCGAGCTCGTTGCGGCGCTGACCGGAGACTTCGGCGCCATCGAGCGCGATCTTCGCGACAAGCTCGCCCAGCGCGCCCAATCCCGCGGTTACGAGGTGTCGCCCGCAGCCTCGTTCCGCGCCATCCAGGACAGCCTGCGCGCGCTGATGCTGATCCGCGCCTACCGCGTCATGGGCCATCTCGCGGCGGATCTCGATCCGCTTGGCATCGCCGAACGCAAGGTACACAGGGAGCTGAAGCCGGAGACCTACGGCTTCACCGACGCCGATCTCGACCGGCCGATCTTCATCGACAAGGTTCTCGGCCTCGAAGTCGCAACCGTTCGCCAGATTCTGAAGATCCTGCGCCGGACCTACTGCCGCCACATCGGCGTCGAGTTCATGCACATCACGAGCCCCCAGCAGAAGGCGTGGATCCAGGAGCGCATCGAGGGGCCGGACAAGGACATCAAGTTCACGGCCGAGGGCAAGAAGGCGATCCTGAACAAGCTGATCGCGGCCGAAGCGTTCGAGAAATTTGCCGACGTCAAGTATACGGGAACCAAGCGTTTCGGCCTCGATGGCGGCGAGGCGTTGGTGCCGGCGCTGGAGCAGATCATCAAGCGCGGCGGCCAGCTCGGCCTCAAGGAGATCGTCATCGGCATGGCGCA
>Ga0182740_1002233_pt1 | contig 12076 bp, 11 predicted proteins | sample eDN5th37CKraftBY_FD_128872 | JGI IMG/M metagenome (GOLD analysis project Ga0182740, IMG submission 128872) | Enriched backyard soil microbial communities from Emeryville, California, USA - eDNA 5th pass 37_C Kraft BY (version 2) (version 2) | ecosystem: Environmental > Terrestrial > Soil >...
CCCTGCTTGCGCTCGTTGGCATAGTCGGTCGCGCGCTGCGTCGCGCGCTCGGCGATTGCGACGCCTTGCACGCCGACGGCGAGACGCGCCGCATTCATCATGATGAACATGGTGTTGAGGCCGCGATTCTCCTCGCCCACCAGATAGCCGACGGCGCCTTCGCCTTTCTCGCCGTACTTCATGACCGCTGTCGGGCTCGCATGAATGCCGAGCTTGTGCTCGAGGCTTGCCGCGACGAGATCATTGCGGGCACCGAGCGAGCCGTCCGTATTGACCAGATACTTCGGCACCAGAAAGAGCGAGATGCCCCGCGTGCCGGCCGGCGCATCGGGAAGCCGCGCGAGCACCATGTGGATGATGTTCTCGGTCAGCTCGTGATCGCCATACGTGATGAAGATCTTGGTGCCGAATATGCGGTACGTGCCGTCCGGCTGCTTGACCGCCTTGGTGGTCAGATGGCCAAGGTCCGAGCCTGCGTGCGGCTCGGTCAGGTTCATCGTCCCCGTCCATTCGCCCGAGACCATCTTCGGAAGGTACTTGTTCTTCAGTTCTTCCGAGCCGTGCAACGAGAGCGCGTCGATCGCGCCCTGCGTGAGTAGAGGGCAAAGGCCGAACGAGAGATTGGCGGAGTTCCAGATCTCGCAGGCAGCCATGGAAACCATCTCGGGCAAGCCCTGGCCGCCATACTCCGGCGGACATGGCAGGGCCGACCATCCACCCTCCGAGAAGGCGCTGTAGGCCTCCTTCCAGCCGGGCGGCGTCACGACCTTTCCCTCGACGAGGCGCGAACCGGTACGGTCGCCCGGCACATTGAGCGGGTCGAGCACCTCGCTCGCGAAGCGGCCCGCCTCCTCGATGACCGCGCGTATTGTCTCTTCGTCGACCTCGACGGTTCCGTCGGCCACAAGCTCAGGGAGGCCGGCTGCGGTCTTGAGCGCAAAGACGATGTCGTCTACTGGAGCGCGGTACGTCATGGCAGATAGTCCTCAGTGCTGGGACAATAAGGCTTGGCCGCACAATAGGCGCTCGTGTCCCGATTCCAAAGTTCGCCGAGCAGCGAGAATAGCACGCTCGGCAGCTCCTCACTTGATCCCACATCGAAAGTCCCATGCCCATCCGCCCCGCCACTGCCGATGCGATCGCCCAAGCCGCAGCGGCGCTCAGGGAGGGCCAGCTCGTCGCCTTCCCGACCGAGACGGTCTATGGCCTCGGCGCGGATGCGACCAACGCGCGGGCTGTCGCCGCCATCTTCGAGGCTAAGGGCCGGCCGCGGTTCAATCCGCTGATCGCCCATATTGCCGATACCGGGGAGGCTGTGCGCCTCGCTGTGTTCGGGCCTCCTGCGCAAGCGCTCGCGGCAGCCTTCTGGCCCGGCGCGCTCACGCTGGTCCTGAAAAAGCGGCCCGATTGCCCGATCGTGGATCTGGCCACGGCTGGGCTCGAGACAGTGGCATTGCGCGTTCCAGCGCATCCTGTTGCCCGGGCGTTGCTCCGGGCGGCGGCGCGCCCGATCGCGGCCCCCTCTGCCAACCGGTCCGGGCACGTGAGCCCCACGACGGCCGCGCACGTCGAAGCCGACCTCGGCGAGAGGGTAGCGCTCATTCTCGATGATGGGCCCTGCGGCATCGGGATCGAGTCGACGGTCGTGGATGTGTCCGGCAGCGAGCCAGTGCTTCTGCGCGCAGGCGGCGTGACGCGCGAGGCCATCGAGGCCGCGCTCGGCACCCCCTTGGCACGCCATTCGGACGATGCCGAGCGCCCGACCTCACCCGGCCAGCTCGCGAGCCACTACGCGCCGCGCGCGGCCGTGCGGCTCAATGCCGTGCGACCTCTGGCTGGCGAAGCCTTTCTCGCATTTGGCCCAACCGCGCCTGTCCACGACGGTCCGACAATCAACCTCAGCCCAAGCGGCGATCTGGTCGAAGCCGCGGCGAGCTTGTTCGCTGCGCTCCGCCTGCTCGACGCCTCGGGCGCCGCGACGATCGCTGCCATGCCCATCCCCGAAGCCGGCCTGGGCGAGGCGATCAACGATCGCCTGCGCCGGGCGGCCGCCCACTGAACCAATGAGCACATTCCCCCACGCGGCCGTCTTCTTCGCGCTCGCCTCGGCATTCCTGTTCGCGCTGACGAACCATTTTCAGAGCCTCGGCCTCGAGAACTCGGACGCCCGCACCGGCTCGCTGATCAATATCGCGACCGGGGCGGTCTTCTATTGGTTGCTGACGCCGTTCTTTCTGGAGAGCTGGCATTGGTCCACCTGGGGCATGGTGCTTTTTGCCCTGGTTGGGATCATCCGGCCGTCCCTGTCCTCGTTCTTGGCCATCCAGAGCATTCATATGCTGGGGCCGACGCTGACCAGCGCGCTGACGGCTTCGGCACCCATCTTCGGGGCGCTTTTCGCGATTTTCCTGCTCAGCGAGGAACTCGACTTCAAGACTGCGATCGGGATCGCGGCCGTGATCGCCGGCGCCGTGGTCGCGAGTTACCGGAGGCAAGGCCTCATCCGCGACTGGCCGTTGTGGGCAATAACCCTGCCGGTCGGGGCGGCCTTTGTCCGTGCAACTGGTCACGCGGTGACGAAGCTCGGCCTCGAGAGTGCGCCGAGCCCCTCCTTTGCGGTGCTCGTGTCCAACACGGTTTCTCTTGTGATCGCGGTGGCGGCATTCCGCATCGAAGGCCGGCCCGTTAGCGGGACCCCAAAATCCTTCTTGTGGTTTGTCGCCTCAGGGCTGGCGGCCGCCGTCTCGCTACACTTCCTGAACTCGGCGCTTCAGATCGGCGACCTCGTATCCGTGGTGCCGATCGTCTCGGCAACGCCGGTGTTCACGATGCTGCTCGGACTGTTTGTTTTCCGGCGCGAGCATTTTTCGTGGCGAATGGCGGCCACCATCGCCCTGGTCGTGCCGGGGGTCATGCTCGTGGCGCTCAATTAGGGATGCAGGGTGATATAAAAAGCAAGGACCGGAGGGCAGATATCTGCAGCCTCCGGCCTCTAGAACTCGAACAGCGAAATCTTTCGAACGGGGCGGCCCTTACGGTGCCCCGCAGGCACGTCACTTCTTCTTCGCAGCCTTCTTGGCCGGCTTCTTCGCGGCCTTCTTGGCCGGAGCCTTCTTCGCAGCAGCTTTCGCCATTTCAGTGTCTCCGTATATCTGTCGAGTTCCACGCACGAATCACTCGTGCGCAAAAAAGCTTTGCTGTTTTTCAAACCGAATGTTGACAGGCAATTTGAAAACTCCCGTGAAAAGCTTTCATCTTGGCCACAGAGTGTGGCGATAAATCCTCAACTTCAGCCAGTTGACGTCCCTCACTTCAGCTGCCGCGTGAAACCGCGCCGCCTTTTCGCGCTATGCCGAGGCACTTAGCGAATGGCGCCGAGTCATGCGCCGGCCGCAGATGGCCCTTGCGCTGCAACCCCCGCGACGCAAGCAGGAGCGCTTGCCGGCTGTCCGCGCGGCCACTACGATCGTCCGGACATATGCAGGGATCGCGGCGGAGGCCCTTCCGCTGAAGCGCCCCAAATTTCGAGGGAGGAGCCAACGATGGAAGCCACGACAGAAGATCGCTGGCAGAAGGTGGTCTACGACACGCTCAAAAAAAACGGCGTCACCGTCTTCAGCTATGTGCCGGACGCTGGCCATCGCATGGCCATCGATCTCTCGCTGGCCGACCCGGACGTCCATTCGGTGGCGCTGACCACTGAGGAGGAGGGTGTGGCGCTGGCTGCCGGCGCCCATCTCGGTGGCGCCCGATCCGCACTCCTCATGCAGAGCAGCGGCCTCGGCAATTGCATCAACTTCTTCTCGATGATTACGGGCGGCAAGTTTCCGTTTCTTACGGTCCTCTCCATGCGCGGCGACTACGGCGAAGGCAACCCCTGGCAGATGGGCATGGGCAAGGCTGTCCGACCGATCCTCGACACCATGGGCTTTGTGACCATCGAGATCACGCAGAAGGACGAGGTTGAGCGCGCGATCGATGCCGCCTGCACCATGGCCTTCCAGTCGGGAGAGGCGGTTGCCGTCCTCCTGACGCAGAAGCTCATTGGCGCGAAGAAGTTCTGAGGGGGCAGGAAACATGGCCAAATCATCAGAGGCGAAAACCGCCCCGAAGTTCGATCTCGATCGCAGCGTTGCGGTTCCCCAGCTCATAGGCAAGCAGGAGGACTTCCTCTTCATCGGCGGCTTGGCGGGCACCGCCAAGGACCTCGCCGCGATCACCAACGACGGTTCGAACTACTACGGCATGGCCGGCGCCATGGGTGCTGCCGTTTCCATGGGGCTCGGACTGGCGCTGGCGCGTCCGGACAGGAAGGTGGTGGTCGCGACTGGCGACGGCGAGCTCCTCATGAACATCGGCGCGCTCGCGACGGCCAGTGTCTTGAACCCGCCCAACCTGCGCATTCTCTGCGTCGACAACGGCCACTACGGCGAGACGGGCTATCAGAAGAGTCACACGAGCCTCGGCGTCGACCTCGAGCAGATGGCCATCGGCGCGGGCATCAAGTCGACGATGACGGTCGAGACGCAGGACCAAATCGCGGCGGGCGCGCGGATGCTGCGCGAGAGCAATGGCACCTGCTTCGTGCTGCTGCGCGTAAAGCCCGAGGACGGCCCGAAGTTCAAGCGCGACATGGACCCTGCCTCGACGCGCGTGCGCTTTCTTCAGGGCATGAAGAAGAAGGCCTGACGAGTTGCCTATAGCGCCCGACCGGCTAGCCCGGCCGGGCGTGGGGCGCGAGCTCCGCAAGCGCGCGCGTGTAGACATCGCGCTTGAAGGGCACGATCAGATCGACCAGCTCGTCGACCGCGGCCCAGCGCCAGGCATCGAACTCCTGAGCGTGTCCCTGGGGAACGATGTTGATCTCGCTTTCATCACCATTAAAGCGCACGGCGAACCAGACCTGCTTCTGGCCACGGTACTTGCCGCCCCACGTTACAGGCTGCAATTCCTTCGGTAGATCGTAGGTCAGCCAATCGTGTGTGCGGCCAAGAATGGAGACCGAGCACATGCCGGTCTCCTCGCAGAGCTCGCGCAATGCGGCGGCTTGCGGGTCTTCGCCCTCGTCGATGCCGCCTTGGGGCATTTGCCACCAGCGGTCGAACGAGCCGCCGCTCTCCTTGCCGGCCCGGCCGATGACGCGGCGGCCGACCCATACGAGGCCGGCCCGGTTCACGGCCATGATGCCGACGCAAGGGCGATATCCGAGCGGCGCTGTGTTCATCGTCGTCACTGTCGGGGGCTCAGACAATACCCTCGGACTTGAGTTTCGCGATCTCCTCGGCGGACTTGCCGAGCGACTTCAAAACGTCGTCCGTGTGCTCGCCGAGAACAGGCGGCCCGATCTTGTGCTCGACCGGCGTGGCGGAGAACCGCATCGGCCCGCGAATGAGCGGCACCTTGCCTGCCGTCTTGTGCGGCATCTCGATCTTCATGCCGCGCGCCTGGACCTGTGGGTCCTCGAAGACTTCCTTGAGGTTGTTGATCGGCCCGCAGGGAACGCCCGCGGCTTCGAGTGCTTTCACCCACTCGGCCGTCGTCCGCTTCATCATGATAGGTTCGAGCAGTTCGTCGAGCGCATCGCGGTTTGTCACGCGCGCACCGTTGGTCGCGAAGCGCGGATCCTTCGCGAGGTGCATCGCGTCGGCCTCCTGGCAGAGTTTGACGAACAGATTGTCGTTGCCGCACGCCAGGATGATGTTGCCGTCCTTCGTCTTCACGGACTGATAGGGAACGATGTTCGGATGCGTATTGCCGAGGCGGCCCGGTGGCTCGCCGGTTGCGAGATAGTTGCCGCCTTGGTTGGCGAGGATGGCGACCTGTGTGTCGAGCAGCGCCATGTCGATGTACTGGCCGACGCCCGTCTCGGCGCGATGTGCGATCGCCGCGCATACGGCAATGGTCGAGTACATGCCCGTCATGATGTCGACGATCGGCACGCCTGCGCGCTGCGGCCCGCCGCCCGGCTTGTTGTCGCGCTCGCCGGTCACGCTCATGAAACCGCCCATGCCCTGGACCATGAAGTCATAGCCCGGCTTCTCGCGGTACGGGCCCGTCTGTCCAAAACCTGTGATCGAGCAGTAGATGATCTTGGGACTGATCTTCTTGATGTCCTCGTAGCCTAGGCCATACCGATTGAGGTCGCCGGTCTTGTAGTTCTCGAGGAAAACATCGGCATTCTTAGCAAGCTCGCGCACGATAGCCTGACCGGCGGGCTTGGAGACGTCTATCGTGATCGACTTCTTGCCGCGGTTCGCGCACATGAAATAGGCGGACTCGGTTGTCTCCTTGCCACTTTCGTCCTTCACCCATGGCGGGCCGAAAGCGCGCGAGTCGTCGCCCTTCTTGGGACGCTCGACTTTGGTCACATCGGCGCCGAGATCGGCGAGGTTCTGGGCACACCAGGGACCTGCGAGGACGCGCGTAAGGTCCAGAACACGGATATGCGAGAGAGGCCCCGGCATCGGCGATTCCTTGTGTGTTTTGTTGGTCGTGGTTGCCCAAAGTCTTAAGTGCGGGCTCGGGCGGGCGCAAGGGCGCTCCTAAGCAGGCCGGGCTGCGCTGGCCATGTAGTTGACGTCGAGGTCCTTCGAGAGGGACCAGGCGTCGGTCAGCGGATTGTAGACGAGACCTTCCCGTGTGTTCATACCGAGGCCGGCGGCCTGAGCGTGGCGGGCAAGCTCATCGGGCGTCACGAAACGGTCCCACTGATGCGTACCGACCGGCAGCCAGCGCAGGATGTACTCAGCGCCGACGATGGCGAGTGCATAAGCCTTGAGCGTCCGGTTGATCGTCGAGAGGATCATCAGTCCGCCCGGGCGCACGAGCTTGGCGCAGGTGGCGAGGAAAGCCGCGACATCCGGCACATGCTCGACGACCTCGAGGCAGAGCACGCAGTCGAACGTGTGGCCTTCGGCGGCCAGATCCTCGACCAAGGCGGAGCGGTACGCGATTGAGAGGCCTTGCCCTTCGGCGTGGCGCCGCGCGGCTTCGATGTTCTCGGTGGCCGGGTCGATGCCCATAACGGATGCGCCCAGGCGCGCCACGGGCTCGCTCACGAGCCCGCCACCGCAGCCGATATCGAGGACGGTCAGACCTTCGAAAGGCCGGAGACCACCGCTAGGCAGCGAGTAATGCCGCACGATCTCCTGGCGGATGAAGGCCAGGCGCGCGGACCCGAGCTTGTGCAAGGGGCGGAACTTGCCGTTCGGGTCCCACCACTCCGCGGCAAGCGCCGCGAAGCGCCTGACCTCGGCATCGTCGAGTGTCCCCGTCTCAGAGCGGACCGCGGCCATCGCCCGTCCTCCCCGAAAATCAGGTGTTCATGCTCTGGAAGAATTCGCTGTTGGTCTTCGTCGACTTGAGCTTGTCGATGAGGAACTCGATCGCATCCATCGTACCCATGGGGTTCAGGATGCGGCGGAGCACGTAGACCTTCTTGAGCTGGTCGCGCGGCACGAGCAGGTCTTCCTTGCGCGTGCCCGAGCGGGCCACGTCGATCGCGGGGAAGACGCGCTTATCGGAAACCTTGCGGTCGAGGATGATTTCCGAGTTACCGGTGCCCTTGAACTCTTCGAAGATGACCTCGTCCATGCGGCTGCCGGTCTCGATCAGCGCCGTCGAGATGATCGTGAGCGAGCCGCCTTCCTCGATATTGCGGGCCGCGCCGAAGAACCGCTTCGGACGCTGCAGCGCGTTCGAATCGACGCCGCCCGTCAGCACCTTGCCCGAGGAGGGCACGACGGTGTTGTAGGCGCGGCCGAGGCGGGTGATCGAGTCGAGCAGGATGACCACGTCGCGCTTGTGCTCGACAAGGCGCTTGGCCTTCTCGATGACCATCTCCGAAACCTGCACGTGACGGGAGGGCGGCTCGTCGAAGGTCGAGGAAATGACCTCGCCGTTCACCGAGCGCTGCATGTCCGTGACTTCTTCCGGGCGCTCATCGATCAGGAGGACGATCAGATAGCACTCGGGATGGTTGGTCGAGATCGACCGGGCGATGTTCTGGAGGACGACCGTCTTACCGGTACGGGGCGGGGCGACGATGAGCGCGCGCTGCCCTTTGCCGATGGGCGCCACGATGTCGATAACGCGGGCCGAGAGATCCTTGATGGTCGGATCCTCGATTTCCATCTTGAGCCACTCGGTCGGATAGAGCGGGGTCAGGTTGTCGAAGTGCACCTTGTGCTTGGTCGCCTCGGGATCCTCGAAATTGATCCGAGTGACTTTGAGGAGCGCGAAGTAACGTTCGCCTTCCTTGGTATTCGGACCGCGGATCTGGCCCTCGACGGTGTCGCCGGTGCGGAGCGCGAAGCGGCGGATCTGGGAGGGCGAGACGTAGATGTCATCGGGCCCGGCGAGATAGTTGGCGTCCGGCGAGCGCAGGAAGCCGAAGCCGTCCTGGAGGACCTCGACGACGCCGGTGCCGACAATCTCGATATCCTGGGAGGCGAGCTGCTTCAGCGTCGCAAACATCAGCTCCTGCTTGCGCATGGTGCTGGCGTTCTCGACGCCAGCCTCTTCGGCAAAACTCAGTAGCTCCGTAGCGGACTTCGCCTTGAGGTCCTGAAGCTTTACTTCTTTCTTGATGACGTCTTGCATGGGAAACTCTTTGGGAGGGAGGGTGCGAGGGACCGCCGAGGGACGGGGCGCCGGTTCGCGATGTGCGGAAGGGAACCCTTTGTCGGCGATGCCGCGCCAGGGGTCCGATGCGATCTGGAATTTTCGGGCTCGTCGGCTGGTGGCTCAGCGATGACACGCCGACACAGCGACTCGATCTGATAGACGCAACATTAGCGCAGAGGTTCCCTCGGAGTCAAAGGGGCAACCTGTCGCGATACTCAAATTTTCGTTTCTGCCCACTGCTTTGGCACAAATCGAACGAATCCTCGGCAGGTCTAGAATGGTTTGACGATCACAAGGACCACGATCCCGATCATCAGCAAGGCCGGGACCTCGTTGAGGAAGCGCCAACGGCCGACCGGAACCGTATTTGCGTCCTCGGCAAATCGCCGGACCGATGCCGAGAGAAAGCCGTGAAAGCCTGACAGCAGGATGACGAGGCCGAGCTTGGCGTGAAACCAGCCGGCCATGAGAAACCCCCCGCGCCAGGCGAGCCACAGGCCCAATACCCAGGAAAGCCCCATGGCGGGATTGATGATGACCCGGAGGAGGCGCTGCTCCATGACCTTGAGGGTCTCGGAAAGCTCCGAGCTGACCGCTGCATCGCAATGATAGATGAACAGCCGCGGCAGGTAGAGCATCCCGGCCATCCAGGAGATGATGGCCACGACGTGTGCCGCCTTGATCCACATATAGGCAGCGTCGCCGAAAACCAGAAGGACGGCGGCAATACCGAGGGCCGTAAGAGCCAGCGCCACGCCGGCCCGAAATGCCGGACTTCCAGGTTTCATGCCTTGGCACCGTTGCGAACCCAGCGCACCAGATCGGCGACGTGCTCGGGCGGGGTCTCGGGAACGATGCCATGGCCGAGATTGAAGACGAACGGCCGGCCTGCCATCAGCTCGAGGATGCTGCCGACCCGGACACGGAGGGCATCGCCCCCAGCGACCAGCAGCAACGGATCGAGATTGCCTTGTACCACCACGTTTTCGCCGTCGAAGGCCTCGGCCATCATGTAGGGCGGCGTCGAGGTATCGCAGCTGATGCCGTCGACCTCGGTCTCGGCGGCGTACCAGAGGGCGGAGCCCTGGGCACCGCGTGGAAACCCGATTACCGGCACGCCCGGGTGACGCTCGTGGATCGCCTCGACAATGCGCCGGGTCGGGTCGATGACCCACTTCTCGAACTGGTCATCAGGGAGGCTACCTGCCCAGGTGTCGAAGATCTGGAGCGCGTCGGCGCCGGCCCGCACCTGTCCCGAGAGGTAGTCGATCGAGCACTCGACAAGCAGGTCCATGAGCTTCTGGAAACCGTCCGGATCGCGATAGGCGAGGAGGCGCGCCGCCGCCTGATCCTTCGAGCCTCGTCCCTCGATCATGTAGGTCGCGACCGTCCATGGTGCCCCGCAGAACCCGATCAATGCCGTCTCGTCCGGAAGATCCTGGCGCAGGCGCTGGACCGTCTCGAAAACGCGCTCGAACTTGGGTCGAGTCGCGGCCGGTGACAAGCGGGCGAAGTCCTTTGCGCTGCGCAGCGGATCGAGCAGCGGTCCTTCGCCCTCGGCAAAGCGCACGGATTGGCCCATGGCATCGGGCACGAGGAGAATATCCGCGAACAGGATGGCCGCATCGAAGCCGTAACGACGGATCGGCTGCAGCGTGACCTCGGCGGCGAGCGCCGGCGTGTAGCACAGATCGAGGAAGCCGCCGGCCTTGGCCCGCGTCTCTCGGTACTCAGGCAGATAGCGGCCAGCCTGGCGCATGAGCCAGACCGGTGGCGGATCGAGCGCCTCGCCGGCGAAGGGCTTGAGGAAGTACCGCCGCGTGCTGGGCGCAGACTTGTCCACGGATCAGGTCTCCGGCTCTTAATCTTTCAATTCAGAGTCTTCAGGTTGCTTTTCTTCTTCTTACTGCTGTGGGTAGCGGGAATTGGCCGCCTGCCACAAGGGCCTCAACAGGTTCTTCTGCCGACCGGCGAACGGGCAGGCAGATGTGGTAGGCGCTGGACAGCGACGCTACTAGCGGAGAAACACACTTTCATGCCATGGGCTTGCGCGGCATGTTGCAGCGGCCGGCTTGGTGAACGCTCTGGGGAGGGCCGCTGGAAAATGGTCGGATGGCACCACCTTCGCTCGTGGTCGGCGCACAACGGAGGGTGAAGGATGATCCACACTGGCTTGCTTGTTGATCGCCCTGTTGGCCAATCGGTGGACGGTGTAGAGTGCCGGCGTCCGTCTCGGCGCCGCGCGGGATAAGTCGGAACTCTATCAACAAATGCCCCACATCCAGCCGAGTTACTTCCACTTGCATCTGATCTCGGATGCAACCGGCGAAACGCTCACAACGATCGCGAAGGCGGCGGCTGTCCAGTATGCCCAGGTGCGTCCGATCGAGCATGTGCATCCGCTCGTGCGCACGCAGCGCCAACTCGAGCGTGTTCTCCAAGAGATCGAGTCGGCGCCCGGGATCGTGCTCTATACGGTGGTGAACGAGGCCTTGCAGACGGCGCTCGAGCAGCGCTGCCGCGAGCTCGCTGTGCCGTGCCTTCATGTGCTCGAGCCCATCATGAAGGTCTTCGAGAGCTATCTCGGGGCACCGAAAACGCCGATCGTCGCCGGGCAGCATGTTCTCGATGCCGATTATTTCCGCCGTATCGACGCGCTCAACTTCACCATGGCCCATGACGACGGCCGCCTGCCCCAGGATCTCAATCAGGCGGATATCGTCATTCTCGGTGTCTCGCGTACGTCCAAGACGCCGACCAGCATCTATCTGGCGCAGCGCGGCTACAAGACCACGAACCTGCCGCTGGTACCGCGCATCGACGTTGCGCCATCGCTGCTCGAACCGCACAAAGCCTTCGTCGTCGGTCTTGTTGCGAGCCCCGATCGCATCGCCGAGATCCGCCGCCATCGTGCGATGATGATGTCCGACCGCGATCTCGACGACTACGTGGACCGCACGCGGATCGCCGAGGAGATCGCGTATTCACGGCGCCTCTGCGCTCGTCATGGGTGGCCGGTGATCGACGTGACCCGGCGCTCGATCGAGGAGACGGCCGCGACGATCATCAAGCTCATGCACGAGCGCGAGGAGATGCGCGAGGAAACAAACGATGGCTGAGCGATTGCGCGTCGTGCTGGCTTCGCAGAGCCGTTCGCGCCGCGTCATGCTCGAGCAGGCGGGGCTCGCCTTCGACGTCATGCCGTCGACGGTCGACGAGGCGGCCCTGCGGGCGAGCTTCGAGCCCGAGCGCGCGCTCGACGAGGAATACCCCGTCGAAGTTGCCGAGATGCTGGCCGCCGCCAAGGCCGTCGACGTGAGCGTGCGGCTGCCCGACGCCCTGGTGATCGGGTGTGATCAGGTTCTGGCGCTCGCAACCGAGCGCCGGATGGAGTTCGGCGGCAAGCCGTGGAGCGCGGCAAGCTACGAGATCTTCGAGAAGCCTGCCGACC
>Ga0182740_1002239_pt1 | contig 12063 bp, 9 predicted proteins | sample eDN5th37CKraftBY_FD_128872 | JGI IMG/M metagenome (GOLD analysis project Ga0182740, IMG submission 128872) | Enriched backyard soil microbial communities from Emeryville, California, USA - eDNA 5th pass 37_C Kraft BY (version 2) (version 2) | ecosystem: Environmental > Terrestrial > Soil >...
AGCAGGTTGAACCCCAGCACCGTCAGCGCCAGCGCCGCTCCGGGGAAGAGCGCCGCCCAGGGGGCGAGTTGCAGGAACTGGTAGGAGCTGGAGATCATCGAGCCCCAGGAAGGGGAGGGCGGCTTGTTGCCCAGCCCAAGGTAGGCCAGCGATGCCTCCGCCAGCACCGCGAACGCGAAGTTCAGCGAGACATGCACGATCAGCGGCGCGGTGATGTTCGGGAAGATGTGGAGCGTCAGGATGCGCCCCGTCGATGCCCCGATCGAGTTCGCCGCCTCCACATAGGTCTGGTTGCGGACGGAGAGCACCGCGCCGCGCACCACCCGCATGAAGGTCGGCACGTTCACGATGCCGATCGCGATCATCACGTTCACCAGCGAACTGCCCAGCGCCGTCATGATCGCGATCGCCAGCAGGATGGTCGGGAAGGCGTAGAGCACGTCCATGAAGAGCATCAGGATGTTGTCGATCCAGCCGCGGAAATACCCCGCGATGAGGCCGAGCGTGATCCCGATCGCCGAGGAGATGCCGACGGCGACGATGCCGACCTGGAACGAGATGCGCGCGCCGTAGATCAGGCGGGAGAAGACATCGCGCCCGAACTCGTCGTTGCCGAAGAAGAAGTCGCGGGAGGGCGGCTTCAGGCGGTACGCCGGGAACTGCTCCGTCGCCCCGTGCGGCGCGAAGAGGGGGCCGACGAGCGCCACGATGAGGAAGAAGCCGACGATGATCATGCCGGTCATCGCCAGTTTCTGGCGGCGCAGCACCTGCCAGAGGTTGCGCCGCTTCGGCATGGCCCCGGCGATTGCCGCCGCGGCGAGCGGGGATTCGGCCCGGCCGTCGTGGTCGATTTCCTCACTCGGCCCGAGATCGGAGAGGGAGTTGGTGGATGTGGATGGTGCGTCACTCATCGGTCGTTCTGCCTGTCGCCTGATGGATGGGGCTGCTGGGTCGAAGGATGCGCGGGAGCGGCATCACCGGGTGCGCAGGCGCGGATCGAGGACGGCGTAGAGCACGTCCACCAGCACGCTGACCAGCACGAAGATCGTCGCCATCACCAGCGTGACGCTCTGGACGACCGGGTAGTCGCGGTTCGCGATCGCCTCGTAGATGTAGCGGCCCACACCCGGCAGGCCGAAGATCTGCTCGATGATGACCGTGCCGCCCAGCAGGGCCGCGAGCTGGATGCCTACCACCGTCAGGATGGGAATGCCCGCGTTCGGCAGCACGTGGCGCATCACGACCCGGCTCTGGCTCAGCCCCTTCGCCCGGGCCACGCGCACGTACTCCTGGTTCAGCACCTCCAGCACCGACGACCGCGTGATGCGCATCAGGATCGCGGCCAGCGGCAACCCGAGGCTGATCGCCGGCATGATCATCGTCTTCAGGTTCTGGCCGGGGTCCTTCGTGAACGGGGTATAGCCGACTGGCGGCAGCCATTTCAGCTTGAACGAGAAGATCAGCACCAGCACGGTGGCGAGCAGGAAGTTGGGCAGGGAGATGCCCACCAGGGTCCCCACCGTCGCTAGCCAGTCGAACTTCGAGTTGCGTTTCAGTGCGGCCAGCACCCCGAAGATCAGGGCGGGCGTCGCCCCCACGATCCCTGCCAGCAACGTCAGCTCCACCGTCACCGGCAGGCGCAGGCGCAGCTCCTGGGTGAGCGGGCGCTTCGTGCGCAGCGACTTGCCGAGGTCGCCGGTGACGACGTGCCCGAGCCACTTGATGTATTGCACGGGCATCGGCTGGTCGAGGCCGTAGGACTTCGCGATCGCGGCCCGTTGTTCCTCGGTGGTGTGCCGGTCCGCGCCGAGCAGGACGTCCACCGGGTCGCCGGGGATGGAGCGCACGATGATGAAGGTCACCAGCGACACCCCCAGCAACACCGGGAAGAGCAGGAGGACGCGTTGGAGGATGAACTTGAGCATACGAAGGTCCTGACTTCCCGGCGGCGGGGCGAGGGGCGAGGGTGGTCTATGGGTCCCGTGATGACCTGCGGACAGGAACGCGTATCGGATCGGCCGTGGTCTTTGTCGCGGCCCGGCGACGGGGCGCTAGGAGGCGATCCAGGTCTCCCGCAGCGAGGCGAAGCTCCCGGAGACGTAGCGGGTGAAGCCCTGGACCGAGGTCCGCAGCCCGACGAAGGACTCCGATGTGTAGAGGTTGATCCAGGGCGAATCCGCGATCAGGACTTCCTGGAGCTGCTGGTAGATCGGCGCGCGCTCGGCCTGGTCGGTGGTGGCGAGCCCCTCCTCGATCAGGTGGTCGAACTCGGGGTTGCTGTAACCGGCGGCATTGTTCACCGAACCGGATTTCAGGCTCTGTTCCGGCCAGTCGTTCGGGTCGACGTAGCCCGCCGCGCCCATGATCGCGATGTCGAATTCCCCGCCGAAGTACTGCTCCAGGTAGATCGCGTTTTCCTGCTGGTCGATCTCGCTCTCGATGCCGAGCTGCTTCAACTGCTCCTGCACGACGACGGAGGTATCGGAGAGGAACTTGTACTGCGCCCAGGTGAGGAGCTTGGGGCGGAATCCGTCCGGCAGCGTCACCTGCGCCAGCAGCGCCTTCGCGCCGTCGAGGTCCTGCGCGGGGATCTCGCCCTGGTAGCCCGCCCAGAAGCTGGTCGGATAGAGACCGACGAGCGGCTGCCCGTACCCGAAGACGGCGGCGTCGATGATCGGCCCGCGGTCGATCGCCTTGAACACGGCCTGGCGGAACTCGGGCTTGTCGAACGGCTCGCGCCGCAGGTTGAACACCAGCCAGCGCAGGTTCGTGGTGGCGCCGCCATCGACGCGGAGATCGTCCTCCTGCTCGATGAGCGTGATGTCCTTCTGCCCGACCTGTTCGGCCATGTCCACGGTGTTCGAGACCAGTGCCGCCGCCCGCTGGGTGTCGTCGGAGGCGATCACGATGTCGATCCCGTCCAGGTACGGCTTGCCCGGGTCCCAGTAGGCCGCGTTCCTGTCCAGCGTCAGGGTCGATCCCGGAACGTATTCCACGAAGGTGAACGGCCCGGTGCCGACGGCGGTATTGAGCAGGTCACCGTGCTTCTCGACCTCCTCCTGCGGCACGATCACCAGGCCGCGCCCGGCCAGCCGCGCGAGGAAGGAGGCATCCGGCGCCTTCAACGTCAGGACGACGGTGCGGTCGTCCGGGGTCTCGATGGCGCTCACCCCGGCCAGCGAGGTCGCCCACGGCGAGGCGGTGTCCGGGTTCTGGATGCGCTGGTAGGTGTAGGCGACATCCTTCGCGACGAACGCGCGTCCATTGTGGAAGGTCACGCCATCGCGCAGCGCGAAGGTGTAGGTGAGCTGATCGTCGGAGACCGTCCACGATTCCGCGAGCGCCGGGCGGATGGAGAGGTCCGGCCCCTCGTGGGTCAGCCCGTCGTACATGAGGTCGATGACGAGGCCGGCCGCCGCGAGGTTGGTCAGCGCGGGATCGAGTTCGGATGGATCGCCCTGCACGGCGAAGCGCAGGCGGCCACCGGCCACCGGCGATGCGGCGGGTGTTGCCTGGGCCGTGGCGCTGGCCGGGAGCGCGCCGATGAGGATCGGGGCGATGGCGAGCCCGGCGCTGGCGGCGACGAGATCGCGCCGGCTCACCGTCTGCCGGTCGGCCGGAGCGAGGGGCGCGCCGGAATGGGCGTGGGAGGTAGGAGAGGCCATGAATCTGCTGCCTTCTGGAACTGGGACCCAGGGATGAGACCCGACGGAACGATCGACGCTCCCATCCTATCGCGATTGAACCTTCCGGACGTGCGGAGGGCACCGAAAACGATGTCCGGTGCCCTCCACGCTGCGATGCCCTGCCGATCCGTCCGGAGCAGGATCTTGCCCCAAACGGCTTCTTCGGACTACTGGTCGAGCCAGACCTCGCGGAAGGAGGCATTGCTGCCCGTGGCGAGGTGAATGTAGCCCTTCACGAAGGTGCGCATCGCCTCGTACTGGTTGGCGATGAACAGGTTCACCCACGGCAGGTCCTCGACGAGGATCGTCTGGATCTGCGTGTAGATCTCGGCGCGCTTCGCCTGGTCGGTCTCGGCCAGGCCCTGGTCGAGCAGGGAGTCGACCTCGGCGTTGGAGTACTTGATGCCGTTGTTGTCGGCGCCGGTCTTGAAGTTGTTGTAGAGCACGTCGTTCGGGTCGATGTAGGCGCTGGTGCCCGTCACCGAGAGGTCGAAGTCGCCGCCGAAGTAGCCATCGAGGTAGATGGCGTTCTCCTGCAGGTCGAGCTCTGCCTCGATCCCGATCGCCTTCAGCTGCTCCTGGATGACGACGGCAGCGTTCGAGAGGAATGCGTACTGCGCCCAGGAGGTGATGCGCGGCTTCAGGCCGGAGACGCCGGCCTTCTCCAGCAGCGCCTTCGCGCCCTCGATGTCCACCGCCGGGATGTCCTGCTTCATGCCGGCCCAGTAGCTCTCCGGGAAGATCGTCTGCATCGGCGTGCCGAATCCGAAGATGGCGGCGTCGATGATCGGGCCGCGATCGACGACCTTGGCGATCGCCTGGCGGACCTCGATCTTGTCGTACGGCTCGCGGGAGACGTTGATCGCCATGTAGCGGATGTTGGTGTTCTCGTCACCCGTCACGGCGATGGTGGAGTCGCCCTTGAAGGTCTCCATGTCCTGGACCGGGGCGTACTCGATGAAATCGACCGTGTTCGACACGAGCGCCGCCGTGCGGGAGGTGGCCTCCGGCGCGATGGTGAACTCGATGCCGTCCAGGTACGGCAGGCCCGGAATCCAGAAGTCGGCGTTCTTCTCGACCTTGAACGAGCTGTTCGGGATGTACTCCACGAACTTGAACGGGCCGGTGCCGACCGCCGTGTTCATGAGGTCGCCGTTCTTCTCGACTTCCTCCTGCGGGACGATCTTCGCGGCGTAGCTCATCAGCTTGGCCATGAAGGAGGCGTCGGCGTTCTTGAGGGTGATGACGGAGGTGGTGGCATCTGCCGATTCCACCTTCGAGATGACGGCGAAGTCCGACGCCGCCGGGGAGGCGGTTTCCGGGTTGATGATGCGCTCGAGGCTGTACTTGACGTCATCGGCCGTCATCTCGCGGCCGTTGTGGAACTTGACGCCGGAGCGCAGCTTGAAGGTGTAGGTGATTCCGTCGGCGGAGATCTCCCAGCTCTCGGCGAGGGCCGGAACCGGGGTCAGCGCCGGGCTGACGGAGACGAGGCCATCGTAGATGTGCTCGATGACGTGCCAGGCGGCGGTGAGGGAGGTCTTGTGCGGGTCCAGCTCGGCGGGGTCGGCCTGGAGGCCGGCCTTCAGCGTGCCGCCGCTCTTGGCGTTCGGGTCGACCGTCGGGATCGCCGCCGCCGTGACGGGCGAGGCCGCCGGCGACGCTTCCGGGGAGGCGCCCGGCGTGGCCTGGGCGAAGGCGATGCCGCCGTTCAGCGCCATCAGGGCGGACGCGCCGAGGCCGAGCGCTGCGCCACGCAGCACCGCATCGCGGCGGCTGAGCCGGCCATGCATGATGTCGCGGGTGAGGGAACGCAGGAGCTCTTCCTGCGAGGAATCCGTACCGTGGTGGGACATGGAAACCGGCTCTCCTTGTGATGGTTGCGGTGGCGGTCGATGCGCTCGCGCGTGCTCGCCAGATGGGCGGATGCCCCTCGCCGGGATTGCCGGGCAGCGGGCGGTCCGAGGGACCCGTGGGAAATGAACGTGAAGGAACTGGCTGTGCCGTGGCCGTTGATCCGGAATACCAGCAGGCATCCGGGGAATCGCGTCATTTCATACCACGGTCGAGTATACGGGGCGGGGAAATCGCGGGGCAACGCCTTTCCCGGGATTTCAGCAATCCCGGCCCGCAGATATTGTGCAGAACGAACAATGTCGTTCCGGTACTGCCTATGACATATGACGTCTGCTGATCGATCGCTGCATCCATTGACAACGGTTCGACACGGTCCTACAGTGAACAGCGTCGCCACAACTGAATCGGGTCTCACTGGATTTCGTACTCAGACCGTCGCCGAAGTCGGTCAGGAGGGGTCGTTCATGGACAAGCATGCTGGTTCGCCGTCGGATGCCGTTTCGAGGCCGTTCATCACCTTTCGCGCCAGTCGACGGCAGCTGATCAAGACGGCGCTCGTCACTGGCGCGGGCATTGCCTACGCGGGTGTCGGCCCGGTGCCGCAGCACATCTACGCGCAGGACAAGACCAAGATCGTGCAGTGGTATCACCAGTACGGTGAGGAGGGCACGCAGGACGCCGTCATGCGCTATGCCCAGCAGTTCATGGAATCCGATGCCGGCAAGAACATCCAGGTCGAGGTCAACTGGCAGACCGGTGACTACGGGCCGGCGATCAATGCCGCCCTGCTTACCGACAATGGCCCGGATGTCTTCGAGGTCAACGGCGTCTCGCTGGACCAGGTGAAGCAGGGCCAGGTGCTGGCGCTCGATGACCTCTATACCGAGGACGTGAAGAAGGACTTCAACCCGATCAGCCTCGAGGCGGCGACCATCGATGGCAAGATCTACTGGGTGAAGATGATCGACGACACCGGGGCCTTCTACTACAAGCCCAGTGTGTTCAAGGACAAGGGCCTGGAGCCCGCCAAGACGCTCGACGATGTGCTGAACATCGCCAAGACGCTGAACGATGGCCGGGTGAAGGGCATGTTCCTCGGCAACGACGGCGGCATCGGCGCGGCCGCGGGCCTGCTGATGTGGTCCGGTGGCGCCGACTACTTCGACGAGTCCGGCAAGAAGGTCGCCTTCGACACCGATGGGGTGGCCACGGGCTTCGCCAAGCTCAAGGAACTGAACGACTCCGGCGCCCTCCTCATCGGCGCGCCAACCGACTACTGGGACCCCTCGGCCTTCATCCAGGGCCTCGCCGCCACCCAGTGGACCGGCATGTGGGCGCTGCCCGCGATCCAGAAGGCCCTGGGCGACGATGTCGACATCTTCCCCTGGCCGGCCACGGACGCCAACGGCAAGGCCTCCACGTTCTGGGGCGGCTGGGGCGAGTGCGTCAACGGCAAGACGAAGAACGTCGAGGCCGCCAAGGCGCTGGTCAAGTTCCTGTGGATCGACAGCACGGATATCCAGCAGGACTGGGCGCTCTCCTACGGCTTCCACGTGCCCCCGCGCATGAGCGCCGCAGCCTCCGCCGAGCAGCTCAAGAGCGGCCCGGCCGCGAAGTTCGTGGAGAACCTGAACAGCTATGGCCGCATCACCCCGCCGCTCTGGGATGCCGCGATGGGCACCGCCTACACGCAGGCGCTGACCAACGTGATCCAGAACGGCGCCGATCCGAAGACGGAACTCGATGCCGCCGCCAAGACGAACCAGGCGGAACTCGACCGCCTGCTCGGCAGCTGATGATCCCGGCGAGGGCGTCCCGCGTTTGCCGGGACGCCCTCGCGGTTCGTCGCATGGAATCGGAGCGAGGGGCGATCCGGCGGGCGGGCCTGCCGGATCGCCCGGCGGGGTGACCTATGGCAGCTGTCGAGATTCCAGGAACCATCCGGGAGGTCTCCGTCCCGTGGTGGAAGCAGACGCGGTGGGAGGCGACCATCGCATTCTGTGTCTTTGTCGCGCCGATGGTGATCGGGCTCGGGGTCTTCACGTTCCTGCCGATCGTCTGGGGCCTGCTGATCAGCTTCTCCGAAGCGCGGAACACGATCAGCATCGGCAACTGGGTCGGGCTTCAGAACTACCGCGATGTCCTTTCCGATCCCCAGTTCATCCGCTCCCTGCGCACGATCCTCATCTTCGCGGTCTTCATCGTCCCGCTCACCTTCTTCTTCTCGCTCTTCCTGGCGCTGCTGGTGAACTCGGTCGGGTTCGGCAAGGCGTTCTTCCGCAGCGTCTTCTTCATTCCCACCGCCATCTCGTATGTGGTTGCCTCGGTCATCTGGAAGATGGGAATCTTCTCCGGCGTGCCGTCCGGGTTCGCCAACATGGTGCTCTACTGGATGGGGAGCAACAACGTCATCGCCTGGATCGGCGAGACGAATCCCCCCTATTACTGGCTCGTGCTCGTCTCCGTCCGGCTATGGCTCCAGGTCGGCTTCTACATGATCATCTTCATCGCGGGACTGCAGGAGATCGACCAGTCGCTCTATGAGGCCGCCTATGTCGATGGCGGCAAGCCCGGCTGGACGACGTTCTGGACCATCACGTTCCCCCTGTTGCGCAATACCTCCATCGCCGTGCTGCTCCTGAACTTCATCGCCGCCTTCCAGGCATACGACGAATTCGTCAACATCCTCAGCGGCGCGGGAACGTCGGCCAACCTCAGCCTCGCCCGGCCGCCCCTGGTCTACCTGCGCCAGGTGGCGCTGGACCAGCAGGACTACGGACGCGGTTCGGCGGGCGCCTTCATCCTCACGGCCATCATCATCGTCATCACCCTCGTCCAGGGGCGGATCTTCGGGTTCGGGAGGAAGGCATGAGCGCACCGACCAGACCAGTTGCCGACGATCGCTGGGGGCCGCTGCAGCATCCGAAGCCGAACACGGGGTTCAGCGCCGGCCCGATCCTGGTGGTGCTGCGCTACGTGGTGCTGCTCATGCTGGCGGCGGTCTTCATCCTGCCGTTCTACATCATGATCCGGAACGCCCTCGCGACGCAGCCGGAGATCACCTCCTTCGAGTGGGTGTGGTGGCCGAAGGAGATGCAGTGGCAGAACTTCACCAACCTGTTCAAGACGAAGGAAGTGAACATGGGGCTCGGGCTGCGCAACTCCACGTTGCTGGCCGGGTGTAACCTCATCTTCCAGACGCTCTTCGCCTCGATGGCCGGATACGCGCTGGCCCGCATTCCCTTCAAGGGGTCCGGGGTGGTCTTCTCGATCATCCTCCTGACCCTGATGGTGCCGGGCGCCGTGACCTTCGTCCCCTCGTACGTGGTGATCTCGGAGCTCGGCGGCGTGAACACCCTCTGGGGCGTGATCGTGCCGGGGCTCTTCAGCGCCTTCTCGACCTTCCTCTTCCGCCAGTTCTACCTCGACTTCCCGCGGGACCTGGAGGAGGCGGGCCGTCTGGACGGGCTCAGCTACTACGGCGTCTATTTCCGGCTGCTGCTGCCGAACTCGATGGGGATCATGGCGGCGCTGGGCGTGCTGAGCTTCATCAACAGCTGGAACGCCTTCCTGTGGCCGTCGATCATCGGCCAGTCCGCCGAGACGCGGACGGTGCAGGTGGTCCTCTCCATGTTCCTCACGGCGCAGACGATCAACCTGCCGGCCCTGTTCATGGGGGCGGTCGTGGCTGCCGCGCCGCTGGTGATCGTCTTCATCTTCATGCAGCGGTTCATCGTCCAGGGTGTGCGGATGTCCGGCATCAAGGGCTAGTTGGAGGAATGAGGACCGAGAAGCGAGGAGTGAGGGAAGGACGAGTCCACCGTGGCTCGTCCTTCCCCCTATGTTCGATTGCGCGCGTCATTGTTCTGCGATACAAGGCCACAGCAGGATCGCACGCTGAGCACACAGGGCATCTTCCGGTTTCTCTCAATTCTCACTCCTCGGTCCTCACTTCTCGCTTGAAGGAGCGCTCGCCGCATGACTCCCGCCGATCTCAGGGGCATCATCCCGCCCGTCTCCACGCCGCTCACCGCAGATGGCGAGGTCTCCGTCCCCGACCTCGAACGCCTGCTCGATTTCCATCTCGCGTCCGGCGTTCACGGGCTCTTCATGCTGGGGTCCACCAGCGAATCGATCGGCCTCACCGACGCCCAGCAGGAGACCGTCATCGCGACGGCGATCCGGGTCGCGAAGGGGAAGGTGCCCGTCCTCGCCGGGGCGATCGACTTCACCACAAACCGCGTGATCGACCGGGCGAAACGGCACGAGGCACTGGGCGTGGACGGGCACGTCGTGCTGGCGCCCTTCTACATCAAGCCCTCGCCTGCCGAAATCGTCCGGCACTTCAGCCAGGTCGCGGAGGCGACATCCGTGCCGGTGATGGCCTACGACATCCCGGGTGCGGTCCAGACGAAGATCGACCGTGCCTCCCTGCGCACGCTGGCCAAGGCCGGGGCGATCGTCGGGCTGAAGGACAGCAGTGGCCAGGAGGCGAACTTCCGGGGCGTGATCCTCGACAACGCCGACCTGCCCGCCTTCCGCATCTTCACCGGCTCCGAACTGATGGCCGATGTCGCGCTGGAACTGGGCGCCCACGGCTGCGTGCCGGGTCTTGGCAATGTCGATCCCGCCGGCTACGTCCGCCTCTACGACGCCTTCATCGCGGGCGATACCGCCACGGTCCGGGCCGAGCAGGACCGGCTCTACGGTCTCTTCGCGATCGTCTCGGCGGCCCAGCGGCCGGAGATCGGCTGGTCGGCGGCGGCCTGGGGCAGCTTCAAGGTGGCGCTGACCCTTCGGGGCGTGATCGCGAACGCGGCGACGACCGCGCCGATGTCCCCGTTCACCGAGGACGAGGTCGCCCGTGTCGCTGCCATCCTGAAATCCGCCGGGCTTGGGCCGATCGCCTGAGTGTGGCATTCGACTGGCGACCACAACCACCACCACAACCACCCGGACGGCGAGGCTGCGAATCGCTCGCAGGTGGCGTGATCTGTGCGACCATCTAGGAATGATCCATCCGGATGCGCGGCGGGATTCCCGCGTGCGTCCGGTATCATGACGGAGGACCGATCCATGCAGTTGAATGGTGATTACACCCTGTCCGCCTCCCCGCAGGAGGTCTACCAGGCGATGCTCGATCCGGAGGTGCTCAAGGCCTGCCTGCCCGGATGCGAAAGCCTGACCGAGGTTGGCCCGGACGAGTACGAGGCCGTGATGACCATTGGTATCGGCATGATCAAGGGCCGCTACGGCGGGCACGTCAAGATCAGTGACAAGAACGAGCCGGACAGCTTCACCATGCTGGTGGAGGGGAAGGGCCCCCAGGGCCAGATCGGCGGCGAGGGCAAGATCACGCTCTCGCCCACCGAGTCCGGCGGGACCCATCTGGCGTGGGAGGGTGACGCCAATGTGCGTGGCGTGCTCGCGCGCATCGGCGGCCGGGTCATCCAGCCGGCGGCGAAGACGATCGTGAACAAGTTCTTCGGCGAACTGGAAGACCGTTTCGCGGCCCAGACCGCCGGCTCGACCACGGCCTGACCGTGGTCGCGGACCGACACGCGGTCGGTCCGGGTTTGCCCTGTGCTGATTTCGACGGAAGGACTCATCCCGATGACCGATACGACGATTCCCAAGGTGGATGTCGCCACGACCGTCAATGGCCAGCGCCGCACCGCGACAGTCGAACCGCGCACGCTGCTGGTTCACATGCTGCGCGAGCACCTGAACCTCACCGGCACCCACACCGGCTGCGAGACCGGGCAGTGCGGCGCCTGCACCGTGCTGCTCGATGGCGAGGCGGTGAAGAGCTGCATGGTGCTCGCGGTGCAGGCCGAGGGGCATGAGGTCACGACCATCGAGGGCGTTGCCCCGCGCGGCACGCTCCACCCGATCCAGCAGGCGTTCTGGGAGGAACATGGCCTCCAGTGCGGCTACTGCACGCCGGGTGTGATCCTCTCGTCGCTCTCACTGCTGAAGGACACGCCGGAACCGACCGAGGAGGAGATCCGGCACGCGCTGGAGGGCAACATCTGCCGCTGCACCGGCTACCAGAGCATCGTGCGATCCGTGCTCTCCGCGTCCGAGCGCATCAAGCGCGGCGATACGCCCCAGCCACTCCCTGCCGGCGACTGACCGGCTGGCGTCGCCCGATCCGGGACGGACGTTCTCCCCCACTGCAACCGGAGGTTCCTGCCGTGCACCCGTATCCCTTCGCCTATCACCGCGCGACCTCGGTCGAGGATGCGCTGACCGTCCTGGCCGAGCATGAGGACGATGGCAAGCTCCTCGCGGGCGGCCAGAGCCTGCTGCCGGTCATGAAGCTCCGCCTCGCCTCGCCCGGCACGATCATCGACATCACCGGCCTGACGGAGCTGCGCGGCGTGGCCCTCGTCGGGGAGGCGGTCGAGATCGGCGCCCTCACCACGCATCACGATATCGAGACCGATCCGGTGCTCGCCGAACATGTGCCGTTGTTGCCCGCCATCGCTCATGTCGTCGGCGACCAGCAGGTGCGCCA
>Ga0182740_1002240_pt1 | contig 12062 bp, 10 predicted proteins | sample eDN5th37CKraftBY_FD_128872 | JGI IMG/M metagenome (GOLD analysis project Ga0182740, IMG submission 128872) | Enriched backyard soil microbial communities from Emeryville, California, USA - eDNA 5th pass 37_C Kraft BY (version 2) (version 2) | ecosystem: Environmental > Terrestrial > Soil >...
GCGGCGCTCGGCTGGGCGATGCAAAAGAGCCGCCGGCCGGGCGGCGCGCGCCCCGGCGGATTTCCGGGCGAAACCGAGATTTTCCGGCAGTTGAGGGACGGCCCGGCGCGGCGCCGCGTGGGCTTGTTGCCCGAAGGCCGTTCGGCAATCCGGCATGGCGCGGCGCTGTTCCGCGATCAGGATTCCAGGGATGCCATCGGCCAGGTCACGTCGGGCTGTTTCGGGCCGACGGTCAACGCGCCGATCGCCATGGGTTACGTCGCAAGCGGCATCGCCGATGACGCGCTTGTGTATGCCGAGCTGCGCGACAAGCGCGTGCCGGTGCGGCTCGCGCCGCTGCCGTTCGTGCCGCCGAACTACAAACGTAAAGCGTAATCGCAATTCGAGGGGAGAATAACGATGCTGAAATTTACCGACGATCACGAATGGCTTCGTGTCGAGGGTGACGTAGCCGCGGTCGGAATCACGGACTTTGCGCAAAGCCAGCTCGGCGATCTGGTGTTTGTCGAGCTGCCGAAAGTGGGCGCAACGGTGAAGAAGGGCGATCCCGTCGCCGTCGTCGAATCCGTCAAGGTCGCTTCCGACGTCTATGCGCCGGCCGATGGCGAGGTCGTCGAAGTGAACGAGGCGGTGGTTGGCGAGCCGCAGCTCGTCAATAGCGACCCGCTGGGCAAGGGCTGGTTCTTCAAGCTCAAGCTGAGCGCGCCCGCGCAGCTCGACGGCATGAAATCGGAAACCGAATATCAGGCGCTTGTCGCCAACGGGTGAAGCACGTGAGCCAGTTCATGAAGAATCGCGCCGAGCCGATACCGTTCCGCGACCGGCATATCGGAATTTCCCCGGCCGACATCGGCAAGATGTTGCAGGGCCTCGGCTTCGCCGATATGGCGGCTTTCATCGCCAAGGCGCTGCCGGCGGATATCCGTCAGCGGCAGCCGCTCGAACTCGGACGCGGCCTGTCGGAAGCCGAGATGCTGACGAAGGCGCGCGAGCTTGCGGCGAAGAATAAAGTGTTCACTTCGATGATCGGGCAGGGCTACTACGACACGTTCACGCCGCCGGTCATTCTGCGCAACATCATCGAAAATCCGGCCTGGTACACGGCCTATACGCCGTATCAGCCGGAGATCAGCCAGGGCCGGCTGGAAGCGTTGCTCAACTTCCAGACGATGATCGCCGACCTCACCGGCCTGCCGATCGCCAATGCGTCGCTGCTCGACGAGGCGACGGCGGCGGCGGAAGCGATGAGCATGGCGCGGCGAATTTGCCAGGCCGAGCGTGACACCTTCTTCGTCGATGACGATTGCCACCCGCAAACGATTGCCGTCATTCGCACGCGCGCCGAGCCGCTTGGATGGAAAGTCGCGGTCGGCAATCCTGAAACCGATCTCGATCCCGGCGCCGTGTTCGGCGCGATCGTTCAATATCCCGGCTCGTCGGGCAAAATCCGCGATTTCCGCGAGTTGATGGCGGCGCTGCGCGCGGCCGGTGCGGTCGGCGTCATGGCGGCCGACCCGCTGGCGCTGACCTTGCTCGCTTCGCCGGGCGAGATCGGCGCCGATATTGCTATCGGCTCGACGCAGCGCTTCGGCGTGCCGCTCGGCTTCGGCGGCCCGCACGCGGCTTATATCGCGACCGGAAAATCCCATGAGCGGCTGTTGCCCGGCCGCCTTGTCGGCGTCACCGTCGATCGTGACGGCAGGCAGGCCGTCCGGCTCGCGCTGCAAACGCGCGAGCAGCATATCCGGCGGGAGAAGGCGACATCGAACATCTGCACCGCGCAGGTGCTGCTGGCGATCGTCGCTTCGATGTACGCGGTCTATCACGGGCCGGACGGATTGCGGCAGATCGCGCAGGCGGTTGCCGGCAAGGCATCGGCGCTCGCGCAGGGCTTGAAGCGGCTCGGCCATGAGCTCGCTCATACCGAATTTTTCGATACCGTCGCGGTCAAAAGCAAAGGCAACGATGACGAGATTTTGCGCCGCGCGCGGGATCTCGGCATCAATTTGCGCCGCTTTAGCCTGCGCGGCTCCGCTTTCATCGGCATCAGCTGCGATGAGACGACAACGGCGGCGGAGATCGAAAAGGTCTGGCGAGCCTTCTCTTCCAGCGAGGCGGGGCTCTCGGGCGAAGTCCTGGCCGAGGAAGCAGGCACCGCCATTCCGGCGCCGCTCGCCCGCAGCAGCGAATTCATGACGCATCCGGTGTTTCACCGCTACCGTTCCGAAACCGAGATGCTGCGTTATCTCCGCCGGCTTTCGGACATGGATCTCGCGCTCGACCGGACGATGATCCCGCTCGGATCGTGCACCATGAAGCTGAATGCGACAGCGGAAATGATCCCGCTGACATGGCCGGAGTTCGGCCGCATTCATCCTTACGTGCCGGCCGATCAGGCTGCGGGCTATCAGTGGCTCGCGCAGGATCTGGAGAAGAAGCTCTGCGCCATCACGGGCTACGATGCGTTCTCCTTCCAGCCGAATTCCGGCGCGCAGGGCGAATACGCGGGGCTGCTCGCCATTCGCGCCTATCATCGCGCAAGAGGCGATAGCCAACGCAACGTCTGCCTGATCCCGGCATCGGCGCACGGCACCAATCCGGCTTCCGCCCAGATGGCCGGGATGAAAGTGGTTGCCGTGAAATGCGACGCACAGGGCAATGTCGATCTCGCCGATCTCGAAGCAAAGGCCGGGCAGCACGCCGGCGAGCTTGCCGCGGTCATGGTCACTTATCCTTCGACGCACGGCGTTTTCGAAACGGCCATTCGCCGGATCTGCGAGATCGTTCACGCGAGGGGCGGCCAGGTTTATCTCGATGGCGCCAACCTCAACGCACAGGTCGGCCTCGCGCGGCCCGGCGACTATGGCGCTGACGTCAGCCACATCAACCTGCACAAGACCTTCTGCATCCCGCATGGCGGCGGCGGGCCGGGCATGGGGCCGATCGGCGTCAAGGCGCATCTTGCGCCGTTTCTGCCGGGCGATCCCAACGTGCCGCCGTCGCAGAAGCCATCAGGCGCCGTTTCCGCCGCGCGCCTCGGCTCGGCTTCGATCCTGACGATTTCGTGGATTTATATGGAGATGATGGGCGGCGAGGGACTTACGGCGGCGACGGAAGCCGCCATCCTGAACGCCAATTACATCGCGAAACGCTTGGAGAAGCATTATCCGCTGCTGTTCAAGGAAGCGGATCGTCTGGTCGCGCATGAATGCATCGTCGACGTGCGGCCGTTCAAGGCGAGCGCCGGTATTTCGGTTGAGGACATCGCCAAGCGCCTGATCGACTATGGTTTCCATGCGCCGACCATGAGCTTTCCGGTTGCGGGTACCTTGATGATCGAGCCGACGGAGTCGGAATCGCTCGCGGAGCTTGATCGCTTTTGCGACGCGATGATCGCCATCCGTGGTGAAATCCGCGATATCGAGGAAGGCAGGCTCGACCGCAAGGATAATCCGCTGGTGAATGCGCCGCACACGATCGGCGAAGTGACAGCGGACGAATGGAAGCACAGCTATTCCCGAAAGCTTGCCGCCTTTCCGCTTCCGTCGCTTGAGCACGGAAAATATTGGGCGCCGGTCAGCCGTGTCGATAACGTCTACGGCGACCGGAATCTTGTTTGCTCGTGTCCGCCGATGGAAGAATACGCCGGACAGCACGCGAACTCTGAGTCTCGCGCCCCGGCGTGAGGTGCGGGGCTGCCGCCGCAATGGGAGGCAACTCCGCGCCGCGCGCTGAACTGCGCAATTCTCCGAAAACGCCGGCGGTCAGGCCGCCTTGTGCGCCCCGGTCTTTTCGTTCTTTGCCGCCTGATCGAGCTGCTTGAGCTGCCCGGCCGCGGCCTTGATTTTCGCGAGCTGCGCCGGATCGTCGAGGTTCGACAGCATCGGATACATCGGCCCCATATCGGCGATGCCGGCAAGTGTGACGGCTTCGTGCAGCACGCGGAGCGGCGAGATACCGTCGCGATGATCCTCGAGCGGCAGGAACAGCGCGCGGATCTCGGCCGCGCGCGCGTAGTCCTTCGCCTTGAGCGCGTGCAGCAGCGACGTCGAAAGATAGGGCGCGACGCAAACCGACCCGGAGGTGAAGCCGGTCAGCTGGAAGTCGCGCAGATGATCGATTGCCGGGCGCTCGCCGATGCCGCTGATGATGAGATCGCGGCTCACGGAATTGAGCACTTTCTTCAGATATTCATCCTTCAGCGGATCCTCGAGCACGACCGCGTATTTGATGGCGCAGATCGCGCCATCGCGCGCAAGCGCGCCGATATCTTCGGGCTTCAGATAATTTTCCGTCTTGAGATACGCGATCACCGGACGGCCGAAGCGCTCGGCGATGCGGGCGATGCCTTGCGCGGCGCCCGCCGGCGTCACCGGAAAATTGAGCGGCAGCACCATGCAGGTCGGGAATTTCATGTCGCGGAGAATTTTGGCCTGATCCATCGCCTTGCCGAAATCGGGGCCGACCGACGGGATGACCCAGGAGTCGGCGTCGGCAAGACCGGCGATCGTTTCGACGGTGTCGGCGTAGTCGAAGACGCCGAGATTGTAGAAATTGGCATTGCCGCCATACATCAGCGTGGTGACGCCGCCATCCTTCAGGTAGCGAATCAGCTTGCGGTTCTCTTCGATATTGAGCGAGAGATCCTTGTTGCGCGCGAGCGGCGGCACCGCGAGCACCGATGCTTCCAAATCGCTTTTGGTGACGGCTGTGGTCTTCATCGGGTCTCTCCTGGTCGTTTGAAAAAAATCGCGAATTAATAAAGGTGCTGGCCGGAGTCGGTTCGCAGCAATTCTCCGGTCAGTGTGTTGGCGCCCTCGACGAGAAACAGAACCTGACGCGCGACATCGGCGGGCCACACGCCGCGCCGCAGCGGAAATTTGGTTTCCGCCTGGCGCATTTTTTCCTGATAGCCCTGTTCCGACAATATTTTCTGCATCCAGCCGCCGAGCAGGCCGCCAGGGCAAATGGCGTTGACGCGTACTTCCGGCGCGAGTGCGCGCGCGAGCGAAAGTGTCAGCGTATTGAGCGCACCCTTCGAGGCGGCATAAGCCATCGAGCTGCCGCTGCCGAGAAAACCCGCCATCGACGAGATATTCACGATTGCCGCGTCCTTCGAAGCCTTGAGATGGGGTGCCGCGGCGCGCGCCATCTGAAACGGCCCAACGACGTTCACGGCATAGAGCTTGTGGAATTCATCGGCATCGAGCGCCTCAAGATCGTTGAGCGGAACGGCGCGGGTGGCCGCTGCGTTATTGACGAGCACATCGAGACGGCCCCAACGCTCGATCGTGGCGCTTACCATCCGCCGGCAATCGCCATCGGCGGCGACATCGCCCTGCACGGCTATGGCTTCGCTGCCCGCCGCGGCACAGGCGGCAACGACCTTCTCGGCACCGGCCTTGTTCGACGCGAAATTCACCGTCACCTTGCAGCCGCGCGCGGCGAGCGCTTTGGCGGTTTCGCCGCCCACGCCCTCGGGCGAACTCGAGCCGGTGACGATCGCGACTTTGCCCTGAAGGTCCACGGTTACTTCCCTGTGAAACGAGCCGGGCGCTTTTCGAAGAAAGCGCTGATGCCCTCGAGATAATCCTGCGTGGCTTCGAGCGGGCGGCGCAGCTTGTCGTTCAACGCATTGGCCTGCTCGAAGCTGAGATCGGTTCCGAAATTGACCATCTGCTTGACGCCGGCAACCCCGAGCGGGCTCGATTTCTTGATCTCGGCGGCGATCTCGTTTGCCTTCCCGAGAATGCCGGCGCGCGGCACGACATATTCGACGATGCCGAGCGAGAGCGCTTCGTCGGCCTTCACCTTGCGCGCGGTGAAGAAGATTTCCTTGGCGCGGCCGCGGCCGATGAGCCGCGGCAGTACGACAGCGGCGCCCGCGCCGGGATAGGCGCCGAGTGTCATTTCGGGGAATGAGAAGACTGCATTGTCTGCGGCAACCCGCAGATCGCAATAAAGCGCAAGTTCGAAACCGCCGCCGAGACAGTGGCCATGGATCGCAGCGATCACAGGCTGCGGCAGCCGCCAGATCGCTTCGTTGACTTCCCAGCCGCGCGTGCGCTGTTCCCACTTCTGATCGGCATCGAGGCCGCGGCGTTCCTTCAGGTCGGCGCCCGCGCAAAACGCGCGATCGCCCGCGCCGGTGATGATGACGGCGCGAATGTCGCGGCGCTGCCCGATCTCTTCGATTTTTTTGCGCAGTTGCGACGACAATTCGCTCGAGAGCGCGTTCATCGCTTCCGGCCGGTTCAGCGTGAGCGTGATGACGCCGTCTTTTTCTTCTGCGAGCAGGATACTCATACTGTGTTCCGTCAGCCGATATAGGCGCGAATATTGGTGGCGACCGCGACCGTTTCGTTGCGCTGATTGGTGCAGGTGACGTCGGCGAAGACGCGCTTCTTCTCGAGATCGTAGCGCGCGATCTTGTATTCGGTGCGAATGGTGTCGCCGAAGAACACCGGCTTTACGAACCGGATCCTGTCGTAGCCGAGCGACACCGTGCGCCCGAGATAAAGATTGGCGGATGCCGCCGACATGAAACCGAGCAGAAGGGTGCCGTGCGCCACGCGATGGCCGAAGGCGCCGCCACTCATATATTCTTCGTCGATGTGATTGGGGGAGAAATCGCCGGTGATGCCGGCATAGAGATAAACGTCGGATTCCGAAACCGTTTTGGTGAACACGGAAGAAGTGCCGATCGGCACTTCTTTGAAGGTGGTATCCGTCATGTCCGATTTCCCGGCTTAGGGCCATTTTTTCGAGGTTATAATTGGTATGACAAGTAGACATTTGCCGCAAGTCGCTTCATCATCCCGGTCACAGGGGAATTCCGATGCCTGCTGACAGCATGAAGATCGATATCGACGACCCGCTGAACTATGCCGGCGGCCTGCGTCAGGTGAAGCTGAGCGATCAGATTTACGATCGCATCTTCGGGCTGATCGTCAGCGGCGAGTTCCCCGAAAAAAGCAAGCTCCCGACCGAGGTCGAGCTTGCCGACCGCCTCAATGTTTCCCGCACCATCGTTCGTGAGGCGCTCGCGCGCTTGCGCGACGAAGGTTTTGTTGTCTCGCGTCAGGGCTCCGGCACCTTCGTGCAGCGCCAGCAGCCGGAGAAAGCCTCGGCGGGTTTCCAGCCGGTCGGCAGCATCGCCGACGTGCATCGCTGTTTCGAATTTCGCATCGGCCTCGAAGGCGAGGCCGCTTATCATGCGGCGCTACGCAGGGATGCGCGCGATACCGGCGAGATCGCGCGCATGCTCGAAGCGCTCGAAACAATCGTCAAGCAGGGCAAGGTCGGCGCGGTCGCCGATTTCGATTTCCACTACGCCGTCGCGCGCGCGACCGGCAATCCGTTCTTCGCCTCGGCGATCGCGCTGCTGCGCCCGCATATCGATTTTGGCATGAATCTCGCCCGCACCCTGTCGCTCCGCAAGCCGCGCTCGCGCGTGCGCCAGGTGCAGGACGAGCACGCCCAGGTCTATGCCGCAATCAAGGAAGGCGATGCCGAAAAAGCCCGGCAGGCGATGCGCCATCACATCGAGAACGCATGCACCCGATTGTTCGAAGGCGAGGCCGGCTGAAAAATATACGGCCACGCTGAACAATGAAACGAAAACAACACTTCAGGGAGGAAAGAGATGAAACGCCAAAATGAATCGAACGGCCGGAAAGGTCTTACGCGCCGTCAATTGATGCTCGCGGGCAGCGCCGCGGCGGTATCGCTGGCCATGCCCCATGTCGTGAGCCGCGCTTATGCGCAGGCGACCGCGCCCGGCAATGTCGATGCCGCGAAAGCCGAAGGCCCGGTCGTGGTGTGGCACGGCGATCAGGAAGCCGACGTTGTCGAATTTCTGAAAGTCTTCACCCAGAAGACCGGCGTGCCCGCCGTTCAGCAGCGCCTTCTGCCGGGTCAGGCCTTGCCGAAGCTGGAGGCCGAATTCCGCGCCGGCCAGACGACCGGCGACGTCTATCTCACCTCGGATTCGGGCATCATGGAAAATCTCCGCCGCCAGAATCGCCTGCTGCAATACATCCCGAAGGAAATGGACGCCTACGGCCCGGAATATCGCAGCTCCGAGCCGGGCTACTGGACGACGTATTACGTCAATGTCGGCCCGATGATGTACGACCCGCGCTACGTCAAGGAAGAAGAAGCGCCGAAAACCTGGGCCGATCTTCTCGATCCGAAGTGGAAGGGCCAGATCGGCTTTCAGAACTCCGCCGCCGGCACTTCGTATGGCTTCTGGTTCGTGATGAAGGACGTCATGCCGAAGGACTACTGGGACAAGCTCGGCGCCAACAATCCGCGCGCTTACTCGTCCTCGACGCAAATCTCGCAGGATATCGAGCGCGGCGGCCTCAAGATCGGCGGCCGGGTCAGCATCTTCCAGTACGTCAAATCGGTTCGCAACAAGCAGCCGGTGAAGGCGGTGTTCCCGCCGATCGGCGTGCCGTCCGTCAACCAGGCGACCGGTATCTTCAGCACGACCAAGCGGCCGAACGGCTCGAAGATCTTCACCGAATACCTGCTCTCCAAGGAAGGTCAGTTCCAGTGGAACAACATCCAGGGCTCGTATTCGGGACGCAAGGACATCCAGATCGAGCACCTGCCGGACATCAACACGTTGAAGCTGCTGCTTCCCGTCAACTTCGAGGAATACATGAAGGCGGAGAACCGGCGCGAGTTCGTTGCGATCTGGAACAAGATGACCGGTCTCTGATGTCACTCGCCGACGCCAATACGCAAAAAGCGATCGCCCGCGCATCGTCACTCGATGTGCGGGCGGAGGTCTGGGTGCCGCTGGTTCTTCTGATCGGCGCGCTCGGCTATCCGTTCTTTCTGTTGATCACGAGCGCCTTCAATGTCGGTGACCCGGAAGCCTTTCCGGCGCGCGCCTACGGCTTCGCCAATTTCATCAAGCTCACCGGTCATCTCGACTGGATCAAGAATACACTGATCGTCGCGACCGGCGGCACCATTCTCGGCATCACCATCGGCGTCGCGCTCGCCTGGATCATCCACCGGACGACGATGCCGGGCAGGAAATGGTTCGATCTTCTGATCGCTATTCCCTATCCGCTCGGCCCGCTCGTCGGCGCGCTCGCCTGGAGCCAGCTGGGAGCGCCGCGCGACGGCCTGATCAACCGCTTGTTCACGGCGGTGACGGGCATTCAGACGCCCTTGATCGATATTTACACGCCGCTTGGCATCATTTTCACCGAAGCGATTTTCGAGGCGCCCGTCGCCGTGCTCATTATCGGCGCCGCCATGCAGCGCATGGATCCGGCGCTTGAAGAATGTTCTTCGGTTTTCGGCGCCGGCAAGCTGCGCACCGCCTGGAAGGTGACGCTGCCGCTGATGATGCCGGCAATATTGAGCGCCGCGCTCTTCATGTTCACCTCGATGATCGGCTCGTTCGCGATTCCGACCATGCTCGGCACCTCGTCGCGGTTTTATGTCTCGACCAACGCGATGTATGTGCTTTTGCAGGGTTATCCGCCGAATTACCCGCTCGCCGCTGCGCTCGGCCTCGTCCTGATCGTGTTGACGGCGATTGCCGTCTGGCTCGTGCAGCGCGTGCTGCGCGGCCGTTCCTACGCGGTGATTTCCGGCAAGAACTATCGCCCGCGCCAGGTCGATATGGGCTGGCTGACCTGGGTGCTGTTCGCGATCACGATCCTCTATGTGCTGCTCTCGCTCGTGCTGCCGATGGGCACGCTGCTCCTCGCCTCGTTTCAGAACAGCAACGCCATCAACTTCGATTTTGCGGCCTGGACATTGCGCAACTACAAATACGTGATGTTCGATTTCCCGACGACGCAGCAGGCCATCGTCAACAGCCTCATTCTCGGCGTCGGCACCGGCACGATCGGCGTGATCTTCGCGACCTTCATCGCCATCGCCACGCATCGCTCGAAGAGCGACGGCCGGCGATTGCTCGAGCAGGTGACGATGCTGCCGCAGGCCTTCCCGCGGCTCATCTTCGCGATCGGCTTTTTGTGGATGATCCTGACCCTGCCGATCAAGCTTTACGGCACGCTGTTCGCGGTGCTGCTCGCCTACGTCATCGTCTTCCTGCCGCTCGCTTATCGCGGCATGAGCGGCGTCGTCGTCCAGATCGACAAGGCGCTCGAGGAAGCCGCGCGCGTCAGCGGCGCAGGCGCCGCGCGCATCGCGCGCACGGTGACGCTGCCGCTGCTGCGGCCCGGCCTTCTCGCTACATGGGCGCTGCTCTTCATGGTGTCGGTGCGCGAAATCAGCGCTTCGCTGTTCCTGTCGGGCACCAATACGCAGGTGCTGGGCCCGGCGATTTTCAGCTTCTGGGACTCGGGCGGCATGCCGCGCGTCAGCGCGCTTGCCGTCGTGCAGGCCCTCATCATTCTCGTTGCATTAACGGTCGTGCGTTCGATGGCGAACCGCGGCGTGAAAGTCTGAGCGGAGAACGTCATGCTTGCTTCCAATCCTTCCGCCCAAAACGCCGCAGGGACAGGCCGCGGCCCGGCTTATATCGAGGTGCGCGATCTCGCCGTCGCCTATGGCAGCAAGGTCGTCGTCAAGAACGTCTCGTTTTCCGTCGGGCGCGGCGAGCACCTTTCCCTGCTCGGGCCCTCGGGTTGCGGAAAATCGACGACGCTGCGCTGCATCGCAGGCCTTGAAACACCGATCGCGGGCGAAATCGTCATCGACGGCGTCACCGTTTTTTCCTCGCAGAAAAAGATCAATGTGCCGACCGAAAAGCGCAAGCTCTCGATGGTGTTTCAGAGCTACGCAATCTGGCCGCACATGACCGTCTTTGAAAACGTCGCCTATGGCCTGCGCGTTCAGCGTGTCGCCGAGAACGAAATCAAGCAGCGCGTCGGCGACGTGCTCAAGATGGTCGGCATGGAAGATTTCATCGACCGCCCGGCGACCGACCTTTCCGGCGGACAGCAACAGCGCGTGGCGCTCGCACGCAGCTATGCCTCGCGCCCGAAAGCGATTTTGCTCGACGAGCCGCTCTCCAACCTCGATGCCCGGCTCCGCGTCCGCATGCGCGAGGAAATCAAGGAGTTGCAGCACCGCTTCGACCTTTCGACGATCTATGTCACGCACGATCAGGAAGAGGCGATGGCGATTTCGGATCGCATCATCGTCATGCGCAACGGCAATATCGAGCAGTCCGGCAAGCCGCTCGATATCTACGACACGCCGCGCACGCGTTTCGTCGCCGACTTCATCGGTGCCGCCAACATCATCGCCGGCACGGAGGCGGGAGCGTCCGCGGCGGGCAATCCTCAGCTCAAGGTGGGCGAAGCGACAGTCGAATGCGCGCCCGGCTCGAAGCTGTTCGCGCCGAACGCCGATGGCAAGCATCTCGTTGCGGTCCGTACGGTCTATCCGCAGATGCGCCGCGGCGCGCCGCCGCAAGCCAACCAGTGGCCCGGCAAGATCGTTCGCCGCGTCCTGCTCGGCGATATCGTGAACTATACGGTGCAGTGGGCGGGCGGCGAGCTTCGCGTGCACGCTTTCCCGAGCGAGCTGTTTGGCGAGGGCGAGGATGTGCAGATTCACATCCCCGCGGAGCGCGCCATTCCCGTGATGGCCGACTGATCTTTCCGGCCGTTCCTGAAGACGGAGTGAGAGCTCTTGGATATTGCACGGCTGGATACCGACGTGCTCGTGCTGGGTGGCGGCCTTGCCGGTCATCGCGCTGCGGTGGCCGCGCGCGAGCAGGGCGCATCGGTGGTCATGGCGCATTTCGCGCGCGGCGCATCGCCTTACATCATCGGCTGCAACGCGCCGATCGGCCATGCCGATGCGCGCGACAAGCCCGAAATTTTCTTCGACGACATGGTGCGCGGCGGCTACGGCCTCAACGACCGGCGTCTCGTGCAGGTGATGTCGACCGGCGCGATCGACGCGCAGCGTGAACTATCCGCGCTCGGCGTGCCGTTCCCAATCGAGGATAACCGCATCACCCAGCGCCATCTTTCGGGCAATACCTATCCGCGCTCGCTGTTCATTCCCGAGGGTACCGGCAAGATCACGCTCGAAATTCTTTCGGCGCATGCCGA
>Ga0182740_1002241_pt1 | contig 12061 bp, 10 predicted proteins | sample eDN5th37CKraftBY_FD_128872 | JGI IMG/M metagenome (GOLD analysis project Ga0182740, IMG submission 128872) | Enriched backyard soil microbial communities from Emeryville, California, USA - eDNA 5th pass 37_C Kraft BY (version 2) (version 2) | ecosystem: Environmental > Terrestrial > Soil >...
CCTTCAGCACGCCGTCCTGATGGATGCCGGCCTCGTGGGCGAACGCGTTCGCCCCGACGATCGCCTTGTTCGCCTGCACCGCCAGCCCCGTCAGCGAGCTGACCAGGCGGCTCACCGGCACCAGGCGCTGCGTGTTGATCCGCGTGGAGACATCACCGAACTGGCCGCCGCGCGTCTGGAGCGCCATCACGACCTCCTCCAGCGCGGTATTGCCGGCCCGCTCGCCCAGGCCATTGATGGTCACTTCCACCTGCCGCGCCCCGGCCCCGACCGCCGCCAGGGTGTTGGCCGTCGCCATGCCGAGGTCGTCATGGCAGTGGACGGAGATGATCGCCTTGTCGATATCCTTCACATGCTCGCGCAGGTAGGAGATCAGGTTCACGTACTCGGCAGGCGTCGTGTATCCCACCGTGTCCGGGACGTTGATCGTCGTCGCCCCGGCCTCGATCGCCACCTGGAAGACCTGGACGAGGAAATCCCGGTCGGACCGCGTGGCGTCCTCGCAGGAGAACTCGACATCGCTGAGGAAGCTCTTGGCGTAGCGGACGCTCTCGTCCACCCGCGCCAGCACCTGCTCGCGGGTCATGCGCAGCTTGTGCTTGAGGTGGATGTCCGAAGTCGCGATGAACGTGTGGATGCGCGGCTGCTCGGCCCCGCGCACGGCCTGGGCGACCCGTTCGATGTCGCCCGGTACGGCCCGCGCCAGACCGGCGACGGTCACCCCCTTCGAGCGTTCGGCGATGGCCTTCACCGCTTCGAAGTCGCCGGGAGACGCCGCCGGGAATCCCGCCTCGATCACGTCCACGTTGAGATCCACGAGGGCGTCGGCCACTTCCAGCTTCTCGTCAGCCGTAAGGGTCGCGCCGGGCGACTGCTCGCCGTCACGCAGGGTGGTATCGAAGACGATCACGCGATCGGATACGTGGGATTCCCGGGAGGTCATGGTGCTCTTCTTTCGTGCTTGGGGCCGAGGTCAGCCAGGCGCCTATCGCGCCGGGGCAGCCTCGGCCGGAGTCACCGGCTTCGCCTTGGCCGCCGCGCGGGCGGCCTTGCCGGACTTCAGGAACGGCATCATGCCGCGGAGCTCCGCACCAACGCGCTCGATCTCGTGGTCGTTGGCGGCCGCGCGCATGTTCAGGAAGTTCGGGCGGCCGTTCTCGTTCTCCGCGATCCACTCGCGGGCGAAGTCGCCATCCTGGATGCGCGTCAGCAGTTCCTTCATCGCCTTCTTGGTCTCGGCGGTGATGATCTGCGTACCGGCGTAGTAGTCGCCGTACTCCGCCGTATCGGAGATGACCTCGCGCATCAGCGTCAGGCCGCCCTCGTAGATGAGGTCGACGATCAGCTTCATCTCGTGGAGGCACTCGAAGTAGGCGCTCTCCGGCTCGTATCCAGCCTCGACCAGCGTCTCGAAGCCCGCCGTGATGAGGGCGGAGACACCACCGCAGAGGACCGCCTGCTCGCCGAAGAGATCGGTTTCCGTCTCCTCGCGGAAGGTGGTCTCCAGCACACCGGCGGAGAGGGAGCCGATGCCGCGCGCGTAGGCGAGCGCCTTCTCCTTCGCCTGGCCGGTCGCGTCCTGGTGGACCGCGATCAGCGCCGGGACGCCGATGCCTTCCTCGTAGAGCTCGCGCACGCGGGAGCCGGGAGACTTCGGCGCGATCATCGTGACATCGACATCCGCCGGCGGCACGATGGCGCCGAAGTGGATCGCGAAGCCGTGCGCGAACATCAGCATCTTGCCCGCGGTCAGGTGCGGCGCGATCGACTCGGAGTAGATCGCCTTCTGGAGGTGATCCGGCACGAGGACCATGATGACGTCGGCCTGCTCGGCGGCCTCGTCCACGCTCGCGACCTTGAGGCCGGCGGCGGACGCCTTCTCGCGGCTCTTGCTGCCCTCGTGCAGGCCTACGACGACATTCAGGCCCGAATCGCGGAGGTTGAGCGCATGCGCGTGGCCCTGGGCGCCATAGCCGATGATGGCGATCGTCTTGTCCTGGAGCGGGGCAAGGGTCGCGTCGTTCTCGTAGTAGATAACCGCCGGCATTGAAGGTCCTCCTGCGGCGACCGGTGTCGCCCGTCCTGCTCGCCCGTGCACGTCACGGACGGATTCGCCCGTTTCCGGGCCGGAAGGTTACGAAACGAAGAGGGAGCGCATGCTCCCTCTGAATCGTCGGAAGTTGGTCAATCGGCCACCGCGAAGCGATCGTCGCCGATCCGCTCGATGCGGCCCTGCGGCTTCGTTGCCGAGGCGCGCGCCATGGCGATCTTGCCAGCACGCACCATCTCACGAATTCCGAAGATGCGCATCATGGCCAGGAAGGATTCGATCTGCTCCTCGGAGCCGGTCGCCTCGATCATCAGCGAGGACGGCGTCGCATCCAGGATGCGCGCGCCGTAGACATCGGCGATCTGCATGATCTCGCTGCGCTGGCCGTTCTTGGCGGCCACCTTCACCAGCACCATCTCGCGGGTGATCGCCTGATCGTCGGCCAGGTCGGTCACCTTGATGACCTCCAGCAGCTTGTAGAGCTGCTTGACGGCCTGCTCGACCTCGTTGTCCTCGCCGCTGACCATCAGCGTCATCCGGGAGAACCCCGGCTGCTCGCTGTGGCCGACCGCGATCGAATCGATGTTGAAGTTGCGGCGCCGGATCAGGGACACGACGCGGTTCAGGACACCCGGCTGGTCCTCGACCAGCACCACGAGGGTATGGGTACGTCGCATGGCTAGTTCACCTCCGCGGAGTTGTTCGGGTGGTGGATCATCTCGGAATTGCTGGCGCCCGGTGCGACCATCGGATAGACGTTCGCTTCCGGCTCCACGATGAACTCGATCAGCACCGGCCCCTTGATGGAGCGTGCCTTCTCGATCGCCGGCTCGATCTCATCGTCCTCGGTCACGCGAATGCCCATGACCCCGTAGGCCTCGGCGAGCTTCACGAAGTCCGGCGAGCTGATCCGCGTCTCGGAGTAGTTGTGGTTGTGGAAGAGATCCTGCCACTGCCGGACCATGCCGAGGTAGCCGTTGTTGATGATGGCGATGTTGATATCCAGGTTCTCCTGCACCGCCGTCGCCAGCTCGTTCAGGGACATCTGGAAGCCGCCATCGCCGATGATCGTCCAGACCTCGAGTTCCGGGCGGCCCAGCTTGGCGCCAATGGCGGACGGGAGGCCGAAGCCCATCGTCCCGAGCCCGCCGGAGGTCACCCAGCGATCGCCATGACGCACGCCGATGTGCTGGGCCGCCCACATCTGGTGCTGGCCGACATCGGTGGTCACGATTGCCTCGTGATCGGTCGCCTTCGCGATCGCCTTGATGATCGCGTAGGGCTCCGGCCATTCGGGCCGGTCTTCCAGCGCCGCCGCCAGCACCCGGTCCTTCTGGCTGTCGATCCAGCGCCGCCACTCCGGGTACTTGCGCTCCTCGACCGCGTCGATCAGCAGCTTCAGCGCCTCGCGGGCATCGCCCACGACCGGAACGTGCGTGGTGACGTTCTTGCCGATCTCGGCGGGATCGACATCGACGTGGATGATGCGGGCGTTCGGCGCGAAGCCGTCCAGCCGCCCGGTCGCCCGGTCGTCGAAGCGGGCGCCGATGTTCACCAGCAGGTCGCATTCCTCGAGCGCGCGGTTCACATGCTTGTGACCGTGCATGCCCATCATGCCCAGCGAAAGCGGATGGGCCTCGTCCATCGCGCCGAGCCCGAGCAGGGTGTAGATGACCGGAATGCCGGTCTTCTCGGCGAATGCCTGGAACTCGGCCTCCCCGTTGGCGAGGATGATGCCGTGCCCGGCCATGATCAGCGGCTTGCGGGCCTTCGCGATCTCGTCAGCCGCCAGCCGCACCTGCCGCATGTTCGGCACGAAACTCGGCTGGTAGCTGCGGCGGCCGGTCGTCTCCGGCCACACGAACGGGGCCTTCGCGTTGAAGACATCCTTGGGGATATCCACCAGCACCGGACCCGGGCGCCCCGACCGCGCGAGGTAGAACGCCTCCTTGATGGTGGGAGCGATGTCCTCGATCCGGCGCACGAGGTAGTTGTGCTTCGTCACCGGCAACGTGATGCCGGTGATATCGACCTCCTGGAAGCCATCGCGGCCGATCAGCGGTTGCACCACCTGCCCGGTGACGGCCACCATCGGGATCGAGTCGAGAAAGGCGTCTGCCAAGGCGGTGACGATGTTCGTGGCACCCGGCCCGGAGGTGGCGATGCAGACGCCGACCTCGCCGGTGACGCGGGCGTAGGCCTGCGCCTCATGCGCCGCCCACTGCTCGAAGCGGGAGAGGACGTGGTGGAAGCTGGCGTTCGCGATCGCGTCGTAGAGGGGAATCACGGCGCCGCCCGGGTACCCGAAGACGGTCGTTACGCCCTCCGCCTCCAGGCTGCGGCAGGTAATCTCCGCACCGGAGAGGATCTCGGGCTGTGCGGAAATCTGGCCAACCTCGACAGCCAGAAGCTGGGGCTCTTCGGCGCTGTCGGTCCTGGTTCGCGATTGTGCAACGACCATAGGGTGCTCCGTTTCCATCCTGTCCCGTGGCGTGTACGAGATCGATGTCGTGCCTGGTATTTCCGGCGGGGACGACGTGTCCGCTCCTGACCGGTGGTTCCGGCGAACGATGCCAGAGATTCCCTGCAGCACTGAAGGGATGGAAGACGATGCGTATCGGTCCGACCTGGTCGGGGCGACGCTGCGGCGGGTCGCTACCGGACGCACATGCAACAAAAAAGCCTCCCGTGTGGGGAGGCCAGCATCAGATTCGTCACTCGTCCTGGTTCACTACCAGCTTTGCTGCCCGCCCACGCGCCATTGGCTCCCTACCGGGAGCTCAATAAGTACGAGGCTGGTAATGGCAATGCTGTTGTGCGGCAGCGACATCGACATTCCTCGGAGTCTGGGCTGGACGACCATTCGCCAGCCTCGGTCATAGTACGACTGCCGCACGTTTCGTGTCAACCTCGGTGCGCGGCGCGGCATCCTCGGTGGATCGTCGAGCCCAACGTGTCGCATGTGCCCACGGGCGGTCCGGCGCGCTGCGGACTGCATGCCGGCCCGGCGAGCCAGCATGAGACTCCTGGGCGTGACAGTCCACTCAGGCGAGGAACTCGTCGGAATCGAGCGACAGCGGCAGATGCCCGTTCTGCTCCGGGCAGACATGGTGCGTCTTCGGGTCGTACAACTCGCCGCACATCGGGCAGCGAGGTCGCCCCGCCGAGACGACCAGATGCGCATCGGTGCTCAGCTCGAGCGCCTGCGAGCGCGAGATCCGCACCGAAAGCGACGGCAACGTCTCCTCCGCCTGCAGATCGTGCGCGGAGATCACGATCCGGTCCGTGACGGGATCGAACCCGAGCTCCATCCGGCCGGCGCGGAACTGGCTCCGCGTCGAATCGTCGAAAGGCAGCGGCAACGACTCGTGCGCGAGGATGTCCGCGCCCTCCGGCAGCTGCTCCAGCATCTGCTCGACCGCCAGGCCGAGCGCCTGCAGCTGCTGCTTCTCCATCCAGACGATGAACGTCTCCCCTTCGATCACCGCGCTGAACCGGAACCGGCGATTCCCCGGTTCCCCGAGCGCATCGACCCGGACGCGCTGGGCATCTCCGCCGGGAATGGATTGACGAAACTCGTCACTCATGTCGTGCTATCCAGTATGCGAATCAGGAAAAAACGGGCGAGGATGGGGAGCATTCCCGAGGCGTAGTGCCGTCCTGTCTGGTGGCGAATCATAGCACGCAGGCGAACGGCCCCCTGGCGTGCCAGGGGGCCGTTCGTCCGGAGTCGCGCCCACCCGAACGGGCAGGCGTCGCGCGTTATTCCGCGCCCGGCGCTCCCGCAGGCACGGGCTCCGGCACCACCGGAGCCGCCTCGGCGACAGGCTCTTCGCCGTCGACCGGCTCCGCCTCGACGCGCGGCGCTGGCGGGTTCGTCGGCTCGGGAGACCGGGCCGGAACCACGTCACGGGAGGACGAGCGCGAAGACGGCCCGCTTGTCCCGTTCGCCCCATCGCTGAACGTGTTGGCCCCGGTCGGGACGTGCGCCAGCAGGTCCTGGATGCGAATCCCCGTCAACGACTCCACCAGCGCCGGCACCTGAGCCACCAGCGTGGAGACATCGCTCGTCACGCGGTTGACCCCGGTTCCGCCGCCCTCGCCGCCCGTGGAGACCACGGTGATCTTGTCGACCCGGTTCAGCGGTTCCGCCGCGGCAGCGACCACCGCCGGCAGTTCCGTCAGCAGCCGGTCCAGCACCGCAGCCTGGTTGTAGGCCTGGTAGGCGCTCGCCTTGACCTGCATGGCGTTCGCCTCGGCGTGTCCCTTCGCCTCGATGATCTCGGCTTCCGCCATACCGCGCACGCGCACGATCTGCGCTTGCGCCTCGCCCTCGGCCCGCGTGGCCTCCGCCTGCGCCTGGGCGTGCAGGATGGCGCGTTGCTTGTCGGCCTGGGCCAGCGTCTCGATCCGCTGCCGCTCGACATCGGCGGCCTTGAGGACGGTCGCGATCAGTTCCTTCTCGCGGCGCTGGATCTCCGCTTCCTGAACGGAGATCTCCCCTTCCTTGCGTACCCGCTCGACCCGGACCTGCTCCTCAACGATGCGCTGTTGCTGGACGTTCGCCTGGATCTCGTAGGCCTTGTCGGCCTGCGCCCGCTGCTCCTGCACCGATCGCTCGTATTCGGCCCGCTTGAGTTCGAGGTCGCGGACGGCCTCTGCCTGCCGCGTCTGGCTCATCGATTCCGCCGTGACGCGCTCCTGCTCGGCGGCGGCCTCGGCGATCTTCGCCTCCCGCATCGCCTGCGCGCGCCGGATCGCGGTGTCGCGCTCGGCCTCCGCGGTCGCGATGTCCGCCTGCCGGCGCACCAGCGCGATGTCCGGCTTGCCCATGTTCAGGATGTACTCGTTGTTGTCCCGCACCTCACGGATCGTGAACGAGACGACCTCGAGCCCCATCTTCGACATGTCGTCGGCGACGTTCGCGCGCATGCGGTCCGCGACCATCTCCGGTTCCTTCACGATCTGCTCGACCGTGAGCTGGCCGACGATACCGCGCAGGTGGCCTTCCATCACCAGCCGGATCAGGTTCTCCCGGTTCTGCTGGTCCTTGGAGAGGAACTGCTCCGACGCCGTGAGAATGCTCACGGGATCGGACTTGACCTTGATCTGCGCGACCGCCTCGACGTTCACGGCGACGCCCTGGCTCGTGTAGAGGTCCTGCTGCGGCGCCACGTCGAAGCTCATGAGTTCCAGGGAAAGTTCGCGGCTCTGCTGGACCATCGGCCACACGACGCGGCCACTGCCCTTCACCACCTTGGTGCCGCCGAACCCGTAGACGATCATCGCCTGGTTCGGACCTACCTTGCGATAGAGCCGGGCGGAGAGGATGAAGATCAACAGCACCGCCACGACCAGTGCGACGACGATCCCGATCAACGAGGAGAATTCCATGTGCCCCTGTCCTTCGCGTTAGCCGCTGGAGTCCGACAACATCGTCGGAACCCTTGTGTCCCGGCCCGAACTGTCCCTGCAGGATCAACGTCCCGCCCGCGCCTGGCGTTCCCGGCTCACCGGTCACGCGTCCGGATATCGTTCCTCCAGCAGGTTCGCCAGGGTGTCCACCTCGGCGATCCCGTGCGTCACCCGCATCACCGCAACTTCGGCTCCCCGGGGGATAGCCGTTCCTGACATCGAGCGAGCCGCGCTCACCTGCCGCGTCCCGCCGAGTTCGTAGACGATCTCGCCGGTCCCACCCTCGCGGATGGACGAGGTCACCCGGCCGATCGCGCCGATCGTCTGGTACTCCTTCGGGTCGAGTTCCGTGCTTGCTGGCCGCAGGACCTTCACCAGGAACCAGCTGACCACCATCGCCGCGACAAAGCCGCCGATGGCCCCGAACACGATCGCCACCGGGGCGATCCACCCGATGCCATTCCGCACCAGGTACCCGATCCCGCCGAACCACGTCACGAACGCGAGGATGCCGGACACGCTGAGCGCGCCACCGACCAGTTCACCGAGGCCGCTATCGCCGTGGACATCGATCCCGTGGTCGCCGTGGCCCGCGCCATCGCCGTGCCCGCCGATATCAACGAATCCGAGGATCAGCGACAACACCGTGAAGATCAGCCCGAAGAGGAACATGCCCAGGAGAATGGCATCGAGCGCATCGTTCAGTGGGAACATGGCATCCTCCTTTGCCCTGGCTGGTCCCGGATTGCTCACCTGTGATTCTCCGACGCCCGTGGGTCTTCCTAAGTTTATCCTGTTCGGGAGATTTCTCGCCGGGCGCAGCATGACCTGCCCGATTCCGCCCGCCAGACTGGAGACGGAGATGACCGATTCCACCGATACTGCCGAAGAACCTCGCTACGGCGCCACCGGCATCGCACCGGAAACCCCGGATGCTCCGGGCGCACTGACGGCCCCTGAACTCCATACGAGCGTGCTCCCCGATGTCGTCCGGGACGACGAGGAGGTGCGAGCGCTGATCGCCGCCGCCAACCGCAACCTCGGCGTGCTCGGGTTCACCGAGCATGGGTTCCGGCACGTTGGCCTGGTGGCCCATATCGCCCGCAACGTACTGCAGCGGCTCGGTTACGACCGTCGCCACCTCGACCTCGCGGAGATCGCCGGCTACCTGCACGACATCGGCAACGTCGTCTCGCGCCACGGCCACGCCACCACCGGCGCCCTGCTCGCCCACACGATCCTCACCCGCCTCGGCCTCGCGCCCCAGGAGACCGCCGTCGTCATGGGCGCGATCGGTTCCCACGGCGACGACCACGGCAAGCTCGGCGAGCCGGTCGATGCCGTGTCCGCGGCGCTGATCCTCGCCGACAAGTCCGACGTTCACCGGTCCCGCGTGCGCGTCACCGACCCGGCGGAATTCGACGATCACGATCGCGTGAACTACGCGACCACCTCGTCCTTCGTCCGCGTCGACCGTGAGGCGAAGACCATCACGCTCGAACTGGAGATCGACACATCCATCGCCACGCCGATGCAGTACTTCGAGCTCTTCCTGCCCCGGATGCTGATGTGCAAGCGGGCCGCCGAGGTGCTCGGCTGCACGTTCCGGATCACGATGAACCACGTCACGATGCTCTGATCGCCGCCGGGCCTTCTGCGTCCGGCGCTTCGCGCGGGCGGGGCGCTGGTGGCGGCCCCGTCGGGTCGCGTGTGGCATCATGACGCTGACGCGATCCGGCGTCCCCTTCGACCTCCCCTCGCGCCCGCGCCACCAAGGCGCGATCGCTCCGCCCCAAGGGTTCGTCCATGATCCTCGCCCGCCCCCAACGGATGACCGTGCATGCGCAGAGCGCGACGCGGGACCGCTGGCGCGACTTCGACCTCATGATGTTCGTGACGATGATGGTGCTGATCGGCTTCGGCGTCATCGCGATCTGGAGCGCCGTCGGGCTGCCTCCCATCGCCTCGGACAACCCCGGCACCCGCCAGGCCGCCTTCAGCGTCATCGGCATCGTGCTGATGTTCGCTGCCGCGTCGATCGATTACCGCTACCTCGAATCCGCCGCCTGGCTTCTCTACGCGGGGGGGATCGGCCTGCTGCTCGTGGTGCTCAGCCCGCTCGGGTACGCCGTGGACAACACCGGCGCCCAGAACTGGCTGAATCTCGGATTCACCACGATCCAGCCGTCTGAGTTCACGAAGATCACCACGATCATCGCCCTTGCCGCGTTCATCTCCTCCCGCGGCGACGAGATGCGGTACTTCTCGAACTTCGTCATCGCCGGCATGATCGTCGCCCTGCCGACCGGCCTGATCCTACTCGGTCCCGACCTCGGCCAGGCGATGGTCTACATCGTCCTCTGGGCCTCCAGCCTGTTCGTGATGCGCACCCGCAAGCGCTACCTCGTCGGCATCCTCGTCGCGCTGCCCGCGCTGATCCTCTTCGCCTGGGAATTCGTGCTCCAGGATTACCAGCGCGACCGCATCCTGCTCTCCTACAACCCCCAGGATGCGCCGACCACCGGCGGCTACCAGATCATCCAGGCCCGGATCAGCATCGGCGCCGGCGGCCTCTTCGGCTCCGGCCTCCGGGGCGGTACGCAGAGCACGCTCAACCTGCTTGGCGTGCGCGAATCGGACTTCATCTTCGCGCATGCCAGCGGCATGTTCGGCTTCGTGGGCATGATCGCCCTCTTCGTCTGCATCGTGATCTTCATCTGGCGCTGCCTGAAGGTCGCGGAGATCGCCCGCGACACCTTCGGCCAGACCATCGCGGTCTGCACGGCCGGAGTCTTCTTCTTCCAGGCCTTCCTGAACATCGGGATGAACGTGGGCATCATGCCCGTGGCCGGCATCACGCTCCCGTTCGTCAGCGCCGGGGTCTCGTCGCTCTGGACCTTCATGGTCCTCGTCGGCATCCTGCAGAGCATCCGGATGCACCACCGCAAGCTCGTCTTCGAACGCCGCTGACCGACTCGCCGCCCCCAGGCCGGGCTACGCCCGCTGCTCGGACCCGATCCGCCGGACCAGGTCGTAGGCATCGGCCCCGGATAGACCGGTGATGGCGGCGGTCTCGCGCGCTGCCCGGCTCGGCTTCATGCCCTGCGCCAGCAATGCCCGCACGACCCGCTCCGGATCGAGCGACGGCTCCGCCGCCTGCGTCTCGCCGCCGATCACGATCACGATCTCCCCGCGCGCTGCCCCTTCGCCGAACCGCTCGACCAGGGCCGACAGCGTGCCGCCGGCAATCTCCTCGTGCAGCTTCGTCAGTTCGCGCGCCACCACCGCATCGCGCTCGCCGAAGACCTCTCGCAGGTCGGCCAGCGTCTCCCCCAGCCGCACCGGAGACTCGAAGAGCACGACCGGGTATCCCGTCGCCGCTGCCTTCCCGAGCTGCACGCGCCGCGTATCCCCCTGTCGCTCCACGAACCCGAGGAAGAGATACGGCCCCGGCACCAGGCCCGACGCGCTCACCGCCGCCGCGACCGCGGAGGGACCGGCAATCGGCACCACGCGATGCCCCGCCGCACGGGCCGCCGCGACCAGCGCATTCCCCGGATCGGCGATTGCCGGGGTGCCCGCATCGCTGACGAGGGCGACACTGCCCGCCTCCAGGGCCGACAGCAGCCGGTCCTCCCGCGCGCGCTCGTTGTGCTGGTGATAGCTCAGCGTCGGCGTCCCGATGTCGAACGCGCGCAGCAGGGTCGCCGTATGGCGGGTGTCCTCGGCGGCGATCAGGTCCACGCTCCGCAGCGTTTCGATCGCGCGGGGCGACATCTCCTGCAGGTTTCCGATCGGCGTGGCGACGACGTAGAGGGTGCCCATCGGGCTGCCTGCTCCTGCCCGGGCGGGCGATTGAGGAACGAATGTTCGGGCCGGTATACTCTGCGAAGCACCTGCGGACGGGAGGCGACCGATGCGCGGACAGGCCGTTCGCATGGCCGGACGCTCCGCACCATGCCATCATGGTCGTGCCCGGCCCCGCACCCAGCACTCCGCATCGATCCCTGGCTTCCTGAAACGAATGGCATCCCTGTTATGAGCGATGGCTCGTTGTTCAGCCTGACCGGTCCCGGCCTCGATATCGAGACCTCATCCGTTACGCCTTCCACCGATGCTGCGGCGACCGGCTCTCCCGCGCAATCGCAGTCGCTCTACCGCAAGTATCGCCCACAGTCCTTCCACGAGGACGACCTCTTCGGGCAGGAGCACGTCGTCAACACGCTCCGGAACGCGATCGCGCTGGGGCGCCTGGCCCATGCCTACCTCTTCTGCGGGCCGCGCGGCACCGGCAAGACGACCACCGCCCGCCTCCTTGCCAAGGCCGTCAACTGCCTCGATCCCGATCCCTACCAGCGCCCCTGCAACGTCTGCGCGGCCTGCGTTGCGATCAACAAGGGCGCGACCACCGATGTTATCGAGATCGACGCCGCCAGCAATCGCGGCATCGACGACATCCGCGACCTCCGGGAACGCGTCAAGTACGCGCCGACCCAGCTGCGGACGAAGTTCTACATCATCGACGAGGCGCACCAGATCACCGGCGCGGCCGCCAACGCCTTCCTCAAGACGCTCGAAGAGCCGCCCGCCCATACG
>Ga0182740_1002242_pt1 | contig 12060 bp, 8 predicted proteins | sample eDN5th37CKraftBY_FD_128872 | JGI IMG/M metagenome (GOLD analysis project Ga0182740, IMG submission 128872) | Enriched backyard soil microbial communities from Emeryville, California, USA - eDNA 5th pass 37_C Kraft BY (version 2) (version 2) | ecosystem: Environmental > Terrestrial > Soil >...
AATCGCTCACCGTGATCGTCTCGATGAAGACCGATTTCGAGCGCTATTACCTCCCGATCGTGCTCGGCAACGTCGTCACCGCCGGGGTCTTCGTCGGCGTCGTCGGATCGCTCGTCTGGAAGGTCGCGCCGAGGCGCGCCCGTAACGCCCGCAGCACGCCCACGGCCTCGTGGACGCCGGGGACTCCCGTCCTCAAGGAGCAGGGCGGTGACTGACCTGAAACCCGCCTCCCGGCTTTCGGCTGGCCAGAAGGCCGGAATCGCCGCCGCCCTGGTGATTCCCCTCCTCGTGCTCGGCTTCTTCGCCGTCAAGTGGCTCGTGCCGCATCAGGGCGAGAACACGCTCGCCAGCATCAAGCTGGCGCAGCCCGGGATCGTCTCGTCACCGGCTGGGCTCATAAATGCCGACGACCGCAAATCGCTGAATAACATCACCAACGACGGCAGCCTCTTCGGGATGCCGATGGCCGTGCGCATCGTCCGCGTGTCCGATCCGCTGACGCAGCCCGAGACCCAGGACGCGGCCGCGAAGTACTACCAGACGACGCCGATCGAGACCGAGGACGGGGCCAAGAACGGCCTGCTCTTCTACATCGCGGTCCCCCTCAACCAGCCGAAGGCCGCAACCGCCGCCTTCGTTCCGGGCGCCAACTTCTTTCCCCAGAACGGCCTGACCCAGGAACGACTCGACCGGACCCTGAGCGAGGTCGTCCAGCCCCGCCTGGCAGCGGGGAACTACGCCGACGCGGCCAAGCAGGGTGCGGCCTGGGTGGTCTACGACCAGCTCTTCGGCACCTATCCCCGCGTCCCCCTCTCGCATAGCCAGCAGGTCCTCAATCACCTGACCAACTGGGCATTCGCCCCCCTCCTCGGGGTGATCGCCGCCGCCTACGTCGGATTCGCGGCCTGGACGCGCCGCGCCGCCCGCAGGAACCGGGGACGCGCCGCGACCCCCGTGAGTTCGGCCTTCGTGGCCGGGGCGATCGCCCGCGGTCGGGCCGACGACGCGCTGCCGACCGCCGCCCTGCTCTCCCTCTTCGAGCGGGGCCATCTCCGCCTCGCGCAGGACCGCCGGAGCATCGAGATCGGACCGGAGCCGGTGGCTGACGACCCGTTCGTGTGCGCGATCTGGGAGCGCGCGCGGGAACTGGCTGAACACGCGGGGGGCGCCATTCCGCTGAGCGCGGCTTCCCGCCTGGACGATGCCTTCGCCCCCCAGCTCTCCTACGTCCGCGCCCAGCTGGTGCGCGACGGGCACTTCTCCTCCCGGATTCCCGCGCTGAACCGCCTGGTGTGGGGAGCCGGACTCGCGTTCCTGCTCCTCATCGTCTGGGTTCTGATTCCCTCGTTGGTGAGCCGCGCCGCCGCCGGGTTCCTGGTCGCGATGGCCGCCGTTGGCGTCATCCTGGGCGTGACCTGGTGGAGTTTCCACCGTTCGCGCGCGACCGATGCCGGAGCCCGCGAAGCCGCGACCTGGCTCGCCGCCCAGGGACGCGCCGCGCAGGCCGGGGATGCCGAGGCGCTGGCGGCGTTGCGCACCTACCGGCTGATCCTCCGGCAGGAGACCCTGATCGAGGACCGCACGATCGTCGCGGAGGATTACGGATCGCAGGCGCCCCGCTTCCTCGCCCTCATCCGGGGCATGAGCATCGCCTGACGCACCGATCAATCAACCGAGACACAACACCCCCGGACGCGATGGCGTCCGGGGGTGTTGTTGCTGCATGCCTTGGGGACGATCCTAGCCGCGGGAGGCGTACCAGGCGCGGACGGCGTCGTAGGAGAAGGGGGAGCCGTCGGGGAAGGTGATGCCCGCCTCGGCGAAGGGGGTGCGTCCCTCATCACTCGGGTCGTAGATCCGGTTCGGGAAGTTCAGCAACGTCGCCGGTCCGTCGCTCGTGACCACGAACCCGTGCAGCGTGCGCGGCGGGATCGTCACCAGCAGCGGCGCCGGGCCATCCGCCGGGGCGGCCAGCTCGACCAGCATCACCGTGCCCCGGCTCGGCGAGTCCGGGCGCGGGTCGGCGATCGCGACCACGATCCGCCCCGCCACGCAGTAGAAACGGTCCGTCTGGTGCTGGTGGACGTGCCACTTGTCGATATCGCGAGCGATCCCCGGCGCCGTCATCGAGGTGTAGACCTGCTGGAACGGCATCGCCGGTCCGAAGACCTCCGGCCAGTCGGCGCGCAGCAACTCGGTGAGCGTGCCGCGCGGGTCGCGGTGCGTGGTCAGGCCGTGCACGATCACGTCCGGGATCGCGCTGGGGGCGCCGGCGGCGGTCACGAGGACCTGCCCGACCGCATCGAGCGTGGTGTCGGGGAAGGCCGAGGGATCGAGGGCGGGGGCGATGGTGTCGGTCATTGGGAGCCTCCTGCGGCGGCGGGCGTGGCGGAGGCCTCCGCCAGCCGCCAGCCATACTGCTGCCGGTAGTAGTCCTGGAAGGCGGGCGAGGCATCGCGGATCGCCGCCCACCATGCCGGGTGCGTCACGTACCAGTCGACCGTGTCGTTCAGCGTCTGCGTGAAGTCGCGCGCCGGCGCCCAGCCCAGTTCGGACCGGATGCGATCCGAGGAGAGCGCGTAGCGCCGGTCGTGCCCGGGGCGATCCGGCACGTAGCGGATCAGCGTCTCCGGCTTGCCCAGCCGGGCGAGGATGCCCCGCACGACCTCGAGGTTGGGCCGCTCGTTGCCCGCCCCGATGTTGTAGATCTCGCCGGTCTGCCCCTGCCGCAGCGCCAGGTCGATCCCGGCGGCGTGATCCTCGGCGTGCAGCCAGTCGCGCACCTGCTGGCCGTCGCCGTAGACCGGCAGCGGCTCGTCGCGCAGGGCGTTGGTCACGAAGAGGGGGATCAGCTTCTCCGGGTACTGGCGGGGACCGATCGTGTTGCAGCCCCGGGTGATGACGACATCGGTGCCGTAGGAGACCGCGAAGGAGTGGCAGAAGAGCTCGCCCCCCGCCTTCGCCGCCGAGTAGGGCGAACGCGGGTTCACCGGATCGGTCTCCCGGGAGAAGTGCCCCGCCGGGATGTCGCCGTAGACCTCGTCCGTGCTGACCTGGAGCAGGCGCACCCCGTGCCGCCGCGCCGCATCCAGCAGCACGTAGACGCCGTGGACGTTGGTGGCGAGGAAGGCCTCCGGGTCCAGCAGCGAGCGGTCGACGTGCGTCTCCGCCGCGAAGTTGACGATGGCATCCACGCCATCCCCGACGAGGTCGTCGACCAGGGCGGCATCGGCGATCGAGCCCCGGACGAAGCGGTGGCACGGGTTCCCCTCCAGGCCGGCGAGGTTGGCGGTGAGGCCGGCGTAGGTCAGGGCGTCGAGGGAGACGACCGTGTCCTCCGGGTGCTGCTCGAGCACCTGCCGGACGTAGGTCGAGCCGATGAACCCGGCGGCGCCGGTGACAAGCAACTTCATGCATCAGCCTCCTTGGCTGGACGGGTCGGGGCCGCAAACCCGGTCTCGGCGGCGAGGATCGGCGCGTAGCGGCGGACGGCGTCCTCCCACGGCGGGAGGGTAACGCCGAGCGCGGCCGCACGGGTATTGGCGAGCGTGCTGTTCGCCGGGCGGGTCGCCGGCAGGGGGTACTGGGCGAGGAAGGCCGCCGTGGTGGTCGGGGTGATCGCGGACGGATCGCCACCGGCCGCCGCGACGACAGCCTGGGCGAGCCCGAAGCGGCTGACCGACCCCGCATTGGCGAGGTGCAGGACGCCGGCGGGCCGGTGCGGCAGCAGGCGGACGAGGGCCTCGGCGAGGTCCGGCGCGTAGGTCGGGCCGCCGATCTCGTCCTCGACCACCGCCATGCCGCCGCGCTGGCCGACGACGGTCAGGACGGTGCGCGGGAAGTGCTTCCCGGCCCCCCCGAAGACCCACGAAGTGCGGGCGACGGCGAAGGTCGCATCGGCGGCGAGCACGGCCTGCTCTCCCGCCAGCTTCGATGCCCCGTAGACGGAGAGGGGGCGGGTCGGGGCGTCTTCGGCGTAGGGAGCGCCGCCGTCTCCGGGAAAGACGAAGTCGGTACCCACCGCCAGCATCCAGATCCCGGCGTCGCTCGCCAGGGCGGCCAGGTCGGCGCTGGCGCGGTGGTTGACGGCATCGGCCCGTGCGGGATCGCGTTCGCAGCCGTCGACATCGGTCCAGGCGGCCGCGTGGAGCACGGCCAGCGGCGCGACCTCGCCGAAGGCCGCCGCCAGCGCCTCCCGGTCCCGCAGGTCCACCACGAGGTCGACGCCGGGGCGCGGGGTGCTGCCCAGCCCGACCACGCCGTAGCCGGCCCGGGTCAGGACGCGCCGCAGTTCCGTCCCCAGCTGGCCCCCGGCGCCGGTCACCAGCACCCGTTCGCGCACGCTGTGGGGGTGGCGGTCGCTCACAGGATGCCGACCTGGGCGTGATCGCCGAGCAGGAGGCGGATGCCGTGTGGCTTGCGAGGGGTGCGTTCCACCACCACCTCCTTGCCGATCAGGGAATCCGAGATGCGGGCATCGATGTCGAGGATGGTGCTGTCCTGCAACACGATCGAATGCTCGATCTCGCACCCGACCAGGGTGCAGCGGTCGCCGATCGCCGTGAAGGGGCCGATGAAGGTGCCCTCGATCCGGGCGTCGCGACCGATGACGGCCGGTCCCCGGATCGTGGAGCCGACGATCCGCGCCCCCGCCTCGACGATCACCTCCCCGACGATGCTCGAGTCGGCATCGACCGCGCCATCGACCCGCCGCCGGATCGTGCCCAGCACGACGCGGTTGGCCTCCAGCATGTCGTCCTTCTTGCCGGTGTCGATCCACTCGTCGTCGATCAGGCCGGCGTCGACCTGGTAGCCGGCGTCGATCAGGCCCTGGATCGCATCGGTGATCTCCAGCTCGCCCCGCGCCGACGGGGTGAGCGTCGGGGTGATGGTGTGGATCTCGGGCCCGAAGAAGTAGACGCCGACCACCGCGTAGGGGGAGACCGGCGTCTGCGGCTTCTCGACGAGGCGGACGACGTGCCCCTGCTCGTCCAGCACGGCCACCCCGAGCGCCGAGGTGTCGGCGACCTCCTTGAGCAGGATCTGGCCGGCGGCGGTGCCCGCCTGGAAGCGACGGGCCAGGTCGCCGATCCCGCCCTTGAGGAAGTTGTCGCCCAGGTACATGCAGAAGGCCGAATCCCCGAGGAAGTCGTGCCCGGTCGCCACGGCGTGGGCGAGGCCGCGCGGGGCGTCCTGCTGGATGTAGGTGATCCGGGCCCCGAAGCGCGAGCCGTCGCCCACCGCCTCCTGCACCTGGGCGGCGGTGTCGCCGGTGATGATGCCGATCTCCTCGATCCCGGCGGCCACCAGCTGCTCCAGGGCGTAGAAGAGCACCGGCTTGTTCGCGACCGGCACCAGCTGCTTCGCCCCCGTCGCCGTCAGCGGCCGCAACCGCGAGCCCTTGCCCCCGGAGAGCACCAGCCCCTTCAGGGGGCGCAGCGGCCGCCGCTCCTCCGTCGCCCGCATCACCTCGTCCGCCACCAACGGCTGCCCGGCCAGTTCCGTATCCATCACGCACCTCCATCCGGTGCACGCGTGACCGTGCGCCACAGCGACCTATCACGATCCATACCGTCAGGCCCAACGGCCACCGCCCGGATGTACGGCACGATGATACCGGAGGATTCCCGCCCGCTGTCGCTGGACGTGAGACGCCACCGAATGACGGGATCAGCAGTCGCCGATGCCGGCAGCCTTGCTGTAGAGCTGTTCCACGTAATCGATCAGCATCCGGCGCGCGCTGAACTGGGGCGCAACCGTGCGCACCGCCTCCTTGGCGACGCGAATCCAGGCGTGCGGCAGGCCGTCCCCTTCCCGCTCGTAGTAGAGGGGAACGATCTTCTGCTCCAGGGTGTCGTAGATCGCGTTCGCCTCCTCGGCGTCGCGCTCCGCGCCTTCCTTGCCCGACGGCTCGATGCCCCAGCCGTTGCGATCGCCCGGCTCCCAGCCCTCGATCCACCAGCCATCGAGAATGCTGCAATTCGGCACGCCGTTCGCCGAGGCCTTCATGCCGCTGGTGCCGCTGGCCTCCAGCGGGTAGATCGGATTGTTCATCCAGACATCGACTCCCGCCACCAGCAGGTTGGCGAGGCCCATCTCGTAGTCCTCGACGAAGGCGACGCGGCCGCCCAGCCGGGGATCGCGCGATCGGGTGTAGATCTCCTGGATCAGCCGCTTGCCCCCCTCGTCCGCCGGGTGCGCCTTGCCCGCAAAGACCAGCTGCACCGGGTAGTCCGGGTTGTTCAGGATCTTCGCCAGTCGCTCGATATCGTGCAGGAGCAGCGTTGCCCGCTTGTACGTCGCGAACCGGCGGGCGAACCCGAGGGTCAGCACCCCCGCGTTCTGGAACGGACCGGACGACAGGACCTGCCAGGCGTCGAACTGCCCCTCGGCGTAGCGACGGCGCGCACGCTCGTCCATCTCGTCGATCAGCAACTGCTTCGCTGTCTGGTGCGCGGCCCAGAATTCGCCGTCCGGGATATTGTCGATCAACTCCCAGACGAACTCGCTCTCCTGGTGCTCGCGCCAGCGTCGCGGCAGGTAGCGCTCGTAGACCATGCGCATTTCGGGGGAGATCCACGTCCGCAGGTGAACGCCGTTGGTGACGTGGCCGATGGGCGTGTCCTCGATCGCGACGCCGGGCCATAGATCGTTCCACATCTCGCGGGAGACCTCGCCGTGCTTGTCGCTCACCCCGTTGACATGGGCCGCCAGGCGGAGCGAGAGCGCCGTGAAGTTGAAGCCCGGCTCGTCGCCGTGCCGCCCCAGCGCCAGGAACTCGTCGCGCTCGATACCCATCTCCGGCCAGTACGAGCTGAAGTAGCGGTCGATCATGGTGTCGGGATAGATGTCGTGGCCAGCCGGGACCGGCGTGTGTGTGGTGAAGACGGTCGCCTTCCGCACCAGGTCCTGCGCCTCCTCGAACGACTTGCCAGAGAGGACGTACTCGCGAACCCGCTCCACCATGTGAAGCGCGGCGTGGCCCTCGTTCGCGTGCCAGTACGCGGGGTCGATGCCCAGTTCGCGCAGCAGGCGGACACCTCCGATGCCGAGGATCATCTCCTGGCGAAGCCGGTGCTCGCTGTCGCCGCCGTAGAGGCGGGACGAGAGCTGCCGCGTCCACTCCGGATTGCCATCGACATCGGAATCCAGCAGGTAGAGCTGCACGCGCCCGACCTGGACCTTCCACACCGCCAGCCGGAGCGGCTCGTCCGGGTTCAGCTGGATATCGATCAGCACCGGCTCCCCGGCGTCATCGAGCACCTGGAGGGTCGGCTCGGAATCCGGGTTCAGGTCGCCCGGCACGTCGTGCTGCCATCCCCCCGAATCGATCCGCTGCCGGAGGTAGCCCTGGCGATAGAGCAGGGAGACCGCGACGAGGGGTATGCCCATGTCGCTGGCTTCCTTGATGTGGTCGCCAGCCAGCACGCCGAGGCCGCCGGAATAGATCGGCAACGCCCGGTGCAGGCCGAACTCGGCGGAGAAATAGGCCAGCGGCTTGTCGATCAGGGCCGGGCAGTTCTTGCCCAGCCACGTCTCGCTCTTCGGCTGGTTCATCATCGCATCGAAGGCGCGAACGACCTTGTCGTAGGCGGCGAGGTAGTTGGGGTTGCTTGCGGCAGCCTCCAGGCGCTCCTTGTCGATGCGGTGGAGGAAGAGGACGGGATTCTGTTCCACCAGGTCCCACAGCACCGGGTGCAACTGGCGGAAGATCAGCCGCGCGGGCTTGCTCCAGGTCCACCAGAGGTTGTAGGCCAGATCGTGAAGACGCTCGATCCGCTCCGGGAGCTCGATCGGCACTGACGAAACTCGCGAGATCATGGACTGCGATCCTCCCAGAATCCGCTTCTCCGGGCATTCGGGTTGCGCCGGAAGCGGGGCGTGCCCTGCATTGGCGTGCCGGGGCTTCCGTTTCGCAACGGGGCCGGCACCTGGCCATCGGCGCGGTTTCCACCATACCGATCGGTAGTGCGTTCTCGAGTATCGTTCCCAGCCACGCTTCCTACAAGTTCACGCTTTCGTAAACTTCGTCCTGAATGCTGGCGAATGCCCTGGCGCGATCCCCGCACATCGTCCCGCTCGTGGCATCATGACGATCCACGATGCCGCCGGCCCTGAAGAGGGACCGCTCACCAGGCATCGGCAGACGGAGGATGCCCGGACCATGTCCATCGACGATCTCAACAACGCCATCGACGCCCTCGATCCGGACGACGTGATCGGCCGCGATCGCCTGGCACTCGCCCCCGCGAAGGATGCGCTCGTCCGGGCCGGCTTCTACGCCTACGGCATGCTCGACGAGGAGAACCGCTGGGCCATCGCCGTGGACGACGAACTCGGCCGGGTCGATGTCCGCGTGGGAGACGACGGCCTGCTCGTCGTCCTCCGGGCCTCCTCGCCCGGCCGCTACGCCGACGAGGAAAGCCCCTGGCGCCAACGCTCCCGCGCCCGCCTCGCGCGCATGACCCTCCCCCGCATTGCCCGGGGCTTCCTCCAGGACCATCAGGAGGCATTCTGGGATGAGGAGGAGGAAGGCATCGCCGTGATCGAACGCTACCAGCTCCCCTTCACTCGCGCCGACGACATCGGCGATTTCGTGCGCGAACACCTGCCGAAACTCGAATCGGTGCTCGAGGTGATCGAACGCCAGCTCGACTGAGCATCGGCCCGCTGCCCGCTGCTCCCGCTCCCTATCCAGAAGGACGACAGGTCGCATGTCCGAAGAGGAAATCTCCCCCGAACTCGCCGCCCGCAACATGTGGAAGTGGCAGTGGCGACGCCGCGTCGCGCTCGCGCAGGGGCTCTACCAGCCGGAGCTCGTGCTGACGGGTGGCCGCGTCCTCAACGTCTTCACCGAAGAACTGGTGGAGGCCGATGTGGCGATCGACGCCGGGCGGATCGCCGGCATCGGCTCCTTCCCGGAGGGCCGCGAGACGATCGACATCACCGGATGCATCGTCGCCCCCTCCTTCATCGACGCGCACATCCACACCGAGAGCTCCCTGCTCTGGCTGCCGGAGTTCGCGAAGGCCGTGGTTCCGCACGGCACCGGTGCGATCGTCACCGATCCCCACGAGGTCGCGAATGTGCGCGGGCTCGCCGGGATCGCCGCGATGCGGGACGCTGCGGCATCCCTGCCCATGCAGGTCCGCTTCACGGCCCCCTCCAGCGTGCCCGCCAGCCCGTTCGAACATCCCGGCGCGACCTTCGATGACGACGACATCGCGGCCATGCTGGCCTGGCCGGAAACCGCCGGCCTCGGCGAGGTCATGAACGTCCCCGGACTGGTCTCGGCGGAATCGTCCCTCGGCAACATGCTCTGGGTCTCCAGGGGCTCGCTGCGGGACGGTCACGCGCCGGGCCTGCGTGGGGGTCCGCTCCAGGCCTACATCGGCAGCGGCATCGGCGCCGACCACGAATCGGTCACGCTGGACGAGGCGCGCGAGAAGCTGGAACTCGGGATGTTCCTCTACCTGCGCGAGGGGTCGTCCGAGAAGAACCTGGTGGAGCTCCTGCCGCTGGTCACGGACAAGACCTATCCGCGCATCGCCTTTGCCTCCGACGACCGCGACTGCAACGACCTGCGGACGAAGGGGCATGTCGACGACATCCTCCGGATCGCCATCGCGCACGGCCTCGATCCCGTCAGGGCGATCCGCATGGCGACGTGGAACCCCGCCAATCACTGGCGGCTGGCGGATACCGGCGCTGTGGCGCCCGGGTATCGCGCCGACCTGGTCGTGCTCCGCGATCTCATGACGGTCGATGTGGCGATGACGATCTTCCAGGGCCACGTCGTCGCCCAGGATGGCGCATTCACCGGCGAGATCGCGGAGACGCCGTTGCCGGAGGTCCTGCTGCACACGGTCAACGTCGCGCCGGTCCACCTGTCCGACCTTCGGCTCGATCCGGCGGACGCCACCCGGGCCGTGGGCGTCATCCCCGGCCAGATCGTCACCGAGTACCGCACGGTCGAACCGACAGTCGTCAATGGCGCCGCGATCGCCGATCCGGCCCGCGACCTCCTGAAGCTCGTGTCGGTCGAACGGCACCACGCCACCGGGCACACCGGTGTCGGCTACGTGCAGGGGATCGGCCTTGCACGCGGGGCGATCGCGAGTTCCATCGCGCACGATGCGCACAACATCATCTCGGCGGGGGCAAGCGATGTGGACATCCTCGCGGCGATCGCGACCGTGGCCGAGATGGACGGCGGCCTGGCCGTCGTCGCGGATGGCGAGATCCTGGCCGCCCTGCCGCTCCCGATCGCGGGCCTGATGAGCGCCGCCCCGGCCGCCGAGGTCGCGGAGACCTACGCGACGCTGGAACATGCCGCCCGGTCGCTCGGCAGTCCGCTGGCGTCCCCGTTCGGGCAACTGGCCTTCCTCTCGCTCTCGGTGATCCCGGAAGCCCGGGTCACGGACGGCGGCTTTCTGGACCTGCGACAGCAGACCTCCCCACATGGGTAGGTTTCCCGAGTTCGTGTCACCTCTACACTAAGCCGCCATGAGCCATCCACGACCGGATGCCCGCCACGCCAGCGGCATCCGGTCTCTTGCAAGGACGTTCCTTCGCCATGACCCGCAGCCAGGACCATTCGGGTGCCCGCTCCGGCGCCGATCTTCCCGCCTTCCTCCGCACCCCCATCCGGACGTGGCAGGACGAGCGCGCCTACGACATCGTGATCGTCGGTGCGGGGATCGCCGGCCTCTCGATGGCCCTGCGGCTGCCGGCGGAGATGCGGATCGCGGTGGTGACGAAAGGTGTGCTCGGCGAGAGCAATACCCGCTACGCCCAGGGTGGCTTCGCGGCGCCGATCGGCCCCGATGACAACGTGGAGCTTCACATCGCCGATACGCTGGTCGCTGGCGCCGGTCTCTCCGATGAGCCCGCCGTCCGTGAGCTGATCGAGGGCGCGGCGGAAGCCGTCGCCTGGCTGATCGCCGAAGGCACCGCCTTCGACCGCGAACCGGATCACGACCTCGCCCTTGGCCGCGAGGCCGCGCACAGCCGAAACCGAATTCTCCACGCTGGCGGCGATGCCACCGGCTTCGAGATCGAACGCGCGCTCGTCGCCCAGTTGCGCGCGCGGCCGGGCGTGGACATCCACGACAGGACGGCGGCGGTCGATCTCGTACTGGAGGATGGCCACTGCCGGGGCGTCATCGTCCAGGGGGCAGATGGCCCGGATTTGACGCTCTTCTCCGCGCGCTGCGTGACACTGGCGAATGGTGGAGCGGGCCAGTTGTGGGCCGTGACCTCCAATCCCTCCGGCGCGACGGGCGACGGCATGGCGATGGCCCTGCGCAGCGGCGCGGCCCTCGCGGACCTCGAATTCGCCCAGTTCCATCCCACCGTGCTCACCCTCCCGGATGGCGATGGCTTCCTGATCACGGAGGCCGTGCGCGGTGAGGGCGCCTACCTGCGCGACAAGGATGGAAAGCGGTTCATGCTGGACATCGACCCGCTGGGCGAGCTGGCCCCGCGCGATGTCGTGGCCCGCGGCATCCAGCGCCAGATGGCCCTGGACGAGCTGCCCTACGTCCACCTCGACCTGCGCCACCTCGACTCCGGCCTCGTGAAGCGCCGCTTCCCGACCATCTCCTCCTTCCTCGCCACGATGGACCTCGACCTCGCCAGCGACCTCATTCCCGTCGCCCCAGCCGCTCACTACTTCATGGGCGGCATCGCGGCCGGCACGGATGGCCGGACCTCGATCGCCGGGCTCCGCGCGATCGGGGAGGTCTCCTGCACGGGGGTGCACGGCGCGAACCGGCTGGCGAGCAACTCCCTGCTGGAAGGGCTCGTCTTCGGCCTCCACGCCGCCGCCTCGATCCGCGAGGAATGGCAGGCCGGTCGCTGGCACGAGCCGCTGCCGCCGGTCTCCCGGCGCCCGGTGGTTGCCGATGGAGCGCAGGAACTTACCAGCGACCAGGTCGCCGCCGCCCGCAGGGATGTCCAGCGCCTGATGAGCAACGATGTGGCCGTCGTGCGCACCGCGTCCTCCCTGGCGAACGCGGAAGCCGGCTTGCAGGATGTCGCGGCCAGCATCGACGCCCT
>Ga0182740_1002245_pt1 | contig 12052 bp, 12 predicted proteins | sample eDN5th37CKraftBY_FD_128872 | JGI IMG/M metagenome (GOLD analysis project Ga0182740, IMG submission 128872) | Enriched backyard soil microbial communities from Emeryville, California, USA - eDNA 5th pass 37_C Kraft BY (version 2) (version 2) | ecosystem: Environmental > Terrestrial > Soil >...
ATCGGATGCGCGAGCGGCAGACCGGGCTTCGCCGGCTGCAGCACGGTGGCGTAATCGGTCGCCATCGCGTCTTGCGGCATCAACAATGTGGCGGCGACGATGGCCGCGCCAACCATGAAGGTTTTGGGAAGCATAGCGACCTCCGCTCCGGCTGTTTTCGAGTGCGATGACATCGGGGTTTCGGAACGCGGCATCGGGCATGCGCGGCCGCGCCGCGTGAGATAGAGCGCGCCCCATCCCGTCAGCATCAGCGTGTTGAGCGCGATCAGCCATTTCGGCAGACCCGCGAGCAGCGATCCAGCGAGGCCAAGTCCAACGACCGACAGCACCGGCGCAAGGCAGCTCACGCACAGCGCCGACAGCGCAAGCACGCCGCCGCCCATCGCGGCGCCGGTCGCGACGCCGCCACCGGCGCGCCGCCCGATCGACAGTGCGAAGCCGACGAACGCCGCGGCAAGGCCGAGCGAGAACGCGATCCAGATTTCATCCTTACGCTGGAAACTGACCCACCACGCCTGCGTACGCTCATAAGTGAGCTGGCCTGCCGCGACGAATTCGCCGGGCAGGAAGCCGCAGTTCTCCGCATCCGCGATCGTCTCCGGCATCCGGAACGCGGCGAAGCTCACCGCGATGTAACCCAGCGTCGCCAGCACGAAAAGTGCGATCAGTCCGCGATATCGAAACATCTTGTGTCGTCCGTTTATGAGCATCGCGAGCGCCCGCACGATGCGGACGCTCGCGCCGATGTTTAGTAGCTGACGCTGGGGCAGCCATCGCCGAGGAATTCGACGAGCTTCGCGCCGCCAACGATCACCGCGCCGGGCACGAGGTTGTTCTCGTCGAGCCCGCGCTTCTTGAAGCAGGGTGAGCAGACGAACATCTGGCCGCCAGCTTCGGCGAAGCTCTTCATCAGGTCCTTGAGCGGCGCAAAGCCCTCTTCATGAATGTCGTCGGCATAACCCTTCTGCGACAGCCGCGTGCCCTCGATCGAGAGGAACACCACGACCTTCTTTTCAGACGCGATCGCCGCATTGGCGATGACGAAGGCGACGGTCGCCTTGTCGGTATCGTTCTTGGCGTGGGTCAGGCTGACGACGAAATTTCCGGCCATTTGGGTCTCCCTTTGGATTGGCGTTTTCTCGGATAGGAATCAGGTCTTCATCGGATGCGCGTCACTCCCAATCGAGACGCGAGCGAATCCAGAAGCTTTTGGTTGCAGGGTCGTGATGCAGCAATTCGTTGCGGCTGAGCCGGCACCAGACCGGCAGATCTTCCGGCGAACCCGGATCGACGGAGATCAGCTTGAACACCTGCCCCGGCATGGTGCGCAGACGATTGCGCAACTCGAGCAGCAGCGGCCCGCAGCCGAGATCGCCCGCATCCCATTCGACATCGGCGGCAACAGGCTCGCTCATGCGCGCACCGGGCGCGGGCCACGCGCTCCCTGCGAGAGATCACCGCACACGACGCGACAAAAGGGAATCAAGATCGAAGACACCGGGCAACAGACTCCTTATCCGGCGCTCGCGCATTCAAGCGCCAGGCCGGTGATGATTCATAAGGTCACGATGCGTCGTGCGCGTTCGCGCACCACGTCCATCGACGACATGTCAGGAGATCAGCAAACCCGTATCGAACAGCGCCTCGCCGGATTTTGACGGCGAACGTAGCCCCCACGGGGCATTGCGGCTCGATATGTCTCGCTGTCAGAGTCTTAGGTCACGCGCAGGAGGCGGTCAAGGACAACGGTAAACAGACGTTGGTCAGGACGACATTCCGCCGCATGCACCCCACGCGCCGCCTTCGGTGGAGGCAGCGCGCAATAATATAAAGGCAGCGCGTCACATTAATAATGTCTCGGAGCACGACGCTTCCGGCGAGAACCGAAAGCGAAGCCTTATGCGGCACCCCGTAATGCCGGGCAGCGGTTGTAGTTCAACGGCTGCGAGCGCTCATAGGCCGCGCCGAGACGCACGACGTCATATTCGCCGAGCGCGCGACCGACAATGTGCAGGCCGACCGGCATGCCGTCCGCCGCGATGCCGGCGCAGACCGAACCCGCCGGCTGGCCGGTGAGGTTGAACGGATAGGTGTAGTAGACCCACGACACCAGGTTCCGGTCGGACAGATGCGGCGGAATGTTCACGCCGACATCGAGCGAACTCACCGGCAGCACTGGAGACACCACCGCGTCGTAAGTCTCGAACAACGTGCGAACCTCGTCGCGGAACGCATAGCGCTCGAACACCTTGGTGTAATAGCTGCGCATGTCCTGCGACAGCGCGCCTTCCAGCACATCGGCGACGGCAGGATCGAGCATGTCCCGCTTGTTCTCGACAAAGTCCCGCAGCTTGATGCCGACGCCGGCGTAGAACTCCGCGGTCCACAGATCCATCGGATCCTTGGCGAACAGCTTGTCGACCTGTTCGACCTCGCAGCCGAGATCTTCCAGCGTCCGCACTGCGCGCTCGATCACTTCGAGAACCTCGGGCGTCGGCTTGGCGTAACCGAAGGTCGGGCTGTAGGCGATGCGCATGCCCTTCACGCTCGCCTGCGCCGCACCGAGCACATCCGGCACCGGACCCGCGACGCTGAACGGATCGCGCGCGTCGTAACCGGCAATGGCGGAGAACAAAAGCGCCGCGTCCTGCATCGAGCGCGCCATCGGCCCGACATGCGCCAGCGTCGGCGTTGCCGAGACCGGCCACACTGGTACGCGGCCGAAATGGCCCTTGATGCCGGCGAGACCGGAGAAGCTGCACGGAATGCGGATCGAGCCGCCGCCATCGGTGCCGATGCCGAACGGCGTCACGCCTGCCGCAATCGAGGCCGCCGCCCCAGCGCTGGAGCCGCCGGGCGTCTTGTCGGGATTCCATGGATTGCGGGTGATGCCGGTCAGCAGATTGTCGCCGACCGGCTTGCAGCCAAACTCACTCGTGGTGGTCTTGCCGATGATAATCGCGCCGGCCTGTCGCAAGCGTTCGACCGCTGGCGCATCCGCCGCAGCGATGTTGTTCGCCATCGCTTTAGAGCCGGAGGCGTAGGTAACCCCGCCAACCGCGATGAGATCCTTGACGCTGACGGGAATGCCATGAAGAAAGCCGAGCGGCTGGCCGCGCATCACCGCGTCCTCCGCCGCGGTCGCCGCCTTGAGCGCGGCTTCCGGCATCAGCGTGCTGAAGGGATTGAGGGTCGACTGCGTCGCTTCCGCTGCTTCGAGCGCGCGCCGCGTGACTTCGACCGGAGAGAGATCCTTGCGGGCAATGAGACGCTTCAGCTCAACGGCGGACAGAGTATCGAATTCAGCCGACATCACTTCACCTCCGGCAATGCTCGCCCAACAGGTTGGCTGCAATCGCAGCCCGAAAAAATTACAGCCGGGGTAGCGGCGCCCTGCGGCCCGCCGCCCCGGCTGGTTTGCATCAGCCGACGATGGCGAACGCGCGCACCGGCGAGCCGGAGCCGCCCTTGAACTTCAGCGGCACGCCGAAGAACTGCACTTCGCCCGCGCCGAGCAGTTCCTCGAGATTGACGAGCCATTCCCAGTGGCTGATGCCGAGATCGCGGCACAGACGATGCTGGGAGAAGATGTTGTCCGACGGACGGTCGGTCGACGGACCTTCGACGCCGTGCATCTTCGAGCCGCGCTCGTGCAGCCACTTGGTGGCTTCGACGGTGAGCTGCGGGTTCTTGAACACCGACTCGAGGTTCGGGTAGTTGCGCTTGTGGAAGCCGGTGCACAGCAGCACGATGTGACCATCCACCTTCACGCCCGACTTCTTCTCGGCTTCCGCCATGTGCTCGGCGGTGATGTCCTCGAGGTCACCGATGTGACGCAGGTCGAACGCAACCGCCTTGCCCATGAACAGCTCGAGCGGCATCTCGTCCACTGCCTTGCCGTTCGGGTTGACGTGACGGAACGCATCGACGTGCGTGCCGACGTGATCGAGCATGGCGATGAAGTTGGTCTGGAACGTCATCGCATCGCCCGGCACGCCGAGATTGAAGGCCTTCGCCGATTCGTGAGACATATGAGTGGTGATCACAGGCCGCTGAAACAGCTTGTGCGCCGGCATGTTGTCTTCGATCAGCAGGCTAAGGTCGACGATACGTTTACTCATGAGTACCTCCTTGGGATGCTAATCCCGGGTTAGTGCTTCTTTCCGAGAAATGCTTCCATCACCGCCGGTGAGCCCGCCAGTTCGTCCGCACGCCCTTCAAGTTCGATTTTGCCGTGACCGACGACATAGGCGCGATGCGAGATCGCAAGCGCCTGCGCCGCCAGTTGCTCCACCAGCAGGATGGTCTGTCCCGCCGAGTTGAGATCGCGCAGCACCCCCATCATCTGCTCGACGATCTTCGGCGCGAGGCCGAGCGACATCTCGTCGATCATCAGAAGGTCGGGCTTGGAGACGAGACCGCGCGCCACCGCGAGCATCTGCTGCTCACCGCCGGACAGGCTGCCAGCGCGCTGATGGAGTCGTTCCTTGAGCCGCGGAAACAGGTCGAAGATAGTCTCGAAGTCGCGCAGCACGGCGTCGCGCTCGCGCTTCCAGCGGCCGAACGCGCCGAGGATGAGATTATCCTCGACGGTCTGGTCGGCGAAGATCAGGCGGCCTTCCGGCACCATCGCGAGGCCACGGCTGACCTTGCGATGCGCAGGAAAGTTCGCAGTCTCCTCGCCCTTGAACAGCACGCTGCCGGCGCGCGGCCGCACCAGGCCGCTGACGCCACGCAGGATCGAGGTTTTGCCGGCGCCGTTGTTGCCGATGACGGAGACGAATTCGCCGCGGCGCACGACAAGATCGACACCCCGCACGGCGATCGCGGCGCCGTACTGGATTTCGAGACCGCGAACCTCAAGCAGCACATCGTTTGCGCTTGTGCTCATGGTCAGGCTCCCTCCGCCGCTTGGGCCGCTGGCGCGACACCGAAATAGGCCTCGATCACGCGCGGATCGTTTTGAATGATGCCAGGCTTATCGCTGGCGATGACGACGCCGTAGTCGAGCACGGTCACGCGATCGGCCACCGACATGATGAGATCGACGTGATGCTCGATCAGCAGCACCGAGATGCCGAGCGCCGCAGTGCGACGGATCATGCGATCGAGCTCATCGATTTCCTGCGTCGTAAGGCCGGCCGCCGGTTCGTCGAGCAGCAGGAGGCGCGGCGCGGTCGCAAGCGCACGGGCGATCTCGAGGCGGCGCTGCATGCCGAACGGCAGGAAGCGTGCCTTCTCATTGGCGAAGCCGGTGAGGCCGACAAAGGCAAGAAGCGCCTCGGCGGCATGGCGGCACTCGGCCTCTTCCTTGTGGAAGCGCCCGGTGCGGAAGGCCGCCGCGAACAGCCCGTAGGAGAGCCGCTTCTGGAAGCCGACCATGACGTTCTCGAGCACCGTCAGATCGCCGAACAGTTCGGTGTTCTGGAAGGTGCGCGCGACGCCGCTGCGCGCCACGGCGTGCGGCGGGGAGCCGGCCATGTTGACGCCGTCGAGCGTGACGGTGCCTTCATTGGGCCGGTAGAAGCCGGTGATGATGTTGACCATGGTCGACTTGCCGGCACCATTCGGGCCGATCAGCGCATGGATCTCGCCCGGCGCAACCTGCATCGACGCCTTGTTGAGCGCGGTGAGGCCGCCAAAGCGGATGGTGAGCCCTTCGGCCGAGAAAGACGCCGGTGCCCAACCCGCCTTGGCATCCTTCAGCACCTTCTCGATCTCGCTCTCCGCCATCTCGGACGGTGCGGGCGCACGCCGGAAGAAGCGCGCAACGAGATGCGAGAGCGTGCCGAAGATGCCCTGCGGCAGCACGAACATCACCAGCGCCAGCAACAGGCCGTAGGCGAACTGCTGCCAGTACTGAAGCTGCTGCAGGTACTCCGGCAGATAGGTCAGGATCAGCGCGCCGATCAGTGCGCCGACCGTGGTGCCTGCGCCGCCCAGCACAACCATCAGCAGGAAGCGGATGGAGTCGTTGAAGGTGAAGCTGTCGGGCGAGATGTAGAGGTTGAGGTAAGCGTAAAGCACGCCGGCGAGGCCCGCCGTCGACGAGGCGATGACAAAGGCGAGCGTGCGCACACCCGTGGCATTGAGGCCGACACCGCGTGCCGCGGTCTCGCTCTGCGACACCGCCAGCATGGCGCGGCCGTAACGCGACTGCTTGATGTTGTGGGTGATGACCACGACAAGAAACAGAAGCACCGCGAGCACGGCGTAGTAGCGGAAACCGTCGAGCGGCCAGCCGAACAGCGCCGGCTTCGGAATGCTGCTGATGCCGGTGGTGCCACCGGTGAGGTGATCCCACTCGATGATGACGTTTTCGACGATCAGGCCGAACGCGATGGTGATGACGGCGAGATAGACGCCGCGCACCCGCACCGTCGGATAAGCGAGCAGCGCACCGAACGCACCGGCAACCACGGTACCGGCCATCGCCGCGAAGATGAAATCCCAGCCGAGACGGGTCGCGAGGATCGCACCCGTATAGGCGCCGAGCGCGAACAAGCCTGCCTGGCCGAGCGAGATCAGGCCGGCGAGACCAACGAGCACGTTGAGGCCGAGCGCCACGATCGCGTAGATCGCGAACAGCATGAACAGCCGCAGCGAGTACTCGTTGTCCGCCGTGAACGGCAGTGCGATGAGGAAGGCCGCCAGCGCGAGGAAGGCGAGCGGCGTGAGAAGACGCTGGGTCATACCTTGAACACCTCGCGCTTGCCGAACAACCCTTGCGGGAAGACGAGGAGAACCAGAATGGTGAGACCGAAGCCGACGATTTCGCGCGCGGCGGTCGAGATGTAACCCTCGACGAACTTCTCGACGACACCGAAGCCAAGACCGGCGAGAACCACGCCGGGGGCGCTGGTGATGCCGCCGATGATGGCGACAGCGAAGCCCTTGAGGCCAAGCGTGAGACCCATCGACGCGGAAGCCTGCGTGATCGGCGCGATCAGGATGCCGGCCGCGCCACCGAGCGCGGCGGCAAGACCGAACGAGAATCCGAACATCCAGTTGACGTTGATGCCCATCAGCGCGGCGGCGTTGCGATCAAACGACACCGCCTGCATCGCGCGGCCGATCAGCGTGTGACGCTGCATCCAGCCGAGGCCAAGCATTGCAAGCAATGCGACGACCGGAATGACGAGCTCCTGCGGATAGACGCCGGCACCCATCACCGAGATCGCCTTCTCCACGCCGGGCGAGGGCAGTGCGCGCGAGAAGCCGCCGAATTCCATCGTCACATAGGCCTGCAGCATGATGCCGATCGCGATCGTGGTGAGCATCCAGCCGATCGAGCTGGTGGTCTTGGCGAAAGGCCGCACGGCGAACCGTTCGAGCAGAATGCCGAACACGCACGAGGCTGCGATGGCGCCGAGAATTGCGAGGGGAAGCGGCGCGCCCTGATCGAGCGCCATGATCGTCAGGACCGCGCCGAGCATGAGAGTGTCGCCATGGGCGAAGTTCACAGCCTTCGCCGTCGACCACATGATGTGGAAGCCGAGCGCGACGAGAGCGTAACAGCCCCCGATCGCAAGTCCCGACAGAACGTACTGGATAATCGATTGCATTTGATCCGCCATACGCACACCGGTCCCGATCGCGAGGCACGCAGGCACTCACGACGTCCGGAGTGAAGGAGGAGGCCGCCCGCACCAGTGCGGGCGGCCAAGGTGAATGATTTAGTTGCTGGCCTTGCCGTAGGCCGTCTGCTCGATCGGCAACAGCTTGCCGTCAGACCACACCGTCAGCTTGTAGTACTGCGGCAAAATGGCGTCCTGACGCTCCGGGTTCGATGCATCGAACGCCGGATCATACTTCGCGACGAGACCGTCGTACTTCACGGTGTAGAGTGCGTCGTGCACCTTCTTCCAGTCGTACGAGCCGGCCTTCTCGATCGCCTTGGCGAGGATGTAGACCGCGTCGTAGGAGTTCGCGGTCGCCGAGCCCATCTTCAGCTCGGACGGGTCCTTCAGCTTGAACTTCTTCTGGATCTTCTCCCACACCGCCTTGGTGCGCGGATTCATCTCACCCATCCAGGTGAAGGTCTGCATCACGCGCACGCCGTTCGCGAGCGGGCCCGCGAGATCGCCGAGATTGCCGGCAATACCCCACGCACCGAAGATGGCCGGCTTGTAGCCGATCTTGTCGAAGCTGCGGACGATCTGGTTGCCTTCACGGTCCAGCGCGAAGGTGACGACAGCATCGGCGCCGGAATCGCGGATGCGGATCGCCTGCGCCGTCATGTCCTGATCGTTCCAGTTGAAGGTTTCGATCGCTGCGACAGTCTTGCCCTTGGCTTCCATCGCTGCCTTGAAATCAGGCAGCGCGCCGTTACCCCAGCCGGTGTTTTCATACATGATGGCGACCTTGCCGGTCTTGGAGGCCTTGAGCGCCTGCTCGGCAAGGAACTGCGCAACCCACTTGTCCTTGGCGGACACGCGGAACATGTAATTCGGCGAACCGCCGTTTTCGGTGATCTTGGTGCCGGCACCGGTGGTGCCGATCCACGGAATTCCGATCTCATTCACCGGACCGACCTGCGCGAGGCCGACGGTCGAGTGATAGCCGCCGAAAATCGCGACACATTTGTCCGACAGCGCGATGCGGCGCACGTTATCGACGCCGCGCGGCGGAGCGCCGGCATCATCGTACTGGATGAGCTTGAGCTTCTTGCCGAGGACGCCGCCGGCCTCGTTGATTTCATCGATCGCGACTTCCGCGCCGTATTTCACCGCGGTACCGCCGAAAGAGGCAGGGCCCGTCAGCGCGACGCTGTTACCGATGCATGGTTGCTGCTCCGCCATCGCGGGCGCTGCCATGAGAGCGACTGCACCACCGGCAAGAAATAATTTGGTCCATGTCAAATGAGTCATTGATGCTCCCTCCTCCTTCGGCTCGTTCGTGCGATATAATTTTGCGAACCTCATGACAGATTGAAGACCAAGACGTCCACTTGCACAAAGATGAAATCACTATCTTAGCTATAGGCAATTCTTATAGTGTTGTGCAGTTGCTCACCGAAGTGGCAAAAAGCCCGCTTAATAATTGACCAGCCGGTATACAGAAAGGCTTGAGGGTTACCGTTTGGAATGCATTATACCACCGGACCGAGTGACGCCGCGGCAACTGACAGGCTGCGACACAATGCGCACGCACGCGCCCCTCTTCTGAGCCCCAAGGCCAATTTCAGGAGGCCAGATCATGGATCTGAGACAGTTGCGATCGTTGGTGTACATCGCCGATTCCGGCAGCCTTTCGCGTGCCGCCGAGATTCTGCGCACCTCGCAGCCCTCGCTCAGCCAGCAGATCAAGGATCTCGAAGCCGAACTCGGCATGGAATTGTTTCATCGCCATGCGCGCGGCGTGTTTCTCACCGAAGTCGGCCACACGCTGTATGCGCATGCGCGCTCGATCCTCAAGGACGTCGCTTTCGCCAAGGAAACCGTCGTCAATCAGTCGCGCAACCCGAGCGGCAAGGTGCTGGTCGGCTTTCCGACATCCGCCTGCCGCGGATTGTCTGCCGCACTGATCGAAAAAGTGAAGGTGAACTATCCGAACATCTCGATCCATCTGATCGAGGCAATGACCGGCACGCTCGACGAATGGATGCAGAATGCACGGCTCGACATCGCGGTGCTGTACGACCCGCGTGTGTTCGCCAACATCTCGCTGCATCCTGTCGGCATCGAAGATCTGGTGCTGGTGGCCGACAGCAAGAACCCGATCCTTCACCGCAATTCGATCGGTTTCTCCGAGCTGGAGAGCATTCCGCTGGTGCTGCCAGGCAAGCAGCATGTGCTGCGCAACTACATCGAACACCTTTCCACTCGCAACGGCATTACGCCGCGGGTCATCATCGAGAGCGACTCGTTCAACGCCATCGTGGAACTGGTGAAGGCCGGCTACATGACAATTATGCCGCACTTCGCGATGTTGCAGGAAATCAAGGCGGGCCTGTTCGGCACCGTCGCCATCATGAACCCGACGCCGAACTGGCGGGTCTCGGTCGTCGTCTCGCAGCGGCCGATCAACATGCTCTCCACGGAAGCCGTGGCCCGCGTGCTGATCGAACTAATGCGCAACCTGATCCATGACGGAACATGGCGGGCGCGGGCACTTTCGGAATAAGCGCGTCGCTAGCTCGCGACCCACCAAATCAGCCCCACGATCAACCCGACAATGGGAATGGCGGCAATGACGAGAAGCACGATCGGTAGCGGCTCGCCGACGCGACCCTCTTCACCCACCGCGCTCGATTGCCCGGCGGGATATCGCGGCGCCGAGGCCGCCGACGACGGCTCCTGCTGATAGGGCGCGTTATCGGCGCCGCCGATCGTGTCCTCGTATTGCCGTTCCCGGATTTCCCGATCGGGCAGTGCAGGCTTGAGGTCCTGCGCGGCGTGGCCGGGGCGCTGCCATGGCCGATCCGTCCCTTTGTTCGTGGCGAGCGGCGGCTCGCCTGTCTTCACACTCACATCGCACTCCTACGCTTACGCGGTGTGCCCTCCCTCTGCATTCTCCGGCATGTTCTTCTTCTGTTGCGGCACCATGCGCGCCGGGTCCGGTTTGCCCGGAACGCCGCGCGGCCCGAACTCCTGCCGCTGCAGATCGTCTTCGGTCCATCGCGGCTCGTGATCCATCACCTGGCGCCGTTCGGATTCTGGCTGTTCCATGGAAAATCCTCCGTCTTTATTCAAAAAAAGCGCGCGCGGCGCGTTCCGACAGCGGCCGCGACTTTTTATCTCCGGCCGCCTATCTCCGGGCGGTCCGGCGCGGCGCCGCCGAGGCCTCATCGGACGACACCAGCGCACGCAGCTTCGCCGCATCGAGCGGCGCGGCGCTTTTCTGGTCGTTGTCGAAATAGACAAACACGTCCGATCCCGACGCCCGCCACGCAGCAATCCGCTCCGCCCATGTCGTCAGCGTCGCGGCCGAATAGTGACCGCGATAGCGTCCGCCCGGCCCATGGCCGCGCAGGTAGACGAAATCCGCCGTCTGCTCCCAAGGCGAAGGCGCATCGTGATGATCGGAAATGCACAGCGCGACGTTGTGCCGTGCGAGAATTTTGAATGTCTCCGTCGAATACCAACTGGGGTGCCGGAATTCGAAAACATAGCGATGGCGGCGCGACAACCCGCGGAGAAATCGCTTCAACCGATCCGCATCCGCCGAAAAGTTCGGCGGCAGTTGAAACAGCACCGGCCCCGCCTTTGATCCCAGCAACGCAATCCGCTGCTCCATCAACGCAAGACTGTTGGCGCTCTGCTCAGACAAGCGTTTCCAGTGCGTGATGTATTTCGAGGCCTTCCAGGCAAAAACAAAATTGTTCGAGGTCTGATCCCGCCAACCCTCGACCGCCTGCTCGGTCGGCATGCGATAGAACACGCCGTTGAGCTCGACGGTCTCGAACTGCGAGGCATAGAATTGCAACTGATGCTTGAGCATCAGGCCGGCGGGAAAGAACGGCCCGCGCCACGACGCATAATGCCAGCCAGATGTGCCGATCAGAACTCGCCCTGATTTTCGACGATCCAGCATCAGACCGACATCACGTTACGCGGTTGAGCCAGCATCTATATGGCCCTCTGCCCTGCGATCTCTGCCTTCACGGTGGTTTCCTCGACCGTCCGCTCGCCGGCTTTCTCGACCTCGGCCCGCGTCTCGCACTTGATCCGGATCTCCTCGAGCTCCGCGTCGGTGAGATGTTCGATGCCGACGAACGAATTCTGTGCGGCGCTGACGCGGATCAGCTCATCGAGCTTCACCTGAATCGCCGCGCTGTCCCTGTTCTGCGAACTCTGGATGAGGAACACCATCAGGAAGGTGATGATGGTGGTCCCGGTGTTGATGACGAGCTGCCAAGTGTCGGAATAATGGAAGATCGGCCCCGACATCGCCCAGATGAACACCACCAGCGCCGCCAGAATGAAGGTCGAGGCTCGGCCCGCGGCTTGCGAAGTCCAGTTCGCGATCTCCGCGAACACCCGTGTCATATCGCCGTTCCGGGCGGGCTCGCGCTTGTTCTTGTTGCTCATGCTAACGAACTCCAGAGCCG
>Ga0182740_1002246_pt1 | contig 12052 bp, 9 predicted proteins | sample eDN5th37CKraftBY_FD_128872 | JGI IMG/M metagenome (GOLD analysis project Ga0182740, IMG submission 128872) | Enriched backyard soil microbial communities from Emeryville, California, USA - eDNA 5th pass 37_C Kraft BY (version 2) (version 2) | ecosystem: Environmental > Terrestrial > Soil >...
CTGCGTGATCGCCTGCGCGTAGCCGAGCACGATGCCGGCCGTGTTCGAATCGGAGCCGTCCACGATCGCCTGCACCGGCGCCGCCCGCCGCCCGTCTAGCTCGGCCGCGAAATCCGGCGGAATCACCAGCGCGATCCACGCCCGCTGCGTATCGATCGCCCGCTCGAGCGCCGCGTAGCTGCCAACCGCGCCTTGAAAGCTGAAGTAGCGGGACTCGGAAAATCGCGCCACATAATCGCGGCTCGCCGGCGTCGCGCTCTGATCCCACGCGACCAGCGGCACGCGATCCACATCCAGCGTCAGCGCGTAGCCGAACAGCAGGATCATCAACAACGGGATGCCGATCGCCAGGATCAGGCTCCGCGGATCGCGCCAGATGTGGATCGCTTCCTTGCGGGCCACCGCCCAGAGCCGTCGCAGGTTCATCGCCGCACCTCCGCCTGGTTGCCGTCGCTCCGGTCCCTTGCCTCGATCAGCGACACGAAAACGTCCTCGAGCGTCGGCGTGATGCGCTCCACCCGCGCCGCCGCCACCCCGGCGCGCGCCAGCGCCGCGCGAATCGCCCGCTCCGCCGCCGCCGCATCCGCGGCCACCGCGTGCAGCCCGCGGCCGAACAACGCGACTTCCTTCACCTCCGGCAAACGCTCGACCGCGAGCATCGCCTCGTTGGGCCGCTCGCATTGCACTTCGAGCACGGCCTCCGCCATGTGACGCGTCTTCAATTCGCGCGGCGTCCCCAGCGCGATGAGTTCGCCGCGATAAATGATCCCGAGCCGGTCACAATACTCCGACTCCTCCATGTAGTGCGTCGTCACGAAGACCGTCACGCCTTGCGCCGACAGCGCGTAGATCAGATCCCAGAATTGCCGCCGGCTGTTGGGATCCACGCCCGAAGTCGGTTCATCGAGAAACAGGATCGGCGGCTCGTGCAGCACCGCGCAACCGAGCGCCAGCCGCTGTTTCCATCCGCCCGACAACGTCCCGGTGCGCGTGTCGCGATGCTCCGTCAATCCCGCCATCCCGAGCACCCAGTCCTTGCGCGGGCCCTTCTTCTCCCGCGGCAAGCGATAGATGCCGCTGTAGAAATCGATGTTCTCCTCCACCGTCAGCTCGTCGTAGAGCGAGAACCGCTGGCTCATGTAGCCGATGCGCGTCTTGATCTTCTCCGCCTCGCGCCCGAGGTCGAAACCGGCGACGCTGCCGCGGCCCGCCGTCGGTGCCAGCAGGCCGCACAGCATCCGGATCGTCGTCGACTTGCCCGCGCCGTTCGGCCCCAGGAATCCGAAAATCTCGCCGCGCTTCACCGCGAACGAAATCCCCGCGACCGCGCGGAACGCGCCGAACCGCTTCTCGAGATCGTGCACCTCGACCACCGTCTCGTCGCGCTGGAAGGTCGGAGCCGTCATGACCGCGGCGAAACCTCCCGATCCGGACCGGCGCCCGCCAGCACCGCGACGAACACGTCCTCCAGCGACGGCTCGATCCGCTGGATCGACTCGATCGGAAGATCCGCCGCGCCGGCCAGCGCGCGAACGCGGTCGGCGACGCCGCCGACCTGATCCTCCGTGTCCGTATTTCGGATACGCACCGCCACATGCAGCCGGTCGCCGAACAAGCCGACCGACGCCTCCGGCCAGCGCTCGCGCAGCACCGCCGCCAGCCGGCGCGGCGCCGGCGTGCCGACCTCCACCAGCACGCCGGGCATCATCGCCTTGACCTCGTCGGGCGTGCCCAGGCCGATCAGCCGGCCGCGATGCAGCAGGCCAAGGCGGTTGCAGCGCTCCGCTTCGTCGAGATACGCCGTCGAAACAAAAATCGTCACCCGCTCGCGCACGAGTTGATACAGAATCCGCCAGAAATCGCGCCGCGACACCGGGTCGACGCCGTTCGTCGGCTCGTCGAGAAACAGCACGCGCGGCGTGTGGACCAACGCGCACGCGAGTCCGAGCTTCTGCTTCATCCCGCCCGAGAGATTCCCCGCCTGGCGGTGACGAAAGGGCGTGAGATTGCTGAAGCCGAGCAGCTGTTCGATTTTTTCGGCGCGCCCGCGTGTCGGCACGCCGTAGATATCGGCGTAGAAGTCGATGTTTTCCGCGACGGTCAGATCGGGATACAACCCGAACCGCTGGCTCATGTAGCCGATGCGCTCCTTCAAGCGTTCGTCGTCCGCCCCGACCGTGCAGTCGGCGACGACGGCGCGACCACCCGTCGGCGCCAGAATCCCCGTCAACATGCGCATGGTGGTCGTCTTGCCCGCGCCGTCCGGTCCGACGAGCCCGAAGATCTCGCCTTCCGCCACCTCGAGCGACAGACCGTCGACAGCCACGACACCGTCGAAGCGGCGCGTCAGCGCCTCGGTGCGGATCGCCGGCATGACGAGCTTCGTATTCATCTCGTCATTACGATTCGTGCGAAACGATCACATCCGCCGGCATGCCCGCCTTCAGCTCGCCGTCCGGGTTGTCGACGTAGACCTTGACGCGGAAAACCAACCGCGTGCGCTCCTTGGTCGTCTGCACCGTTTTCGGCGTGAACTCCGCTTCGGTGGCAATGAAACCGATCCGCCCTTCATAGGTTTTGTCAGGAAACGTATCCGTCCGCACCGCCGCCTTACCGCCGAGCTTGATGCGGCCGAGATCCGTCTGGTTCACGTAGGCGCGCACCCATAGGTGCACGGTATCGGCCACGGTCACGACGGGCGTGCCGGGCGAGACGAACTCGCCGACCTCGATGTTGTGCGAGAGCACGACGCCGGTCAGCGGCGACACAAGCCGGGTGTTGTCGAGCTGGGTTTCGGCCAGGGCGACGGCGGCGCGCGCCTGCTCGACCCGCGCCCGTCCCTGCCGGATCGTCTCCTCGCGGGGACCGAGCCGCGCGAGCTTCAGCCGCTCGTTGGCCTCGACCGCGCGCGCCTCCGCGACGCGGTATTGCGCCTGCGCCGCTTCGAAATCGCGCTGGGCGATCACGTCGCCGCCGCGCAGCTCCTGCGACCGCTGGAAATCGAGCCCCGCCCGCTCGCGCTCCGCCTCCGCGCTGCGCCAGGTCGCCTCCACCGCGGCGATTTCCTCGGGCCGCGAACCTGCCTCCAGTTCATCCAGGGCGGCAGTCGCGACGCCAAGCTCGGCGCGGCGCAACGCGAGCTGCTCCTTCTGCTCGGAGTCGTCGAGTTGAGCGATCAATTGTCCCGCCGTCACCGCATCGCCCTCCGCCACCGGGCGCGCGACGACGCGGCCGGCGACCTTGAATCCCAGCTGGGGATCGACGACCTCGAGGTTGCCGGACAGCACGAGTTCGCCGCCACCGCGACCCGGCTCCCGCGAGCAGCCCGCCAGCACCAGCAAACCCAGCGTCGTGGCGAGCCGCACCCAACGCCGCCAGGCGCGGTCATGTTGCGAGGTATTTTTCATAGTCTTTGCGTCCCGCGGGCGTGAGCAGCCCGCTGAAGAACAGGTTGAGGGCCTTTTCCAAAGTCTGCCGCGGCGTCAGCTGGGTGCGCTCGAGGCTTGCCGGCTGCACCAGGCCGCGGATCGCGTGCAGCCAGAACTCGACGGCGAACGCCGGATCGACCTCGGCCCGCACCCGACCCTCCGCGATCCCACTGCGAATCAATTTTCCGAATACATAGGGAATGTTCTTCTGCCGGAGCTCCTCCAGCTTCCGATAAATCGCCGGTGCATAACGCTGCAGTTCCCGCAGCAGCGGCGGACTGAGCCGGGCCAGCGTGGAGCCCGCGACGTCCACGACCCCGCTCACCCGCTGCGGAAACGTCAGCGAGGAATCCGTCAGCACCCCATCCATGCGCACCCGCAGCGACGCGCCGATCGCATCGATGATGCGCTCCACGATTGCGTCCTTCCCAGAGAAGTGCACGTAAAGCGTCTTTTTGCTCACGCCGATCTCGTGCGCGAGTTCGTCCATCGTCAGCGCCGCATAGCCATGTTCGAAAAGATGGCGGTGCGCCGCGGTGAGAATGCGCGCCGCCAAGGGCGCTTCGGCAGCATAAAGGTGGTCGATGGATTCAGCCATGCGTCGGCGGATTCGCTGGAAACTGTTAGCGTTTTTTTAGTTTCCAGCAAGCTGTTTTGTTTCCCCACCGGGTTGAAACGTGGGCGCGCCTGTGCCTCCCTGCGCTCATGTCCGCCGAGGCCAACGTGAAGTCCGAACTTTCCGCGCTGCTGACGCGGCGGGACGGAGCGGCCGTGAAGAAGTATCTGGAGCCGTGGCTGCCACTGGATCTCGCCCCGATCATCGCGGGCCTGCCGGTGGAGCAGCTCGCCACGCTTTTCCGTCTCGGCTCGCGCGAGCTCGCAACGACGGCGTTCGGCTACATGCCGCTGGAGGAGCAACGGAAGCTGCTGAAACTCCTCACGCAGGAACAGGTCGCCGCGTTGCTGAACGCGCTGCCGCCCGACGACCGCACCGCTTTCCTCAACGAACTTCCGCTCGACGTGGCGATGCAGTTGCTGTCGCTGCTCTCGCCCGACGAACGCCAGGTCGCGCAGGCGCTCCTCGCCTATCCCGAGCACAGCGTGGGCCGCATGATGACGCTCGACTACGTCGCCCTCCGGCCGGAGTGGACGGTGCGCGAAGCGCTCGACTACATCCGCACGCACGGCTACGACCGCGAGACGCTCAACATCGTCTTCGTCGTCGATGCCGCCGGCCATCTGCTCGACGACGTCCGTGTCCGCCGGCTCCTGCTTTCGCCGCTCGACCGTCCCATCCGCGAGCTGCTCGATGGCAATTACGCCACACTTCGGCCGAGCGACGATCGTGAGAAAGCCCTTGAGATTTTCCGCAAGTTCGACCGCGTGGCGCTGCCCGTCACCGACGACGCGCTGAAGCTCATCGGCATCGTGACCGTCGACGACATGCTCGACGTCGCCGCGGAGGAAGCCACGGAAGACATCCAGAAGCTCGGCGGTTCCGAGGCTCTCGACGAACCCTACACGCGCATCGCTCTTTCGCGCATGATCCGGAAGCGCGCGAGCTGGCTCGTCGTCCTTTTCATCGGCGAGATGCTGACGGCGACCGCGATGGCGTTTTTCGAGGACGAGATCGCCCGCGCCGTCGTGCTCGCGCTTTTCGTTCCGCTGGTGATCAGCTCCGGCGGCAACGCCGGCTCACAGGCGGCGACGCTAGTGATCCGGGCGCTCGCGCTCGGCGAGTTTCACCTGCGAGACTGGTGGCGGGTCATGCGACGCGAGCTGATCGCCGGCACCGCGCTCGGCTTTATTCTCGGGACGATCGGGTTTCTCCGCATCGCGCTCTGGTCGGCCTTTTCCCACGTGTATGGGCCGCACTGGCTGCATGTCGGCCTCACGGTCGGCCTCGCCCTCGTGGGCATTGTGCTCTGGGGCTCTTTGGTGGGATCGATGCTGCCGCTCGCACTCAAGCGCCTCGGCTTCGACCCTGCAACGTCGAGCGCGCCGTTCGTGGCCACGTTGGTGGACGTCACGGGCCTGGTGATCTATTTCAGCGTCGCGTATGTGGTGCTGAGCGGGACCATGCTCTAGGCCAGCCCGCCGCTTGACGGCCCCGGCGCCCCGACGTTTAGTGCCCGCGATGTCATCGGTGCGCACCCAAGTCCGCCTCCTGCCTGCCGCCCTGCTGCTGATCGGCGCGGGACTGCCGGCGCACGCCGCGGATCCGCTCGCGGTGCCCTCGCCGTTCCTGCCGCCCGGCAACGTCGCCGGCAGCGCGTCGGCGCCGACGCCGGACGCCCCGTTGGAGTTGCGCGGCATCATGGCCGCGGGAGACGATTACATGTTCAGCATTTACGATCCGGCCCATCGCACGAGCACCTGGCTGCGCCTGAACGAAACCGGTCGTGAAATTGTGGTGACAGGCTTCGATCAAGAGCGCGACACGGTGACGGTGGAAAGCCAGGGCCGCGTCCTCACGCTCGCGCTGAAAACGGCCAAGGTGGCGTCGGCTCCCGCCACGCCGCCGCCCGTCGCCGCTCCGGCCGCGCCGCAGCCGATCGGCGGCCCCGTGGTCTTGAATCCCACCCCCGCCGACGAACAACGCCGCCTCGAAGCGATCGCGGCCGAGGTGAACCGCCGGCGCATGATTCGTCAGCAGGCGCTGCAGAACAGTCGCGGCGCCCAGCAGGGCAACCAGCCGGCGCGGCCCGGCCCGACGCAGCCTTGATCCCGGGGATCGCGCTCGCCGGCCGCATGCGGAGCGCGGCTCGCGTCTCGCGTATCGCGCCGACGCGATCCCGAAAAACCTTTTGTGTGAGCACGGGTCAGTGCTCACGTTGACCCTCCGCATGCCGACCGTTTCCGCCTCACCGAGCCTGACCAACGGCGAGCTCATCCGCCGGCTGTTCGCGCTCACGTGGCGCTACCGCGGCGGCTGCCTGAAGGTGCTGCTCATCCAGCTCGTGCTGCTGTCGATGGGCATCGTAGGCCTCAGTTTCACGGGCCTCGGCATCGATTATATCCGGCACAAGATTTCCGGGATTCCGCTCACCCCGAATCCGCTTCATCTCGCGCTGCCGGATGAATGGCCCTGGCAGCACGTGCTCGGGATGCTCGCCGGTCTCATCCTGGTCCTCGCCCTCGCGCGCGCGCTGCTCAACTACACCTATTTCGTTTCGGTCAACAAACTCGTGCAGCAACGGCTCGTGGTCGATCTCCGCGGCCAGGTTTACGACAAGCTGCAACGGCTGAGCTTCCGTTTCTTCGATGCCAACACCACCGGCTCGATCATCACGCGTGTGACCAGCGACGTGCAATCCGTGCGGATGTTCGTCGACCAGGTGCTGATCCAGAGCGTGATCATGCTCGTGTCGCTCTCGGCCTACATTGTTTACATGGCGAGCCTGAGCCCGGCGCTGACGCTCGCCTGCCTCGCCACCACGCCGGTCCTGTGGGGCCTCGCCGCCTGGTTCTCGAAAAAAATCCAGCCCGCCTACGCGAAGAACCGCACGCTCGTGGAAAAGATGGTCCAGACGCTCGCCGAAAGCGTGCAGGGCATCGCCGTCACGAAGGGCTTCGGCCGCGAGGCGGAAGACCGCGCGCGTTTCGACGCCGCCAACCAGGCCTGTTTCGAACAGCAGCGCGGCATCTTCTGGCGCGTGAGCCTGTTCTCGCCGGCCGTGGGTTTCCTCACCCGCGTCAACATGATGGTCCTGCTGGGCTACGGCGGCTGGCTCGTCGCGCACGACCAGCTCCCGCTCGGCGCCGGTCTCGTGGTGTTCGCCGGCCTGCTCGAGCAATTCTCCGGCCAGGTGAACAACATCGCGACCATCGTGAACAGCGTGCAGCAATCGCTGATCGGCGCGCGCCGCGTCTTCGAAATCCTCGACGCGCCGGTCGAGGTCCAGAACATCGCCCAACCCGTCCGCCGCGCGCGGTTGCAGGGCGCGGTGCGCTTCGACCACGTGACGTTCACGTATCACCCGCTCGCCATCGCGACCGACGGCGCCGCCACCCCCGAGCCGGTGCTGCACGACATCTGCCTCGACGTGAAGCCCGGCCAGTGCGTGGCGATCCTCGGCGCGACCGGGGCCGGCAAGAGCGTATTGATGAGCTTGATACCGCGGTTCTACGACCCGACGTCCGGGAGCGTGCTGATCGACGGCATCGACGCGCGCCGGCTGCACCTCGACGATCTCCGCCGCAACATCGGCCTGGTTTTCCAGGAAAGCTTTCTATTCTCCAACACCATCGGCGCGAACATCGCGTTCGGTCATCCCGGCGCCACCCCCGAACAGATCGAGAAGGCCGCCCGCATCGCCGCCGCGCACGACTTCATCATGGCCCTGCCCAAGGGCTACGATACCGTGCTCGGCGAGAGCGGCAGCAGCCTCTCCGGCGGCCAGCGCCAGCGGCTCGCGATCGCCCGCGCGGTGCTGCTCGAGCCCGCGATCCTCCTGCTCGACGATCCGACCGCGGCGATCGACAGCGAGACCGAGCACGAGATTTTCGAAGCGCTCGACCGCGCCATCGCCGGACGGACGACCTTCATCGTCGCCCACCGCCTGAGCACGCTGCGTCGCGCCGATTTCATCGTCGTCATGGACGACGGCCGCATCGTCCAGCAAGGCACGCACGCCGAGCTCATGCGCGTGCCCGGCCCGTATCTCCGCGTCGCCCGGCTGCAACTCGTCGACAGCCGCGACCTCGAACAATTGAAGCTGAAGGAGGGCGCCGCATGAGCGCGGCCACCGGCTCCAAACCCACCAACGTGCTTGTCCATCGCACCCGCGACGACGAGGACGACGAGCAGTTCAAACCGCTCGAATGGGGCCTGATTCGTCGGCTCTTCGGCTACACCGGCGCGGTCGCCGCGAAGCGAAACTGGCTGATCGCGCTCACGCTGCTCCGGTCCGCGCAGCTCCCGGCGCTGACCTGGCTCACCGCCGAGATCATCAACGGGCCGATCACCTCGCGCAACCTGGCCGGCCTCGCGGTCGGCGTCGGTTGCTACGCGCTGCTCGCGATCTCGACCGACGGCATCTTTCACTTCCGGCAGCGCTTCGCGCTCGAGATCGGCGAATCCGTGGTGAACCAGCTCCGCGCCGAGATCTTCTCCCGCACCCAGCGGCAGCCGATGAGCTTCTTCCATCGCGTGAAGATCGGGCGTATCATCAGTCGTGTTACAAGCGACGTCGAGGCCCTGCGCGTCGGCATCCAGGACGTTTTCTTCGTCAGCATCATCCAGTTCGGCAGCATGCTCTTCGCGGCCGCCGTGATGGCGTGGGCCGACTGGATCATGTTTCTCGTCGTGGCCGGCATGGCGCCCGTGCTCTGGCTGATCAACAACCACTTTCGCATGGAGCTCAGCCGCCATTCGCGCGCGTCGAGCGAGAGTTTCAGCCGCGTGACCGCGACGCTCGCCGAATCCGTCAGCGGCATGCGGGTGACGCAGGGGTTCGTGCGGCAGGAGACCAATGCCGGCCTTTTCCGCAGCCTGCTCTCCGATCACGCGCGCTACAGCATCGCGCTCGCCCGCACGTCGGCGATCCTCACGCCGCTGCTCGAGCTCAACAGCCAGTTCTTCATTTCGATCCTGCTCCTCTTCGGCGGCTGGCGCGTGTTTCACGGCGACATGACGATCGAGGGGCTGATCATGTTCTTCTTTCTGGCGAACCAGTTCTTCTCGCCGATCGCGTCCATCGGCACGCAATACAACAATGCCCTCACCGCGATGGCCGGTGCCGAGCGGGTCTTCCGGCTGATCGACGCAAAACCGGATTGGGAGGATGCGCCCGACGCCATCCCGCTTCCCGACCCCCGCCTCGCTGCCGCCCAAGATCGCACCGCAAGCGGCGCCGCCGCCGGCACGCGCGGGATGCACGTCGCGTTTCGCAACGTTTCGTTCGGCTACGATCCCGCGCGCCTGATTTTGCATGACGTCAACTTCACCGCCGAGCCCGGCCAGACGATCGCGCTGGTCGGCCACACCGGCAGCGGCAAGAGCTCCATCATCAACCTTGTATCGAAATTTTACCTACCGACGCGAGGCGAGGTGCTCATCGACGGCCGGGAGATCCGCACGCTGACCAGCCAGTCGCTGCACCGCCAGACAGGCATGGTGCAGCAGGCCAACTTCCTCTTCAGCGGCAGCGTGCTCGAGAACATCCGCCTCGCGCGGCCGGATGCGACCGACGCCGAGGTGCGTGACGCGGCGCGACAGCTCGACTGCCTCGACATCCTGGAGGCGCTGCCCGACGGACTTTTCACCGAGGTCGGCGAACGCGGCGCCGGACTTTCGGTGGGGCAGCGCCAGTTGATCTGCTTCACACGCGCACTGCTCGCCGATCCGCGCCTGGTCATTCTCGACGAGGCTACGAGCTCGATCGACGCGTTGACCGAGGCCCGCCTGCAGAAGGCGCTCGTCGAACTCCTGCGCGGCCGCACGAGCTTCATCGTGGCCCACCGGCTCAGCACGATTCGTCACGCGGACCTCGTGCTGGTGCTCGATCAAGGACGTATCATCGAACGCGGCACGCATCGCGAGTTGCTGGCGCTGCGCGGTCATTACGCGACGCTTTACGGCCAGTTTATACAGTCCGACGAGCGATCCTGAACCGTCGTTCCGTCCGCGATCCGGTCCGCTTCTCCCTCTACAAATGTTAAGATTCTCCTAGGCAAACCGGCCGTTTTCCCTCTAGAAGGGCATTGCTTTCGAGGGAAAGCATCCTACAACCCAAAAATCATTATGGCTAAAAAATCCGCTCGCAAACCGAACGCTGCATTCATGAAACCGGTCACGCCCGACGCCGCTCTCGCCGCCGTCGTGGGCTCGAATCCGATGCCCCGCACCGAGCTCACCAAGAAGCTCTGGGCCTATATCAAGAAGAACGGTCTGCAGGACAAGAAGGTGAAGACCCAGATCAACGCCGACGACAAGCTGAAGCCGGTGTTCAACAACAAGAAGTCCGTGTCGATGTTCGAGATGACGAAGCTCGTCTCGGGTCACGTCTCCTGATCGGACTCCCGCTGATTTTTCCGACCGCCGCGGCTCGCGCCCCGGCGGTTTTTTTGCGTCCGTTGCGAAGGGTCCCGGCGCCCTTCGAGGTTGCACGCACTCCGGCGACCGGGCTAGATGCGCGCAACTCCAGCCAGCAATGCCCTTTCCGATCACCAGCCGGACATCGCTCGCCATCGCCACCGCGATCATCGTCCTGACCGGTATTGGCGCGGGCATCTGGCGCTATCACGAAGCCGGCACCACCCTCCTCCGCAGTTTCGAGGTGAAGGTCCTCCGGTCCTCCGTCGCGCTCGACCCCGCGCGGGTGGCGCGCTTGAGCGGCACCGCCGACCCCGCCCCCGACTCCGACTACGCGCGTGTAAAAGCGCGGCTGATACGTCTCAAGCACGTCGAGCCCACCGTGCGCTCGGTTTATCTGCTGCGCCTCCTCCCCGGCACCCAGACATTCATCTACCTTGCCGATGCGGAGACGGAAGGATCCGCGTCGCTCGTCCGGCCCGGCGACGAACGTCCCGCCGCCCAGGACTCGGCCGCCCTGCGTCAGCTCCTGCTGAACGGCCAGACGCAGGCCGAGGGGCCGCTCCGCGGCCAGTTCGGCCCCCGCATCGTCGGCTATGCACTGATTGGCGAACCGTCCCCCGACCGGCCCACGGAGGTGCTCGGCGTCGAGTTCTCGGCCGAAGATTGGGAGAAGACGCTCTGGACCGCCGCGCTCGGCACCGCCGGTTACGTCTGGCTTTTTTTGATTCTTCCGCTCGTCGCCCTGGTCTCCACGCGCAAGCAGGCCCAGCAGCGCGACGCTTTGCGCAACCTCACCGAGGCGATGGATCAGGGGCATTCCGCCGTCCTCATCGTCGACACGAACCAGCGCATCGAATACGCGAATACAGGTTTCTGTCGCCAGCTCGGCTACAGCCGCCGCGATCTCATCGGCCGTCCGCTCCGCGAATTCCAAGGCACGGAAACCCAGCCTGAGGTCGCCGCCGAGATCCTCACCAGCATGCGCGCCGGACGCAACTGGACCGGCGAATGGTTCATGCGCCGCCAGGACGGCGCGCTCCTCCCCGTGCGCGGCAGCATCACTCCCGTCAAGGACCGCAATCAAACCATCCGCAGCTTCGTCGCCGTCTTCGAGGACATCAGCGAAGTCCGCCGCACCGAGCGGCTGCTGCGCGAGGCCAAGGAACGCGCCGAGGCCGGCGATCGCGCCAAGGGTCAGTTCCTCGCCACCATGAGCCACGAGGTCCGCACGCCGCTCAACGGCATCGTCGGCTTCGCCAGCCTGCTCCTCGACACCGAGCTCACCCCCGAACAGCAGGAATACGTCGAGACCATCCGCACCAGCAGCGAAACGCTCATCCAGCTGACGGGCGACATCCTCGATTACGCGCGCATCGAGTCCGGCCGGCTCAAGCTCGAGCCGCAACCGTGCGACCCGCGCGAATGCATCGAAAACGCGCTCGATCTCGTCGCCGCCGCCTCCGTCCAGAAAAACATCGAGCTGCTCCACTGGGTCGAGGACGGCGTGCCCGCCGCGATCGTCGCCGACGTCGGCCGCCTGCGGCAGGTGATCGTCAACCTCGTCAACAACGCCGTCAAATTCACC
>Ga0182740_1002247_pt1 | contig 12051 bp, 14 predicted proteins | sample eDN5th37CKraftBY_FD_128872 | JGI IMG/M metagenome (GOLD analysis project Ga0182740, IMG submission 128872) | Enriched backyard soil microbial communities from Emeryville, California, USA - eDNA 5th pass 37_C Kraft BY (version 2) (version 2) | ecosystem: Environmental > Terrestrial > Soil >...
AGGATGAGGTCCGGGATTATGGCAGGTGTTCCCGGTGGACTTCCTTCAAAGCATCCCTTTCGAAACCATCGGCGTTGCGGTCTTCGCCCTGTCCGGCGCCCTGATGGCAGCCCGCAAGGGCATGGATCCGTTCGGCTTCGCCCTGCTCGCCACCCTCACGGGGGTCGGCGGCGGCACGGTCAGGGACCTGCTCATCGGCACGCGGCCGGTCTTCTGGGTCGGGGATCCGACCGACGTGCTCGTCTGCCTCATCGTGGCGGAACTCGTCTTCGCCCTCGGCCCCAAGCGGGTCGCGATGATGGAGGGCGGCCGGCGGGGGCGCGTCCTCCTGTGGGCCGATGCCCTGGGACTGGCCCTCTTCGCCGTCACCGGCACCGGCAAGGCGCTGGCGGCCGGCGTTCCGCCCCTCTCGGCCATTGCGCTGGGCACCGTCACGGCCACCTTCGGCGGCATCATCCGCGATATCTTTGCCGGAACCACGCCCCTGGTCCTGCGCCAGGAGATCTACGTGACGGCCGCGGCCCTGGGCGCGTCCGTGACGGTCGCCCTGCGGGCCGCGGGGCTCGATCCTTTCTTGAGCGCCGCCATAGGCTTTACCGCCGCCTTCGTTCTGCGGGCGCTCGCCCTCCTGCGCGGCTGGTCCCTGCCGGCCTTCCCGAAGCGGGATTAGAGCATCGAACGCAAAAGTGGGAACCGGTTTTGCGGGTAAAGATGCGGGAAAACAAAAACTTGGGGCATCGGGCGTGAGTTCGAAATCACGTCCGATGCTCTAGCAAAAGCGGGAGCCGGCTTTGCGTCCGACGCTTCAGGAATTCATATCGATCCCGTCGATCACCGTGCGGAAGCGAGGCAGGTTCTGGTCCCGCTGCTCGACCCGGGTGAGGCCGATCATGCGCACGTAGCGGTCGGGCTCGAAGCGGATGGTCTGCATCACCACGATCGGCTGGCCGGACTCGGCTTCCACCGCCGTGGCGACGATCTCGTGCCAGTCCTGGCCCCTGAAGCGGAAGGACTCGGAGCGCTCGATCTTGATGTCCTTGAGGATCTGGTTGGAGTTCAGGGCCGCGCGGGCGAACTGGCTGCGTTTGTCCTGCGGTGGAATGGGCCCGTTGAGGGAGGCGGCCACGATGACCATCGGCTGCTCCACCGCCTTGACCGTGTCCTGCGGACCGTCCGTGAACAGGGCCGAATTGCCTGAAATCACCCGCACGGGGCGAAAACCGGCCTTGTCGCCGATGCGGAAGGGCAGGGCGGAGATCTGCTCGTCGACGGACACCGGGCCCCGCAGGGCGATGCTCTTCAGGGCCTCCCGCATCTGGGCCTCGCTGTACCCGTCCTGGCCTCCGCGCACCTGCGCGATCACGAGGGCGGTGAGGTCCTCGTCCTTGACGGCCATCACCCATTTGCGCCCCTGCACGGGCCCCGCCATGGTGCCGCCGATGAGCACGCCCGTCCGGGTGCCGAGCTTCAGGTTCTCCCGGGAGGTCTCGCTCATGCCCTGGCGTTTCAGGGCCTCCTTGGTGAGCCCGTTCACCAGCTGTCCGTAGGCCGCCGCGGGCATCTCCACGAAGTTGATGGCCGCTGCCTTTTCCTCGCTTTCGAACCCGCTGAAGCGCTTCGAGACCGTCATCTCGTCGGGCGGAACGAGGCCGATCCGCGAGGCCGGCGGGAAAACCGGCTCGGCCGCGAGGGCGGCCTGAACGGACAGGGCCAAGCCCAGGGCGGCGGCTGCAAAACCTTTCATGGATGCCTCTCTAAAAGGAAACTTGCAGGTCATGACACGGTCGAAGCTAAAGCGGCTTTCCCACCTTGCGCAAGGTGAGATTGAGCCGCCCGCCCTGCGGCAGCAGGTCCGAGCTTCCGGCCGTGAGGCGGTCGATTCCATGATAGATCAGCCGCGCCGGCCCGCCGAACACGATCGCGTCACCGGAGCGGAGCCGGATCGATTTCGTCGGGTCCTTCCGCTCCAGGCCGCCATAGCGGAAGAGCGCCGTGTCGCCGAGGGAGAGCGACACGACCGGGGCGGCGAACTCCTCCTCGTCCTTGTCCTGATGCAGGCCCATCCGGGCCGTGGGCTCATAGAAATTGATCAGGCAGGCATCAGGCGGGTGCGGGTACCCGCTCAGGGCTTCCCAGGCGCGCAGCACCTGATCCGGCATGGCGGGCCAGGGTTTGCCCGTCTCGGGATGGGTCGGCTGGTAGCGATAGCCCTCCGGGTCCGACACCCAGCCGAGCGGCCCGCAATTGGTCATGCGCACGGAGAATGGTTTTCCCGTGCGCGGCATGCGCGGCGTGAACAGGGGCGCCTCACGGGTGATCTCGCGCAGGGATTGGAGCAGCCGCTCCTGGGCCCGGCGGTCGAGATAGTCGGGATAATAGGTGAGACCGGGGGCGAGGGTGAGCATGGATCGAAATGCACTCCGGTGTCATTCCGGGGCCGCGTAGCGGAGCCCGGAACCCATGAACACGACAGCTCAGGAAGGGGCGAGCGGCGCTGCTTTCTGCAACGATAGCGGCTATGGGTTCCGGGTTCGCCTGCGGCGCCCCGGAATGACGGTGCGCCAGATACTTACCCCTCCAGCACCTTCTTGTCGGCGACGGTCGTGTCGTCGTTGAGGTTGTAGACCAGCGGAATGCCCGTCGCGAGTTCGAGGCTCGGGATGGTCTCTGAGGTCAGGCCGTCGAGCACCATCACGAGGGCGCGAAGGGAGTTGCCGTGGGCGGCGACCAGCACGCGCTCGCCGCGCATGACGCGGGGCAGGATCTCGCGGATGTAGTAGGGCAGCACGCGGGCGACCGTGTCCTTCAGGCTCTCGCCGCCGGGAGGGGGCACGTCATAGGAGCGGCGCCAGACATGGACCTGCTCCTCGCCCCAGCGGGCGCGGGCGTCGTCCTTGTTGAGGCCGGAGAGATCGCCGTAATCGCGCTCGTTCAGGGCCTGATTGGCGATCGTCTTCAGGTCGGGCTGGCCGATCTCTTCCAGGATCAGCTTGCAGGTGCGCTGGGCCCGGGACAGGTCGGACGTGAAGGCGACGTCGAACTGGACGCCCATTTCCTTCAGGCGACGTCCGGCATTGCGCGCCTCCTCGATGCCGAGATCCGTGAGCCCCGGATCCTTCCAGCCGGTGAACAGGTTCTTGAGGTTCCATTCGCTCTGGCCGTGGCGGGCAAGCACAAGAAGGCGATCCATGTCTTAGCGTCTCCGTCGTCTCGGGAAGATTGTTTCAGAGGTCGTTGAGGCCGAGCACATCGGCCATGGTGTAGTAGCCGGGCTTCTTGTCGAAGCCCCAGAGCGCGGCTTTCACGGCGCCGCGGGCGAAGATGCTGCGGTCCTCGGCCCGGTGCGACAGCTCCAGGCGCTCGCCGGCCCCCGCGAAGATCACCGAATGCTCGCCGACCACCGTCCCGCCGCGCAGGGTGGCGAAGCCGATATCGCCGGGATTGCGGGCTCCCGTATGGCCGTCGCGGCTGCGTACGGAGCGGTCCTTCAGGGAGACCTTGCGCCCTTCCGCCGCCGCCTCGCCGAGGAGGAGGGCCGTGCCCGAAGGCGCATCCACCTTCATGCGGTGGTGCATTTCGAGCACTTCGATGTCGAAGTCCTCCCCCAGGGTCGCCGCGACCTTGCGCACGAGACCGGCGAGCAGGTTGACGCCAAGCGACATGTTGCCGGACTGGATGATGCGCGCGTGGCGCGCGGCCGCCTCGAGCTTGCTGAAATCGGCCTCCTGCAGGCCGGTGGTTCCGATCACGTGGACGATGCGCGCCTGGGCCGCGAGAGCGGCAAACGCCGTGGTGGCGGCGGGCGCGGTGAAATCGAGCACGCCGTCGGCCTGGGCGAAGACGGTGAGCGGATCGTCAGTCACGTCCACGTCGAGGAGGCCCGTACCGGCGAGAAGCCCGGCATCGTGCCCGAGCGCCGGAGAGCCTTCCCGCTCGATGGCGCCGACGAGGGTGCAGCCCTCCGTCTCGGCCACGGCTTTGATGAGCATGCGCCCCATGCGTCCGGCAGCCCCCACCACGACCAGTCGCATCTCGCTCATGCCGCTCTCCTGTTGTTCCGGGCACCGGGTATAGCCGCTCAGGGGGAGGCTGAGAAGCGCCGTGCATGCTTTCCCTTCCCCTCTCCCGCAGAGGGGAGAGGGGAGGAGGCGCGCGTCAACCCGGCTGCTGGCCCTCGTAGCCTTCGATGATGATGATGTCGGCGACCGCGTGGCCGTCGCGATGGGCCTTGGCCGCCTGGTATTCGGTCGAGTCCCAGCAATCCAGGGCGGCCTGATAGCTCGGGAACTCGATCACCACGTTGCGGGCGCGGGCCTCGCCCTCGGCCACCCGGTATGCGCCGCCGCGCACCAGGAAGCGGGCGCCGTACTTGGCGAAGGGGACCGCGTTGGCCTTCACGTAGTTCTGGTAGGCGTCGGGGTTCGAGACGTCGACGCGGCCGATCCAATAACCCTTCATCGCTTTAGGCTCCTTCCACGAGCACGAATTCCGCCACGCAGGCGCCGTCGCGCTTGGCCTTGGCGGCCTGATATTCCGGCGAGTGGTAATAGGCCCGGGCCTGCTCGACCGAGTCGAACTCGATCACCACGTTGCGGGGCCGCGCTTCGCCCTCCAGCGCCTCGTAGGCGCCGCCGCGCACCAGCGGCCGCCCGCCATACTGGCGGATCGCCTCCGTGGCGCCCTTGGCGTATTCCGCATAGGCTTCGGGGTTCGTGACGGTCACGCGGGCAATGACATAGCCTTTGGGCATCAGGCGCTCCTCTTGGATTCAGGGAGGCGCAGCGAACGCCAGAGAGGCCGTAGCGTCAAGCCTTCACGTCGGCGATTTCCCGCACAATCGCTTCCGCGGCAGCGCGCGGGTCGGCGGCCTTGACGATGGGGCGGGCCACTACGAGATGGTCGGCGCCCAGACGTATGCCTTGTGCCGGCGTCACGACGCGCTTCTGGTCGCCCGCGTCGGATCCGGTTGGCCGGATGCCCGGGGTGACGATGAGCCGGTCGGGACCGACGACGGCGCGCACGCGCTCCGCTTCCGTGGCCGCGCAGACGATGCCGTCGATGCCGAGGTCCCGCGCCTGGCCGGCGCGGCGGGCGACGAGCTCCGCGGCCGTCACGGGGGCATAGCCCGCCTCGACGAGGTCCTGGTCATCGTAGGAGGTGAGCACGGTGACCGCGAGGATCTTCAGGGAGGATCCGGCCTTGCCGGCCACCGCCGCGCGCATGGTCTGCGGATAGGCGTGGACCGTCAGGAACGTGGCGCCGAGGCGGGCGACCGAGCGCACGCCTGCCTCCACGGTGTTGCCGATGTCGTGGAGCTTGAGGTCGAGAAAGACCTTCTTGCCCTGGCCGATCAGCTCGCGGGCGAACTCGAAGCCGCCCGCATAGGCGAGCTGGTAGCCGATCTTGTAGAAGGTGCCCGCATCGCCGATGCGCTCGACGACCGAGCGCGCCTCCTCGACGGAGGGAACGTCGAGGCCGATGATGAGCTTGTCGCGAATGTCTCCGGAAACGGAATTCGTCGGAAGAGACATCGCGGCGCTCATGGGTGGTTGACCTTGTTGTAGACCCAGACGCGGGCCGGGGGGAGGTTGCGCCAGATCCGGTTGGAGGCCCGGGCTCTGTGCGTTTGGGAGCGCGCCGGGATCGGCGGCACCACCGCGTAGGTGAACTGGATGAAGGGCGCGTTCGGATGCATCAGCCCCTGGGCCGTCTCGAGCAGCTCCATGCGCTGGTCCATGGGCTTGGTGAAGAGCGGCAGGCTCGACACGGTCGCGGCCGCGGGCTCCTTGAGGATGTCGCCCAGGGTTTCCTTAAGGTCGTAGGCATCGCCCTGGATGATCGTCGCCTTCGGGAAGCGGCGCTTGAGGAGCTGGCAGAATTCGGGGTTGAACTCGATCAGGACCAGCCGCTCCTGCGCCACGCCGCGCCGGATCAGGGCATCGGTGACCGGGCCGGTGCCGGGGCCGAGCTCGATGATGGGGCCGGGAATGCGCGGATCCACAAAGGACGCCATGGTCCGGGCCAGGATCTTGCCGGACGGGGTCACGGCCCCGATGACGAGGGGCCGCTCGAGCCAGGAGCGCAGGAACCGGGCCTCATCCTGGAAGCGATCCTTCTTGAGAGGGAGTTTCCGGGCCGTGGGCCGTTGGAACGACTGATGCACTGAGAAGACCCTTTGTGCGGCGGATCACGTTCGCGGTTGAGAACCCTGAAGCATCGGACCCGGGAGCGGAGGCCACTTCCGGGATCGATCCGATGCTTACGCCTTAACCGGGCCCATCGTCTAGAGCGGAAAAGCCTGATCCACCTTTTCCGGACGATGTCCTGGGAAAACGACGGTCCCGTTAAGTTGATCCGCCGAGCCCGTCGATAAACTCCCGGAAACGCGAGAAGAATCCCGAGCTTTCCGGGTGATTTTCCTTCGAGCATTCCTGGTCGAACTCCATCAGGAGCTCGCGCTGGCGCTTGGTGAGCTTCTGCGGAGTTTCCACAACAACCTGGATGTAGAGGTCGCCCACGTCGCGCGAGCGCAGCACCGGCATGCCCTTGCCGCGCAGGCGGAACTGCTTACCGGTCTGGGTGCCCTCGGGGACCTTTACGAGCGCATCGGTGCCGCCGAGCGTCGGAACGCTGAACTCGCCGCCGAGCGCCGCCGTCACCATGGAGATCGGCACCCGGCAGAACAGGTCCGCCCCGTCGCGCTGGTAGAACGGATGGGGCTTGAGGGACAGGAAGATGTAGAGGTCGCCCGCAGGCCCGCCGCGCAGGCCGGCCTCGCCTTCGCCCGCGAGGCGGATGCGCGTGCCGTCCTCGACACCGGCCGGAATGTTGACCGAGAGGGTGCGCTCCCGGGTGACCCGGCCGGCGCCGCCGCACTGGCCGCAGGGGTCGTCGATGACCTCGCCGCGCCCGTGGCAGTTGGGGCAGGTGCGCTCGATGGAGAAGAATCCCTGCGTCGCCCGCACGCGGCCGGCGCCGCCGCAGGTGGGGCAGGTCTTGGGCTTGGAGCCCGGCTTCGCGCCGGAACCCGAACAGGCCTCGCAGGTGATGGAGGTCGGGATCTTCAGCTCGGCGGTCTTGCCGTTGAAGGCTTCGTCGAGGGTGATCTCGAGATTGTAGCGCATGTCGGCGCCGCGCTCGCGCCCGCCGGTGCTCCGGCCGCGTCCCCCGCGTCCGGTTTCGCCGAAGAAGTTCTCGAAGATGTCCGACATGAAGTCGGAGAAGTCGCCGCCGAAGCCCGGGCCGCCGGCCCCGGCGCCCCCGTTGGCGAAGGCCGCATGGCCGTAGCGGTCGTAGGCCGCGCGCTTCTGCCCGTCGGAGAGGGTCTGGTAGGCCTCGTTGATTTCCTTGAACTTGATCTCGGCCTCGTGGTCCCCCGGGTTGCGGTCCGGGTGGTACTGCATCGCGAGCTTGCGGAAGGCGGATTTCATCTCCGCCTCGGTCGCAGTCTTGGCGACGCCGAGAACCTCGTAGTAATCGCGCTTGGACATACTCATCTCGTCAGCGGCATTTTTTCGGGAAGCAGCCGAGGTGTCGGCTTGTAATTGATTTCTTCTTCACAGGCAGCCATTTTCGACCGGTAAATGGCCTGACCCTCGTCATAAGTCTTGGCCAAAATCTCTTCAGAAGGCCTCATCGTCTTGGAAAAGCGGTCAGAAGGATCCTTCGTAACCGGATGAACCGCAAATCCAATAGCGGTAGCCGCCCCGTCCAGCCCGTAGAGCGCTTCAAGGCAGGGATTGGACGCATCGGTATCTTTATTGAGGCGCCGATAGGTGAAGAGCAAATCATTAGCGAGAGCGGCCCGCGGGAAATCCTTCTTCTCGGTCGCGAGCTTTAGATTCTGCTCAGCGAGGAGCATGCTCTTGTGAAGATATTGCATGCCGCCGCGTGTCTTGGGGTCCATCTCGGCCCAAACAGGCGTTACCGCCACTCCGGCGCAGAGCGTGCCGGCCAGAACCTGCCTGTGAAGAGGATGAGGCATGTCAGGCGCCCCTGGAAGCGGTCGTTTGATCGGTCATGGGTGTGTAAAGCTCATTTCATGAAAACGGCACCCGGTCACGAAACCGGGTGCCGAATTCGTCAGAAGGTTCGCATCGCTTTAGGCGCGCTTCTTCTTGTCGCCCTCGTCGACTTCCTGGAAGTCGGCGTCGATGACGTCGTCCTTCTTGGGCTCTTCGCCTTCGGGCTGCTCACCGCCGCCTTCACCGGCCGCGGCCTGAGCGGCATACATGGCTTCGCCGAGCTTCATGGAAGCCTGCATCAGGTCCGTGGTGCGGGCCTTGATCACCTCGGAATCCTCGCCGGCGAGAGCCTGGCGCAGCGCGTCGATGGCGGTCGTGATGCCCTGCCTGTCGGACTCGGAGACCTTGTCGCCGTATTCCGAAAGCGACTTCTCGGTGGCGTGGATCAGGCTCTCGCCCTGGTTCTTCGCCTCGACGACCTCACGGCGCTTCTTGTCTTCCTCGGCGTGAGCCTCGGCGTCCTTCACCATCTTCTCGATGTCGGCGTCGGACAGGCCGCCGGAAGCCTGGATGCGGATCTGGTGCTCCTTGCCGGTCGCCTTGTCCTTCGCCGTGACGTTCACGATGCCGTTCGCGTCGATGTCGAAGGTCACCTCGATCTGCGGCACGCCGCGCGGAGCGGGCGGAATGCCCACGAGGTCGAACTGGCCGAGCAGCTTATTGTCCGCGGCCATCTCGCGCTCGCCCTGGAAGACCCGGATGGTGACCGCGTTCTGGTTGTCTTCCGCGGTCGAGAACACCTGGCTCTTCTTGGTCGGGATCGTCGTGTTGCGGTCGATCAGGCGGGTGAACACGCCGCCGAGGGTCTCGATGCCGAGCGACAGCGGGGTCACGTCGAGGAGCAGAACGTCCTTCACGTCGCCCTGGAGCACGCCGGCCTGGATCGCCGCGCCGATGGCCACGACCTCGTCCGGGTTCACGCCCTTATGGGGCTCCTTGCCGAAGAACTGCTTCACGACTTCCTGGATCTTGGGCATGCGGGTCATGCCGCCGACCAGGACCACCTCGTCGATGTCGCCCGCCGAGATGCCGGCGTCCTTGAGGGCCTTGCGGCAGGGCTCGATGGTCTTCTGCACGAGGTCGTCGACGAGCTGCTCGAACTTGGCGCGCGAGAGCTTGAGGGCGAGGTGCTTCGGACCGGAGGCGTCCGCCGTGATGTAGGGCAGGTTGATCTCGGTCTGCTGGGCCGAGGAGAGCTCGATCTTGGCCTTCTCGGCGGCTTCCTTCAGGCGCTGCAGGGCGAGCTTGTCCTTGGTCAGGTCGATGCCCTGTTCCTTCTTGAACTCGGCCGCGAGGTACTCGACGAGGCGCATGTCGAAGTCTTCACCGCCGAGGAAGGTGTCGCCGTTGGTGGACTTCACCTCGAACACGCCGTCGCCGATCTCGAGGACCGACACGTCGAAGGTGCCGCCGCCGAGGTCGTAGACCGCGATCATGCCGGTCTGCTTCTTGTCCAGGCCATAGGCCAGGGCCGCAGCGGTCGGCTCGTTGATGATGCGCAGCACCTCGAGGCCGGCGATCTTGCCGGCGTCCTTGGTGGCCTGACGCTGGGCGTCGTTGAAATAGGCCGGGACCGTGATGACGGCCTGGGTGACCGGCTGCCCGAGATACGACTCGGCCGTCTCCTTCATCTTCTGAAGGGTGAAGGCGGAGATCTGCGAGGGCGAATACTGCTTGCCATCGGCCTCGACCCAGGCGTCGCCGTTCGGTCCGCGGATGATGTGATACGGAACGAGGCCCATGTCCTTCTTGGTCATGGGGTCGTCGAAGGTGCGGCCGATCAGGCGCTTGATGGCGAAGAACGTGCGCGACGGGTTCGTGACCGCCTGCCGCTTGGCCGGCTGGCCGACGAGGCGCTCGCCTTCGTCCGTGAAGGCCACGATGGACGGGGTCGTCCGCGCGCCTTCTGCGTTTTCGATAACTTTGGGCGTCGTGCCTTCCATGACAGCGACGCAGGAATTGGTGGTGCCGAGGTCGATACCGATGACCTTACCCATGGCGGGATCCCTCACTTTCAAGCAGACCGCCGAGCCCTGAAAGCAGCCCGGCCCATGGCTTACATGTTGATGACTGTCAGCCGGGACCGGCTCAACCCGAACCGTGCCCCATGCTGGCGCTGATATAAGGAGGGGTTTTCAGCGCCGCAAGACGATCCTGACGGCTAGATTGCCTCATTTCGTCGGATCCCGGGATTGTTGCATGGCTGCAATGGCGGACCGGGCGTGTTTTCCCTTCGGGCCGTTCGGGAGCGCTCGGCAGAGCCTCCGGGTATCGCCGGTGCGTATCCTGCGGTAGGATTCGGGGTTCACGTCATCCCCCGGCGCTCGCGAGAGCGCCGCCCGCCCGTCCCTCGTGGAAGCGGCCCATGGTCCAGATCGTCCTCGCCCTGATCGCGATGGGATTGACCTCCCCGGCCCGGGCCCATGACATCTATTCCCATCTGCTGGATTCCTGCGGCAACAGCTGCTGCAATGAACAGGATTGCCGGCCCGTCCCTTACCGGATCACCCCGGAAGGCGTGCAGATGCTCGTCGACGGGGACTGGGTCGAGGTGCCGGGTTACACGATCCAGTACCGGGCCCTGCTCGGGGACAAGGGTGAAACGGCCGGGGGGCATTGGTGCGGCCGCACCTACCAGAGGGTCGACAACAGCGTCTTTCATGTCACGCAATGCGCGGTGCTGCCGCCGAACTCTGCCCTCCTGACGCTTCGGCCGGGCGGCACGGGAGGGCATGGCGTTCCATGAGCCGGCAGAGGCGGGTCGGGTCAACGTCCGACCGGCCCGCTCATGCAAAGCTGGTTCCCACTTTTGCGTTCGATGCTTCAGTGGTTCAGAGCCTGTCCCGCTTCCCAACCTAATATCGCCTGTTTCCGCGTGAGCCCCCAATGGTAGCCGGTGAGGGCGCCGGAGCGGCCGAGCACCCGGTGGCAGGGAACCACGAAGGAGACCGGGTTCTTGCCCACCGCCGCGCCCACCGCCCGGCAGGCCGCGGGCTTGCCGATATGGCGGGCGATGTCGGAATAGGTGGTGGCTTTGTCGCGCGGGATCCGCAGCAGGGTCTGCCAGACCCGGACCTCGAAATCCGTGCCGATGAGGACGACCCGCAGGGGCTGCTCCGCCTGCCATTGCGACGGGTTGAAGATGCGCCGCGCCAGCGGCGCGGTGGCGGCCTCGTCCTCGATGTAAGTGGCCTTGGGCCAGCGCCGGGTCAGGTCCGAGAGGGCCGCCTGCCGGTCCCCGTCATCCACGAAGCCGAGGCCCGCGAGGCCCCTTTCGGTGGCGATCAGCACCGCCTCGCCGAAGGGGGAGGGGTGGAAGCCGTAGCGCATGGTGAGACCTGAACCGCCCGCCTTGTAATCCCCCGGGGTCATGGCCTCGTGGGTCACGAAGAGATCGTGCAGCCGGGCCGGTCCCGAGAGGCCGACCTCGTAGGTGGCGTCGAGCACGCTGGCGGAATCGGTGAGCAGCGCCTTGGCGTTGTCGAGGGTCAGGGCCTGGAGAAAGGCCTTCGGGCTCAGGCCCGCCCAGCGGCGGAAGAGGTGATGCACATGGGTGGTGGACAGGCCCACATGGTCGGCGATCGCCTCCAGCGAAGGCTGCTCGCGCCAACGCTCCGAGATATAGGCAATGATCCGGCGCACCCGCTCATAATCCGAATGCGGCTCGTCCGGCACGGTGATCGCGCCCGGCTCGATGGTGATGTCGCGTAGCGTATCCAACATGGCTCTCATCCTGATTGACGCTCATCCTAGCGGTCCGGTGAGGAGGGCGACACCCGATTTCTGTGGTCCTTGGGGAGGGGGCTCCTGCCTTGTCGAAAGGCTCCTTCCGTCGTCATGGCCGGGTTTGTCCCGACTATCCACGTCTTTCGTGCCGCCCTCTCACCTCATCCTGAGAGGCCAACCCATCACCCTCGACCTCATCCTGAGGAGCAGCGAAGCTGCGTCTCGAAGGATCGTCCAGTGGTCTCTGGAGACGCCCTCGTCCTTCGAGACGCTCCGCTCCTCAGGATGAGGGCTCAGGGGG
>Ga0182740_1002250_pt1 | contig 12045 bp, 10 predicted proteins | sample eDN5th37CKraftBY_FD_128872 | JGI IMG/M metagenome (GOLD analysis project Ga0182740, IMG submission 128872) | Enriched backyard soil microbial communities from Emeryville, California, USA - eDNA 5th pass 37_C Kraft BY (version 2) (version 2) | ecosystem: Environmental > Terrestrial > Soil >...
GAGGGGGTAAGCGCAAAACGAATGTCCGGCGCATGATCGCGAGAATGGCGCATCCGGGCAAGGGGAGGGGAAGAGCTCGGACGAGACACCTCGACAGGGGATTCGGGCGGCGGGCACAATGCGGGTGAGCCGATCCGGCACTATCGTCACGAGCAGGGAACATACGCCATGTCCTCCAACCAGTCCCCATCGCCATCCGACCCGGCCTCACGCTCGGAGCGGCGCGACCAGCGGATCGCCGCGCAGCAGGAGCGCACCACGGCGGACCAGGTACAGAAGCTCTCGCTGATCTTCAGCCTGATGATCGGCCTGGCCTGCGTGCTGGCGCTCTGGGCGGGGCGGGAACGGACGATCCTGCTCGTGATCCCGGTGGCGATCATGGCGTCGGTCGGCGCGATCGTGCTGACGAACCCCGCGTTCCCGCGCCGGCGCTGGCTGCTGATCCTGGCGATGCCGATCCTCTTCTGGACCATTGGCCTCGTCCTGAATCCCTGATCCCGTCTCCCTGCACAGTGGAACGCCCCGGACCCATGCGTCGATGGGTCCGGGGCGTTCTTGCGGTAGAGATGCGAACGGGACGTCAGCTGCTGGCGTGGCTGTTCGGGTCGAGCGGATCGGTCCCGTCGTAGACCTCCTGCCCATCGTCGTAGCCATCGCCGTCCGTGTCCGCATTGGTCGGATCGGTGTGGTAGACGTTCGTCTCGTCGCTGTCGTAGAGACCGTCGCCATCGGAGTCCGTCTGGCTCGTGCCGCCGGAGTAGCTGGACGGGTTGTTCGGGTCGGTGCCGTCGTAGACCTCCTGCCCGTCATCCACGCCGTCCCCGTCGGTATCGGCGTTATGCGGGTCGGTGTGATAGACATCGGTCTCGTCGGCGTCGTAGAGCCCGTCACCGTCGCTGTCCGTCGTGCCCTGGCTGTCGCTGGACGCCGGGGTTGGCGTCGCGGTCGGGGTGGTCATGTCCGTGGCGGGCGCCGGCGTGGGGGTCGGCGTCGGGGTATTGGTCGTGCTACCGTAGAGGAAGAGCTCGACGAAGGTCTGCTCGCCCTTCTTCACCTCGAAGGTGTCCTGGTGGGCCTGCGGGTTGGCGATGCCGATGTTCACCAGCACCCACTGCTTGCCGGGCATCTTCGGATCGAGCTTGTAGGTGCCTACGGCCAGCTTGTCCCACTGGTAGTTGTGCGTCAGTTCCGGCCGGATCGGCGCGGACGAGAGCGGAACCGAGGCGTTGGTCGCCGTGTCGATGAGCAGGCCGTTCGGGTCCTCGATATCGAGGCAGTGGGTGAAATCCCCGGTCTCCGGGTTCGCTTCCGGCGGGCACTGGTGAATGGTCACCGTGAGCCCGCCGGTCTCGGTCGCGGGCATGCCGTTGCCATTGCCGTTGCCGCCGCCATTGCCATTCCCTCCGCCGTTCCCGCCCCCATTGCCGTTCGCGTCGGCGCACGGCGTCGCGGTGGCATCGACGAACCCGCCGAACGTGGTCGTCCAGTGCGTCTTGCCGGTCGCGGGGTTGGTCGCGACGCCGATGCCGATGGCCGTGAAGTTCGGGCTGAGCATGTTCGCGTTGTGCCCGGGGCTGTTCCGCCACCAGTCGAACGCGGCCTGCGGCGTGCCGAGATCGGCGCCACCGCCCCAGTAGATGTTCTCGCCCGTGAAGTTGGCCTGGTTGGTGTCGTAGCCGGCGGCCTGCATCCGGCTCTCCGGGGTCGAGCCGTCCTTGCCGGTGTGGCTGGAATAGTCCTGGGTCGCCATGTCCTGGCTGTGGGCGAGCGCGGCCGCGCCGAGGGTGGGCGACGCCGTGAGGGGCTGGAGGTTGTTCTGCTGGCGATAGGTATTGATCAGTTGCAGGAAGGCGGAGGCGTTCGGATCGAGGCAGTACGCCTCGGCGGCGACGGCGCTGGGCGTGGCGACGCCCACGCGCAGGAGGGGCAACAGGGCGAGCGCCAGGACGGCGAACAGGGTAGCGATGGTGGTCCGTTTCACGGTCGTTCCTCCCAGGTCCCATCGCGAATGCGAGGGACGAAGCCTGCGAATGCGGTCGGATGGAGCGTCGAGTTGGCCAACGTTCCCCAAAGCGGGTTGGGACCACTATCGGGTGGGCGGTCCGCAAAGCCTATGGGGAGAATTGCCCATTTCGCGGACGCCGGGACCCAGCGCGACCGATGCAAGCGGGGAGGAACAGCCGTTGGACGCTGGGCGGACCACGCTCGGGGCACAGTCCGTCCGGCGTCCAGGCGGGAGCGCGATCAGGCGGGGAAGGGCACGCCCGTCTCCAGCAGCGTCTTGAGGTTGGAGAGCAGCGGCGGCCACCCCTCCGTCACCATGCCGATGAGGGTGCTGTCCGGGGCCTCGCAGGTGTGGGTGACGGTGAGCTGGACGAGGTCGCCCGAGCCGTCGAGGGGCTGGATGTCGAAGGTCACCACCGAGCGCGGTTCGGCGACGAGCGTCGCGCGCGTCTCGGCATCGACGCCGACCACCTCAGAGAACTCCGGCGTGACCCCGTGCCACGTGAAGGTGAGGCGCTTGCCGGGATCGGCCTCCAGCACCTTCTGCTCCGGGTCCTCGATGCGGGTGCCATTGTAGATCCAGATCATGGGCGATCCCGGCTGCCAGTCGGTGATGAACTCCATGTCCCAGTACTGGCGGGTGAACTCGGTCGTGGTCAGCGCCTGCCAGAGCTTGTCCGGGGTCGTGCGGATGACGGTGCGGTAGACGAACCGCGAAGGATGGTCCGGGACCGGGAACGACGGCATGGGTGGCTCCTCCCGCGCTTCGAGCGCGGCCTTGAGATCGGCCAGGGCCTGCACGCGGCGGCGGTCGAAGGAGCGCAGCCAGCGATCGGCGATGGCGTTGATGGGCGCGGCGTTCAGGTAGTGCCGCTTCTCGCGTCCGTGCCAGACGGTGGTGACGAGGTTGGCGCCTTCGAGGATGGCGAGGTGCTTGCTGACCGACTGCCGCGTCATGGCGAGGCCGGAGCAGAGCTCGCCCAGCGTCTGGCCATCGCGCGTGTTCAGCCGGTCCAGCAGATCGCGGCGGCTGGGATCGGCCAGAGCCTTGAAGACATCGTCCATCCGTCGATCACCCCATCATGCAGCCATCTGGTTGCATGATTATAGGCAACCGGATGGCTGCATGTCAACGTCGCAAGAAGACGCCCTGTCCATCCGCGCGAGGGATGGACAGGAGCCCGTTCGGAAAAGCCGCCATATTCCTTGTTGCCACCCGTGCAAACGCCTACGATGTTCCCAGGTGCCAGGCGGCCCGCCGGCAAGCCCATCACGTGGAATTGGCACCGCATCGCAGGCCTGGATGTACGTGGGGGTGAGCACGCTTGCTGTCGACCATCGGAGACACGCTGACGATCGCGGCTGGCATCGCGATCAGCCCCCTGGCGATCGTCGCCGCGATCCTGGCCCTCATGTCGCCCAACGCCACCCGGAACGCCCTGGCCTTCCTCACCGGGTGGCTCCTCGGGCTGATCGTCGTACTCTCGGCGTTCACCTTCCTCGGCACGCTCCTGCAGGAGAGCGATCCCGACGCCGCGAAGCCCATCACCGGGGCCGTCAAGATCCTCCTGGGGCTCGGTCTCCTCGCCCTCGGCTGGAAGCAGTGGCAGAGCAGGCCCGCCCCCGGTGAGGCTGCCGACCTGCCATCCTGGTTGCAGGCCATCGATGGCTACGGTCCCGCGCGGATGATCGGCCTGGGCCTCCTGCTCACCACCGCCGGCGCCCCGAAGAACGTGATGCTGGCCATCGCGGCCGCGAAGACGATCAGCAGTGCCGAACTGCCGTGGGAACAGGCGATCGTCGTCGCCGTCGTCTTCCTGGTGGTCGCAAGCGCCTCCGTGGGCGGTCCGGTGATCGCCTACCTGATCGCGCCCGACCGCGTCCGCGCTCCGCTGGCAGTCCTGCGTACCTGGTTCGCCCAGAATGCGGCCACGGTGATGACGGTCGTGCTCGCCATTCTCGGGGTGAACCTCATCGGCAAGGGTCTTGGCAACTTCTAGGTGATGGCGGCACGGTCGCCGGGAAAGGAACGGAAATCATGTGTACGCGAGCGGTCTACCTCGGGGCGGATGGCCTGGTGATCACGGGCCGGTCGATGGACTGGGCCGAGGACATGCACTCCAATGCGTGGGTCTTCCCCCGCGGCCTGGTGCGCGACGGGGCCTCGGGGCCGAAGACCGTCCGCTGGACATCGCGCTATGGCAGCCTGGTGATCTCGGCATACGACATCGGGAGCGCCGATGGCATGAACGAGGCCGGCCTCGTGATGAACGGCCTCTACCTCGCCGAGTCGGACTATGGCCAGCCCGACGGCCGGCCGACGATCTCCATCCTCGGGTTCGGGCAGTACGTGCTGGACATGTTCGCCACGGTCGCGGAGGCCGTCGAGGCCCTGCAGGACGACGCGATCCGGATGATCGCGCCGAAACTGCCGAACGGCCGCGAGACGACCGTCCACATGTCGCTCTCCGATCCGTCCGGCGATTCGGCGATCTTCGAGTTCCTGGACGGCAAGCTGGTGGTCCACCACGGAAGTGAATACCGGGTGATGACCAACTCCCCCCGCTACGAGGAGCAACTGGCGATCGAATCGTATTGGGAGCGCGTGGACCCGATGACGTTCCTGCCGGGATCGTTCAACGCCGCCGACCGCTTCGCCCGCGTCTCGTACATGATCGAGGCGATCCCCACGACACTCGATCCGCGCCTCATCGGCGCGGTGCCCGATCACCAGTACGTGAACCAGGCCGCCGCGAGCGTGATGAGCGTGATGCGGGCCGTGAGCGTGCCGCTGGGCGTCACGCATCCGACCAAGCCGAATCTCGCCTCGTCGCTGTGGCGCACGGTCCACGACCAGACGCGGCTGGTGACCTTCTTCGATTCCGCCACGACGCCGAACACGTTCTGGGTGCCGTTCAGCGACCTCGATTTCCGGAAGGGCGCGCCGGTCAAGAAGCTCACGATCGCCGGAGGCCGCATCTACAGCGGCAACGCGGCGGCGTCCTTCGAGGAGGCGGAGCCGTTCCCCTTTCTCCCGGCGCAGGACGCAGCCGCCTGAGGAACGAGGAAAGAGGCGGGAGGAAAGGGACTTCGGCGTATGTCGAGGCGGAGGGTCTCTTTCCTGCCGCTCCCCGACAAACGCCATTTCGCGCCCCTCTCTCCTCTTTTCTCCCGCCTCTTTTCTCGTTCCTCGCCTAGACCGTGCGCGGCTGGACATCGGCGGGGATCGGGCACCGGTAGGGCCGCCCCTTTGTGGATTCCGCGAACTCGTCCTTCGCTGCCTGCAGCAGCGCCGGATCGGTGATGAACTCCGCCGCCGTGATCGCCATCCCCTTCGCCGCGTGCAGCATCCCCTTGTGCCCGATCCCGACGCCGCCCGTGGCGGTGTTCGCCCAGCTGTGGCCGGGCACCCCGAGCGCGAAGCAGTTGGTGCGGAACTGGCTCGTGGGCGCGATCCATGAGACATCGGCGACATCGGTGGAACCGGACCCGAGCTCGCCCTCGTCCCGCATCGGCCAGACCGTGGCGGAAAGCCCCTCGTCGACGATATCCGCCGGCAGGTGGCGCTTGGTCAGCAGCGAACGCCGCAAGGCCTCCGGGTACTGCTCGGCGACGGCCTTGCCAAAGGCGTAGTCCTCCTCATCGAAGGCGATCGGCCCAAGCTCCTCCAGCACCCTGGCCATCGTGCGGGTGATGACCTTGTTCGGCAGCATGTTGTAGGCGCCGGAGATGAAGTTCTCGGTGACGGTGGTCTCCGTCATCAGGGCCGCGCCCTCCGCGATCTTGCGCACGCGCTCCGTCAGTTCCTCGACCTGATACCGCTCCGGGGAGCGGATGAAGTACCAGACCTCGCAGTCGTCCGGCACCACGTTCGGGGCGCCGCCGCCGTTCGTGATCACGTAGTGGATGCGGGCCTTGTCGATCGTGTGTTCGCGCAGGAAGTTGACGCCGATGTTCATCAGCTCGACGGCGTCCAGCGCGGACCGGCCCGTCTCCGGATTCCCGGCGGCGTGGGCCGTACGCCCCTTGAACCGCCACTTGATGTTGTTCACGGCCAGGCTGCTGGATGCCCAAACGGTGGTATCGATGCCGGGATGCCAGGTGATCGCCATGTCGAGGTCGTCGAACGCGCCGCCCCGCGCCATGAAGACCTTGCCCTCGCAGGTTTCCTCTGCCGGGCAGCCGTAGTAGCGGACCGTCGCGGCGGTATCGGTGGCGATCAGCCAGGCCTTCAGCACGCTCGCCGCCGCGAGGGCGGCGGTGCCGAGCAGGTTGTGCCCGCAGCCATGACCGGGGCCGTCCTGCACGATCGGCTCCTGGCCGGGCTGGCGCTGCTGGGACAGGCTGGGCAGCGCGTCGTACTCCCCGAGGAAGCCGATGACGGGACCGGCGCCATCACCGTGAGTGTATTCCGCCATGAAGGCCGTGGGCAGTCCACCGACGTTCGGCGTGATGGTGAAGCCATCCGCCTTCAGGTCATCGGACTGGAGCTTGCAGGCCTTGAACTCGGCGAGGGCGAGTTCCGGGTTGTCCCAGATCTCGTCGGCCATGGCGACGAAGCGCCCCTGGCGCTCCTCCAGCCATTCGATGATGTTCTCGTGGGTCGGGTCGGAAACGGGGGTCGAGGCTGCCATGTGTCCCTCCTGCGTGCGCAATCGACTGTGCCCGCAGCATCCCGCAGGAGGACGAATCCGGCAAGACCGGCAGAACGCCAGGCCACCGGAGGCCTGGCGTTCTTCGATCCGCCGACAGGCAACGCTACGGGTTGGCCTCCGGGGAAGGCGTGGCGGAGGCGCCGGTGCTGCCGGGGAGGATGCCGTCGTTGAGGAAGGCCTCGTAGATCTTGCGGGTAGCCGGGGCCGCGTAGGAGACACCCTCGCCGACGTTCTCGAACATCACGCAGCTGGCGATCTCCACATCCTTGCCCGTGCCGGGACCGTAGGCGGCGAACCAGGAGTGCGGCTTGTCGGTGCCATCGAGGGTGTTCTCCGCCGTGCCCGTCTTGCCCGAGATCGTGAAATCGAAGTCGCCGAACACCTTGGCCGACCCGACCCCCCGATCGTTGCTCGTCTGGTCTCGGAGCATGTCCTGTAGCTCGCCCAGTTGCTCGGCGGAGAGGGGCAACTTGCCCTGCTCCACGCGCTTGCCCACCTGCTCGGTCTGGCTGTCTCCCGCCGCCTTCGTGCGGTCGACGATGTAGGGCTGGAGGACGTAGCCGCCGTTGCCGATGGCGGCGTAGGCGCGGGCCATCTGGAGCGGGGTCGCGAGGACGTAGCCCTGGCCGATCGCCATGTTCACGGCATCGCCGGTGGACCAGCCGTCGTTGACGTTCTGCTGCTTCCAGGACGGGTCGGGAATGACCCCGCCCTGCTCCGGGAAGTACGGAATGCCCGTGGCGGCGCCGAGGCCATAGGCCTTCGCCATGTCGGGCAGGTATTCCTCGTTCTTCTGATCGAGCGCAGCGCCGATCTGGTAGAAGACGCTGTTGCACGACTGCACCAGGCCGTTATGGAGGGTGAGCATCCCCTGGGCGGAGAGGCCGTTCTCCACGACCCAGTCGTCCCAGGTCTGGCCGCCGATGCTGTAGGTGGCCGGGCAGTCGATCTCGGTATCGGCGGTGTACCCGAGGTCCTTCATGGCGGCGGAGGTCGTGATGACCTTGAAGATGGAGCCCGTCGGGTAGGTCTGGCCGGTGGCCCGGTTGATCTGGGCGGTGAGCAACGGGTCGTTGATGACGCGCTCATCGGTCTTGCTGAAGGTGCCGGTGATGAAGCCGTTCGGGTCGAACGAGGGATGGCTGACCATCGCCAGCACGGCGCCCGTCTGGGGATCGAGCACCACCGCAGCCGCCCGCTGGTCGCCGGGGACCTCCTGGGTGAGCGCAGTATCGACGGACTTCTGGAAGTCGACATCGATCGTCGTGTAGACATCCTTCGCGGGCTCGCCCTTGGACGTGGCGATCACCTTCTGGACGGCGCGGCTGGTGCAATCCACCACCTGCAACTCGCCATCGGGCTTGCCGGCGAGGAGGTCGTTCGCGCCGAGTTCGAGTCCGGTGCGGGCGACAAGCCCGTTCTGCTGGAGACTGCCGGTGGTATCGCCCTTCAGGTCCTCCGCCGTCACCGGGCTCATCCAGCCCGTGACGTGCGCGGTGAGTGCGCCGTAAGGGTAGACGCGGGCGGTCGTCTGGGTGACGACGGCGCCGGGAACGCCCTGCAACGCATTCAGGAGCTGGGTGGACTGCTCCTGCGGGAAGGTCTTCAGGGGGACGCTCCAGGTCGCTTCCTGGCCCTGGATCGCGGCGCGGATATCGTCCGCCGGCATGTCGATGACCGCGCTGAGGGCGTCGAACGTATCCGGATCGACCACCTCCCCGACGTTCACGCTGACCTGCGCGAAGACCTTGTCCTCGGCGAGGACCTTGCCGTTGCGGTCGAGGATCTTGCCGCGGGTCTGCGTACCGCCGGTGAAGTCGATGCAGCTGCTGGCATCGAGGTCGCGGAAGATCAGGGATGGCGCCCAGGCGACGCGCCAGCCATCGCCCTCCTTCACGACGGGGATGGCATTCGTCTCGGAGATGTCGCCGACGAGGCTGGAGGCGAGGGTGATCTCGTAGGGGACCTTGCCATCGAGGCCGGGCTGCCCCGTCACCTTCGCGGAGACCTTGGTGAGCCCGGCCTTCTGGGCGATGCCCTGGTAGCGCTCGATGAACGATTCGCGGGTGATCGAGCGCTGGGTGCTGCTGCTCGTCATGTCGTACATCGCGTCGTAGTCGCCGGATTGCCAGGCCGCGAGCCAGTTCTCGGCGGTGCGGACCGATCCGGTGGTATCGATCGGAGTGGGGGTGTAGACCTCGGTCGGGGCGGCGGTCGGGATGGGATCGATGTCCGGGGCCGCGGTGCCGGCATCGGCCGTGGAGGCCATCGCGATCTCGTTCTGCTCCGGGGTGGCGTCGAAGAGCTGGGCGCGCAGGTTGCCGTTGACGAGGAGGCCGGTCATGGCGACCAGCGCCACCAGGGCGACGAGGCCAGCCGCCCACGGCCAGCGGGAGGAACGGCGGGGTGGCTCCGTGAAGGAGGAAAAGGGACGGTAGGAAGGATCTTGCACGCAGGGGCCCTTTCGCAGCGGGGATGGGAGCGGGGACGTCGGGGCGGACGTGATGGCAGGATGAACGAGCGGGACAATCGCCAGCGCCATGATGCACGGGGGCAGGATGGGGGACGCGGCGGGATGTCGTCCACAAGGATAGAACGTTCACGCCACCCGCGTCGTTTCATGGTCGTGACGGTGGCGGTGGCTGCGCGCCTGCTCCCACCGCGAGAGGTCACTCGATCAGCGATTCCAGCCCGGGCGAGGCCTTCGTCGGGCGAAACTCCACGATGGCGACCGTGGCGAGGCTCCGCGCCACGAACGGGTCGGCGGCGATGCGCGCCTCGATGTCCGCGCGATCGCCGGAGCGCCAGAGGATGACGCCGCCGACCCGCGGGTTCTGGCGACCGGAGAGAAGCGTCGCGCCGTCGGCATACTGGCGATCCAGCCAGGCGACATGATCGGGCAGCGCCTCCTCGATCCGGTCGAGGTCCACGACATAGGTCAGGGTCGAGACGAACATCCGCACTCCTTCGGGACGAGGACGAACAGAACCGGCAACCAGGGGACGGATTCGCATCCATCCGGCCGGTTGCCGGTATCCTCGCACGATCATGTTCCGCCGCGCTGCCGTCGAGCCGATCGCGACGGCAGCGCCAAGCGATTACGCCTCGGCCGGGGCCGGGTTCGCCTCGATCTCGATCGAGATCTTCACGTCGTCGGCCACGAGCACCCCGCCAGCCTCGAGCGCGGCGTTCCAGTTCAGGCCGAAGTCCTTGCGGTTGATCTTCGTCTCGGCCGCGAAGCCGACGACCTTGACGCCCCACGGATTCACGCCCTCACCGGTCTTCTCGGCCTTGAGCACCACCTGGTTGGTGACGCCGTGGATGGTGAGGTCGCCGGTGACATCGAACTCGCCATCGCCAGTCACCTTCACGGCGGTGCTGGTGAAGGTGATGGTCGGGTACTGCTCGACATCGAAGAAGTCGGCGGACTTCAGGTGCCCGTTGCGACCCTCGTCGCGGGTGTCGATGCTGGCGGCCTGGATGGTGACGTTGACGCTGGAATTGGCAAGATCGCCCTCGTCGAGGTTGATGGTGCCGGTGAAGTCGTTGAAGCGCCCCTTGGCCGTGGAGAAGACCATGTGCTTGATCGCGAACTCCACCGAGCTGTGCGCGGCGTCGATGGCGTACGGGGTAACAGTCGTCGTTGCCATGTGGATAGACCTTCCTGCTGTGGGACCGGGTAGCGCGGACCATCCCGCGAACCAGTTATCTTTCATAAGTGACTATACCGTTTAGTTCTAAACCCTGTCAAGCCCTGAACGCGTCGTCGCCGTCCGTTCCACCGGGGCAGGCACGTTCCAGGCCAGGGCTGAAAAACACCACACGGCCCTCCCGCCACTGGGGCGAAAGGGCCGTGCGTTCGCGGCCTGATGATGTCTCGTGCCGCACCACCGGAGGCCTAGATGTCGGAGAGGTCGGCCAGCGTCAGCAGCGAGCTCTCCGGGTTCCAGTAGACGTGCTGCAGCGGCTCGTCGATGTACGTCTGGAAGACCACGAGGAACTCCGCGTCCTCGCCGCCGGCCAGCTGCAGCGTATCGGAGAGCACCTGCACGTCCTTCGGGCTATCCTCGTTGGAGGCGTAGGCCGTGCTCCACAGGAAGCTCTTGCCGTCCTGCAGGCTGAAGTCGTACGGGTTGACCTCCACCGCGCCGCGGGAGATCGTGCTCTCGATGTGGATCGTCACCGCGATGAACTCGGTGCCGGACTCCGGCTCCTGATACTCGTCGTATCCCTCCCAGTTGCGCTCGACATCGGTCACCGAGACCGTCGCGATGGCATCGCCATTCGTCGCGAAGAGGGTGACCTCGTCCCCGATCTGCGGGTTGACCGGGTTCACGTCGCCGGAACTGGCGGCAGCCGGCGTGTCCTCACCCGCCGCTGGGGTCGCCTCGGTGGCGGCAAACGCAGACACCGAGCTGCCAACCAGCAACAGCAGCGCGAGGATCGATCCAAGGAATGTTCGCATGGGTCCCTCCAAAAGAACCTGTTTCAGGATGCCGGAGCCGGACTGCACTCCGCCCACCATCCCGTACGTTTCCTGCCTCCCCGTGGAGACGGGTCATCGCCTGATGCCCGGAAGCGCCCAATCGCGTCCCGCGCCGGCCATGCGAAGGGATGACGACCATCCGGCGCGAACGGTTCCCGATCCGGCTCCCGATCGGGAATCCATGCCGCACCCCGCGCCAGCCCCCGCGGAAAACCACGTCCATCCTTGGCAAAACCCGACCTATTCAGTAGGATAAATTCCGATGAACGCCATCGATCTATTCGCCCCCAGCAAAGGACCTGCCTGCATGACCATCCTGCGTTCGCCCCAATCCCGCCGGTCGTTCGTGGCGACCACGGCCACAACCGCGGGCGCGCTGGCCGCCAGCATGACCCTCCCCGGCGGGCGCCATGCCCTCGCCCAGGAGGCCACGCCCGAGGCATCGCCAGCCGCCTCCCCGGTCGCGGCAGGGGAATGGTCGTTCACCGACGACAAGGGCGTGACGGTGACGCTGCCATCGACGCCGCAGCGGGTCGTGATCGACGTGAACGCGGCGGCCCCGCTCTGGGACTTCGGCATCCGGCCGATCGCGGTGTTCGGCTGGCTCGCCAACCCGGAAGGGGACTTCGGGGCCGCCGGCGGCAATATCGATCCCGATCAGGTGGAGATCATCGGCAACGGCCAGGACACGATCGACGTGGAGGCGCTGGTCGGGTTGCAACCGGACCTGATCGTCACGCTCACCTTCGCCCCGGACGATCCCCTTGACTACTGGAGCCTCGCCTCCGACGGGCCGCTGGAGCAGGTGCAGCAGGTGGCGCCGATCGTGGCGATCTCTGGCGTACAGAGCGCAGCCGCCGCCGTCGCCCGGTTCGCGGAGCTGGCCGAGGCGCTGGGCGC
>Ga0182740_1002252_pt1 | contig 12035 bp, 9 predicted proteins | sample eDN5th37CKraftBY_FD_128872 | JGI IMG/M metagenome (GOLD analysis project Ga0182740, IMG submission 128872) | Enriched backyard soil microbial communities from Emeryville, California, USA - eDNA 5th pass 37_C Kraft BY (version 2) (version 2) | ecosystem: Environmental > Terrestrial > Soil >...
AGGTCTTGTCGAAAATATTGTAGACGCCGGCCTGGACACGCAATCCCTTGAATGCTTCAGGCTCCCACCAGCCCGTCAGGTTGAAGACGCCGTAGCCGGGAGCATCGAACGTATCGGCATCATTGTCGTCCCGCATGGCGGCGGAGAAGATACCGGTCAGTTGCGTGCCCCAAGTCTCCTGCTGATAGCCGATGCCGACGATCGACTTGAAGGGCGCGACGCTGCGGAGGTCGGCACCGGTATCGCCGTATTTGCCGCGGGCGAAGGCCATGGAGCCTTCCAGGAAGAAGCCGTTCACAAAGTCCTTCCGCGCCTTCAGCTCAATGCCGGAAATGCTCACCTCTGGCCTGTTCTCATAGGTATAGAGCGTGAGATTCTGGCCGTTGACCGAAACATTCGGCTTGGTCACCGCATCAATAAAATTGTCGTAGGACGTGTGGAACAGCGTCACGCCGCCGGAAAAATCGCCGGTATTCCACTTGGTTCCGATCTCGAAACCCTGCCCCGTCTCCGCCTTCAGAGCCGGATTGCCGATGCTTGCATAACCGTAAGTCGGGTTGGAAAAGTCCCCGTACAGCTCGTCAAGCGTCGGCGCGCGATAAGCCATGGACCATTGAGCGAAAAGCTCGACGTCCGGCGTGAGCTGCCTTTCCACCAAGAGCTTCGGCGAGAACTGCGTATCCGAAAACGTATCTTGCACGCCGAAAAGCGGGTAGCCGAGGTTCTTCGAGAAGTTGGCGCTTTCCTGAGGACGATAGTCGTGCCAATCGAAGCGAATGCCCGGCGTCACGGAGAAGCCGGAGTCGCCGAGGCCGACCTGGTCTTCGAGCGTCAAACCGAGTACGGTTCCGTGAACATCCGGAATGTCTGCTTGGGAGAAGGTCGCTGCCGTTTCGGGATATACGAGAATATACTGCTGGGCCGAAACGGAGGCGATATTGCCGCGCAAACGAACCTCGTGGTCGAGACCGCCCGCCTCGAAATTTGACGTCAACGAGCCGATGGCCCCGATATCCCGTTCTTCGGCGGTATTGGCACGCGTATAGCTGTTGATGTTGTCGCTTCGCATGCCATGCGAGCCGGCATCCTTTTTAAGGCGCTGCCAATAGACACGCAGGCTCGCCGTATCGATCAGACTGTCGGCATTGGGCGCTTCGAAACCGTAGTCGAGCGAAAGGCGCTCGCGGCGCGTGTCGTCCCAACCGAAATAGTTGTTGGCCATATACGTGGAAGCTGAGTTCCCCGCCGCCGCCTGCATGCTCTTGAGATTACTGTCGCTCTGGTAGTCATAGCGTTCGGCGGTAAAGCCGATCATATGTCCGCCCTCGAACTGATGGCGGAACTTGAATAGGAGGTTCTGGCGGACGTAATCCATAGGATTGGGCTCGGTCCGCTTGGCACCGAAGATATCATCGGTGCCCTGATTGTCGGACTCATGACCCTTGGTATAGGAACTCTGCAACAGAACCGACGTATCGCCGAAGCTCTTGGCGAGTGCAACGGAACCGCCGGCACTATTGTCCTCGCTGTCATAGCCAGCCTTTGCCACACCGCCCCAATCGTGCCCTTCCCCGATCAGATCGGCAGGTTCGAGGGTTCGTGCAGCCAGAGCGCCGGCAAGAGCGCCCGAACCGATCTTGCTCGAATCCGCTCCGCGCAGAACATCCACGCCGGCCAGGGAATAGAAATCGAAGCTGTCCGGCTGGCCGTTGATGCCCGTCGTCGGCCCGCTGCTACCGGAGCGCGCGCTGGTCTGCAGGAACGGGAGGGGAATATCGTCGACCAGAACGGACACACGCGGGCCGGTAAGGCCGCGAATGAAAAGACCGCCGGTACGCCCCGGCTTGGAAGCGACATAGTCAACGCCCGGCTCGGTCGTATTGCCGAGATCGCCGAGGTCCCTGATTTCCTTCTGTGCGATCTGCTCCGACGTCGTTTCCGAAGCCAGAGGCGTGTTCGCAATACTGGCGCCCGTTGCCTTACCGACCCTCTTACCTTTCACGACAACGGGTTGAAGGGTGGTGCTGTCTGCAGTTGCGGCGTCTGTATTTGGTGCATCCTGCGCGAAGGCGCCGGCGGAAAGCGAAAGCACGGCGAGCGCCGTGCATGCCAGAAGTGCGGAGCGGGAACGCCGAGCCTGCATGTCTATCCTCTATCGGGTCTGCTCGCGCGGCATCGTTCCGACGCATCGTGATGCGCCGGCTGCGAGCCATGCGGAAATATGGCAAAAAGGTGGTAGGGCTGTGGCCCGCTCTTTCGCTATGAAACTTGAATAATTTTGTCAACATAAAAAATATGAGTTTAACAATCAACTATAAGAACAAGGCCCCGACTACCACATAAATGAGCCTGTTCAGACGCTTTGCGTTTGTTACGCCAAAGCCGCCTGGCTATCCGCATTCTTGCACGCGGCCTCGACGCAGCGAAACAATCCGCCGATATCGCTAGTTTTCGCCATGGCCCGAACCATAAGCATATGCTAATGGCGAATGATCCAGACCATCGACAGCAAGGCAAAGCACCCATGATCTCCATCATGGTGGAAGAGTTCCGCGAGATGCAGTTGCAGCTCGTCAGGGAACTCGAACACTACGAAACACCCCGCTTCAAGGCGCTCGACGACAGGCTCTCGCATCTCTTCGAGGCCATCTATCGCCATAAGCCGCAAAATGCGGCCGAGGCCCATGCGGTCCTCGGCTTCCTTCTCGACCTCATCGAGAACAACGATGCCAGCGACAACCATCGCTTCATCGAGCGCATCCGCGAGATCGCCGGAACGTGCGCCGCCCACCCGGCGCCGGCGCTGGAAATCACCTGCGGCGCCGGCATCTAGGCGTTCGCGGCAACCAAATCCGTTTCCGGGCGTTTCCTTCCGACTGTCTCAGCCGGGAGGAAGCCCCATCCTTGCCCTTCGCAGCCTCACCCTTGTCGCCGCGCTCCTTGCGCTTTGCGGAGCGGCCGACCTGCCGAAGGAAGGCCCTCTTCCCGAGCACCGGCCGGAGGACAAGCCCGCCGCCGAAGCGCCGGCGGAGGAAACCAGGCCCGTAAAGGACGACGAGGAGAAGGCGCGCGAGCGGCCAAAGGAGGACGCGCGCGCGACCGCTGCCTGCCGCACGGCGTTGCAGGACATCGGCGCGACCTTCACCGATGCCCCGACGGTCGACGACGGCAAGGCCTGCGGCATGGAAAAGCCGGTCCTCCTGAAGGGCCTGCCCGGCGGCGTAAAGGTCGAGCCGGAGGCGACGGTGCGCTGCGAAACGGCGCTCCAGCTCTCGCGCTGGCTGGAAGGATCGGTCAAGCCGTCGCTCGCCGCAGCGTTCCCCGGCGAGGCGATCACGGGGATTTCGCAGGCCTCCGCCTATGTCTGCCGCAACAGGAACGGCGCGGCGGAAGGGAAGATCTCCGAGCACGCCTTCGGCAATGCCATCGATATCGCCGGCTTCACGCTGAAGAGCGGCAAGACGCTCACCATCCGCCCGGCCGACAAGGATTCCTCCCTCGAAGGCGCCTTCCAGCGCGCCATCACCGAGGCGGGCTGCCTCTATTTCACCACCGTGCTCGATCCCGGCAGCGACGCCGCCCACCAGAACCATCTGCATCTCGACGTGAAGGCGCGCCGCGGCGGCTATCGCTATTGCTGGTAGGCGGGAATATTTTCGCCCGCGCCATAAAAAGCGGGTGGACCGGCACTTATCTGTAGCGCGGCCCGTCGCGGCTCCCGCCCTTTCACCTGTCGAGGTTCCCCATGTCGATTTCGCCCTATTCCGCCTCCATCCCGGCCTTCCAGCACGGCTTTGCCGTCCTTGCCAAACTGCTCGACAAGGCCGAGGCCTATGCGGAGGAGAAGAACTTCAAGCCGCAGGTCCTCGTCGATGCGCGCCTTGCCCCGGACATGCTGTCGCTCGCCGGCCAGGTCCAGCGCCTGAGCGACACGGCGAAGGGCGCGGCTGCCCGCCTCACCGCCACCGAAGCCCCGTCCTTTGCGGATGACGAAGTCACGCTCGCGGACCTGCGCGCCCGCATCGACAAGACCGCCGCCTATCTCGCCTCCGTGCCGGAAGCCGCCTTCGAGGGCGCGGAGGAGCGCACCGTCGTGCTCAAGACGCGGCACCGGGAGGTGAGCTTCACGGGCCAGGACTATCTCCTGACCCACGCCCTGCCGAATTTCTATTTCCACCTGACGACCGCCTACGCGATCCTGCGCCACAACGGCGTTCCCGTCGGCAAGCTGGATTTCCTCGGCCGTAGCTGAACGACGAAAAGGGGCGCGAAAGCGCCCCTCTCAGGAAAGCCCCTCGATCTGGCCGTTTTCATTGAGGAAGATCCGCTCCGAGGACGGCACCTTCGGCAGGCCCGGCATCGTCATGATCTCGCCGGTGATGACGACGACGAAGCCGGCGCCGGCCGAAAGCCGCACCTCGCGCACCGGCACCGTATGGCCGGAGGGTGCGCCGCGCAGGTTCGGGTCGGTCGAGAAGGAATACTGCGTCTTGGCCATGCAGACCGGCAGCCGGCCGTAGCCCTGCTCCTCCCAGACGCGCAACTGGTCGCGCACCGTCTTGTCGGCGATCACCTCGCCGGCGTGGTAGATGTCCTTGGCGATCGTCTCGATCTTCTGGAACAGCGGCATGTCGTCCGGGTAAAGCGGCGAGAACTGCGAGAGGCCGGAATCGGCAAGCTCCACCACCTTGCGGGCGAGCGCCTCGATGCCGGCCGAGCCCTCCGCCCAGTGCCGGCAGAGGATCGCCTCGGCCCCGAGCGTCGCCACATAGTCCTTCACCGCCCGGATTTCCGCCTCGGTGTCGGAGGTGAAGTGGTTGATGGCGACGACGACCGGCACGCCGAACTTCTTGACGTTCTGCACATGACGGCCGAGATTGGCGCAGCCTTTCCTCACCGCCTCGATATCCTCGCGGTTAAGGTCGTCCTTCTTCACCCCGCCGTTCATCTTCATGGCCCGCACGGTCGCCACGATCACCGCCGCATCCGGCTTCAGCCCGGCCTTACGGCACTTGATGTCGAAGAATTTCTCCGCCCCGAGATCGGCGCCGAAGCCGGCCTCCGTCACCACGTAGTCGGCAAGCTTCAGCGCCGTCGTCGTGGCGATCACCGAATTGCAGCCATGGGCGATGTTGGCGAAGGGCCCGCCATGCACGAAGGCGGGATTGTTCTCCAGCGTCTGCACGAGGTTCGGCTGCATGGCGTCCTTCAAAAGCACGGTCATCGCTCCGTCCGCCTTGATGTCGCGGGCGAAGACCGGCGACTTGTCGCGCCGGTAGCCGACGATGATGTTGCCGAGGCGCCGTTCGAGGTCCTTGAGATCGCGCGCAAGACAGAGGATCGCCATGACCTCGGAGGCGACGGTGATGTCGAAGCCCGTCTCGCGCGGGTAGCCGTTCGCCACCCCGCCGAGCGAACAGACGATCTGGCGCAGCGCCCGGTCGTTCATGTCCATCACGCGCCGCCAGGCGATGCGGCGGATATCGATGTTCTGCTCGTTGCCCCAGTAGATGTGGTTGTCGAGAAGGGCGGAGAGCAGGTTGTGCGCCGCGGTGATGGCGTGGAAATCGCCGGTGAAGTGGAGGTTCATGTCCTCCATGGGCACGACCTGCGCATAGCCGCCGCCGGCAGCGCCCCCCTTGACGCCGAAGCAGGGGCCGAGCGAGGCCTCGCGGATGCAGACGATCGCCTTCTTGCCGATGCGGTTGAGCCCGTCGCCGAGCCCCACGGTGGTCGTCGTCTTGCCCTCGCCCGCCGGCGTCGGGTTGATAGCCGTCACGAGGATCAGCTTGCCGTTCCTTCGATCCTTCTGCGCGGCGATGAACTCGGCGCTGACCTTCGCCTTGTCGTGCCCGTAGGGCAGAAGGTGTTCCGGCGGAATGCCGAGCTTTTCGCCGATCTCCAGGATCGGCTTCTTGCGGGCGGCGCGGGCGATTTCGATGTCGGATTTCACGTCGGCCATGCGGTGCTCCCCCTTTTGAGCGGGCGACCGCGGCCGGGTTTCTCCTCCTCCGTCCGCGGCGCATTCCTGTTGGCATGCCATTCCAGCGTGAAGGCGGGCGGGTCTCCCCGCCCGTTCTGCGCTCGTTACCGAGCCAGCACGTCGCGCATTTCCACCAGGTTGGAGCGCACGCGCAGGATATAGAAGCCCATCGTGGCAAGGTGCGTCGGCATGATCCAGCCGTCTTCCTTCCCGTTGGAGATGATGAACGGCTGCACCTTCAGCGCGGAGCGCAGCTGCTTGATGCTTTCGCCCCACAGCGTCCCGATGCCGCGCGCCTTGATCACCGCGTCGAAATCCGCGCCGGCTGCCGAAAGGATGCCGTAATAGCCGTAGAGCTGGCCGTAGGCGAACCAGAAGCGGTCGTCGGCGCGCGTATCGAACCAGCCGCCGTTCTGGAATTCCGACTGCCTGCGGATGATGTCGGAGGTGGCACCGATATCGTTGGTGATGCGGTCGAGGAATTCGATCAGGTTGTCCGAGCGCCCGTCGAAGATCGCCTCGCAGGCCTCGAGCGAGGCGTTGAACTTGCGCAGGTCCCCCATGGCCGTGCGGTAGTAGTTCGGCGTCGGCGTCTTCGGCAGCAGCGAATCCGAGCCGAAATACCAGGTCTCCTCGTCGAACTGCATGTTGCCGCGGGCGCGCTGGAGGTCGTTGTTGATGCCGGAGGTGCCGCGCACGCGGCCGAGCGCGTCGACCAGCTCGACGGCGGTGCGGCGGATCGCCTGGTTCACGCCGCGCTGGAAGGCCGCCTTGTTGTCGAACCAGGGCGTCTTGTCCCACTCCAGCCCGAAGAGCCCGAGCTTGTAGAGCAGCATGGAGGAGATCCAGGCATTCTGGTTGACGTTGAAATCGATGAGGTCGGCCGTCACGTCGACGATGGCAGAGCGCACGCAGGTCTTCGGCTCCGGCTCGCCCACCTCGCCGGTCGGCGTCGTGGCGGAGGACGTGCCTGCATCCTGCTTGCGCTCGCCGAGATTGTAGGCGTTGACATAGTCGGGGTTGAAGTTCGTCCATGCCTGCGTCTGCCAGATGAAATAGGCGTAGAAGCCGACAAGGAGGATGAGGAAGATGCCGATCGGCCCGCGGATGAGCCAGCCGCGCGCCCTGTACCAGTTCGCCGCCGTCACGAAGGGCCAGAGGATCCAGGCGACCACGAGGCCGACACCCCGCCCGACGGCCGCGAAGATACGCTGGAAAAACAGGGCGATCGGGTCAAGCATTGGCGTCGTCCTCTCTGATACCGTAGAGCTTCCTGCGGAAAGCAGCCTTGTCCTGCAGATAGGTTCCCGTCAATGTCGCAACAACATAAGCGCGGAACTTTTCGCTGTAGCGCTCGTAGGCGGCGTAGAAGCCCTGCTTGTCGAAGACGAAGCGGGACACGAAGTCGTAGGGGACCATCTGCGAAATCAGGCGGTTGACGAGCCACTGGTCCGGATGGTCCGGCGCGGCGCGCACGAGCTGGAAGCGCCGCTTCGGCTCCGCCTCGTCGATCTTGATCTCGCCCGTCGCCGCCACCGTGCGGATCGCCTCCTGAAGGAACGGATAGGAGCCCTCTGCCGCCACCCGGTCGGCGTTGCGGTGCATCCAGGTCTGGAGCCAGATGCGGTCGGCCTTTTCGAGGTCGGCCGTCGGATCGCTCTCGTTGACGAGGCCGGCGATCGTCATGTCCGCCCGGTGCTGGAAGAGGCCGGACGGCTCGACCCAGGAGGCGCGCGGCAGCTCCAGCCGCTTCGTCGAGACGAGGAAGTCGAAGATGCGCCTGTGGTCGTCGAGCGCGATATAGCTCACCTGCCAGGGCCGCGAGCGGCGGAAACCCGGCACGGTCGGATCGCAGATTACCGTCGTTGCCTTGCCGTCGAGGAAGACGTAGACGCCGCCGAAATGGTTCGCCCAATAGGCCTCGTGGCGGAAGACGAGCTGGTCCGGCACCAGCGCGTTCTGCCGGATGTCGCCGGTCTGTTTCGCAAGCTCCACCATGCGGGTGAGCATGGCGTCGTCCGACCAGGCGTTCGGCACCGTCTTCAGCCGGTCGACCAGCCCGCGCAGTTCCGCCGCCTTGCCGAGCATGTCTTCCGCCGAGAGTACCCTGAAGCGCACCTCGTTGATCGAGAGAAGATCGTCGATGTCGCGCACGACCGAGACGGAATCCTCGATCTCGCCATAGAGCGCATCGCGGATCGTCACTGCGTTGATCGCCCGCGCGTTCGCCGCGAAGAACTCGTGCATCAGCGCGGCGGTGTTGGAAAAGCTGGTATGGACCACCGGCAGGTTCACCTGCTCGGGCGTCATGACGATGAAGCGCCGGTTGACGCGGTTCGGGTCGAGATAGTCGCGGTCGCCCAACTCGTCCGCGATTTCCGGCGAAAAGCCCGTCATGTCGATGCGGAAGCCCGAAAGCGCCGTGCGCGGCGTGCCGAACCCGTCGAGCGCCTTGTTGTAGCGCTCGATCAGATGCGGCTCCTCCACCGGCAACAGCCGGCCATAGACCAGTTCGGCTTCGAGCAGGCGTTTCATGCGTCGGTCATTGTCCGGTCTTCATTCCGTTTCGCCTGCACGCGTCCACACCAGGTCTTCGAGGTCAAGGGCAAGAGCGCTGGCAATCGCCTTGAGGACGGAGAGGCTGCCCTCCTTCTTTCCGGTCTCGATCTCGGAGAGATAGGCTGCGCTGATCCCGACGGCCGCGGCCAACTCCTTCCCGGAAAGCCCGCGAAAATCCCGCCAGACCCGGACCGGATTCTCTCCGTCGAGAAGGCGGCCTGCAAATTCGGCAGGAACCATGAAATCCTCGCCGTCTGCGATACGCCGCTTCGCTTCATCATAAGCGGCTACATCCTCAAGCATTTCCGCTTTTTCGAGAAGGGTTTCATAATCGGCGCGCGGGAGCACGACCAGTTCCTCGCCGGCAGGCGTGGTAAGTTTCGCCACGTTGTTCATCACCGGTTCCCCTCAATAGATACTGCCGCGGCTATCGATATCGAAAATATCAAGAACGTCACCGTTTTCATCGAAGATCACACGCCAGTTTCCGACTCGCAATCTGTAGCCTTCACGTCCTTGCAATTTCTTGACGTTGGCCTTCAGCGATTTGGGGTCAACGGCATATTGGGAAATCTTCTCCCTTATCCGTACGGCCTCGTTCTTGGGTATTCGCAAGAGCGTCCGTAGCGCTGCCCTGTGCAAAACCACCTGTTTCACCGACTCTACGCCTCGCTAACCGATCAGACAACAAAATTCGCCACCAGCTAATTACCACCGCCCCTCCGCCTTCATCGCCTCCATCTCGCGGATCGCCTTTTCGCGCTGGCGCTCGCGGCGGATGATGTCGGAGACGGCGGCGGCGTCGGATTTGTCGGTGTAGCGGAATTCCGAGTCGGCGTAGCGGTTGATCTCCTGGAGGACCATCTCCATGGTGATGGGCCCGCGCAGCTCTTCGATCATCGCCTTCTTCTCGTCGTAGCCCTTGTGCATGAATGCCTCGGGCGTCGCGAACCAGTCGTCCGGCAGGTCCACGTCCATGGCGCGCATCTTGATCGCATCCGTGATGTTCTTGATGGCGCGGCCGGTGAAGCGCGGCTCGGCGATCTTGATGGCGTGGAGATAGCTGCCGATGTCCTCCAGCGTGCGGATCGCGCCGTGCTCCTTCTCGTGCCGCTCCCAGACGGCGAGCAGGCCGTCCTCCTGCGGGCGTGCGTGCTGCTCGTAGGAACTGGAGACGGCGCGCCTGATCTCCTGCCCCTCGAAGAGGACATGGCTGCCGAGCGGGATCGAATGGTTCCTGCCGACAAGCATGGCGAAGATGTCGATATAGTCGTCCTCGGTCTGCGGCCCGTCGACCAGCCAGCGGGCGCCGGCGCGCTGGCGCAGCGCGTCGTCGACGTTCTCCGGATAGTTGGAGAACATGCCGAAGGTGCAGTTGCCGCGCACCACCGTCGAGGCACCGGCAAAACTCTCCATCAGCACCGCCGTCACCTCGTGCTGGCCGGCCGAGGCCCGGTCGTCGGAGCGTTTCGCGGCGACCTGGTCGACGTCGTCGATCGTGCCGAAGCCGATGGCCTTGGGGTTGACGACGTTGGTGACGAACTCCTTGCAGTTCTGGCCGGATTTGCCCTGGTAGGAAGAAATCTGGTCGACGCCGAAATTCTCGTAATGGAAGGCGTAGCCGGCGATCCGGCAATAGTCGTCGAGAAGGCCGGCCAGCATCTGGATGAGGATCGTCTTGCCGGTGCCCGGCATGCCGTCGCCGATGAAGGTGAAGAGGAAGCCGCCGAGCTCGACGAAGGGATTGAGCTGCCGCTCGAAATCGTAGGCGACGAGCATCTTGGCAAGCTTCATCGCCTGGTACTTGGCGATGTGGTTGCCGATGATCTCGTTCGGCTTCTTGAACGTCATGACAAGCGGCTTGCGCTTCTGGCCGGGCGCGACGTCGAAGCCGGACAGTGTGAAATCGTCCTGCTCGATGCGGATATGCGCGTTCTCGAAGCCGGCAAGGCCGGTGAAGCGCGCGCGGCGGGAAATCAATCCCTCGATGGCGACGCGCGAGAAGGCACGCGCGCGGCTGACGAGCGCCGCATCGTCCGGCGCACCGGCAAGCGTGCGGTCGAGGCCGGCGACCATGCTCTTTAAGGCATCCTGCGGCGTGTCGAAGAGATAGTCCGGCTCTCCGCCATCCTCCACCGGCTCGCCCTCGCCCGGCAGCGTCGCGCCGAGATAGGCGGCGAAGGTGAAGGCGGCGATATAGGCGGAGGCCGAGAGCAGCGCCTTGAAGCGGCTCGCCTCCTCGCCGCCGAGCGGTGCCGCGAGATTGCGCGATTGCAGGCCTTCGAGGTCGCTCTGGCGCGAAAACACGTCGGCCACGGCGAGCGCCACCTGAAGCCCGCGCCGCGCGCGAAAGAGCACGGCATGCTGCTGCGGCGAGAGCATCGGGTCGCCCGCGCGTACGGACTGGACGGTCCTTGCCAGCTCCACCTCGCGCGTGCGCCGCGTGCCGGCGGTCGAGACCGTCGAGACGAAGCGCCGTCCCGTGCCGGCAAGCGCCGTGCCGTTGCGGCCGTCGTCGCTTTCGAGGATGACGAGCTTGGTGACGAGGCTCTGCGCCGCCGCCTGGTGCTTGGCGATGTCATCCTCGTGGATCGTCGTCAGTCCGGCATTGAGGCTCATGTTACCCCTCGCTGATTACCTGGTTTCCCGAGATCACATGGACCTTGTAGCTGCCGAAGATGCCCTGCGTCTCGCCCGCCGCATAGAGCGCCTGATAGGCGTCGTGCGGCACGAGCGCGTGCTTCTCGTAGGCGCTGACGCCCATGCGGGTGGCTTCGAGGTCGTCGGTCTCGATGTGGAATTCCTCCTGCGCCGGGGTCGAGCTCCAGAAGCCCTTCTGCGCCGGGCGCTCGGCCTTGGAGAACACCTCCTGCACCGTCCATGTCAGCAGCCAGGCGTTCTCCGGCCGCCGCACCTTGGAGAGGATCTCGTTGACCTTCTCGTTGTTCTCGGTGACGCCCGCCGAATAGAAGGGCCCGAGCACGATGCGGCGGAGCTGCTTTGGATGCAGCGTCGGGAAATCACGGTCGAGATTGGTGGCGATCGTCACCGGCGTCAGCGAATAGGCGCTGTTCTTCAGCGCGAAATCGTCGAAGCGGGAGGCGAGCTCGGGATTGAGCAGCCCGCCGACCGGCAGCGGGATCTCCACGTCCGGATTGAGCTTGCCGTCCTTCGTCACCAGCATGTCGATGACGTTCTCCGCCGAATCCTCGATGGTCGCCATGTAGATCATCGGCAGCGTCGCCGTGCCGTCGAAGGCGCCCCAGCACACGACGTAATAGGGCCGCATGGTCTTGGGGTTGACGGCGACGCGAATGGTTTCCGGCAACACGAAGGGCGAGAAGATGTCGCCCTTGCCGATCTGCTCCAGATAGAGCCTTTCGGCCATGCGCGCCTGAAGGTCGCCGGGAAAGGCCTTCTGCCGCAGGATGAAATCCGCCATCTCGGACCGGAGCTGGTCGGCGTTCGGCATGGCGGCAAGCCGCTTTTCCGC
>Ga0182740_1002254_pt1 | contig 12033 bp, 9 predicted proteins | sample eDN5th37CKraftBY_FD_128872 | JGI IMG/M metagenome (GOLD analysis project Ga0182740, IMG submission 128872) | Enriched backyard soil microbial communities from Emeryville, California, USA - eDNA 5th pass 37_C Kraft BY (version 2) (version 2) | ecosystem: Environmental > Terrestrial > Soil >...
CGGCGGCATCCACCATATCTGCTACGAGGTGGAGGACATCATCGCCGCGCGCGACGTGCTCAAGGCGAAAGGTGCACGGGTGCTCGGCGACGGCAATCCGAAAATCGGCGCGCATGGCAAGCCGGTGCTGTTCCTGCACCCGAAGGACTTCTTCGGCACGCTCGTCGAGATCGAGCAAGTCTGAGATCATCACGTTCGCCGGTCGTCGTCCGGTCCTCAATCGCGGTTTTACGAGCATGAGCTGGACCACGGGTGCTGCGATCTATTTCCTGATCTGGTGGGTGACGCTGTTCGCGGTGCTGCCTTTCGGGGTCAGGTCGCAGCATGAAGCCGAGACCGAACCCGGCACCGATCCCGGCGCCCCGGTGCTGCCGCGGATCCTTCTCAAGCTGGTCTGGACCACGCTTGTCGCGGGGCTCATTTTCGCAGTTCTTGCAGTGATTTATGCGTATCGTCTGATCGGACTTGATGACATTCCGGGCCTGCCCCGGCCACCCGTCATCTCCTGATCCGAAATCCGAAAGCGAGGGCCGGCTCGCCGGAACCTCGGTGCCGTCGCAGCGGTTGTCGGGTGCAACACCTGAACACCGACCGGGATGCGACATGCCACATTCGCGCTATTTCATCGTGCAGACCGAGGGCGGCTGGATGATCCGGTTCGAAGGTGGCGATTTCGGCCCGTACCACACTCGCCGGGAAGCCCTGATGTTTGCTGTCGATGCCGCCCAGAGGCTTGGGGAGCGGGGCCAGAATGCGGAGGTTTGCCTGCTCGGCGACAACGGGCATTTCCATCCGGAATGGACGTTCGGTCGCGACAGCTACCCTCCACGACTATGACTGGACCCCGCTGATCGCCTGTTTTCGGCGCCCGGGTACCTTGCTGGACCTAAGCGCAGGGTTTGGCGCATGGGGGACGAGTGCCGGGCCCTGGGGCCGGGCATAAGGCCGCTCCTCCTGATGCCGCCGTGCGCGATTTATGGGACCGGCCCGGGAACGATTTCTCCCGAGGCCGGTTGTCCGTGCAGACGGCCGCATGTCGGCTGTCCAACGCGTCGGACGACCTGCACCCCCTCCCCCCGAAAGAGGTCGTCCGGCGCTTTTTTCTTTGCGGCTCCTGAAATGAAAAAGAGCAGGGCATCCGGCCCTGCTCAAAATTCGTGCAACACGCTTCCGGCGGAATTTCTTGGCTGTTTTGAAGCGTCGGCGGCGCCTTTGGCGCTCGCGATCCTCCCAAGACTTGGACCGGTTGGGCCGCGTCTGCCCAACTCGCGTGCGAAAGCTATAGCACTTTCCTCTCGGTCAGCAAGGCCCTGCTATCAAGGATTGCGGGTCGTGCTCACATAGTGCGTGCCTTGGTGCGTGCCTTGAATTTTCGGACGCGATCCGGTTTCAGTCACTTGCGCGCCGATCCGGCCGATTCCTCGAAAGCAACCCATGCGACTGTCGCGTTATTTCCTCCCCATCCTGCGGGAGACCCCGAAAGAGGCTGAAATCGTCTCGCATCGCCTCATGCTCCGGGCGGGCATGATGCGACAGGAGGCCGCGGGCATATACGCCTTCCTGCCTCTCGGCCTGCGGGTGCTGAACAAGATCTGTGACATCGTCCGTGAGGAGCAGAATCGCTCCGGCGCGATCGAATTGCTGATGCCGACGGTCCAGTCGGCCGACCTCTGGCGCGAGAGCGGGCGCTACGACGCCTATGGCAAGGAGATGCTGCGAATCAAGGATCGCCACGAGCGCGAAATGCTCTACGGTCCGACCAACGAGGAGATGATCACCGACATCTTCCGCGCCTATGTGCGCTCGTATCGTGATCTCCCGCTCAACCTCTATCACATCCAGTGGAAGTTCCGGGACGAGGTGCGGCCGCGCTTCGGGCTGATGCGCGGGCGCGAATTCCTGATGAAGGATGCCTATTCCTTCGATCTGGACCAGGCCGGAGCGCGGCATTCCTACAACAAGATGTTCGTCGCCTATCTTCGGACCTTCGCGCGGATGGGACTGAAGGCGATCCCTATGGTGGCCGAAACCGGTCCGATCGGCGGAAATCTCAGCCACGAATTCATTATCCTGGCGTCAACCGGCGAGAGCGAGGTGTTCTGTCATCGCGATTACCTCTCGTTTGAGGTGCCGGGCGAGGACGTGAACTTCGACGATGTCGCCGGCCTGCAATCGACCGTGGATCGCTGGACTGGCCTCTATGCGGCGACGTCGGAGAAGCACGACGAGGCTGCGTTCGCTGCGCTTCCCGAGCCGGCGCGCGTGTCCGCGCGCGGGATCGAGGTCGGCCACATCTTCTATTTCGGGACCAAATATTCGGAGCCCATGAAAGCCGTGGTCACGGGTCCGGACGGAACCGAACGTGCCGTGCACATGGGTTCCTACGGTATTGGTCCGTCGCGCCTTGTCGCCGCCATTATCGAGGCGTCTCACGACGACGCGGGCATTATCTGGCCCGAAAGCGTGGCTCCGTTCCGGGTTGCAATCCTCAATCTGAAGCAGGGTGACGCCGCGACCGATGCGGCCTGCGAGAAGCTCTATGCCGATTTGCAAGCCCGTGGCGTGGACACGCTCTATCACGATCTCGACGAGCGGCCTGGTTCCAAATTCGCCACCGCCGATCTGATCGGGATTCCGTGGCAGGTCGTGATCGGTCCGAAAGGGCTGGCCGCGGGCCAATACGAGGTGAAGCGCCGGGCGGATGGAAGCCGCGAGATGCTGAGCCCGGACGAGGTGCTGAACCGGTTTGGATGAGGACGGCGCCTCAAGTCACCGGACATCGTGGCGACCAAATGTCCCCACGAAATTGTGTGTGCTGCTGCCGCCACGGTAATTGGCGGTGGCTTGAAACGGCCAGAATCTGATGAAATCCGCAGGTTCAGGAGTCTGAATGAGCGAATCCTCCGCAACGCGTCCGTTTGCGCCCTTTGAGTGGATGCTGTCACTCCGCTACCTGCGGGCGCGGCGCAAGGAGGGATTCATTTCCGTCATCGCGAGCATTTCGTTCCTCGGCATCATGCTCGGCGTTGCGACGCTGATCATCGTGATGGCGGTGATGAACGGCTTCCGCAAAGAACTGCTCGAGAAGATTCTCGGCATGAACGGCCACCTGCTGGTGCAGCCGCTGGAATCGCCGCTGACGGACTGGAAGGAACTGGCCACGCGTCTGAGCGGAGTGCAGGGCGTGCGCCTTGCCGCCCCGATGGTCGACGGTCAGGCGCTGATCTCGTCGCCGTTCCATTCGACCGGCGTCGGTGTACGCGGCATGCGCGCTGCCGATATCGACAAGCAGGCCTCGATCTCCGCCAACCTGAAGCAGGGCACGCTCGACGGCTTTGACGAAGGGCAGGGCATCATCATCGGCAAGCGCCTCGCTGATGCCTTGTCGGTTCGCGCCGGCGACAATGCGACGCTGGTTGCGCCGCGCGGCGCGGTAACGCCGATGGGCACGACGCCGCGCATCAAGACCTATCGTATCGCGGCGGTCTACGAGATCGGCATGTCGGAATACGACTCCAATTTCGTCTTCATGCCGCTCGCTGAATCGCAGGCCTATTTCAATCGTTCGGGCGACGTGACTGCGATCGAGATCTATATCGACTCGCCCGACCGATATCGCGAGTTCCGGACCTTGCTGACGAAGGCGGCCGAACGGCCGATCTTCATCACCGACTGGACGCAGCGCAATGCCACCTTCTTCAACGCGCTGCAGGTCGAACGAAACGTGATGGCGCTGATCCTCTCGCTGATCGTCCTTGTCGCGGTGATGAACATCATCTCCGGCCTGTTCATGCTGGTGAAGGACAAGGGCCGCGACATTGCGATCCTGCGGACAATGGGGGCGACACAGGGCGCGATCATGCGCGTCTTTCTGATCACCGGTGCATCGATCGGCGTGGTGGGGACGGCGCTCGGATTCCTCGTTGGCGTTGTGGTCTGCGCCAACATCGAGTCGCTGCGTCAATTCGTATCGTGGCTGACGGCGCGCGAAGTGTTCGCGCCCGAACTGTATTTCCTGTCGCGTCTGCCGGCCGAGATCGATGCCGGCGAGACGACGGCGGTCATCGTGATCGCGCTCGCCATGTCGCTTGCGGCGACCCTCTATCCGTCGTGGCGCGCTGCGCGTCTCGATCCGGTCGAGGCGCTCCGCTATGAATGAGCACGTTATGGCGGACGATCAGACAGCCGCTGCAGGCTCCGCAAAAGCCCCGGTGCTTTACCTGAACGGGGTTCAGCGGCGCTATCAGCAGGGCGAGTCCGAACTTTCGATCCTGCGCGGCGCGGAACTGGGCTGCTGGCTCGGCCAGTCCATCGCGCTGATCGCGCCGTCCGGCGCCGGCAAGTCGACGCTGCTTCACATCGCGGGACTGCTTGAACATCCGGATGCCGGCGAGGTGTTCGTCGACGGCAAGCCGACCGCAAGCCTGTCCGATGCGGAGCGCACCGCCATCCGCCGCGTCGAGATGGGTTTCGTCTACCAGGCGCATCATCTGCTGCCGGAGTTTTCCGCGGTCGAGAATGTGATGCTGCCGCAGATGATCCGGGGCCTGTCGCGTGCCGAGGCGCGCAAGCGCGCGAGCGAACTACTGTCCTATCTCGGCCTGAAGGCTCGGCTCGAACATCGGCCAGCGGAATTGTCGGGCGGCGAGCAGCAGCGCGTTGCGATTGCGCGCGCTGTAGCCAATGCGCCGCGCATCCTCCTGGCCGACGAGCCCACCGGTAATCTAGACCCGCACACCGCGGACCATGTGTTCGAAACGCTCCGGCAGCTGGTCAGCGCCTCGGGCCTTGCCGCCATCATCGCGACCCACAATCTCGAACTGGCGCGGCGCATGGACCGCCGCGTGACAATCCGCGAAGGGGTTGTGATCGAGCTGGAATAGGCGGTGTTGCTCCGCGTCCACATTTTCATCGCGTGATGCGAACGGGTATTGAACCGACACGCTGCATTCCCATCTTGCTCCCGCCATTGCCTGAACCATCCTCCAACCATGACGAGCCATGACTGAACGAGCCAATGCGACCGACATTGTCGGACGTGAACTGCGTCCTTTGCCATCGCTGATCTTCGGCTCGCGCTGGCTTCAGTTGCCTCTTTATCTCGGTCTGATCGTCGCGCAGGGCGTCTATGTGGTGCTGTTCCTGAAGGAGCTCTGGCACCTTACGTCGCACGCGATGGACTTCAGCGAGCAGCAGATCATGCTGGTCGTTCTCGGGCTGATCGACGTGGTGATGATCTCCAACCTGCTCGTAATGGTGATCGTCGGCGGCTACGAGACTTTCGTGTCGCGGCTGAAGCTTGAAGGGCATCCCGACCAGCCGGAATGGCTCAGTCACGTCAACGCCAGCGTGCTCAAGATCAAGCTCGCAATGGCGATCATTGGCATCTCGTCGATCCACCTGCTGCGGACCTTCATCGAGGCCGGCAACCTCGGTGGTCCCAAGGCCTCCTACACGGAAGCCGGGATCATGTGGCAGGTCATCATCCATCTCACCTTCATCATATCGGCGCTTGGCATTGCGGCTGTCGACCGGATGGGAAATTGGGGTCCCGTCCACCCGAACGGCCGGGCCGGAAACCATTGAGCCTCAGAAACGCTTCCCAGGCACGAGACTTCCCAAGTCGGCGCGGCAGGTCCGCGCCGATGCCTGTTTCACGAGCCGCTTGACGGAGAACAAAAAGCGAACTATGTTCTCTGTCCGTTCTTATCGGGCGGGCCATAGCGAGGTTTGAGGCAGGGGAGCCGTCATGTTTCGCGCTGTTGTTGAGGAGGCCGCTGCACTGGCCTCGCTGTCGCTCTTTCTCGGAATGATCGCCATATGGGCGCAGGTGCTCGGCGGTCTGTAGTTGTTCAGGGCATTGCCCAAAGTCTGAAAGTCGCGTGCGAGTAGCGTCATGCGTTTGTTGCGTCCGCGGGAAAAGGACGCGGTTTCGGCCGGGCGCCCGCCTTCGGTTTGCATTCGCGCGTAGGTGGGGGCCCGGCTGCTTCCTGATCGAGGCAAAGGCTCCGGGCCGGCTGTTCAGGGCGTTCCTTGTTTGAGGGCGTATTGGTTCCGTGGCGTCTTCGTTTCAGGGCATCCTGGGGAAATCGGGTGCGCAGGCCGGCCCTGCCGCATTGGCGGTGGACTTGGCGGCGTGGCCTCCGCACCATCGCGACTGACCAGACAGATTCGTGAGGCTTCCCGGTGTCGGATGCGCCCTTCGTGCACCTGCATGTGCACTCGTCCTATTCGCTGCTCGAGGGCGCGCTGAAGATCGGCAAGCTCGCCGATCTTGCGAAGGCCGACAAGCAGCCTGCGCTGGCGCTGACCGATACCGACAACATGTTCGGGGCGCTGGAATTCTCCGACAAGCTGGCGGCCTCCGGCGTGCAGCCGATCGTCGGCTGCTGCTTCAGCGTCGACTTCGGCGACCAGCCGCGCGACCCGCGCAATCCGGCGCATAACCGGGTGCTGCCGCGGCTCGTATTGCTGGCCGCACGCGAGGATGGCTATCGGCGCCTGATGAAATTGTCGTCGCGGGCGTTTCTCGATTCGCCGTCGAACGAACCGCCGCATCTGCCTGTCGCCTGGCTGGAGGAGGGGACGGACGGGTTGATCGCGCTCACCGGAGGCCCCACCGGCGCACTCGATCAGGGGATCAGGGCGGGGCAACTCGATGTCGCGCAGGCACGCGCGGCTACGCTGCGCAACCTGTTCGGCGATCGCCTGTATGTCGAATTGCAGCGTCATGATCTGCCCGAAGAGCGTGCGACCGAGCCGCACCTGATCGATATCGCCTATGCGCAGTCGCTGCCGCTGGTCGCGACCAACGAACCGTTCTTTGCGACGCCGGCGGATTACGAGTCGCACGACGCGCTGATCTGCATCGCCGAAGGCCGGCTGATCGCCGAGACCGACCGGCGTCAGCTCACGCCGCAGCATTATTTCAAGAGCCGCAAGGAAATGGCGGCGCTGTTTTCGGACCTGCCGGAAGCGATCGCCAACACTGTCGAGATCGCGCAGCGCTGCTCGTATCGTCCGAGAACGTCGAAGCCGATCCTGCCGCGCTTCACATCCGGCGACACCGACGAGGGCGCCGAGCTGCGCAAGCGCGCAAAGGACGGGCTCGACCGCCGCATTGCACTGCATGGCCTCGCTCCGAACAAGTCGCGCGAAGAGTATGACGCGCGGCTCGCCTTCGAGCTCGATGTCATCGAGCGGATGAAATATCCCGGCTACTTTCTGATCGTCGCGGACTTCATTCAATGGGCGAAGCAGAACGACATTCCGGTCGGGCCGGGCCGCGGCTCCGGCGCGGGTTCGCTCGTCGCCTATGCGCTCACCATCACCGATCTCGACCCGATGCGGTTCGCGCTCCTGTTCGAACGCTTCCTCAATCCGGAACGCGTGTCGATGCCGGACTTCGATATCGACTTCTGCCAGGAGCGCCGCGACGAGGTGATCCGCTACGTGCAGGGCCGCTACGGCCGCGATCAGGTAGCGCAGATCATCACGTTCGGCACGCTACAGGCGCGCGGCGTGCTGCGCGACGTCGGCCGCGTCCTCGAAATGCCCTACGGCCAGGTCGACAGGCTCTGCAAGCTCGTGCCGCAGAACCCGGCCAATCCGGTCACGCTGGCCAAGGCGATCGATGAAGAGCCCAAGCTGCAGGCCGAGCGCGACGCCAATCCGACCGTGCGCCGTGCGTTCGACATCGCCCGCAAGCTCGAAGGCCTGACGCGCCACGCATCGACACACGCTGCGGGCATCGTGATCGGCGACCGGCCGCTGGCCGAACTCGTGCCGCTTTACCGCGACCCGAAATCCGACATGCCGGTGACCCAGTTCAACATGAAATGGGTTGAGCCGGCGGGCCTCGTCAAGTTCGACTTTCTCGGCCTGAAGACGCTGACCGTGCTCAAGACCGCGGTCGATCTGCTGAAGCTGCGCGGCATCGAGATCGACCTGTCGGCGATCCCGCTCGACGACAAGAAGACCTACGAGCTTCTGGGTCGGGCAGAGGCGGTCGGCGTGTTCCAGCTGGAAAGTCAGGGCATGCGGCGCGCGCTGCTCGACATGAAGCCGGACCGGTTCGAGGACATCATTGCGCTCGTGGCGCTCTATCGTCCGGGCCCGATGGCAAATATCCCGACCTATTGCGCGCGCAAGCACGGCGAGGAGGAGCCGGACTACATCCACCCGAAGCTTGAAGAGGTGCTGAAGGAGACGTTCGGCGTCATCGTCTATCAGGAACAGGTGATGCAGGCCGCGCAGCTTCTCGCCGGTTACTCGCTTGGACAGGCCGACCTGCTGCGCCGCGCCATGGGCAAGAAGATCCGAAGCGAGATGCAGGCGCAGCGCGAGGGCTTCGTCAAAGGCGCCGTCGAACGTGGCGTGCAGAAATCGCAAGCCGATGCGATCTTCGATCTGCTCGAACGCTTCGCCGAATACGGCTTCAACAAGAGTCACGCCGCGGCCTACGCGCTGGTCGCGTATCAGACCGCCTACATGAAGGCGAACTACCCGGTCGAATTCCTTGCGGCGTCGATGACGCTCGACATGGGCAATACCGACAAGCTTGCCGAATTCCGCAACGAAGCCGAACGGCTTGGCATCAAGCTCGAACCGCCGTCCATCAATCGGTCCGGCAAGGCTTTCGAGGTCGAGGGCAACACAATCTTCTATTCGCTCGCCGCCCTGAAAGGTGTCGGCGCGCAAGCGGTGGAATCGATCGTCGCCGCGCGCAAGGACAAGCCGTTCCGCGATCTCTCCGACTTCGCCTCACGCATCAACCCGAGGGCGATCAACAAGCGGGTCCTCGAAAGTCTCGCGGCCGCTGGTGCTTTCGATGTGCTGGATCCGAACCGCGCCCGCGTTCATGCGGCGGTCGAAACCATGCTGGCGGTTGCGCAGCGCTCACACGATGCAGCCGAGAGCGGCCAGAACGAATTGTTCGGAGGGCCCGCCCATCGTGAACCGATGCGCCTGCCGAATGTCGATCCGTGGATTCCCGCCGACCGGCTGCAACGCGAATACGAGGCCATCGGTTTCTTCCTGACTGGCCATCCGCTCGACGATTACGCCACCGCGTTGAAGCGCATGAAGGTGCTCAACTGGTCGGAATTCTCCAGGTCGATACTGGCCGGCGCCAGCGGCGGACGAACAGCCGCGACGGTGGTGTCGCGCACCGAGCGCCGCACCAAGACCGGCAACAAGATGGGCATTATCGGCTTGTCCGATCCAAGCGGACAATACGAGGCGGTGCTGTTCCAGGAAGCGCTGCAGCAATACCGCGATCTGCTCGAGCCCGGGAATGCCGTGCTGCTGTTTCTCTCTGCGGAGGCGCAGGGAGAGGAGGTCCGCGCCCGTATCCAGACCGTGGAGCGGCTCGATCAGGCGGCCGAAAAAGTGCAGAAGAGCCTTCAGATCTTCCTGCGCGACCCGGCCCCGCTCGACGCCATCACCAATCGCCTCGAACCGAGAGGCGATGGTGAGGTCCATTTCATCCTGATGCTGTCGGACGGTGGCGAGGTCGAAGTAAAACTGCCGGGCCGCTACAAGGTCTCGCCGCAGATTGCCGGCGCGATCAAGTCGGTGCCCGGCGTTGTGACGGTCGAGGCCGGGTAGGGCGGTTCCCTTTGCGATCCGTCAGTTCGGCTGGATGCCGGACTCGCGAACGTAGCTGCCCCACTTGTCCAGTTCAGCACGCATGTAGCCGTCCATCTGCGCGGCCGGGAGCGGGGCCGCGTCAAGCCCCACGGCGGTCAGCCGCTGCTTCATCTGGTCCGACTTCATGATCTCGGCCGCAGCGTCGCTGAGCTTGGTGGCGATGTCAGCTGGCATCTTCGCCGGACCGAACAGGCCGTTCCAGAAGGTCAGGTCGAAGCCGGGGAAGCCGACTTCCTGCATCGTCGGGACGTCGGGCAAAAGTTGCGAACGCGTGCCGGATGAGATGGCGAGGGCGCGGACCTGTCCGTTCTTCACCGCCGACAGCGCCGCTGCGACATCGAGGAAGGTCATGCTGAGATGGCCGGCGATAACGTCGGACAGGGCTTGCGGCGTGGTCTTGTAGGGGACGCGCGTGATGTCGACGCCGCCGACCCGCTTGATCCGCTCGGCCGCGATCTGCGATCCGCTGTTGGAGGCGCCGTAAGTCAGCTTGCCGGGATCGGCCTTCGCGGCCTTCACCACATCCGCGATCGAATTGAATTCGGACTTCGGCGAGACGACGAGGACGGCGCCGGCCGTCGCCAGCCGGGAAATCGGCGTGAAGTCCTTCAGCGGATCGTAGCGCAGCTCCTTGAAGAGATGCGGATTGGCAGAATGGGTCGTGTTGCCGCCCATGAACAGCGTGTAGCCGTCCGGTGCCGCGCGCGCGACGAATTCGGCTGCGGGAATGCTGCTGCCGCCGGGCCGGTTTTCCACCACCACGGCCTGTCCAAGTTTCTTGCCCAGTTCATCCGCAAGCGTGCGCGCCATGACATCGGTTCCGCTACCGGCGCCAAACGGCACCACAAGCGTGACCGGACGCGTCGGATAGTTCTGTGCCGAAGCCGGCACGGCCGAAATGACCAGCAGGCTTGCCAGAAGAACACGCAGCATTTTGGAACCTCGTTTCATCGTCGTTGTCGGAGTGAGAGCATTAGCGAGTGAGAGCATTGGACAGCGTGAGAGTTAGCGGGGCCGCCGCCACTCACCTTGGCCGGAGCGGATCGAGCACAACGTCGAGATCGATCTCGTCCATTCCGGGGAAGGCTCGCCGACGAAAGACGTCGCGCATGCTCATAGGGGCCGTGGCATCGATGCCAACCTTGCCGCGATGCGCGTCCCGCACGTCGGTACGCTGGAAGCTGCCAAGCCGCGGGATCATGTAGACGCCGGTCTCTGGCGTGTGGCGCGTATGAATGGCCCACAGGACCTCCTGCGGATCATGCGGGTCGACATCGGCGTCGACGACCACAACGACCTTCATCCATGGATGCGCCGCGAGTGCGGCGAGCATGACGGCGCGGGCCTGATCGTCGCTGTTTTTTTCGATGGATACGACACAGCCGAAGATATGACCGGGCGTGCCGATGTCACGGATTTTGGCGAAAGCGGAGACGCGCTTGTAGACCTCCGTCTGCAGCGGCACGCCCAGCAGCGTTGAATCCTCGGGGCCGCCGGCAAGGATCACATGATAGATCGCGTCGTTGCGGCGGGTGATTGCCGTAACGCGCATCACGTTGTTCAGGGCCCTGGCGACATATCCGTCGGTGAATTCGCCGAACGGACCTTCGTCCTCCATCACGTTCGGCAGCACGTGGCCCTCGATCACGTATTCCGCGTCGGCGGGGACCAGCAGCGGCACTGTCTTCGCCTGGACGACGCGCAGGTTCGATCCCTGCCATCCGCCGGCGGTCAGGAGTTCGTCGGCCTCGAATGGGATCTTGGAGGCTGCGCTCAACATCAGCGAGGGCGGCGCGCCGATCACGACCGCGATCGGCAATGGCTCATTCTTGCGTTCCGCCGCTGCGTGATATTGGCCGAGGTGCTGCGGAGCCATCATGCGGATGCGCATGTGGTCCCCGCCAACGATCTGGATGCGGTTCCAGGAGGCGTTGTGGATTCCGGTCTCGGGGTGACGAGCGATCACGACCCCGGCGGTGATGTACGGGCCAGCATCCTCCGCACAATGGACGACCTGCGGTATCTCTGATTCGACCGAAATGTTGCCGGTCACGACGCGCTCCTGAACGGGGGCGTCCGAGACGGTTTCGAGCGGCCGCGTGCTGGCCTCCCGCTTCACAAGTTCGGGCAGCATGGCCGGCAGCGGCAGGTCGAGCGCGTCCGCCAGAATCGATCGCCGGCACAGGACGTTGGTCGCGATCGGGGTCGGGCTTCCGGTGACGGTCTTGAACATGAGAGGCTGGTTCGGCCCCTTCTGGACCTTCCGCATGATCGCCACGAGCTCGTGGCGTGCGTCGACCCTGCGGCTGACGTGGCGCAGCTGGCGCTGATGGTCGAGGAGGGCGAGAAGGTCGCGGAACGAGGTTTGCGCGGGCATACGAG
>Ga0182740_1002257_pt1 | contig 12012 bp, 11 predicted proteins | sample eDN5th37CKraftBY_FD_128872 | JGI IMG/M metagenome (GOLD analysis project Ga0182740, IMG submission 128872) | Enriched backyard soil microbial communities from Emeryville, California, USA - eDNA 5th pass 37_C Kraft BY (version 2) (version 2) | ecosystem: Environmental > Terrestrial > Soil >...
GAACCAGCCTGCCCCCCAAAGCTTCCAACAATTGCCGCGGGGTGGAGCAGCCCGGTAGCTCGTCAGGCTCATAACCTGAAGGTCGCTGGTTCAAATCCAGCCCCCGCAACCAAAACAAAACAAACCCCCGTCCGCTCCACGCGGACGGGGGTTTTTTTACGTGCGCCGGGTCCAACCTGTTAAAGCGAAGCAGAACTGGCAACCATAAACCGGCCTGTCCCCAATGCTTCTATCCAGCCCTGAGTTCGACCTGAGGGTAGTTTAGAGCCTGCCCCCAAATCCACGCCAGTTAAAACTGGAACTTTGGGGTCTTCGTGCTCATGCCGGCTGTGCCGCCGATGAGCCATTCAATAGCGATATCGGCGGTTTGTTGCCGATGGCGCTGTGCGGCCGGACCTCATTGTAGTCCTTACGCCAAGCCTCCAGTTTTGCGCGCGCGTCGTCAAGGCTCATGAAACAGTGCGTGTTCAGGCATTCCGCCCGGAGCTTGCCGTTGAACGACTCGATGAAGCTGTTGTCCGTCGGCTTTCCGGGACGGGAGAAGTCGAGGATCACGCCCTTCTGGTATGCCCACAGATCAAGGTCCCGGGGCGGTCTTGCGGTCATCGCGCAGCTTCGCCCGCACCCGCCGTTTGGGCGTCTTGTTGCGCAGCTGAAGGCCCATCTCCTTGTAGAGCCCGTAGATTCGCTTGTGGTTCACCGCATGGCCTTCGCGCTGCATCAGCACGTGGACCCTGCGGTAGCCATAACGAACCCGGGTCTCGCAGATCTGCCTGATCCGAATCCTGACAGGAGCCTGATCGCCGCGACATGACTTGTAGACGTACAGCCCCCGGTCAATCTGCAGGGCCGCACAGGCGCGTCTGACTGAGACTTTCCAGTCCGACCGCACCATGTCGACAAACGCGCGCTTGCGCTCAGGCTTCAGAGCTTTTTTGCCAGCACATCCTGAAGCATCGCGCGATCCAGCGTCAGGTCCGCCACGACACGTTTCAGCCGCGCATTCTCGTCCTCCAGTTGCCGCAGGCGCTTCATTTCGGACGGCATCAACCCGGCATACTTCTTCCGTCAGTTGTAGAAGGTTGCATCCGAGATGCCCGCCTTGCGACAAAAACGTCAGCGACCGGCGCGCCATCCTGCGCCTGCTTTAAGACAAATGCGATCTGCGCTTCTGTGAACTTCGACGCCTTCATGGAACCCTCCTTCGTCCCGCATCCGGGATCATAAGTGGAAAATTCCAGTTCTGAATGGACCGATTTTCGCAGGTCATACGGGGTCAGATTGACCTTGCGTCCGTTCACGCCGCCCGGCGCATTGATCATGCGGATTTAGGCGGCCTCGGCGCGGCCGATCAGCCCATAGGCGGAGGCCGGGCCGCTCATCGGGACGGTCTGGCCAATGCGGATTTCCGCGTCGCTGGCGCCCGTGTCGTATTTTTTTGTCGTGGCCCACGCAGCGGCGTCCGCCCAGAACATACCCGCGACAAGCGCGAGGCATGCTGGAAGCCCCGAAGACTTCATGAGGTTTCCTCTCCTTGCAGGCGCGGTCTTCGCCGCGTCCGAAAAAAACTGGTCAGTGATGCCTGGGCTGTCGATCCCAATTGTGCTGGCGGAAGCGAAACGACCCCAGGGGCGGAGCGTCAGTTGCGCCGTGGCCCGCGCCAGGCGGCGCCGGGCAACGGCAGGGGACAACCGGCCCAAAGGAGGCTGCGGGATTGACGTCAGGGAACGCCCGTGCAGCATGCGCGCCAACACAAGTGCTTGATGGCAGGGATGGAAACGCGATGAATCTGGATGATTTGCCGCTCCGGGACGTATCGCCGGCGCACCGCTTTGATGCTGGACGGCTCGAAAACTATCTGGCGGCGCGGATTGCGAATTTCGGCGCGAACATGAACGTGCGCCAGTTTGCCGGCGGCGCCTCGAACCCGACGTTCCTGCTGTCGACCGCAGCCGCAGATGGCGACCGGCATTTCGTGCTGCGCAAGAAGCCGCCGGGCAAGCTGCTGGCCAGCGCCCACCAGGTCGATCGCGAACACCGGGCCATGCAGGCCCTGGCGCAGACCGACGTGCCGGTGCCGGTCATGCGCCACTATTGCGATGACCCGGAACTGATCGGCACGGAATTCTACGTCATGGATTTTCTGGATGGCCGCGTGTTCCGGGACGCAAGCCTGCCGGAACTTTCGCCGACGGAACGGGCAGCGGTGTATGACGGTCTGAACGACGCGCTCGCCCGGCTGCACCAGGTTGACTACAACGCGGTCGGTCTTGGTGATTTTGGCCGCAGCGGCGGCTTCTTCGCGCGTCAGCTCAAGCGCTGGACAAAGCAGTATCGGGATGCCCAGACCGAGAACATCCCTGCCATGGAGCGCCTGCTGGAGGAGCTGCCGGCCCATATTCCGGCCGATGACGCCTCAACCATTGCCCATGGCGACTACCGTCTCGGCAACGTCATGTTCCATCCCACGGAGCCGCGCGTCATCGCGGTGCTCGACTGGGAGCTGTCGACCATTGGCCACCCGCTCGCGGACCTCGGTTTCAACTGCTTCATGTGGCACACCGATTCCGTCGAACTCGGCAGCCTGAAGCATGTTGATTTTGCCCGGAGCGGCATTCCGACTGAAGCGGAATACGTCGCCGCCTATTGCCGCCGCACCGGACGCGCCGGCATCGACGACTGGAATTTCTATCTGGCGTTCGCGGCGTTCCGTCTGGCGTCGATCACCCAGGGCGTCTACCGCCGTGCGCTCGACGGCAACATTTCCACCGAGCGCGAGGTCGTCAACGGCGCCGGGGACCTGTCAGCGGTTGCGCTGGCGCTGCTCCACCGCGCGCCGCAGTTCTGAGTGAAGCCATGGAGCCAGATCCATTCAACGGAACGGGTTCTGGCCTGGTCTGACTGGCAGCGTTTCCGCCCGGAAGCAGCCTCTTTCCACCGGAAGCGCTCTGGCTGACCCTGTTATGGCGACGCATACAAAAAGCCCCGCGCGCTGGCCCGGGGCTTTCTTGCTTCATCGACTAAAGGCGGCGCGCCGCCCGGCCTGGATCAGATGTTGATCTCGTAGCGGCCGACGACCATGTGGTGCACCTCGTCCGGGCCATCTGCGAAGCGCAGGTGGCGCACGTCGGTGTACAGCTCGGACAGCGGGAACCACTGGGAGACGCCGGCGGCGCCGTGGATCTGCATGGCCTGGTCAATGATGCGGCAGGCCTTCTCCGGCACCATGGCCTTCACCATGCTGACCCAGACGCGCGCTTCCTTGTTGCCGAGCACGTCCATGGCCTTGGCGGCCTTCAGCACCATCAGGCGCATGGCCTCGATTTCGATGCGGGCGCGGGAGATGTGCTCGAGGTTGCCGCCGAGCAGGGCCAGCTTCTGCCCGAAAGCTTCACGGCTGTTGCCGCGCTCCACCATCAGGTCCAGCGCCTTCTCGGCCTTGCCGATGGTGCGCATGCAGTGGTGGATGCGGCCCGGGCCAAGGCGAACCTGCGAGATCTCGAAGCCGCGACCTTCGCCGAGCAGGATGTTCTCCTTAGGCACGCGCACATTGTTGAAGCGGATGTGCATGTGGCCGCGCGGCGCATGGTCATGACCAAACACGTGCATCGGGCCGACGATCTCGACGCCTTCCGCGTCAATCGGCACCAGGATCTGCGACTGCTGCTTCGACGGCGGCGCGTCTGGGCTGGTCTTGACCATGGTGATCATGATCTTGCAGCGCGGGTCGCCGGCGCCGGAGATGTAGAACTTCTCGCCGTTGATGACCCACTCGTCGCCATCAAGCACGGCGGTGGTGCTGACGTTCTTGGCGTCGGAGGAGGCGACGCCCGGCTCGGTCATGGCGTAAGCCGAGCGGATCTCGCCATTGAGGAGCGGCTCAAGCCACTTCTTCTTCTGCTCGGGCGTGCCGACGCGCTCCAGCACCTCCATGTTGCCGGTGTCCGGGGCCGAGCAGTTCATCACCTCGGAAGCAAGCGGGCTCTTGCCCAGCTCGGCGGCGATGTAAGCGTAGTCGAGGTTGCTCAGGCCGACGCCGGATTCCGCGTCCGGCAGGAAGAAGTTCCACAGACCCTCGGCCTTGGCCTGGTCCTTGGCTTTCTGCAGGCACTCAAGCTGGCCCGGGGCGAAACCCCAGCGATCCTTCTTCGTCGCGTCCAGCCGGTAATATTCGACCGACATCGGATCGACGGTGTCGCGGATGAAGCGCTTGACGTGGTCGAACAGCGGCCGCGCCTGCTCCGACATGCGAAGGTCGTTCAGTTCGCTGTCCGGCGACAGGGAATAAGGCGTCTGGCGCGGCGTGTATGCTGCTTTCGTCAATTTTGGTCTCCCTACGTGTTATTGTTCGTACGGCCGGGCGATCGCCCGATGGCGGATGTCGACGCCGACGCGGCTGCATGCGGGCCACATGCCACGGGCCAGGCTCTTCTTCACCAGCATATGCGGGCCGGCGACCGGTCCAGTCAAGGTAAATCGATGGCCGATCGAACGGGATGTACGCGCTGGCGGCTCGCCGGTCCCGGCCGGCGCCGGCTTGCCGTGCATGACAATTTAACCCCTATGGCGGCGCCATCCATCCGGCGTCGCGCGTATCGCTGGCATTTTTCGAAAATGGTGTATGGTCGGCTGCGGCCTCGGGATTCCCTGAATGATGACGGGTCCGGCCATGGCGCCAACGGGAACCAAAGCGCCGGCGCCGGGCTGGTGAATGGGGCTGGTGGATGCGGGGGATGGATGTGTGATGAGGGCCAGCGCTTTCATGACCTGTGACGCGGCGATCCATGGCCGGTTTCTCCACGCCCTGGTTCCGGGGCTGGAGCCTGTTCCGGCATGACGGGCGGTTCTGTTGCTGGCGAGGGGCCGACGCGCCGTTTCATGCGCAAGCGCGAAGCCGTTCTCGATGCGGCCGCCCTTCTGTTCAATCAGCGCGGCATCCGTAACGTCACCCTGGCCGACGTCGCCCGCCGCGTCGGCCTGTCCACCAGCAGCGTAACCTATTACTACAAACGGAAAGACGATCTGGCGCTGGCCTGCATGGGCCGGTCGGTCGAGGTGTTTGAAGAGCTGCTGGCCGTCGCGGAGCAGGCTGGAGGGCCAGAACAGAAAATCACGTCCTTCGTCACCGGTTTTTTCCAGCGGCTCGCCGGGATCGCGCGCGGCGAGCGGCCAGACTTTGTAACCTTCTCCGACGTCAGCACCCTGGTTGACGGGCGGACGGACGTTGGCGACAGGCACACCCAGGCGTTCCGGCGCGTCCGCGACCTGCTCGACGGCGCCTGTCCGGCGCCGCTGACCCATGCGGAACGGAATGCTCGGGCGCACCTGCTGTTCACCCTGACGCAATGGACCCGTTACTGGATCGATCGCCACGAGGTCACCGGCTACCCCCGGGCCGCCCGGCGCGCCGCCGACATCCTGCTGCGCGGCCTTGGCGGCGCAGGCGCCGCATGGGACCCGCCGCCGGTCGCGGCGCTGGCGGCGGCCCCGGCCCCGGATGACGTCTCGCCTGACGCGTTCCTGCGCGCCGCCACGCGGCTGATCAATGAGGAGGGCGCCCGGTTCGCCACGGTTGAGCGCATCTCGTCAGAACTCAAGGTTACGCGGGGTTCATTCTATCACCACAACGACAATATCGATGATCTTGTCGTCGCGTGTTTTGAGCGCTCGTTCGACGTGATCCGGCGGGCGCAGCAACTCGCAGAAGTGTATCCGGCCGGATGGGAGAAACTGGCGGCGGCCACCGCCGCGCTGGTCCGGTTCCAGCTGTCCGCCGATGGTCCCCTGCTGCGCATGACCGCGCGCAGCCGGCTGTCCGCGCCTGCGGCCGATCACATCTGGCGCACCATGCACCAGCTTTCGGAACATTTCGCCGGGGTGATCGCCGATGGCGTCATCGACGGGTCGATCCGGCCCGTCGATCCGGCCATCGCCGCCCAGATGGTCAGCGGCATGATCAATGCCTCGGCTTCGGCCAGACGGTGGGTCCCGGAGGCGTCGCCAGCCAATGTGGTGGACCTTTATGCGCGCCCGCTGTTCATGGGCATCCTGTGTCCGTCGGCGTTTGGCGGGCATGAGGGCGCGCGGCGCGGTTAAAGGCGTCGCGCCACCCGGTCAGCGACGGTTCATGCGTTCGCGCCGCCGGCGTCCCGCCCCAGCCGGGCATAGCGGGCGATGTGATAATCGCGCGAACCGAACTGGTTCTCGATCACCGTCGCCCGGCGGAAGTAATGTCCCAGCAGCAATTCCTCGGTCATGCCCATGCCGCCATGCAACTGCACCGCGTTCTGGCCGATGAAGCGCGCTGCCCTGGCGATGGTCGCCTTGGCGGCCGAGGCTGCCCTTGAGCGTTCCGTTGCGTCGGCGTCGAGGCTGGAGGTCAGGATCTGCACGGCGGCGGCGGACTGCTCCAGCTCCATGAACATCTCGACCATGCGGTGTTGCAGGCTCTGGAAATCGGCGAGCGCCTGGCCGAACTGGCGGCGCTGCCGGGTATGGGCGATGGTGTCGTCGAGCATGCGCCGCATGACGCCGAGCGCCTCGGCGCAAAGCGCCGCGATGGCCTCGTCCATGACCGTTTCAAGGACCGGCAACGCAGCGCCGGCGTCGCCCAGCAGGGCGTCCGCCGTAACGGGGACCTGCTCCAGCACGATGTCCGCCGCGCCGCGTCCGTCGATCAGCCGGTAGTCGTGGCAGGTCACGCCGTTGGCGTCGCGCCTGATTACGAACAGGGAGATGCCGTCGCGGTCGTGCTGGCCGCCCGACGTGCGGGCGCTGACCAGCAGGTGCGTCGCCGTGGGCGCGCCCATGACCACGGACTTTGTGCCGTCGATCACCCAGCCGTCGTGACTGCGGCGCGCGATCGTGGCGACGTCTTCCAGGGCATAACGGGTGGAGGCGTCGAAGGCGGCCAGCGCGGTGCGGACCTGGCCGGCCAGGACGCCAGCGAGCAGATCGCGCGCCAGCGGCGCGTCGTGGCGGCGCAGCAGGCCAACGCCGATGATGGCCGTTTCGAGATAGGGCTCCAGAACCAGGGCCTTGCCCAGTTCTTCCATGACGACCATCGCATTGGCGACGCCGCCGTCAGCTCCGGGCGCCGCGGCGCCGAGAATCGCCAGGTCCGACGCGAATCCTGACCACACGGATGGCGAGAAACCGCCTTCCGCAAGGATGGCCCGCCGGCGCCCGAAGCTGTAGTTCGCGCGCAGATACTGCGACGCCGCATGTCTCAACAGGGCCTGTGCCTCGTCTGGCGCGACTGTCATTTCCCACCCGTGGTCGTTCAGTTCGTTGTCACGACATGTGCCGGCATTCGCGCGATTGGGCAAGCGGCCGCCAGCGCGCCGCCGTCGCCACGGCTTGTCGGCGTCCCGCACATGGGGCAAGAGAACTGCAACAGCGCCCGTCAATAAAGGGCGCTTGTCAAAAGCATCGGCGGGAAACGCAGCGGAATGGGGCGTCACATGCAGAACCAGGCAATGTCGCGGGCACTTTCGGGCGAAGCCCTGCATGGCGCGTTCCGCGAGGAGGTGCGCCGGTTTCTGCGGGAGGAGTACCCCCAGGACATTCTGGAGAAGGCGCGCGCCGGCGCGGTGCTGTCGCGGGAGGACCAGATCCGTTCGCAGCAGGCGTTGCAATCGCGGGGCTGGCTCGCGGCGACCTGGCCGGCCGAATATGGCGGTCCCGGCTGGGACCCGGTGCAGCGCTATGTGTTCGAGGATGAGCTTGATCGCGCGGGCGTCCCCACGTTGCAACCAATGGCGCTGATTTACGTGGGCCCGGTGATCTATACCTTCGGCACGGAAGAACAGAAGCGCCGCTGGCTGCCGGACATCCTGTCCTCGAAAGCCATGTGGGCGCAGGGTTATTCCGAGCCGGAGTCCGGCTCCGACCTCGCCAGCCTCGGATTGCGCGCCGAGCGCGACGGCGACCATTACATCCTCAACGGCACGAAAATCTGGACCTCCTACGCCCAGTGGGCGGACTGGATTTTCTGTCTGGCGCGGACCTCGCGCGAGGAGCGGAAGCAGGCGGGCATCAGTTTCATCTGCGCCGAAATGTCGTCGCCAGGCATCACCGTGCACCCCATCGTTTCCATCGACGGTTTCCATCACCTCAACCGGGTGGAGTTCGAGAACGTGCGCGTGCCGGTGGACCAGCGCATTGGCGAGGAAGGCAAGGGCTGGCATTACGCCACCTTTCTGCTGCAGAACGAACGCCTCTCCTACGCCCATGTGTCCCGCCGCAAGGCCGAGCTTGATCAGCTGCGGAAGCTCGCCGCCACCCTGCCGTCGGACTTCGGGGGCGTGATGGCCGACGATCCCGATTTCATCCGCCGTCATGCGGAGAGCGAGATCGCCGTTGGCCTGCTTGAGAAGATGGTGCTGAACGCCCTCATCGCCGCCGACCAGACGACGCCAGCCCAGGTGTCGGTGCTGAAGATCCAGGCCACGGAAATCCAGCAGAAGATCACCGAGCTGGCCATTGATCTGGCGGGCCGCGCCGGCGCCGTGTGGGCGGACCGGGCGCGCGACGGCTGGCGCGAGGCCATGCCGCTGGTTCCGGCGTTCGCCGCGCCGGCCATGGGGAGCTACATGTTCGGACGCGCCGTGACGATCTATGGCGGCGCGACGGAGATCCAGAAAAATCTGGTCTGGCGCATGATCGGCAGGTGAGCAGGTCCGGGGGTGCGCCCTGCGGGCAGCGGGTGAGGGTGAACGCTGGCCACTGCCGGCGCAGGTTCCGCCATGGCGATTTTCCGGGTAAACAGGCGCCGCCTCGCGTCAGGCGACGCGCCCACTCGGGCCGGCGGCTTAAATTCCGTTTTGGCTGGATCGCCTTCGCCTGACGCCCTTATGCTATCTGGAAGAGATCACCGACATGAGCGCGCCCGCCGCTGCGCCTCCCGCCCGGCAGGGCCACGAGGATACCCCCTCCGTCGCTTCGACCTTGCGCGCGCCGGCGGCGCTGACGCGGGAAACCCTGGCCGGCGTGGTGACGGCGCTGGCGCTCGTGCCCGAGGTCATCTCGTTCTCCTTCATCACCGGCGTCGACCCGAAAACGGCGCTGATGTCGTCCATCGTGCTGTGCCTGGTCATGTCCGCCCTCGGCGGTCGCCCGGCCATGGTGACGGCCGCCGCCGGCTCCATCGCGCTTGTAGTCGGACCGATGGTCAAGGTGCATGGCGTCGCCTATATCCTGCCCACCATCCTGCTGGCCGGCGTCATCCAGATCATTTTTGGCCTCACCGGCATGGCGCGGCTGGCGCGTTTCATTCCGCGCTCGGTGATGCTCGGCTTCGTCAACGCCCTGGGCGTGCTGATCTTCGCCGCCCAGGTTCCGCACCTCCTCAATGTCCCCTGGGCGGTGTATCCGCTGTTCGCGCTCACCGTGGCGCTGGTGTTGCTGACGCCGCGCGTCACCACGGTGATTCCGGCGCCGCTGGTCGCCATTGTCATCGTCACCGCCATCGCGGTGTTTGGCGGCGTCGCGGCGCCGAATGTCGGCGGCGAGGGCGACATGAGCCCTGGCCTGCCGGGGCTGACGCCGTTTCTTGCGCCGCTGGAATGGCGGACCCTGGCCATCGTCTGGCCGAGCGCCCTGTCCGTCGCCTTTGTCGGACTGCTGGAAACCCTGCTGACCGCCAGGCTGGTGGATGAGATCACCGACACCCGCTCGCACAAGGGCCGGGAGTCCTGGGCGCTCGGCGTCGCCAATATCTGCGCCGGTTTCTGGGGCGGCGTCGCTGGCTGCGCCATGATCGGCCAGACCATCGTCAACGTGAAAATCGGCGCCGCCCGCACGCGGATTTCCACCGTCGCCGCCGGGTTGACCCTGCTGCTGCTGGTCACGGGGCTGAGCAGCGTCATGGCGCGCATTCCCATGGCGGCGCTGGCGGCGGTGATGATGATCGTCGCGGTCACCACCATCGACTGGCGCAGCGTCAATCCGGCGACGTTGCGGCGCATGCCCCGCTCGGAAACCGCGGTGATGCTGCTTACCCTCGGCGTCACCGTCGCCACCGGCAATCTGGCGCTGGGCGTCGCGGCCGGCGTGCTGCTGGCCTTCGCCCTGTTCGCCCGCCGCGTCGCCCACGTGGTCAGCGTCGAGCGCAGCCTGTCGCCGGACGGTCTTGCGGTGCTGTACTCGGTCGATGGCCCGCTGTTTTTTGGCAGCAGCAACGACCTGTTCGAGCGTTTCGCCTACGCAGCCGACCCCGCCGACGTCACCATCGACTTCAGCCGCGCCCAGATCTGGGACGCCTCCACCGTCGCGGCCCTGGACGCCATCGCCAGCCGTTATCGCGGCCATGGCGTGGATGTGGCGTTCAGCGGCCTCGATAACCGCAGCTCCGCCTTTCACGCCCGCCTGTCGGGAACGTTGTAAACGGTGGGGCAGATTGGGGCGGGCAGGTTGGGGCGCCATGGCGCCGCCGCTCAGGCGTAGTAATCGGCGCCCCGGCGCAGGCCGCGCCATTGCGCGTCATCGTGCCCGCAAATCACCGTCGCGCCCCGCTGTTCGAGGTCGCGTATGCGCGCGTAACTCGCGAGGCACTTCTCCACGTCCCACGTGTTCTTCGGCGCGAAATTGTCGTCCAGATTGGCTCTGACGCTCACCGCGTCGGAGGCCAGCAGGAACAGGCCGTCCCTGTCGAGGCGCACCAGCGCGGCCATGGCGCCTGGCGTATGTCCAGGCAAATGCACCAGCCGGATCCGGCCATCGCCAAAGACATCGTGCCCGTCTGCGACAGGTTCGACCGGCATGGGATGGTCCCAGTCGGCGGGAAGGTAACCCATCTGCACGCCGTCAGGCGCGCGCGCCGCGGCGAGCTCCGCTTCGTGGATGTAGATTTTTGCTTTTGTGAAGAACTGGTTGCAGCCGCAATGGTCGGTGTGAAGATGCGAACACACCACGTGGGAGATGTCGTCCGGCGACAGGCCGACGCATGCGAGGCTGTTCAGGACATGGTCGCCCTCCGCCATGACTGGCGTCATGAAACGCGCCATGCCGCCCCAGCGCGGGATGGGGTCCTTGCCGATGTCGGGGTGGCAACCCGTATCGAACAGCACGTTGCCCCTGTCGTGCCGGAGCAGGATGCAGGACACGGGAAGCTCAAATGTTTCTGCGGGCGCGACGTGCGGGTAATAGATGGCCTTGCGCATGCGCAGGCGGCCGCCTGACAGGATATGCATTTTCATGGGCAGGCGTGTCCCCCGGGGTGGTCCGCCGGAAACCGGCGTTTGCTGGCCGCCGGACGGAGCCGGCGCCGGGGCAAGCCTTCATGTTCGCGCGGTCACCGTCAAGGACGTTTGCCCGGGAGATCCGCGGCTAAGCGCGGCGCGGTTCAGGCGTCGCGCGCGTCCGCATCAATGTGAAGCGCCCGGCCGGCGCCCAGGCCCAGGAGCGCCAGCACGAGGCACAGGACCGCGCAGGTCAGCAGGACAATGGGCCAGCTGTCGACGAGGTCATGCAGGGCGCCGGCCAGAACCGGCCCGGTGGCGGACATCAGATAGCCAACGGACTGGGTCATGCCCGACAGGCTGGCGGTTTGCGGCGCGGAGGCGGTGCGCAGGCCAATGAAGGCGAGCGCGAGAATGAAGGCGCCGCCGATGCCGAAACCAAAGACCGCGACCCAGAGCAGCGCCAGGGCCGGGAAAAACTGCAATCCGGCCAGGGATGCGAGACTTGTCAGGGCGAGCGCCGCCGCGAGGCTACGCTGGTCGCTCGCCCGTCGCACCAGGGGCGCAATTACAAAACCCGGCAGGGCCGTCGCCAGTTGCATCACGCCATGAAACGAGCCCGCCTCGGCCTGGGAATAGCCGATGCTCGCCAGAATCGATGGAAGCCATGCGCCGATGGCGTAATAGACGAAAGAATTCACGCCGAAGAACAGCGTGACCTGCCACGCCAACGCGGAGCGCCAGACAGCGCCGCCATGCCGGGGCGCGGCGGCGCCCGCCGCCGGAGGCGGGGACCCGCGCAGCTGCGGAGCCCAGACGAGAGCGCTTGCAA
>Ga0182740_1002258_pt1 | contig 12002 bp, 11 predicted proteins | sample eDN5th37CKraftBY_FD_128872 | JGI IMG/M metagenome (GOLD analysis project Ga0182740, IMG submission 128872) | Enriched backyard soil microbial communities from Emeryville, California, USA - eDNA 5th pass 37_C Kraft BY (version 2) (version 2) | ecosystem: Environmental > Terrestrial > Soil >...
ATGTCCATCCGCAGCGACATGCTGACACGGATGTATGAGGCGCTGACGCATGCGGGCATCGGGATACCGTTTCCGCAGACCGACCTGCACCTGCGCAGCATTTCCGAGGATGCGGGCGCCGTGCTCACGCAAGCCCGCCGCGCCCCGTCCGGCAACGACCCCGCCCCCACGTAACGCGGATATTGTGTATAGTGGCGGACTTTCGCGTTGGCCTGGTAGCTCAGTCGGTAGAGCAGAGGATTGAAAATCCTTGTGTCGGTGGTTCGATTCCGCCCCAGGCCACCAATGAATTCAAGCACTTGGCCCCGCCTTTGGCGGGGCTTTTTGCTTTGGAGCCCCGGCGGCGCTGGTCGGATAGCATAGTCAACGGCTTGCCCCCTGACTTTCCTCTTACGCGATGAAGCCTGATTCCTCTTCCCCGTCTTCCTCCATCGGCATGGGCCGCGCCGCGCTCGTGTTGTATCGCGCGCTATGGCAATACGCCGAGGGCGCGCGCCGGCAACTGATGGGCGCCGTCGCCCTGCTGTCGGGTGCGCAGTTGGTAAAGCTGACCTTGCCCTGGCTGGCCTCCCACGCCATCAATGCCCTGCAGCAGAACGAAATGTCCACGGCCGGCCTCTGGATCCTGTTCCTGGTCGGAAGCTACATGATGTCCTGGGTGTTCCACGGTCCGGGGCGCGTCCTGGAGGGCAATGTGGGCGTGCATGTCCGCGAGCGGCTGGCAGACGACCTCTACGCCCGCATCGCGGCCGCCCCGCTGACCTGGCGCGATGGCCGCCATTCCGGCGACCTGCAGCACCGCGTGCTGCAATCCAGCCGCGCGCTGTCGGGATTTGCCCGGGGCATGTACGGATACCTGCACAGCGCCCTGAACTTCATCGGCCCGCTGGTGGCGCTGACCCTGCTATCGCACGTCAGCGGCATCGTCGCCGTGACCGGCTATCTGATCATCGCCCTGGTCACGCTGCGGTTCGACCTGGCGCTGATGCGGCTGGCGCGTGCCGAGAACGACGAGGAACGCCGCTATGTCGCGGCCTTGCTCGACTTCATCAGCAATGCCGGCACCGTGATCGGCCTGCGCTTGCAGGCCGCCTCGCGCAAGATCCTCGGCCGCCGCCTGGAAACCGTCATGAAGCCCCTGCGTCGCGCCCTGTGGGTCAACGAGGTCAAGTGGTGCGTGGTGGACCTGGCGGGCATGTGCCTCACCTGGATTCTGGTCGTGGAATATGTGCTGCGGCACCGCGAACCCGGCCAGGCCCTGCTGCTGGGCACGATCTTCATGATCTACCAATATGCCCAGCAGGCCGCCTCGGTCGTCAGCGCCATCGCCTCGAACTTCCAGAGTTTCTCGCGCATGCACACGGACTACAGCAGCGCCGAGCCCATTTGGCAGGCCCCCGGCGATCCCAAAACGGCCGTGCCGGCCGTGCGCGCAGACGCGCCGTGGCAGACCCTGGAGTTGCGCGGCGCGACCTGGCGCTATTCGGACGAAGGACGCGGCGGCCTGCATGGCGTCGACCTGCTGTTGCGCCGGGGCTCACGCGTGGCGCTGATCGGCGCCAGCGGCGGCGGCAAGAGCACCCTGCTGCGCACCCTGGCAGGACTCTATCCGCCGCAACAAGGCGAACTGCTGCGCGACGGCAAACCGGTAGCCTGGGCCGAACTGCGCACGCTGGCCACGCTGATTCCGCAAGAAGCCGAAGTCTTCGAAGCCAGCGTGCAGGAAAACCTCACCTTTGGCGAACCCGCCGATGCCCAGGCGCTGCAAGCCGCCGTGCATACCGGCGTGTTCGACGAAGTGCTGCAACGCATGCCCAATGGCCTGGCCAGCCCGGTGAACGAGCGGGGCAGCAATCTTTCTGGCGGCCAGCGGCAACGCCTGGCTCTCTCGCGCGGGGCGCTTGCCGCGCAGGGAAGCAGCTTGCTGCTGCTGGACGAACCCACCAGCGCGCTGGACCCGCAAGCCGAAGGCCGGGTGTTCGATCGCATGTACGCCGCGTTTCCTTCGGCATGCATCGTGGCCTCCGTGCACCGTCCCAGCTTGCTCAACCGCTTTGACACCATCGTGGTAATGGAAGCGGGGCGCGTGGTGGATGCGGGACCGCGCGACGAGGTGCTGGCCCGGCACAAGCTTTGAAGCGCAACGAGCAACGCCCGCCTGCCTAGCCGCTACACTCGATCTCCATGACGCAACCGCCGACTCCCCATGCAGCGCCGCGCCCGCCCGGCCGAACGCGGCCGAATCTATTGGCCTATGCCTGCCTGGTGATCAGCGTGGTATTTGCCTTCCTGGGCGCAGGAATGATCCTGGATGGCGCCGAGGCGGGAGTTCCCGTCACACTGTTCTTCGGCGTCTGCGCCCTCACTGCCGTGCTGCAGATATGGCCGAGGTTGCTGCAGCGCGAGTCGCGCTCGGCCACGACGCTGCTGGCGCGCTATCCAGGCCCATTGGAGTTCAGGGCCGCGAAAGGCAAGCTGCTGGTTTTCTCCTTCCTGTCAGCGGCCTTTGGCGGCGTAATACTATGGATGCTGCTGCACGAGTCGCTGCCCCCGCTCAAGCAATTGATCCTGTGGCCGGGCTCCGTGTTCTTTCTGCTCGGTGCGGTCATGCTGCTCGTGCGCGCCGCCAAAGACGACACCGCCCTGCGGCTGGGCCGCGATGGCTTCGACACCCGCCACGTGTGGAACAGCAGGACGATACGCTGGCAGGACACCAGCGAGTTCACCGTGGCCAACGTCAGCCGCGCGGTGCCCAAGCTCATCGTTTTCGACGATGCAGCCGTCGACCGTGCCGGCAAAGCCGGATTCAACCGGCATTTCGTGGGCCGCAATTCCAGCCTGGCGGAAACCTACGGACTCACCCACGAATCCCTGGCCGAACTGCTCAATGCCTGGCGCGCGCGGGCATTGGAGCAGGATGCCGTGTTTACGCGCTGGCCCGAGAACAGATAAGGCCCCCCACCCGGCCGCCCGCCCAACATTACAAAAAAGTAATCTACGCGTAACCTCCGCGCCCCCGTCGCCGCTCCACACTGGAGTCCATGCACTTTTGGACCACAAAGGAGCCGACGATGAAAACCCCGCCCCCGTTGTTCAATGCGTGCGCCTTGAGTCTGGGGATGCTGGGCGCACATGCAGGCCATGTCCGCCAATGGCGCGCACATAGAGAACTGCCGCACCGCAGACATCAGGCCTCGGCATAATGGCAACGCGACGGATCACACCAGGACTCAAAAAGGGATGGGTATGAATCACTCTCGTCACGGCGACGCTGCGTCGAAGGAAAGCACGCTCTTCGTGTGCCCCATGCACCCGGAAATCCGGCAGGACCAGCCGGGCCGCTGCCCAAAATGCCAGATGCATCTGGTGCCTAACGGACAGGAGCAGGATCAACCCGCGCATGGACATGGCGGCCGCGATCCACAAGCGCATCACGGTCACCACCACTCAAGTGCCGCTGACCCCGCGCAGCAGCCCGCTGCCGCCCCCGCCGACGTGCCTGCCGGCACGATCTATACCTGCCCCATGCATCCGGAGATCCGCCAGGACCACCCCGGGAGCTGTCCCAAATGCGGCATGACGCTGGAACCGATCATTCCGCTGGACGAAGAAGACAACAGCGAGCTGAAGGATTTCCAACGCCGCTTCTGGTCGACGCTACCCCTGACGATCATCGTGGCCGCCATGGCCATGTTCGGCCATCGCCTGGGCTGGTTCGACATGGCGACCCAGAGCTGGCTGGAGCTGGCGCTGTCCTTGCCGGTAGTGTTCTGGACGGGATGGCCGTTCTTCGTGCGCGGCTGGCAGTCTTTCGTGCATCGCAGCCCGAACATGTGGACGCTGATCAGCCTGGGCACGGCGGCCGCATTCGTCTACAGCGTCGTCGCCACCCTCGCCCCGGGCGTATTTCCGGATTCCTTCGTGTCGATGGGGCGCGTGGCGGTGTACTTCGAGGCGGCAGTGGTCATCATTTCGTTGACCATGCTGGGGCAGATCCTGGAGCTGAAGGCGCGCTCGCAGACGTCCGCGGCGATCAAGTCCCTGCTTGGGCTGGCTCCCAAGACGGCACGGCGGATCAATGCCGATGGCGGTGAAGAAGACGTGCCCTTGAACCATGTGCACGTGGGCGATCTGCTGCGCGTGCGTCCGGGCGAGAAGATCCCGGCGGATGGTGTGGTCACCGAAGGCCGCAGTGCCGTCGACGAATCCATGCTCACGGGCGAACCGGTGCCGGTCACCAAGCGCGAAGGCGACAAGCTGATCGGCGCCACACTCAATACCAGCGGCAGCCTCGTGATGCGCTCGGAAAAAGTGGGTTCCGCCACCATGCTGGCGCAGATCGTGCAAATGGTTGCCACCGCGCAGCGCTCCAAGGCGCCCATGCAGCGCATGGCGGATGTAGTGGCCGGAAAATTCGTCATCGCCGTGGTGCTGGTTGCAATCACCACACTGCTGGTGTGGGGCTTCTTCGGGCCGGAGCCCAGCTGGGTCTATGGGCTGATCAATGCGGTCGCGGTGCTTATCATCGCGTGCCCGTGCGCCCTGGGCCTGGCCACGCCCATGTCGGTGATGGTGGCCACGGGGCGTGCCGCCGCGCAGGGCGTGTTGTTCCGCGATGCGGGGGCAATCGAGAAAATGCGCGAGGTAGACACGCTGATCGTGGACAAGACCGGCACGCTGACCGAAGGCAAGCCGGCTTTCGATCAAGCGATCGCCGCGCCAGGATACACACCAGAAGAGGTGCTGCGCCTGGCCGCCAGCCTGGATCAGGGCAGCGAACATCCGCTTGCCGACGCCATCGTCAGCGCGGCGCGGGCGCAGGACCTTGCGCTGGCCAAGGCCGAAGACTTCGACTCCGGCAGCGGCATCGGCGTGCGCGGCACGGTGGACGGCAAGCGCCTGGCGTTGGGCAACACTGCCCTGATGGAACAGGAAGGCGTGCAGGTCGAGGCATTGCGCGCGGACGGCGAGCGCCTGCGCGGCGAAGGCGCCAGCATCATGCACTTGGCCGTCGACGGGCAGTTCGCTGGCATCCTCGCCGTCACCGATCCCATCAAGCCAAGCACGCATGAAGCCATCCAGCACCTGCATGACAGTGGCCTGCGTATCGTGATGGCGACGGGGGACGGCCTGACCACCGCCCGAGCCGTCGGCGCCGCGCTGGGCATCGACGAGGTGCACGGCGAGGTCAAGCCAGCCGACAAGCTGGCATTGGTCGAAAAACTGCAAAAGGACGGCCACGTGGTGGCGATGGCGGGCGACGGCATCAACGACGCGCCCGCGCTGGCCCGCGCCGATGTCGGCGTGGCCATGGGCACGGGCACCGACGTGGCCATGAACAGCGGCCAGGTCACTCTCGTCAAGGGCGACCTGCGCGGCATCGCCGCATCGCGCCAGATCTCGCTCGATACCGTGCGCAACATGCGGCAGAACCTGATGTTCGCCTTCATCTACAACGGCATCGGCGTGCCGATAGCGGCCGGCCTGCTCTATCCCTTCACGGGATGGCTGCTGTCGCCCATGATCGCAGCGCTGGCGATGAGCCTGAGTTCGGCTTCGGTGATTTTCAATGCACTGCGGTTGCGGGGCGCGAAATGAACGCGCAGGCTGCTTATGCTCGCCACCGCGCCAGCGTCCGCGCAACCACCCTGTCGCAATCATCCCCATCGAACTCGAACAGGCTCTTCTCCAACGCCCCGATATCCCGCGCGAGCGCTTCACGCAGCAAGGCATTGGCGCGGAAGTGGCGACTGCGGACGGTGGCCTCGGGGATGTCCAGACAGCGCGCCGTTTCCTCTACGGACAGTTCCTCGACCGAGCGCAGCACGAACACAGTGCGGAACGCGATGGGCAAGGAATCCAGCCGCGCTTCCAGCAAGCCTCTGATTTCAGCGCGGGCGGCGGCGTGGTATGGCGGGTCGAAGTCGTTGATGGTCATCGCATCAACCTCATGCTCTATATCGTCGGCGATGGGAAACAGCGCCTCGCGGCGGCTGTGCTTGCGCAACCGGCCGTAGCACTCGTTGAGCAACAGCCGCGACAGCCAGGTGAACAGCGTCGATTCGCCGCGGAAATCTCCGATGTGCCTGTAGGCCGCCAGATAGGCCTCCTGCAGGGCGTCTTCGGCGTCGGCATCGTTACGCAGCGTGGCGCGTGCCAGGCGGTAGAGGCGCCGATTGTGCCGCCGCATCATCAATTCGAATGCAGTTTCCTCGCCCGCCGCGATGCGATGCGCAAGGGCCAGGTCATCATCCTCGGCCGGCGTCGGCGACAGCGCCGCAAGTGCAGTCATGGGTCAGGCCTCCGCCCGCGCATCATTGCGCAATCAGGGTTCCCTGCATGGTCGGATGGAACAGGCAGACATAGGCGCTGCTCCCTTCCTCCCGCACAGTGTAGGTCCAGGACGCGCCCGACGCGATCACACCCGAATCAAACGCTTTGGAACTGGCGGTCGCGGTATGCGGGACCAGATCTTTGTTGATCCAGGTGACCTTGTCGCCACGCTTGACCGTCAGCGTCGCTGGCATGAACTGCATCCCTTCTATGGTTACGACATGCTCGGCCAGCTGGGTGCCGGACGGGGCCTGTTGGGCGCTTGCGGGCCCGCCAGCCAGCGCCAACCCCGCGCACAGGGCGGCCACGGCGGCGCGCCCTCTCGCCGCGAGTGAGGAAGGATCAGCCACCGTTGAGCCTCTTTTGCAGGGATCTGGCGTGTTCCAGGTGTGCGAGGAATGCGGGCCGCACCTTGACCAGCAAGGCTTTCAGTTCCGCATTGTGCGCGCCGGGAATCAGGGTCGTGTCCAGCGCCTGAATTACGGCCTCGTGATAGGCCACTTCGTGGTCGACATAGGCCTTGTCGAAGGCGGCGCCATTCAACCCCTTGAGCGCGGCCAGGTTCTTGTCGCCGCCTTGTTGCAGGCTGTCGCTGGTCGCGTTCGGTTCAGGCGCGACTTTGAGCTTCTGCACCAGTTCGCTAGCCGACTTGTTGACGGCGGAATGATCCGTCACCATCAACGTGGCGAACTCGCGGACATCCTTGTTGCCGGTCTTGTCCCGCGCCAGCTTGCCGGCGTCGATGTCGACCTGATTGGCCACCACGACAATGGCCGCGATCTGCGAATCCGTCGGCCCATTGCCGTGGGCAAACACGCTGCAGCTGACCAAGGCCAGCGCGTAGAACCATCTTGCATGAATCGCTTTCATCTCCGCCCCCGATACGATGGATGCAGGCGCGAAGCCCTCGCCGGGATGGCGTGGCGTCTTGCTTGCATATGGGGTTGGATGTCGCGAAAACGCGCCGCGTTCCGGCGCAAGGCAGCGCCCGGGAATCAGCCCACCGGCACCGTCATCCCGTACTTGGCTCGGTTCAATACCACCAGGGTGGAAAAGCGCTTGACGTTGGGGTTTCCCCAGAAATTGCGCTGGGCAAAGGCCTCGTACTCAGCCATGTCGCGCATGGTGATGGTCAGCACGAAGTCCACCTCGCCCGTGACGGACAGGCACTGCATGATTTCCGGCGCGGACTGCATCGCGCGCTTGAATTGGTCGAGTTTGTCGGCGCGCTCGCTCTCCAGCGTCACCAGCACGACCATCATGATCGCCCGGCCCACTGCGGCGGGGTCGACCACGGAAACGTCGCCCAGCACGATCTTGGACTCGCGCAGGCGTTTCATCCGGCGCAGGCACGAGACCGGCGACAGGTTCACGCGCTGCGCAACTTCCTGGCTGGTGCGCTGATTGTCTTCCTGCATGCTTTGCAGGATCTGGAGGTCGAAATCGTCTAGTTCCATAAGGGCCTCGGAACGGGTCTCGGAACGGCTGGAAGCGGGCCGGGAAACACCCGCGGATAGATTCTAAGCCCGGCCGCGACGGAATCCGACCCCATTTTGAAGGGAAACTTCATTTCCGCCCGCCGGGATGCAGGAATTTATCTTCCGGCTTGCTTACACTGGAAGCCCTCTGCCCGCGCCGCGGGTATGTCCCCCCCCCGTATCATGCCTTCACTCCAGCTTTTTCTGCTGTTCCTCGCCGCCGACGCGGCGCTCAAACTCACGCCGGGCCCCGACATGGCGCTGACGCTTTCCCGGGGCATGACGCAGGGCTTCCGCCCTGCCTTCCACAGTGTCCTGGGCAATGTCGCCGCCGGATTCATCCAGGTGCCGGCGGTGGTGCTGGGCCTGGCTTCGGTGCTGCAGGCATTTCCGTCCCTGTTCATGGGCATCAAGGCGGCCGGAGGCCTGTACCTGGGCTATCTGGGCATCAAGGCCATCATCCGCTGCGCGCACTCGGCCGACGTGTCGCTGGCGGCGCGGCCCGGGGACGCGCGCGACGCCTTCTGGCAGGGATTCACGACAAACCTGCTGAATCCCAAGGTGCTGCTGTTCATGATCGCGTTCCTGCCGCAGTTCACCACGCCCGACAACGGCCCGGTGTGGATACAGATGCTGGTGCTGGGCGTGACGATGAAGGTACTCAGCCTGCCCTATGGCAGCTTCTTCGCCTACGGCGCCTCGCGCATCCGTGGCTGGGTAGGCCGCAACCCCTGGTTCCTGCGGATGCAGCAGGGCCTGCTCGGTGCCGTCATGCTCGGCCTGGCCCTGTATGTGCTCTACTCCACCGCCGAACACCTGACGCCCTGAAACGCCTGACGCCCCCTGCCGTCCCTATAGTCCCCTGCCGTCCCGATACGTAGCGAGCTTTTCCACCCTTGCCATGACCGCCGCCACCCTGAACACCGGACGCAACGCGTCTTCTTCCACCCTGCTCCCCGTGCTGTCGCTGATCGGCGCGATGGCCTCGCTGTGCGTGGGCACCTCGTTTGCCAAGTCGCTCTTTCCCATGGTGGGCGCCCAAGGCACGACCGCCTACCGGATCGCCATCGGCGCGCTGATCCTGGTGGCGATCTGGCGCCCGTGGCGCTTTCCGCTGACGCGCCAGGCGGCGGCCAAGATCGCGCTGTATGGCGTGACGCTGGCCTGCATGAACCTGCTGTTCTACATGGCCCTGCGCACGCTGCCGCTGGGCGTGGCCATCGCCATCGAGTTCATCGGCCCGTTGACCCTGGCGGTGGCACTGTCACGTCGCGCCATCGACTTCGTCTGGATCGGCTGCGCCATCGCCGGCCTGGTGCTGCTGATTCCCACGGGGCAATCGGTGCATGACCTGGATCCCGTCGGCATCGCCTTTGCGCTGGGCGCGGCGGTGTGCTGGGCGCTCTACATCATCTTCGGCAAGATGGCCGGCAACGTGCATGGCGGGCAGGCCACGTCGCTCGGGCTGACGGCGGCGACGCTGGTGGCGCTGCCCATCGGCGCTGCGCATGCCGGCACGGCCCTGCTGGATCCGACCTTGATCCTGGCCGGCATTGCGGTGGGCGTGCTGTCCAGTGCCTTGCCCTATTCGCTGGAAATGGTGGCGTTGCGGCGCCTGCCGCAAAAGACTTTCGGCGTGCTGCTGAGCATGGAGCCCGCCATGGGTGCGCTGGCAGGTGTAATCGTACTGAACGAACAGCTGTCGCAAACGCAATGGCTGGCCATCTGCGGCATCATCGTGGCTTCCGCGGGCTGCGCCGCCACGGCCCGACGGCAAAATACCGCCCCCACGCCCGCGCCGGATTGAGCGCGCACGCGCGTCGCCGCCGCGGTCCGATGCCGCTTCAGCCGAATCCGATCTCGCGCTGGGGCGGCGCCAACGGGTCGAAGTCTTCCCAGTGGTTGTTGCGCCAGCGGCCGTTGGCATGTTCCACGTCCGCGCCGCCGGCGTCACGCAGGATGCGGCACGCCAGCATTTCACGCTGCGGCCGTGTGCGCACGGCAACCATCACCCCGGCCTGGCGGATCTCGGCATGCGAATCGGGGTTGAAGTGGCCATGCTGGGTGCTGCCGTGGCCCGTCACCCACAAAGCGCCGAACAGCGATCCCAGATAGGCGCCCACCCCGGCGGCGGCCAGGATCAGCGGCGTGGAGTCGCTGATCTCGGACATCACGAACCCGCCAAACACCGCAAAGCCGGCCCCTACGGCGCCGGCGCCCAGGAACGCCCCGATGTCGGCGCGCCCCGAGTCCGGGTCGGAACGGCGGTCGCCACCCAAGGGATAGCGGCCATGCTCGCCCGCCGGATTCACGTAGAAGGTGTTGATGTCCCAGTGGGGAAAGCCACTGGCCGAGAGACGCTCGGCCGCGGCCTGCGCCGCCTCGAAACCTTCGAATCGGGCTGCTACGATCAGAGACATGATGTGCTCCTTGCCCGGGCTGCCGGGCAGGATGTACGTGCCTTTATCGTACGCCCGCGCCGTGCTCGCGCGCGCGGCGGTTACACCTTGCGGCGGCTGTTACCGTCCGCCGTCATTGAGCGGAAATGTTCTTGCTCCGGATCACCGCGCCCCAACGCTCGTATTCCTTGCGTGCGTAATCCGCGAAGGCCTGCGGAGTGCTTCCCGTGGGCTCCATGCCCTGCAGCTTGAGCTGTTCGGCCACCTCAGGCGAACGCAAGGCCTGCGCGATTGCCCCGCTTAGTTTTTCGACCACCGGAGCGGGCGTGCCGGCAGGCGCAACCACGCCCTGCCAGGCGGCCGCCTCAAAGGCCGGGCCACCCGCCTCGGCGAATGTGGGCACTTGCGGCAATTGCCCGGAACGCTGCGCGGCCGGCACCGCGATGGCACGCAACTTGCCCGCCTGGATCAGCGGACGGGCGGCGGCCAGGTCGGCCATCATCATCGGCACCACGCCAGCAGCCACGTCCTGCAGGGCGGGCGGCGTGCCCTTGTACGGAATGGCCGTGGCCCGGCCCTGCATGGTATCCAGAAAAAGCTCCATGGCAAGGTGATGGGGGCTGCCCACGCCCAGCGATGCGTAGCTGCCCGGCTTGTCGCGCTTGAGATAAGCCTTCACGTCCGCCAGCGTATGCATCGAAGAATCCGGCGACACGACCAGCACGATGGGCAGCGATACCAGCGTGGAAACCGGCGTCAGATCCTTTCCCGGGTCGTAGGGCAGCTTCTGGTATAGCCAGGGATTCAGTGCCAGCGTGCTCATTCCTGCGGTCAACAGCGTGTAGCCGTCGGGCGCGGCACGAGCGGTTTCCTGCGCGGCGACGATCGTGGCAGCGCCCGGCCGGTTTTCCACGACAACCGGTTGTCCCAGCGCATCGCCCACGTGCTTGGCGACGATGCGGGTCGCGATGTCGCTGCCACCGCCCGCGCTGAATGGCACCAGCCAGCGGATCGGATGGTCCGGAAACCCGGCCGCCGCGGCCTGGCCGGCAATGGCTGAAAACCCGGTCAACGCCGCCGCGAGCAAGGCCCGCCGCACTACGCCTTTGAACATGTCGCGCTCTCCTCGCCTGCCCATTTATTTAACATATTAATGATTTATTATCCGACCCGAAGCGTCCGCGCACATCACCGGAAAAACCCGAAGTCCCGCGGACCTCAGGTACGGGCGGCGGACAACCAGCGCAGGCCGGCCGAGGTGCCGGCGGCAGGGCGGTACTCGCAGCCTATCCAGCCGCTGTACCGCAGTTCGCGCAACACGTCGAACACCCAGCCATAGTCCAGTTCGCCGCGATCGGGCTCCTGGCGCAGCGGCACCCCGGCGATCTGCAGATGGCCGACCCGCCCGGTGGGCAAGTATTCGCGCAACTTCATGGTGACGTCGCCCTCGACGATCTGGCAGTGGTAGAGATCCATCTGCACTTTCAGATTGGGCGCGTTGACGGTTTGCACAACGGCGTGCGCGTCGTCCTGGCGGTTCAGGAAATAGCCGGGAATATCGCGGGTATTGATCGGCTCGATCAGCACGGTGACCCCGGCCGAGCGCGCCTGGCGCGCCGCCCAATCCAGGTTCTCGCGGTAGCAATCCAGCATGGCCTCGCGCGACGCGTCGGGTGGGACCAGGCCCGCCATCACATGGATGTTCTGACAAGCCAGCGCCGTGGCATAGCACAGCGCCTGCTCAATGCCCGCCTGGAACTCCTCCTGCCGACCCGGCAACGCAGCCAGGCCG
>Ga0182740_1002259_pt1 | contig 12002 bp, 11 predicted proteins | sample eDN5th37CKraftBY_FD_128872 | JGI IMG/M metagenome (GOLD analysis project Ga0182740, IMG submission 128872) | Enriched backyard soil microbial communities from Emeryville, California, USA - eDNA 5th pass 37_C Kraft BY (version 2) (version 2) | ecosystem: Environmental > Terrestrial > Soil >...
CACCATCCGCCGCGGTCGTCATGTGCTGGGTCGAATAGACCACGATCAGTCCGTCGGGATTCTGCAGTCGCGCCAGCCCTCGGCTGACTCCGCCGCCGCGCGTCGCTGCGCCACGGGCCGCAGCCTCCCGCCGGCGCAACTCGACCTCGCGTTCGTTGTCGCGGCATGCATCGAGGATCACGAGGCGTACGCCCTTCGCGCGCCGCAGTTCGCCGACAAGCGTTTCGATCTGGATCAGCTCCGCAGGGATATCCGACAGCTTTTCGTATTTTGAATCGACCGGCACGACATAAGGTACATCGCCGAATGTCGAACCATGGCCGGCGAAATAAACAATCGCGGCGTCCGCTTCGCGCACGATAGCGCCAAACTCGCCGATCTGACGCCCCATCGCGCGCTTGTCGAGGTTCTCGCCGTAAACCACCTCGAAGCCGAGTTTCGTCAATATATCGCGCATGGTCCGCGCATCCTTGACGGTGTTGTCGAGCTTCGGAACATACCGATAGTCGGAATTTCCCATCACGAGCGCCACGCGCCTTCCGGCTGGCCGCGTGTCGGAGCCGAGCGCCTGAAGCGGCTTTGCCGCCTCCGGGGCCGCAGGTGTGGCGGCTGCGACAGCACCGGACCTCGCGCGATCGGTCGAACCGAGCGCTATTTCGCGGCCTTCCAGCGCCTCGTTAAGGGTTGCGTCGATTCGCAAAGCCGCATCGTAATCTGCCAGCGCCCGCTTGTTATCGCCCTGTGCATGATAGAAATCGCCGCGCTTGGCATAGGTGTAAGGATCCTTCGGCGACAAACGAATGCCTTCGTTCAGATCGGCAAGTGCACGGCGCACGTCGCCCTTGCCTAGATAGGAAATTCCCCGGTGAGAGTAGGCCTGTCCCATCGTGGGATCGAGTTTGATCGCCTGGTTCAAATCAACGAGCGCGCGATCAAATTCGCGCTTGGCATTCAGCACCTCGCCGCGATTGTTGTAATACCACGCACTGCTGCCATCGACCCGGATCCCCTCACTGTACTCGGCCAGCGCGCGATCATATTCCTTTCGGGAGTAGAACGTCATCCCGCGGTAATTGAGCGCCAATCCGTTTCTGGGATCGATCTTCAGAGCTTCATCGAAGTCCGCAAGCGCCTTGTCATAATCCTTGCGATCGTATGCGACGCTTCCGCGCCGCACGACATGTTCGGCGTTATTCGGCTCAAGCTTGATGGCCTCGGCGAAGTCCGTCAGTGCTCGATCGAAATCCTTCAGCTCCTGATATGCGTTTCCGCGCGCACTGAAATTCGACGCCGATTTTGGATCGAGACGGATCGCTTCATTGAAATCGGCAAAGGCGCGGCCTCGCTCTTCGTTGCCGAAATAGGCTTCGGCACGGCTACGAATGTAATGGGTGTTGTCGGGTTCAATGGCCAACGCCGCGGTATAGGCTGCGATCGCTCCGCTGAACTGCTTCTGCGCTTCAAAAATGACACCGCGCCTGAAATGACCGTCGGCCAGTTTCGGATCAAGGCGAATCGCCTCGTTGGCGTCCTTCATCGCGCGATCAAAGTCCTTCTTCGCGACATAGGCCGTGGCTCGATGCGCGTAGCGAGATGCTTCTTTCGGTTCGAGCCGGATGGCCTCGCTGTAGTCGGCCAGTGCGCGATCATAATCCCGGATGTCGAAGTAGGAATTTGCGCGGTTCTGGAAAAGCACGGCTCTCGTCGCGTCGATTCGAATGGCCGCGCTGTAATCGGAAACCGCCCGGTCGTAATCCTTCGTGTTGTAATAGACGTCGCCGCGCCCTGCATAGGCGTCGGCATCTTTCGGATCGAGGCGTATCGCCGCTGTAAAGTCACTCAGCGCGCGTTCGTAGTCATCCTTGTCCAGATAGACGTTGCCGCGTCTGACATACGTGCTTGCCGATTTTGGCAACAGCCGGATGACCTGCGTGTAGTCCGCGATGGCCCGGTCATAGTCCTTCAGATTGTTGCGGTATTCAAACGCGCGATAGCCGTAGATGTCGGCGAGATCGCCGCCTTTCAGCTTGCCGCCGGAGATCAGGCGCGTGCAGGCCGCGATCCGGCTTTCGACAGTACCGGTCTCTCCCTTGCAAAGATCGCGATCGCCGGTCTGCGCAGCGGCGCTCCAGGGCGCCAGCACAAGCAGCGCCAATCCCGCAACAAGTTTGCGACCCCTCATCAGGCCCTCCCAGACTGACCATGACATTTTACCACAGAATAGGGATTTTGACGCCGACGCGTGACACGAGTCGGTGAGCGCGTCGGCGCGGGCGATGGGACAGCCGATCGACTGCAGAAAGCTCAACAAAAAAGGCCGGGCAGCGGGCCCGGCCTTGATGAATGCGACGATGCTTGGCGTCAGGTATTCATGCTCTCGAAAAATTCCGCATTGCTCTTGGTATTGCGGAGCTTGTCGAGCAGGAAGTCCATCGCGTCCATCGTGCCCATCGGGTTGAGGATGCGGCGGAGCACATACATCTTCTTGAGGGTCTGCGGATCGACCAGCAGCTCTTCCTTACGGGTGCCGGACCGCGTGATGTCCATCGCCGGGAAGGTGCGCTTGTCAGCGACCTTGCGATCAAGGATGAGCTCGGAGTTACCGGTGCCCTTGAACTCTTCGAAGATCACTTCGTCCATGCGCGAGCCGGTATCGATCAGCGCGGTCGCGATGATGGTCAGCGAGCCGCCTTCCTCGATGTTACGTGCGGCGCCGAAGAAGCGCTTCGGCCGCTGCAGGGCGTTGGCATCGACACCGCCGGTCAGCACCTTGCCGGATGACGGCACGACGGTGTTGTAGGCGCGGCCGAGGCGGGTGATCGAGTCGAGCAGGATGACCACGTCGCGGCCGTGTTCGACCAGACGCTTGGCCTTCTCGATGACCATCTCCGCGACCTGGACGTGACGCGAGGCCGGCTCGTCGAAGGTCGAGGACACGACCTCGCCCTTCACCGAGCGCTGCATGTCGGTCACTTCTTCCGGACGCTCGTCGATGAGAAGCACGATCAGATAGCATTCCGGATGGTTGGCCGTGATCGAGTGCGCGATGTTCTGCAGCAGAACGGTCTTGCCGGTGCGCGGCGGCGCGACCACGAGGGCGCGCTGGCCCTTGCCGATCGGCGCAACGATGTCGATGACGCGGGCCGACAGATCCTTCTTGGTCGGATCCTCGTGCTCCATCTTCAGCCGCTCGTTCGGATAGAGCGGCGTCAGGTTGTCGAAATTGATCTTGTGGCGCGCCTTATCCGGGTCTTCGAAATTGATCGTGTTGACCTTGAGCAGCGCGAAATAGCGTTCGCCTTCCTTGGGCGAGCGGATATGGCCTTCGACGGTATCGCCGGTGCGCAGGCCGAAACGGCGGATCTGCGAGGGCGAAACGTAGATGTCGTCCGGGCCGGGCAGGTAATTCGCCTCGGGCGAGCGGAGAAATCCGAATCCGTCGGACAGAACTTCGACCACGCCTTCGCCGACGATGTCGATCTCCTTGGCGGCGAGCTGCTTGAGAATCGCGAACATCAGCTCCTGCTTGCGCAGCGTGCTGGCGTTCTCGATCTCCTGCTCTTCGGCAAAGGAGAGAAGTTCAACGGGGGTTTTGGTCTTGAGGTCTTGAAGCTTTACTTCCCGCATCGGGGGCAGTCCTTGGCGTGAGGATCACCGGCGCCAGACGAAAAATCGAAACAGCGGCGGCGATTCAGGAGGAGGAGTCCGCAGGTCTTGCCGGAAGGTCTTGCCGAAAGTTTTGGCTGACGGGCCTTAACGCCCCGGCCGATGCTTGCGCCCTTACGGATACACCGCTGGCGCTGTTTGGCATCCGCCTGCGTTCGGGGGGATGTATGGAAGATACGGACAGGCTGACGATTCCGCAAGTGGCCGTTCTGTGACAGCGGCCGGCGGCTGTTGACATCAGAACGGCTTGAGCACCACCACGAACACGATCAGGATCATGAGGACCGTCGGTACCTCATTGAGATACCTATAGAATTTCTGGCTGTGCCGATTGCGGTCGTTGGCGAAGTCGCGGGTCAGCCGGACCAACCAGCCATGAATTCCGGACATCGCAAGGACCAGCGCCAGCTTCGCGTGGAGCCAGCCCGATTTGAAAAATCCGGCATCCCAGGCGAGCCAGAGGCCCAGAATCCAGGTCGCGATCATCGCCGGATTGATGATGGCCTTGAGGAGCCGGCGCTCCATCACCTTAAAGGTCTCGGACTGCTTCGACCCTGACTCCGCCTCGCAGTGATAGACGAACAGACGAGGCAGATAGAGCATCCCGGCCATCCAGGCGATGACCGCGATGATGTGCAGCGATTTGAGGGAGAGGTAGAGCATGATCTGCCTTATCCCTCCCCCACAGGGGGAGGGTGGCCGGCAAAGCCGGCCGGGTGGGGGATCTTCAACGCAGCGTCGATAGCTTCAAGAACGCCTGCGAGATTTGTATCAATCTCATTATTCCAAAAGCGAAGCACGCGAAATCCATCTTCGTTGAACTTCGCATCACGCATTCGATCGCGAACCTGATGAAGATCGAAGCTGTGCTGTCCGCCATCAACCTCGACGATCAGCTTTTTCCGCAGACATACGAAGTCGACGACAAACCCATGGCGCGGTGCTTGCCGTCGAAAATGATATCCGCGCTTTCTCCAGGATCTCAGGTGAACCCACAGCTTTACTTCCTGCGGGGTCATGGTCTTGCGCAAACCTCGGGCAATCTCGTTCGCCATGTCCCCCACCCGGTCGCCTTCGGCGACCACCCTCCCCCTAGGGGGAGGGATAAGCGCCTCGGAACGACCTTCCTGAGCTACCCCCGCACCCGCCGCAGCATCTGCTCGACATTGGCGATCGGTGTTTCCGGCGTGATGCCGTGGCCGAGATTGAAGATGAACGGCCCGTCCGAGAATGCGCGCATCACCGCATCGACCGATTCATCGAGTGCCCGGCCGCCGGCGATCAGCACCAGCGGATCGAGATTGCCCTGCACCGGCTTCAGCTTCTGCACGCGATCGCGCGCGAATGTCTTGTCGATCATCCAGTCGAGCCCGACCGCATTGACCGGCACCTCGCTGGCATAGTGCGCGAGCGACGCGCCGGCGCCGCGCGGAAATCCGATGATCTTCGCGTCCGGAATGGCCTCGCGGATCGCAAGCACGATGCGCCGCGTCGGTGCAATCGACCAGCGCGCGAATTCTTCAGGCGGCAGAACGCCCGCCCAGGTGTCAAAGATCTGCACCGCGTCGACGCCGGCCTTGAGCTGACGGATCAGATATTCGGCGGAAGCCTTCACCAGGATATCGATCAGTTGATCGAAAGCGTCCGGATGCCTGTAGGCGAACAGCCGCGCCGGCGCCTGGTCCGGCGTGCCGTGGCCGGCGATCATGTAGGTCGCGACCGTCCATGGCGCGCCGCAAAAGCCGAGAAAGGTGACATGTTCGGGCAGCTGCGGCTTCACCAGCCGGATTGTCTCGTAAACCGGGTCGAGCTTTCCGTGATCGATCTCGCGGCGGATCTCCTGAATGCTCCGCGGCTCGGTGATCGGTTCGAGTTTCGGTCCTTCGCCCACAACAAAATCGACCGTCCGGCCGAGGGCGTAAGGAATCACTAAGATATCGGAGAACAGGATCGCCCCGTCGAAATTGAACCTGCGGATCGGTTGCAGCGTCACTTCGGCGGCGAGTTGTGGGTTGAAACAGAGGTTGAGGAACGAACCGGCTTTCTCGCGCGTTGCGCGATACTCGGGAAGATAACGGCCCGCCTGCCGCATCATCCAGACCGGAGGGATCTTTTCGCGATGGCCGTTCAGCACATTGAGGAGGGGTTTGTTCACAATACTGCTCACCACCGACATCCTTCCCTTTAAGACTCTTAGAATCTTCTCTTCAGTTTCTTTTACGCGGTTGATTTGACTCACGAGTCATTCGTGCAGTTTTCCGGACCGGTTCTTCACACATCCCCGGTTCCCCGCCAGCCTTGTTCACATTCATCAACAGGGTCCAAGGCCTTGAATCTCAAGCCTTGATAGGCGCGCGTCCCGGGAAACGCAGCTGTCGTCCAGATCACAACACACCATCGGAAATTTGGCGGATTCTGTCCAACCGGGCAGCAATGTGGACCGTTGGGCCGGTCGGCCGTCCGGTCGCCTTGCGCTTTGCGTTTCGGCGTGGCCTTCTCCCCAGAAGCGCACAATCTGTTCTGTGCATTTCCCGGGCTGGACGACCACTTTGCCGCATCGAAACCCGAGCTATTTCCATCTCCATCTGGTCTCGGACTCCACGGGCGAAACCCTGACCACGGTGGCGCACGCGGCGGCCGCCCAATACGCGCACATCTCGCCGATCGAGCATGTCTATCCGCTGATCCGGACCCAGAAGCAGCTCGACCGGGTGCTGACCGAGATCGAGGAAGCCCCCGGGATCGTGCTCTACACCCTGCTCGACGAAGAATTGATCGGGCGGCTGGAGAAGAAGTGCGAGGAACTCAGCCTGCCCTGCCGATCGATCCTGGGGCCGGTGCTGCGGGTGTTCCAGTCCTATCTCGGCACCACGACCACGCCACGCGTCGGCGCCCAGCACACGCTGAATGCCGAGTATTTCAAGCGCATCGACGCGCTGAACTACACCATGCTGCATGACGACGGCCAGCATCTGGACGGTCTCGAACAGGCCGATGTCGTGCTGGTCGGCGTCTCGCGCACGTCGAAAACGCCGACCTCGATCTATCTGGCCAATCGCGGCGTGAAGACCGGCAATTACCCGCTGGTCCCGGGGGTGCCGGTGCCGCCGCAGCTGGAACGCTTGACGAAACCGCTGGTCGTGGGGTTATTCGCGAGCCCGGAACGCATCGTGCAGATCCGGCAGAACAGGCTTCTTGGTTTGAAAGCGCACCAGAACGAAGCGGCCTATATCGACCGGCAGGCGGTGGCGGAGGAGATCAACTTCTCCCGCAAGCTTTGCGCCCGTCACAATTGGCCGCTGATTGACGTGTCGCGTCGCTCGATCGAGGAGACCGCGGCCGCCGTGCTCCAGCTTCTCAGCGAGCGGCGCCGGGCGCCGTCGCTCTAGATGCAATTCTGGTCCGCTCCAGCTCCGCTGATCCTGGCCTCGAAAAGTCTGGCCCGCCGCACCATGCTGAGCGCGGCCGGCATTCCAATCGAAATCATGCAGGCGCAGATCGACGAACGCGCGATCGAGCGCACGCTCGGTGCCAAACGCGATCCCGACGAACTGGCGCTGCTGTTGTCCTGGGAAAAGGCGAGCGCCGTATCGCACAAGATGCCGTCGCGGATTGTGGTCGGCGCCGACCAGACGCTGGCGATGGGTTCTGTCCGTTTCAACAAGCCGGCGGACCGTGACGAGGCGCGCGAACAATTGCAGCTCCTGCGCGGGAACAGCCACACGCTGCATTCGGCGGTGACGCTGGTTCAGGACGGCTCGGTGCTGTTCAAGATCGTCGATACCGCGCGGCTGCGCATGCGCCCATTTTCGGACCGGTTCCTCGAGGAATATCTGGAAGCCGCGGGTCCTTCGGTGACCGAGAGCGTCGGCGGCTATCAACTCGAAAAGCTGGGCGTGCATTTGTTCGAGCGCGTGGAAGGCGATTACTTCACAATTCTCGGCATGCCTCTTCTGCCGCTGCTCGCATTTCTGCGGCAGCAGGGCTTCCTGAAGGAATAGCTTCGGCATTCTTCGCCATGATCATTCTCGGCCTCACCGGCTCCATCGGCATGGGCAAGTCGACCACCGCGCGTCTGTTCGCGGAGGAGGGTGTGCCGGTGCATGACGCCGATGCCGCCGTCCACGCGCTTTACGAGGGCGAAGCCGTGCCGCTGGTGGAACAGGCTTTTCCCGGCACGACGCGGGACGGCAAGGTCGATCGTGCGCTGCTTGCGAAAGCGGTGGTCGGCAATGCCGACGCTATGAAGCGGCTCGAGGCCATCGTGCATCCGCTGGTTGCCAAGACGCGCGAAAAATTTCTCGCCGATGCGCGAGCGATGGGGGCGAAAGTGGCGGTGCTTGACGTGCCGTTGCTGTTCGAGACCGGCGGCGAAAATCTCGTCGATGCCGTGGTTGTGGTGTCGGCTGCGCCCGACATCCAGCGCGAGCGTGTGATGGAACGGCCGGGAATGACCGCCGAGAAATTCGAAGCATTGCTAGCCAAGCAGATACCCGATGCGCAGAAGCGAAGCCGCGCCGACTATGTCGTGGATAGCGGGCAAGGCGTCGAACCGGCCCGCGCCCAGGTGCGCGAAATCCTGAAGAAGGTTGCTACAATGACGCCGAAACGTTGATTCGGCCGGTTTCTTTCGGTTTGCAGGCTTTGCGCGAGATCGTCTTCGACACTGAAACCACGGGACTCGACCCGGTGCAGGGGCACCGGCTGGTCGAGATCGGCTGTGTCGAATTGCTGAACCGGTTTCCGACCGGGCGCACGTTTCACAAATATCTCAATCCCGAACGCGACATGCCGATCGAAGCCTTCAACGTGCACGGGCTGTCGATCGAGTTCCTGAGTCAGCACGGTCTGTTTCGGGACGTCGCGGACGAATTCCTGGATTTCGTCGGCGATGCGCCGCTGGTCGCGCATAACGGCTATTTCGATCTCGCCTTTATCAATTCCGAACTCGATCTCGCCAAGCGTACGACCTTCGCGCGGGACCGGATCATCGACACGCTGATGCTGGCGCGCCGCAAGCATCCGGGTCAGTCGAACAAGCTCGACGATCTGTGTGCGCGCTACAAGATCGACAACTCGAAGCGCACCAAGCACGGCGCATTGCTCGACGCCGAACTGCTCGCCGAAGTGTATATCGAGCTGACCGACGCGCGGCAGACAACGCTCGGTCTTGTGGCGACCAGTTCGCGGACGGTGATTGCCGGAGGTAAAGGCGCTGTCGTACGCGCTCGACCTGCGCCGCTTCCGCCACGCGTCACCGACGAGGAGCGTGCCGCGCATGCGGCATTCGTCGCAACGCTCGGTGACGCTGCGGTGTGGCGGAGCTATACGGAGCTATATAGAGACGCCGTCTGATTGATGCGGCTTGCCCCGTGAGGGCCGCGCTTGCGCGGCGCCTCGGGACGACAGCGTGAGCAGGTCAGCTCGGCTGCTGCTGTCCGGTCTGCTCCGACAGCTTCTGACGATACAGCCCGACGAAATCGACCGGATCGATATAGAGCGGCGGGAAGCCACCATTGCGCACGGCCGATGCGATGATCTCGCGTGCGAACGGGAACAGCAGCCGCGGGCATTCAATCATCAGCACCGGATGAATGCTTTCCTGCGGCACATTCTGGATCCGGAAGACGCCGCCATACACGAGATCGAACGCGAACAGGATCGAGTTGCCGATTTCCGCCTTGCCCTCGATCTTCAGGTCGATCTCGAAATCGGACTGAAGGGGCGACGCGTTGACGTTAATCTGGATATTGATCTGCGGCTGCTGATTGGACGGCTGCAGCGAACGGGGAGCGTTCGGATTCTCGAACGAGAAATCCTTCACATACTGAGCCAGCACGTTGAGCTGCGGTGCAGCTTCGGTAGCGGCCTGCGGCCCGCCATTGGTCGAGTTCGCCATCGTCAATCCTGGTTGGGCGCCGCGACCGGGCGCCAGCGGCGGTGTGGCTAACACACGCTTTCGAGGGGAACAAGGATTCGAGGATCAGGTTCGCCGCGATCGCTTCGGAGGGACCTTCGGCTGTTCGTCGCGATTGCCGCGGATGTGCCGGTCCGGCATGTCGCGCCATTGGCTCCGGTCCAGTTCGAGGACGCGGCCGGCCGGCCGGGCGCGTCCAATGGGAACATGGTTGATAAGGCGTTGCTGGATCGCCGGAAACAGCAGCAGCAATCCGATACAGTCGGTGATGAAGCCGGGCAGAACCAGCAGAAGGCCGCCAAGCGTGGTCAGGACCCCACTGGACTGCGCAGCGGGTGCGCCGAAATCGCGCTGAGACAAAATGTCTGCGACGCGGCCCGCAAGACGCCGGCCCATCCGCGCCAGCACGCCAAAGCCCAGCAGCGATGTCGCCATCAGCGCCACCACAGCGATGAATGACCCGAAAGTCCATGCCACCATGAGGAAAACCGCGGCTTCGGCCATAACGAGGCCTAAAAGTCCGAACAGGATCAGCTTTCCGATCGGCATCGGCGCGTTCCCAATCGCGGTCTCGTGTTGGCCTTTGGGGCCGGGATCGTCTAAAATCTGCTTGAAGCTCAGTTTTGGCTCGAAGCGACCTATGGCCAAGACCGTCCGGGTGCTTAGATTATAGCGCCGGGCGGCTCTGCACCGCTTTCGGGCCGACGTGGCGGCCCCGTCTGTCCCCAGGGCTGCAAAGGCATTCGCGACGTGTTCGATATCTACACCATCATCTTCCTGGCGCTGGCGATTTTCATTTTCATTCGCCTGCGCAGCGTGCTGGGTCAGCGCACAGGACGCGAGCGTCCGCCGTATGACCCATATTCCGCCCGCGACGCGCGGGCTCCCGCGAGTGACAAGGTTGTGACCTTGCCCACCCGGAACGCCGAAACGATGGCGCGTCCGGTGGAACCGGCCCCCGATCGCTGGAAGGGGATCGCCGCCGAGGGCAGCGCCGTCGCCTCCGGCCTGGACGCCATCGCCGCCGCCGACCGCAGTTTCGACGCCAAACATTTCGTGACCGGCGCCCGCGCCGCCTACGAGATGATCGTCGGCGCATTTGCAGCCGGCGACCGCAAGAGCCTGAAGGGGCTGCTGTCGCGGGAAGTCTATGACGGCTTCGAGGCCGCCATCCGCGACCGCGAGGCCAAGGGCGAAACGGTCGAAAATAAATTTGTGTCGCTCGACACCGCGGACATCATCGCGGCCGAATTGCGCAACAATACTGCGCAGGTCACGGTGCGCTTTGTCTCGCAGCTGATCTCGGCAACGCGCGACAAGTCTGGCAACGTGATCGACGGGAGCCCCGACAAGGTGACCGAAGTCACCGACGTCTGGACTTTTGCGCGAGACGTGACGGCACGCGATCCGAACTGGAAGCTGGTCGCGACCGAAGCCGCACAGTGACTTGATGGGGATGGCCAGGGTTTGATTGGGGCGACGTGGCGGACATTGGGGGCTTTGAACGCGCGCCATCTTCGGTGCGCCGGGCTGGCTCTTGCGATCGCCGCGGCTCCTCTCCTCGCGCTGCAGTCTTCATCGGCGTCAAAAGCCGAAACAAAGGCTGGCGCGACCGCCTCTTCGAAAAAATCCGCCCGCGCGAAAGTCGGAAAGAAGCGCGTTGCGAAGGCGCATCCGCTCAAGATTCCCAACAGCAATTTCGAACCACTGGCGTGGCACGAGATCCCTGGCTGGATCGAGGACGACCATGGCGAAGCGTTCTCGGCTTTTCTCGCGAGCTGCAGATCGATCCTGCGGAGTTCGGTGAAAGCGCGCGCCGAACGCGGCGAGACCTATCGCGCGCTGTTTGAGGTTTGCGGACGCGCTGTCGCCGCGGTGCCGCTCGACGAAACCGGCGCGCGTCATTTCTTCGAACAGAATTTCCGCCCCGTCAGACTGAGCGCGGAGGGTGCGACCGAGGGCTTCTTCACCGGTTATTACGAGCCGGTGGTCGAGGGCGCCCGCTGGCCGAGCGATGTCTACACGACGCCGCTATACGCACGTCCGCCGGATCTCGTGACGCAGCGGCTGCGGCGCTCCGGCGGCAAGGGCAAGGCCGGCAAGCGCATCGTGAAGCGCAGCACCGCTCCCTATTACGATCGCACGCAGATCGAGGAGGGCGCGATCGCCGGCCGCGATCTCGAGATCGTGTGGCTGAAGGATCCTGTCGATGCGTTCTTCGCCGAGATCCAGGGCTCGGTGCGCGTGCGCCTTGAGGACGGCAAGGTGATCCGGCTGAACTATGCCGACAAGAACGGACACCCCTATTTCGCGGTCGGCTCGGTGCTTATCCAACGCGGCATCGTGACGCGCGAAGACATTTCGATGCAGAAGATCCGGGAATTCATGGAGAAGAACCCGGAGGAAGGCAAAGAGCTGC
>Ga0182740_1002263_pt1 | contig 11999 bp, 13 predicted proteins | sample eDN5th37CKraftBY_FD_128872 | JGI IMG/M metagenome (GOLD analysis project Ga0182740, IMG submission 128872) | Enriched backyard soil microbial communities from Emeryville, California, USA - eDNA 5th pass 37_C Kraft BY (version 2) (version 2) | ecosystem: Environmental > Terrestrial > Soil >...
CAAGAGCGCCTCCGTCGGTCGCGTGATCATCGAGCGTCCCGCCAAGAATGCACGCATCACCGTCTACTCGGCTCGTCCGGGCGTGGTGATCGGCAAGCGCGGCGAAGACATCGAAAGCCTGAAGGCTGATCTGCAGCGTCTGATGGGCGTGCCCGTGCACGTCAACATCGAAGAAATCCGCAAGCCGGAAACCGATGCTCAACTGATCGCCGACTCGATCTCGCAACAGCTCGAGAAGCGCATCATGTTCCGTCGCGCCATGAAGCGCGCGATGCAGAACGCCATGCGTCTGGGTGCCCAAGGCATCAAGATCATGAGCTCGGGCCGTCTGAACGGTATCGAAATTGCTCGCACCGAGTGGTATCGCGAAGGCCGTGTGCCGCTGCACACCCTGAAGGCCAACATTGACTACGGCACCTCCGAAGCCCACACGACCTATGGCGTGATCGGCATCAAGGTCTGGGTCTACAAGGGCGACATGCTGGCCAACGGCGAATTGCCGCCGGAAACCGCTGCCCCGCGCGAAGAAGAACGTCGTCCGCGCCGCGCTCCGCGTGGTGATCGTCCGGACGGTGCTCGCACCGGTCGTCCGGGTGGTCGTGGTCGTGGTGGTCCCCGCAAGGCGGACGCTGCTCCGGCGCCTGAAGGAGAATAACCATGCTGCAACCCTCTCGCAGAAAGTATCGCAAAGAGCAGAAGGGCCGCAACACCGGTCTGGCGACCCGTGGTACCCACGTGTCGTTCGGCGAATTCGGTCTGAAGGCCACCGGCCGTGGCCGTCTGACCGCTCGCCAGATCGAAGCTGCTCGTCGTGCCATCAATCGTCACATCAAGCGTGGCGGCCGTATCTGGATTCGCATTTTCCCGGATAAGCCCATCTCGCAGAAGCCTGCCGAAGTCCGTATGGGTAACGGTAAGGGCAACCCGGAGTACTGGGTTGCTGAAATCCAGCCCGGCAAGGTGCTCTACGAAATGGAAGGGGTTAGCGAAGAGCTCGCGCGTGAAGCTTTCCGCCTGGCCGCTGCCAAGCTGCCGATTTCGACCACGTTCGTCGCGCGTCATATCGGTGCTTAAGGAGTACTAACATGAAAGCTAGCGAACTCCGTTCGAAAGATGCCGCCGAGCTCGGCAAAGAGCTCGAAAGCCTGCTGAAGGCACAATTCGGTCTGCGCATGCAGAAGGCCACGCAGCAACTGGCCAACACCAGCCAGCTGCGCAACGTGCGTCGCGATATCGCGCGCGTTCGTACCTTGCTGACCGAGAAGGCAGGGAAATAAAGATGAGCGAAACTCAAAACACCCAAGTGGCCAAGCGCCAGCGCACGCTGGTTGGCAAGGTCGTCAGCAACAAGATGGACAAGACTGTCGTCGTGCTCGTTGAGCGCCGCGTCAAGCACCCCATCTTTGGCAAGATCATCATGCGTTCCGCGAAGTACAAGGCGCACGACGAATCGAACCAGTACAACGAAGGCGATACGGTTGAAATCGCTGAAGGCCGTCCCATCTCGCGCTCGAAGTCGTGGCGCGTGGTGCGTCTGGTTGAAGCCGCACGTATCATCTAAGTAGTACATCGGAACGGCGCGCCGTTCTGATATAAGACGGCAAGGGATCAAACCCTTGCCGTTTTTTTTGCCTCTTTTTTCGCCTTACGAACCCAGGGATCAGGACATCATGCGCGGTTTCATGGATGCGGCCCGGATCGGCCTATGGCTCGCAGGCTGCGGGTGGGGCGCGGCGTTGCCATGGGCGGCGCAGGCGCAACAGGTCCAGACCGTGGCACCGGCCTCAGGGTCGATCCCGCCGTCAACCGAAGCCTCTGCCGGGGCGTTGATCTCCCCGAACGCTACCATCGCGGATCCGCGTGGGTCCGACGCCTCGACCAAGGATCCCGCAGCGCTTGGCCGCGCATTGCTCAATGCGGGGCCGGACGCACGTGTGCGCCTGGACGGGCTGTCGCGCGATCATGCCGCGATCTTTGGGACCGAAGATCAGAATGAGCAGGCATTGATGGAGCAGGAGCGCGCGATCCAGGCGGGACGGGAGCAGATGCGCGTGCTGGAAAAGCTGCTGACGGAGAAGCCGCCGGCGGTTGATCCGCATCCGCCGGCGATGATTCCCCTGAATCACGGTGCCCCCATGGCCATGCCCGGCCTGGCGCCGGTGCCTTCCGGTTCGCAATTGGACCGGGGCGGCATGGATACGCGCCGCAGCCTGGACGACATGCAGCGGCGCGTTGACGGATTGCGACGCGAGGCGGATGCGCTGAGCCAGCGGGGACGCTGAGAAAGTCCTGCCTCAGTGCCGGCGGGCCAGCTCCCGTAACCGTCCCGCGATGCCGGTTGGAAAGTAGTACACGGACACTACGAACAGGATCCCCAGCCACAATAGCCACCGGTCCGGCTCGAACAGCAGCGCCAATGGCGCCACCCCCGCTACCGCATCGTGGATCACATGCAGGCCGTCCTGGAGATAGCTTTGCGCGAAGACGAAGAGGCTGGCGCCCACCACGGCGCCATACATGGTGCCCATGCCGCCGATGACCAGCATCAGCAGGATATTGAGCATGATCTCGAAGGACAGCGAGGTATCCGGACCGTTGTAACGTAGCCAGAGCGCATACATGGCGCCCGCCAGCGTGGCGAACGCGGCAGCCAGCAGATTGGACAAGCTGCGGTAAATCACGGTGCGATAGCCGATGGCTTCAGCGCGGAACGGATTCTCGCGTATGGCTTGCAGCACGCGGCCGAAGGGCGAATTCACGATCCGCAGCAGCAGCAGGAACAACACCAGGCAGACCGCCGCGATCAGGTAATAGGTGATGACGCGCCCGTCCACCGTGACGCCGAAGATCGGTTCGGAGAAGGGCCGGAAGGCCGGCCGCAGCATTTGCGGCACCTTGAAATTCAGGCCGTCCTCGCCGCCTGTCAGGTCGGACAGCTGGGACACCAGCGTCTGGAACGCCGCGGCCACGGCCAAGGTGATCATGGCGTAGAAGATGGCGCGCACGCGCAGGCTGGCCAGGCCGATCAGCAGCGCGAACGCCAGCGACACCACCAAGCCGCCACCGAGGCCCGCGAACACCGCGGTCCAGCCTGGCTCCATGCGTATGCTGGCAATCGCCACACCATAGGCGCCAATGCCGAAGAACATGGTGTGCGCGAAGCTGACGATGCCGGTGTATCCCAGCAGCAGGTCATAGCTGGCGACCAGGATCACGAATACCAGGATCTTCGCGGCCACGGCCAGGGACTTGGGACCAGGGAAGAGGAAGGGCGCGGCAGCCAGCAGGGCGACGATGAGGATCAGCGCCGCGGCCAGCAGCGCGCTGCGGGGGAGATCGCCGGAAAGCAGGCGTACGGACATGTCGGCGGTTCCTAGCGATTCGTGACCGGGTACACGCCCTGCGGGCGCCAGAGCAGGATGGCGACCATCAGCGCGATGTTCGAGAACAGGGCGGCCTTGGGCAGGAGGAAACCGGTGTAGTTGGCCATCAGGCCGACCAGCAGTGCGCCGATCAGACAGCCCACGGTCGAGCCCAGCCCACCGATCATGATGACAATGAAGATCAGCACGTTCACCTGCGCGCCCAGTTGCGGCACGACGGATTGCTGGTACATGCCCCACAACACGCCGCCCAGTCCCGCCAGCATCGAACCGGCGACGAAGACGCCTACGAAAAGATGGCGGATACGGTAGCCCAGGCTCTCCACCATTTCGCGGTCCTCGACTCCGGCACGGATCAAAAGGCCCAGCTTGGTTCGGTTGAGCAGCCATAGCATGCCGCCCAGGACCAGCAAGCCGGTCAGCAGTGCGACGATGCGGAATTTCTCGATGGCGGCGTCGCCCAGCAGGAATGCGCCGCGCAGCGCTTCGGGCAGCGGCAGGGAAATCGTTTGCGGACCCCACAGCATCTTGATGATCTCTTCGCCGATGATCATCCCGCCCATGGTGATGAGGATCTGCTTCAGATGCTGGCCATAGACAGGCCGCACGATCACGCGTTCGAACGCCAGGCCCACCGCGCCGGCAACCAGCATGCCGACGATCATGGCCGGCAGCACCGCGCCCAGGTTTATCCAGAGACTGCCAGACTGCGTCCAGTCGGCCATGGAGCCCAGTACGGTCGCGGCCATGTAGGCGCCGATGGCAATGAACAGTCCGTGGCCGAAGTTCAATACGTCCATCAGGCCGAACACAAGCGTCATGCCCGAAGCGACGATGAAGATGATCATGCCCATCGCCAGCCCCGCGAGCGTCAGGGTGACCCAGGTAGAGAAAGAGCCCACCAGGGGCAAGGCCAGCGCGGCCAGGGCCAGTACCAGCAGGACAGGGCGCAGGTCCGCGCGCACCCGCGGCAAGGGCGTATCGATTTCGAGCGTGCTCATTGATGGCTTCCCAGCGACAGGCCCAGCAGGCGCGTCTGTAGTTCGTCGTCCTCGGCCAGCTGCGCCATGTGGCCGGCATGGACCACGCGGCCGTTGTCCATCACGGCGACGTGATCGCCCACCAGGCGCGCGAAGTTGAAGTTCTGCTCGACCAGCAGGATGGTGGTGGACGCCTGTTTCAGTTCGAGAAAGGCGTCGATCATGTTCTGGATGATGGCGGGCGCCAGGCCCTTGCTGGGCTCATCCACCAGCAGCAGCCGGCGCGGCTCGATGATGGCGCGCGCCACCGCCAGCATCTGCTTCTGTCCGCCTGATAGTTTGCCGGCCGGATGCAGCCAGAACTTCTTCAGTGCGGGAAAGAAACCGAAGATCCATTCCAGCCGCGCCGTGTCCAGCTGGCTGGCGTTCCTGGCCTGCCGAGCCGCGAGCAGGATGTTCTCTTTTACGGACAGGTCGGCGAAGATGCCCATATTCTCCGGCACATAGGCCATGCCCATGCGTGCCATGTCGGGCGGCGACGTGCGCGTGCCAGGCCCGCCGACGGCTGCGCCGTCGAAGCTCACCTTGCCTTGCGAGGCGCGCCACAATCCCATGATCGTACGCAGCGTGGTGGTCTTGCCGGCGCCGTTGCGGCCCAGCAGCATGGTCACCGCAGCGGGCGGGACGGCGAGGTCCACGCCGTGGAGTATGTGATACGCGCCGATGTGCGTGTGCACGTCCTTCAGTTCGAGCAACGCTTGCGTCATGCCGCCTTCTCCGCCGGACTTATGCCCAGATAGGCCTGTTGCACGATAGGCGAGGCGATCACCGCGGCAGGGTCGCCGTCGGCCATCAGTTGGCCGTTATGCAGAACGACGATGCGGTCTGCCAGCTCGCGCACCACATCCATCTTGTGTTCAACAAGCAGAATCGTTTTGCTTGGGTCGTTCTTGATGTCGCGGATCAGCTCCAGTACGACGGGCACGTCGTCCACACTCATGCCTGCCGTTGGCTCGTCGAACATGAATACCTGCGGTTCCAGGGCGATTAGCATGGCGATTTCCAGTTTGCGCTGGTCGCCGTGCGGCAGGTCGGCGGCGGACTGGTCGCGACGCGCGGACAGGCGGGTGCGTTCCAGCAGTGCATCAGCACGCGCGATCAGGTCGCGGTCGTCGTTCCAGGTGCGCCAGAACCGGATCTGGCGCCAGCTCATGCCTTGCTGACGCGATTGCAATGCCAGCCGCACATTTTCATGCACGCTCAGGCGCGGGAACAGCTGAGTCAACTGAAAGGCACGACCCAGGCCCGCATGCATGCGCGCGGGCGCGGCCAGTGGCGTCAGGTCGCGCCCGTTCAGGTGCACCGTCCCCGCGCTGGCGCGCAGCTGGCCGGAGATCAGGTTGAAGTAGGTGGTCTTGCCCGCGCCGTTCGGGCCGACAATGGCGGTCAATGTGCCAGGCGCATAGCGGCAGCTGACGGCATTGACAGCCACGTGCCCGCCGAAACGGATCGTGAGCGATTGGGTCTCCAGCATGGATCGGCCGCGGTCTCAGCGTTTGTTCTGGATCGGCACCGACATCTGGTCCGGCGTGATTTCCTTCACCAGATCTTGCACGGCCCAAGGCACGGACGGATCGTTCTTGATCCGGAAGTGGTACATGGACTGCATGGCCTGGTGGTCCTCGGGACGGAAGGTCATTTTGCCCTTCGGCGTATCGAAGCTCATGCCTTCCATGGCTTTGATCAGAGTGTCGATGTCGGAATTGCCATTGGTCTTGGCCAGCGCGGTTGCGATCGCGATCCCCGAAGCCATGCCGCCCGCCGTGAAGAAGTCTGGGGGCTGACCATAGCGCTTCTGATGTTCCGCCACCAGCCAGTCGTTGATCGGGTTCTTGGGGATGCCGTAGTAGTAATAGGTGGCGCCTTCCATGCCGGCCAGCGACTTCAGCGGCGTCATGGCGGCCAGCGTATTGCCGCCCGTGGCGATCTCGATGCCGAAGCGTTTGGGATCCAGGTCGGCGATCTTGAACGGATTGCCTGCGCCGGCCCAGAGAATGAAGATGATCTTGCGGCCCGGCTTGTCCTTCAGCGCATCGAACAGGCGCTGCGCGCCGGCAGTGAAGTCGGTCGCGTTGGCGGGCAGGTATTCCTCATGCACGATCTTGGCGTTCTTTAACGCGCCCTTGAAGGCCTTGACCCCGTCGCGACCGAAGGCATAGTCCTGCGCCAGCATGGCGATCGAGGTGCCTGCCTGGTCGAAGGCGACCGCGTTGGCGATGGCGTCTTGCGAAGAGTTGCGGCCGGTGCGGAAGATGTACTTGTTCCACTTGTCGCCGGTGATCGAATCCGCCACGGCGGGTTCAACCAGGAGGATCTTCTCGTACTCCTCGGCGATCGGCAGCATGGCTAGCGCGACGCCCGATGAGGTGGGCCCCACCGCGATATCGGCGTTGTCGTCGGCATAGGCGGAGGCCAGCTGTGCACGCGCCACGTCGGGCTTGCCCTGGTTGTCCTTTTCAATGACGCGGATCTTGCGGCCTGCCACCGTCATGGTGCCTTGCGTCGCATACTCCAATCCCAGCATCAGGCCGTTTTGAGTCTGTTTGGCATAGGCTTCCAGCGGGCCGGTCTTGTCATAGACGTGGGCAACGACGAAATCTTTCGCTGCTATCGCAGAGTTCATGCAGAGGCCGGCGAGCGCGGCGAGCAGGACGCGTTTCATGGGAGTCTCCTGTTATTGGTGGCGGACAGCAGCCGTTTGGTCCGGCGTGGCAAGGAAATGTCGGATGGCGTCGATCTGGGGCGCGACGTTCAGGGCGGGGGCGTGGCCGCAGCCGGGGAAGTCGATGCGCTGGGCGCGCGGTCCGCGGCGGGTCATGGCATCGGCGACCTCGGGCAGCAGCAGGTCCGAATCGACGCCGCGCAGCAATAGCAGTGGCATGTTCAGCGAGTCGTAACCGCTCCAGCGATCGTAGTCGTCCGGATGGTTGCTGAACTGGCCGACGATGGCCGGGTCATAGTGCAGCGTAACGCGGCCGTCCGGCAGCCGGCGCACCGAGGTTTCGGCCATCCGGCGCCATTGTTCGTCGCTCTGCCATCCATAGGGCTTGTAGGCGACGCGCAGCCAGGCTTCCAGTTCCGTTACGGTATCGAAGGCCGGCGGCGCGCCCACATACGCGACGATGCGGTCGATGGCGGGTTGCGGAAGCTCGGGCCCGATATCGTTCACGACCAGGTGGGAAATCCGGTTGCGCAAGGTGGTGGCGGCGGCGTGCATGCCGGTGGCCCCGCCCATGGAGGTGCCGACCCAGCGCACGCGTTCCAGCGACAGGCCGTCCACCAGGGCGCGGGCAAGCGTGGCGTAGAAGTCCAGCCGGTACTCGGCGACAGGGTCGGAGCTCCATTGCGAGAGACCGCGGCCAATCGTATCCGGGCAGATGATGCGATAGTCGTCTGCAAGCGCCTGTGCCAGGTCGTCGAAGTCCCGGCCCGTGCGGGCCAGGCCGTGCCACATGATGACGGCAGGCGCGTGAGGGGCGCCCCATTCGGTGTAGTGCAGCTCGCGGCCTGCGCAGCGCAGATAGCGCGAAGCGGGCGCGTGGCGGCTGGCCGATGCGGACGCAGGTGCCATGGGTCTCCTCCCGGGTTGTCCAGGTTGTGTGCTTATCGGGCTGAATATAGACTTGCGCCAAGTGCGCCTTCAAGACGCCGGACACCCCGGAGCAGGGTGAGTCAAGAATATGTAGACGCAGGATCACGAGCGCCCGCCTGCGGCGCGGGCGTCCAAGGAGACCGAGCCATGTCCGATACGGAATTCGCCATTTCGGCCAGCGCTGGCGCTGACCGGCGCGACGAATGGCGCGCGGCCCTGTCGGACGCGTTCGGACCGTTCGAGGTGCATGGCGGCCGGCCCGACAATTTCGCCGGCCATGTGCGCTACGCGCGCCGGGGCAGCCTGCAGTTCAACGATCTGCATTACCAGGGGCAGAAGCTGGAACGGACCGCCGGCAACGTGTCGCGTCTGGACCAGGAGTTCTATACCTTCGGCCTGCCATTGGCCGGACCGCTGGCCGTGCAGCAGCAAGGCCGGGAGTTCCAGGTCGAGCCTGGCTGCGTCTATCTGATGAACCAGAGCCTGCCCTATCAGGCGACGGCGCAGGGCGCGGCCGGCTATCGCAGCCTGAGCGTATCGTTCCCGCGCAGCGCGCTGCTGCAGCGCGATTCCCGCATCGGTGCTTTCTATAAGTTGCGGGTCGATGACGGCTCGCCTCGCGGCGCCTTGCTGGCCAGTTACATGGACCATCTGTTCAAGGGCGTGGATGGCTGGTCGGATGTGGAGGTGGCGGAACTCGGCGAGCGCCTGATCGACCTGATCGTGCTGTTCCTGGTGCAGTCAGGGCAGGGGCATGCATCGGAGTCGGACAGCAGCGTCACGCTGGCGCACCGCCAGCGCGTGCTGGCCTACATCCGCCAGCATCTGGCGGATCCGGCGTTGTCGCCGCAGCAGGTGGCGCAAGGCTGCGGCATTTCGGTGGCCTATCTGCACCGTATCCTGCGCGCGGGCGGGCTGTCGGCCGAATCCTTTATTTTTGACCAGCGGCTCGACAAGTGCCGTGAACTGCTCTTGAACCCGCAGCACAGGCATCGCAGCATCGCCGAGTTGGCCTATCAGGTGGGTTTTTCCCATCCCTCGCATTTCAGCCGTTTGTTCAAGCGCCGCTTCGGCATGACGCCGCGCGACTTGCGGGCGAGTTCCTGATCGAACCGCCAAGTCTGCCTGTGCCGCGCGGCAGGGCAAAAAAAAGCCCCGCGGAAAACCGCGGGGCTTTTTCGTGGCGAAAGCGCCAGGTCAGATGTGCGTGATGAACTTCGTGACCAGGTAGCCGTCGAACGTTTCCAGGCCGCCTTCGCTGCCGATGCCGCTGTCCTTGATGCCGCCGAAGGGCGTCTCGGCCAGGGCGCTGCCGAAATGGTTGATGTTGACCATGCCCGCTTCCAGGCCGTTGGAGACCTTGGTGGCGGTCTGCAGCGAGTTGGTGAACACGTAGGACGACAGGCCGAACGGCAGGCTGTTGGCGCGCTTGAGCACTTCATCGGTATCCGTGAAGCGGACCACCGGCGCGACCGGGCCGAAGGGTTCTTCGGTCATCAGCATCGAGTTGTCGGGCAGGTCGGTCACGACCGTGGGGGCGAAGAAGAAGCCCTTGCGGTCCAGCGGGCCGCCGCCGACCACGACCTTGCCGCCATGCTTCTTGGCATCGTCGATGAAAGCGCTCATGGCCGGAACGCGGCGCTCGTGCGCCAGCGGGCCCATGTCGGTGCCGGCTTCCAGGCCGTCGCCTACCTTGATGTTCTTCAGCACTTCGGAGAAGCGCGCGAGGAACTGTTCGTAGGCGCCGTTCTGCACGTAGAAGCGGGTGGGCGACACGCAGACCTGACCGGCGTTGCGGATCTTGAACTTGGCCAGCATGGTGGCGGCGCGGTCGATGTCGGCGTCGTCGAACACCAGCACGGGCGAGTGGCCGCCCAGTTCCATGGTGACGCGCTTCATGTGGGCGCCAGCCAGCGCGGCCAGTTGCTTGCCCACCGGCACGGAGCCCGTGAACGACACTTTGCGCACGATCGGCGAACGGATCAGGTAATCCGAAATCTTGGCGGGTTCGCCCCAGACGATGTTCAGGCAGCCCTTGGGCAGGCCGGCGTCATGGAACATGCGGGCGATTGCCATCACGGCGCTCGGCGAATCTTCCGGACCCTTCAGCACCACGGTGCAGCCTGCGCCGATGGCGGCGGCGATCTTGCGGATGGCCTGGTTGTAGGGGAAGTTCCAGGGCGTGAACGCGGCGCAGACGCCGATGGGTTCGCGGACCACGATCTGGCGCACGTCAGGATTGCGCGGCGGGACCACGCGGCCGTAGATGCGGCGGCATTCCTCGGCGTGCCAATCGGCGTGCTCGGCGCAGGAGGTGACCTCGCCTACGGCTTCGGCCAGCGGCTTGCCCTGGTCCAGCGTCATGTTGCGGCCGATTTCCTGGGCGCGCTCGCGCGACAGCGTCGCGACCTTGCGCAGGATGGCCGAACGGTCCATGGGAGAGGATTTCTTCCACGACTCGAACGCGCGCTGGGCGGCGGCTAGCGCGCGATCCAGATCCGCTTCGGTGGCGTGGGGCAGCTGGCCGAGAACTTCCAGCGTGGCCGGGTTGATGACGTCCTGGGTGCGCCTGCCCTCTCCGGCGACGAATTCGCCGTCGATATACAGCGCCAACTGTTCATACATGCCTGTCTTCCCTTGCGAAATAGGAGTGGATAGCGATCACTGTCGCCCACGCCAGTCTAAACCAGCTTGTCCGTGGCGGGGAGGGCCAATGCCGGACGGCGCGTTGGAGCCAATATGTGGACGTCAAGTCTTGCGTGGCGGCCGCTGCATCGACAAAATGGTGCATCTTTGGCTGTCCATCCGGCTACTTATTGTGCAACCCATCGATGCGCGTCCGCCCGGCAAGCCCAGTTTTTACTCGCGCACCTTTTTTCGCTTCATAGACTGGTTGCGCAACCGCATCGCCCAGGCGTCGCTGGTCGGCGACCGGCCGATCTTCGACAACGGCCAGTTCCCATGGGTGACCACCCTGGAGGCCCAGGCGCCCGCCATCAGGGCGGAACTGTCGAATCTGCTCGCTGAACGCCAGCACCTGCCCGCCTTCCACGAAATCTCCCCCGACGTGGGTCAGATTACCTCGGACGACCAATGGAAGACCTTCGTGTTCATGGGCTACGGCTTGCGCTCTGAGCGCAATCTCGCGCGTTGCCCCGCGACCGCCCGCGCGTTGCAGGGGATTCCGGGCCTGCGCACGGCGTTCTTTTCCATCCTGGAGGCAGGCAAGCGCATTCCGCTGCACACGGGTCCGTACAATGGTGTCTTACGCCTGCACCTCGGCCTGGTGGTGCCGGAACCGGCTGAACAATGCTGGATCGAAGTGGGGGGCGAACGCTACAGCTGGCGCGAAGGGCGGGCGGTGGTGTTCGACGACCTGTACCCTCACCAGGTCCATAACGACACATCCGGCCTGCGCGCGGTCCTTTTCGTGGACTTCGAGCGACCCTGCCGAGCACCGATCAAGTGGCTGAACCGCCTGGTGCTCATGGCCGCGCCGTTTACGGACGAAATCCGCCGCGGCAAGGCCAATCACGACGCCTGGGAGAAGGGCTACTACCGCCAGAAATAGGGGGCGGATGGTTCGCGCTCCCCTCTTGACAGCGAAGCGTGGCTTTTGTGCGTTATCCACACAAAGTGCTTGCGCTCAAAAATTAACCACGTTAGAATAATCAGCTTTCCCAGATTGTCGATCGAGTTGGCCCGCGCCTTTGCAGGTTAACCCGACGTGTTGGGGGAATACCCGCAGGATTTCAACCCAGGGTCGTTGCGTTGCCAACCAGTTGCAGGCGTAGGGCGAAAGCGCTAGGCGTGCCAACACTAAAGCAGGGCGGCAGACCTGACGGGACCAAAACTGGCAGGAATTGCAGTGTTCCCTTGTTGGGAAAACCGTATTTCCAGTTAAGTTGGAACAGGAAAAATCATGATCCAAATGCAGACCACGCTGGATGTGGCCGATAACACTGGTGCGCGTCATGTCATGTG
>Ga0182740_1002265_pt1 | contig 11987 bp, 10 predicted proteins | sample eDN5th37CKraftBY_FD_128872 | JGI IMG/M metagenome (GOLD analysis project Ga0182740, IMG submission 128872) | Enriched backyard soil microbial communities from Emeryville, California, USA - eDNA 5th pass 37_C Kraft BY (version 2) (version 2) | ecosystem: Environmental > Terrestrial > Soil >...
CCGTGGGCGGCGCCATCAACTATGTCACCAAGCTGCCCGAGCGCGACACCTTCTACGATGGGCAACTGCGGCTGGGCTCGTTCGACAGCCGCCAACTGTCGATGGGCCTGAATCAGCAACTGGCCGGCGAACCCGGCGGCCGCGGGCACTATCTGCGCATAGACGCCAACACCGGATCCAGCCACGGCTGGGTCGACGGCAACCATTCCCGCGCCAGCCAGGTCGCCGCCTCGCTGCTGTCCGACCTGGGCGCGGACGTGACCCAGACGTTTGCCTTCGAGTATCAGCGTGAACAGGTCGACCGGCCCTATTGGGGCACGCCGCTGAAAACGGATGCAAATGGCGTGGTGCAGAGAACCGGACGCATCCTGGATGGCACACGCTTCAAGAACTACAACGTCAACGACGGCCTGTATGAGCAGGAAGTGCTGTGGGCTCGATCTCTAACGGAATGGCGCGCGGGCACCAACCTGACCTTCAAGAACACGCTCTACTACTATCGCGCCGAACGCGACTACCGCAACCTGGAGAGCTACCGCCTGAACGCCGGCAACAGCCTGGTGCTGCGGTCCGGCGCCCTGCTGCAACGCCACGAACAGAGCCTGATCGGCAATCGCGTGGAAGGGCTGTACCGCTCCACACTGGCCGGCCTGCCCAGCGATTGGTCCTTCGGCGTGGACGTCAGCCAGAACAAAATCACGCGCTATCCCACCAGCCTGCCGGGCCAGGTGGACGCGGTGGATCCCTATGACTTCTCTGCCGGAGACTTCTACGACATACCCGGCATGACGCGCGGCCACGTCGCCGACCGCGACAACCGCATCCGCACGCTGGCGCTGACGATGGAAAACCGCACCACGGTGCTGCCGGGCGTGGCCATCGTATCGGCGCTGCGCAAGGACTTCATCGACGTGGACCTGACCAACCGCCGCGCCGTCACGGCAGCCTCGCCCGCGAGCGCCCAGCGCAGCTACTCGCCGCTGACCGGCCGCCTGGGCATCAACTGGGAGCTGAGTCCCGAGGCCTCGCTATATGCGCAGTACGCCACCGCGGCCGACCCTCCTTCGGGCCTGCTCGCGACCGCGTCGTTCGCGGACGTCCTGAACAATGACAAGCTCACCACCGGCAGACAGGCCGAGGTGGGCGGCAAGTTCAACTTCTGGGACGGCCGAGGATCGGCCACGGTGGCGGTCTACGAGATCAAGCGCAAGAACATGGCCACCTCGGATCCCGACAATCCCGGGGTCAGCGTGCCCGTGGGCGCGCAATCGTCGCGCGGCATCGAACTGGCTGGCGGCCTGCAGCTGACCTCCCAGTTGTCCCTGCAGGGCAACGTGGCCTTCGTAGATCCCAAGTACGACGACTTCTCGCAGTCCGTGGGCGGCGTAGCGGTCTCGCGCAATGGCAATGTGCCGACCAACACCCCGCGCCGTCTCGCCAATGTCTGGCTGGATTATGCCTTCCTGCCTGACTGGACGGCGAGCATGGCCGCGCGCTACGTGGGCCGCATGTACGCGGACGCCGCCAACACCGTCTGGACGCCGTCCTACACCGTGTTCGACGCGGCCCTGTCGCACCGGATCAACCGCAACCTGAGCGTGACGGCGCGCGTGCGCAACCTGACCGGCAAGGTCTACGCGGCAAACGCGACGCCCACCATGTACTACCTGGGCGCGCCGCGCTCGGTGGAACTCACGCTGCAGGCCCGCTTCTGAGCGGCGCGCCAGGACAGACCACCATGAACACGACGCTACCCTCCTCGTCCCGCCGTCGCGACGGGCCGCCACTGCCGGCGCGCGCCAAGCGCTGGCTGTACCTGATCCATCGCTGGGCAGGAATAGTGCTGTGCCTGTTCTTCGCCATGTGGTTCATCTCCGGCGTGGTGATGATGTACGTGGGCTATCCCAAGCTCACGCCGCAGGAACGCCTGGCGCACCTGCCCGCGCTGGATTCCGCGGCGATCACCATCACGCCCGCGCAGGCGCTGGCCGCGGCAGGCGTCCAGGACTCCGCCGGCATGATTCTGGCCGCCGCCCGCGGCGGCGCGCCGGTCTACCTGGTGCCGGGCGAGGCTCGCCGCGCTCCAAAGGTGGTGGACGCCGCCAGCGGCGTCCTGCTCCCTTCGGCCGATGCCGCGACCGCGCTGGCTACCGCGCGCGCCTGGTCCGGCGGCCAATACACCGCCCGCTACCAGGACACGGTGGAGGAAGACGCCTACACCCATTCGCGCGCGCTCGGCCCCGACCGGCCGCTGCACCGGGTGGACCTGGACGATCCCGCGCAGACGCGGCTCTACATCTCGTCCGCCACGGGCATGGTGGTGCTGGACGCCACGCGCGCCGAACGCGTGTGGAACTATGCGGGCGCCTGGATCCACTGGCTGTATCCCTTCCGCGGCAACGCGCTGGACGGCTGGTGGCACGACATCGTGGTATGGCTGTCGGTGGCGGGCGTGCTGCTGGCGCTGACGGGCACGGTGGTCGGGATCCTGCGCTGGCGCTTCTCGCGGCCCTACGCCAGCGGCAGCCGCTCGCCCTATCGCGAGAACATGATGCGCTGGCACCACCTCAGCGGCCTGCTGTTTGCCGCCATCACGATCACCTGGATCTTCAGCGGGCTGATGTCGATGAACCCCTGGAAGGTCTTCGCAAGCGGCGCGCCGCCCTTGGCCCAGGCAGCTTATGCAGGCAAGCCCGGGACGACGCTGGCCCCGCCCCGGGACTTGATCGCGGCCTTGCCCGCCCCGCCACGCGAATTGCGCTGGGCTCGTGCCGACGGCCATGACGTGGTGCTGGCGCGCAGCGCGGCGGGCGCGCCCGGGGTGTTGTCCGCCCGCGATGCCCGCCCTCATGCCTACGACCCGGCAGCGCTGCGCGCCGCCGCGGCCCGCCTGGTTCCCGGCGCGCGGCTCGCCAGGATCGAAACACTGGACGCCTACGACTTTTATTACTACGCCCGCGATGAGCATGCGATGCTGGGCCATGTCGAAAAGCCCTTGCCGGCATGGCGGCTGATCTATGACGACCCGCACTCGACCTGGGTCTACCTGGATCCCCGCACCGGACAGATCCTGAGCCGGCAGGACAGCGGATCGCGCGCCAGCCGCTGGCTGTTCGCCTTCCTGCACAGTTGGGACTGGACCGGACTGCTGTCGCGCCGCCCGCTCTGGGACGCCCTGCTCGTGTTCCTGAGCCTGGGAGGCGCGGCGCTCAGCCTGACCGGCGCGGTGATAGGCTGGCGGCGGCTGGGCAGGAAGCTGCGCGCCTGAACCGCCGGCGCGGATGCACTATGCTCACAGCCTTGCATGACGATCTACCGGAAAGAGGAGCTTCCATGTCCGACGTAACCATTTACCACAACCCCAAGTGCGGCACGTCCCGCAATACCCTGGCGATGATCCGCAACGCCGGCATCGAACCCGAGGTCGTGCTGTACCTGGAAACGCCGCCCTCGCGCGCCACCCTGAAGGCGCTGTTCAAGAAAGCGGGCATCAGCGTGCGCGACGCCCTGCGCGAGAAGGGCACGCCCTACCAGGAACTGGGGCTGGACGACGCGTCCCTCACGGACGAGGCGCTACTGGATGCGATCGAGCAGCATCCCATCCTGCTGAACCGTCCCTTTGTCTCCACGCCCCTGGGCGCGCGCCTGTGCCGCCCGTCGGAGCTGGTGCTGGACATCCTGCCGGCCCCGCAGCAAGGCGCGTTCAGCAAGGAAGATGGCGAAGCCGTGATCGACGCGCAAGGCAAACGCATCCAGAAGTAAAAGAGCGCGCGCCAGCGCCTTTTGTAAGCGGACTGACGGCTGGGGTCATTACCATCGCGGCAATTGCTTTATTACGCGGTGATGACAAGCCATGAATTCCCTGGAAAGCCTCAACCAGTCCCTTTTTCTGCTGATCAACGCTGATCCGGCCACCCCGGTCTGGCGCATCCACGCCGCCATGCTGGTGGCCAACCGCTTGATCCTGCTGGTGCCGGCGGTGCTGGCCGCCCTGTGGCTGTGGGGCGGCCGGCCGCAGCGCGATCTGGCGCTCAAAGCGCTGGCCAGCATCGCCGTGGCGCTCTTCGCCAGCTATCTGTGCGGCGCGCTGTGGCCACACGCCCGGCCCTTCGTTCTGGGCCTGGGACAGGCGTTCTTCCCGCACAAGGCGACATCGTCGTTCCCCAGTAACCACACCATCATCATCGCCACATTCGCGTTCGCGTTGGTGTTCGACCGGCGCTGGGCGGGCTGGGGCTGGCTGGCGCTGGCCACCTCCGCCATCGTCGGCGCCTCCCGGGTCTACCTGGGCGTGCACTTTCCCATGGATATCCTGGGCGGACTCCTGCTGGCGCCCCTGGCCGCGGCCCTGACCGCCACGGCATGGCGCCGTTGCGGCGAGCCCCTGACGGGCATGGCCCAGGGCCTGTACCGCAAGATACTGGCCCTGCCCATCGCGCGCGGCTGGATCCGCGCCTGACCGCGCAGCGCTCAGTTGATCGCGACCTTGGCGTCCTTGACCAGCTTGGCGTAGTTTTCGGTGTCGGCGCCGATACGCGCCTTCATCTCGGCCGGAGTATCTCCGATCGGCACCGCGCCGATCTCCGCCATCCGCCGCGAGAAGTCGGGCGAATGGATGATCTTCACCATCTCTGCGTTCAGGCGCTGCACGACGTCCTTGGGCGTGGCCGCGGGCGCCAGCACGCCGAACCAGGTTCCCATGTTGAAGGGCTTGAGGCCGGCCTCCTCCATCGTGGGCACGTCCGGCAGCGCGGCCGAGCGTTGATTGGTGGTGACGGCCAACGCGCGCAGCTTGCCGCTCTGGATATGGGCCAGCACCGGCGTCACGGTATCGAACGACATGTCGATCTGCCCGCCCAGCAGGTCGGTGGTCAATGGGCCGCTACCCTTGTAGGGCACGTGCAATAGCTGCACATGCCCTTCTTTTTCGAACTGCGCGCCGATCAGGTGCTGGCCCGTGCCCATGCCGTTCGAGCCATAAGTCAGCTTGCCCGGCGCGGCCTGCGCCAGTTTCAGCAACGACTTCACGTCCTGGGCCGGCAGCTTGGGATTGACCACCAGCACATTGGGCACCAGCGCCACCGTGGTCACGGGCGCGAAATCCTTCTGGAAGTCGTAATGCAGGCTCTTATAGACGCTGGTGGCGATGGTGTGGTGCACGGCGCCCATCAGCAGCGTGTAACCGTCAGGCGCCGCCTTGGCTACGTAGTCCGCGCCCAGCGTCGAGCCCGCGCCCGGCTTGTTTTCAACCACCACCGGCTGGCCCAGGCTCTTCGCCAGTTCTTGCCCCAGCGCCCGCGCCAGCACGTCGGTGGTGCCGCCCGCCGGAAACGGCACCACCAGGTTCACCGGCCGCGCGGGATAGGTCTGCGCCAACGCGCCGCCGGCGAAGGACAGGCCCAGCAGGCCGGCAACTGCCAGTACGCGCGCGGATGTTGTTCTCTTGTGCATGCTTGTCTCCTCGGTACGAATGGAATTCGCTTCTTGTCGTCGAGCCCGCCACAGGCCGGGAGTCTGTGCCCCGGTCCTGCCACGCGCCTGCTTCGTCTAGGCGGCCTTGGCTCTCGCCGAGGCTGCCAGCTTCGCGCACACCGCCGCCGTCACCTGTTCCGTCGTGGCGTTGCCGCCCAAGTCCCTGGTGTGCAGCGAAGGATCGGCCGTCACGCTTTCGATGGCCTGCATGAGGCGCGCGGCGGCCTGGGTCTCACCCAGATGCTCCAGCAGCATGACCACCGACCAGAACGTACCCACCGGGTTCGCCAGTCCTTTGCCCATGATGTCGAAGGCGGATCCGTGGATGGGCTCGAACATGGACGGATAGCGGCGTTCGGGATCGATGTTTCCCGTGGGCGCAATGCCCAGGCTGCCAGCCAGGGCGGCCGCCAGGTCGCTCAGGATATCGGCGTGCAGATTGGTGGCGACGATGGTGTCCAGGGTCGCCGGACGGTTGACCATCCGGGCGGTAGCCGCATCGACCAGTTCCTTGTCCCAGGTAACGTCTGGGAACTCGCGGCTGACTTCCAGGGCGATCTCGTCCCACATCACCATGGCATGGCGCTGCGCATTCGACTTGGTCACTACCGTGAGCAGCTTGCGCGGGCGGGATCGCGCCAGCTTGAAGGCAAAGCGCAGGATGCGCTCCACGCCGGCCCGGGTCATCATGGACACGTCCGTCGCGGCTTCCAGCGGATGCCCCTGGTGCACCCGGCCACCCACGCCGGAGTACTCGCCTTCCGAGTTCTCGCGCACGATGACCCAGTCCAGCTGGCCCGGCGCGCAACGCTTGAGCGGCGCGTCGATGCCCGGCAGGATGCGCGTGGGACGCACGTTGGCGTACTGATCGAAGCCCTGGCAGATCTTCAGCCGCAGGCCCCACAGCGTAATGTGGTCGGGAATGTCCGGATCGCCCGCGGAACCGAACAGGATGGCATCCTTGCCGCGCAGCGCGTCCAGGCCGTCGGCCGGCATCATTACGCCATGCCTGCGGTAATAGTCGCCGCCCCAATCGAAATCCTCGAACTCGAAGCTCAGGCCGCCGTCCCGCGCCAGCTCCTGCATGATGCGCTGTCCTGCGGGGATCACTTCCTTGCCGATGCCGTCGCCAGGAATGGTTGCGATGCGATAGGTCTTCATGTGCCGACTGGCTCCTTGCTGATGAAAGTCTGTCGGCACTGTACTGACGCCCCCAAGCCGCGGGCGCAATGGAATTCAAAACATTTTTTACCTGGAGTTGAAGGTGGCGCATCCTGGCGCTACCTCGGCCGAGCATGAAAAACAGCGCCCGCATGGGGCGCTGTTTCAGGTCGCGGCCATGAACCGGCCGCAGGCGCGCGCTGGGATCAGCAGCGGCCGATGTTCAAGTCGGAGATCAGGTTGTTGAAGTTCTGGCGCAGGCTGTTGGCGTCGTCTTCGATGGTGGGACGCATCATCTTGAACGCGCCGGTGCGCGCCGCATCTTCCTTATAGCGGCCATTATTGGTGTGCTCCAGGATCTTGCGGCCGGAGGCCAGGAAGCCGTTGACGTTCATCATCATGCCCGTGCAGCCCTTGGGATCGGCTTCGCGCGTCTTCTTGTCAAAGCCCAGCGCCATTTCGTTCATCTTGTCCAGTTGCTGCTTGAACGCCTCCTGGTCGGCGCCCAGGCCCTTGCCGTCGAACACGCCCGACGCCTTGTCCATCGTGGCCTTGCCGTAATAGACCATGCCCGCGCGGTAGTAGGCGACCGTGTCCTTCTTGGCCTTCTCGAAGGCTTCCTTGGTGTTGGCCGTGTCCTTGATGGAGATGCCGCGATAGAAGCCGTTTTCCGCCTTCACGACCTCCGTCAGCGCCGCCACGTAGGCCGGACTTTTCTCGCGCGCCAACGCGCCGTTGTCCGACAGGAAGGTCTTGGCGGCCGAATAGTTCTGCAGTTCGTTGCTCAGCGGCGCCAGCTTGCCCAGCGCATCCGAGAACTCCTTGGCCGGCGCGTCGATCTCGGCGATGGGCGTGGTCATCGCCAGCGCGCGGTCGAGTTTCTCTTTGGTGCGCAGGATCGCCGTGTCATTGCTGATGACGAAGTCCTTGAGCGGCTTGTCGCTCTTGAGCGCCGGGACGGCATAGGTTTCGTAGCGGTCCAGCGCCTGCTCGAAAGTGGTGGAGATGCTGTTGGCGGTATCGACGTACTGGTTGTACTTGACGATCTCGGCCTGGGCCGTGGTCGGCTCGGGCGCCTTCGCTTCCTTCTTGGCGCTATCGTCGCCGCACGCGGCGAGCGCCAGCGTGAAGGCCAGAACTGCGGACATGCGCAAGGGGCGCGGCATAAACATCTTTATTTCCTGTTGCGGGTTGCTCTGAAGGGGACGCATGATATGCCCTTCAGTTGCTTAACACGCTACAAAGTCATACTGCGCTGTCACAAGAGTTTTCAAGCCATCTCTGCTCGTGATCCAGCAGCCAACGCTTGCGATGCAAGCCGCCGCCGTAGCCGGTCAAGGACGCGTCCGCGCCCACGACCCGGTGGCAAGGCACGACGATGCCTATGGGATTCGCGCCATTGGCCATGCCCACGGCCCGCACCGCGGCGGGACGCGCGATGCGGTTCGCCAGCGTGCCATAGCTGATCGGCTGGCCGCCCGAGATGCCTCGCAAGGCCCGCCACACTTCGCGCTGGAAATCGGTGCCGCCGGTGGCTACGTCGAGGGTATCGATAGCGCGCACATCGCCATCGAAGTAATCCAGCAGCGCTCGCCGCGCGGGCGAGGACCGGCTCGCGTCGCGCAGTTCGACCTGCCGGCCGCGGTACTGCCTGCGCAGCAGCAGGTGCATGCGCGGCTCGAAATCCTCCCAGTCGACCGCCCGCAATCGCTGCTGCTCGTCGCTCAAGACCAGCATCAGCCCGAGGGGCGTGGGAACGCGTTCAAGAAAGAATGCCTGGGTTCGGGCGGACATGGGGAAAAGCTCCAGGGAATGTGATCGACGCCAGCAATATAGGCGGGGAAGCTGGCCTGGCGCTGGCGGTTTTCGGACAGGAATGCCGCATCCACAACACTGTCCGAAAACCGCTAGATCCGACGCCCGCCGCAGCGGTAGCATCACCCCATGGAACTGAACCACGACGCCTGCTACAGCGCCATCCAGGTGCGCGACGCCCGTTACGACGGCCGTTTCTTCACCGCCGTGAAGACCACGCGCATCTATTGCCGGCCGGTCTGCCCGGCCCGCACGCCGCTATCCAAGAACGTGACGTTCTACACCACCGCCGCGGCGGCGCAGGAGGCGGGCTATCACCCCTGCCTGCGTTGCCGGCCCGAGACCGCGCCGGAAGTGGGCCCGGGACACGAACTGCCCGACAGCGTAACCCGCGCGCTGCAGCTGATCGAGCTGGGCGCGCTGGACGAGGACGGCGTCGACGGACTGGCGCAGCGCCTGGGGGTGGGCGAACGCCAGCTGCGACGCCAGTTCCGCCAGCACCTGGGGGCCTCGCCCGTGGCCGTGGCCCAGACCCGGCGCGTGCTGCTGGCCAAGCAACTGATCCACGAAACCCGGCTGCCGATGGCGGAGATCGCCTTCGCATCGGGTTTTGGCAGCATCCGCCGCTTCAATGAAATTTTCCATGACCTGTTCGCCCGCGCCCCTGGCGAGCTGCGTCGCACCGGAAAGCCTGACGTGTCCGCAGCGCAGGAAGGCGAAATCAAACTGCTATTGCGCTACCGCCCGCCCTACGACTGGACGGCCATGCTGGACTTCCTGCGGTTGCGCGCGATTCCCGGCATCGAGCAGGTCACGGACGGCTGCTATGCGCGCACGGTCCTGCTGGACGGTCATCAGGGCACGGTGACGGTCCGCCCGGCGCGCGGCGATGCGTTGGAGGCCACGGTCCGCTTTCCGCGCTTGCAGGCGCTGCCGGCCATCATCGCGCGCCTGCGCCGCGTATTCGACCTGGCCAGCGATCCGGTCGCCATTGCCGCGCAGTTTTCCAGCGATCCCGTCATGACCGAACTGATCCGGGCCCGGCCCGGCCTGCGCGTGCCTGGCGCGTGGGACGGCTTCGAGCTGGCCATGCGCGCCGTGCTGGGGCAGCAGATCACGGTGGCGGCGGCCATCCGCCTGGCCGGCAAGCTGGTGGCGGCGCACGGCGCGCCCATGGCAAGCCCGGAAGGTCCGTTGACGCATGTGTTTCCCCTGCCCGAGGCCGTGGCTGCTGCCGAACTGGCGTCGCTGGGCATGCCTCGCAGCCGCGCCGCGACCCTCTCCGCGGTCGCCGCGGCCGCGGTCGCGGACAAGCATCTGTTCGACGCCGCCGGCGGTCTGGAGGATGCGGTGCGGCGCCTGCGCGCGATACGGGGCATCGGCGAATGGACGGCGCAGTACATTGCCCTGCGGCAATTGCGCGAGCCGGATGCGTTTCCTTGCGCGGACATCGGCTTGATACGCGCGCTGGAGCGGCTGGAATCGCGCGCCTACACGCCTGCGCAATTGCTGGCACGCGCCGAAACGTGGCGGCCCTGGCGCGCCTACGCCGCCCAGCATCTCTGGACGGCCTGAGCTACGCGGCCCTTACCACTGGCCTTCCTCACCCCGCTGGAAATAGGCGACCAGGAAATCCACGAACACCCGCACCTTGGCCGACAGGTGGTGGCGCTCCGGAAACACCGCATAGATGTCGGCCTGCGGCAAGGCATAGTCCTCCAGCACGCGCACCAGGCGTCCGCTGCGCAGATAGCGGGCCAGGTCCCATTCGGCGCGCTGCAGGATACCCAGGCCCGCCAGTCCCCAGGTCAGCGTCACTTCGCCGTCATTGCTGCTGAGGTTGCCTCGCACCTTGACGGTTTCGCTGCGTTGCCCTTTGGTAAAGCGCCATAGCCCGTACGTGGCTTCGTTCTGGCGCAGCACGATGCACTGGTGCCGCGTCAGGTCGTGCGGCGTGGCGGGAATTCCATGGATTTTGAGATAGCCCGGCGATGCGCAGACCAGGCGCCGGTTGGGCGCGATCTTGCGGGCGATCAGGCGGGTGTCAGGCAGGTCGCCGAAGCGCACTGCCACATCGAACGCGTCCTGCACGAAGTCGGCGGGGCTGTCCGTCAGCTGCAGTTGCAACGAAACTTCGGGATACTTCTGCGCGAATTCCGCGATGGCCGGCGCGATATAGCTGCGGCCGAAGCCCAATGGGGCATTGACCTTGAGCAGGCCGCGCGGGCTGTCCTGGCGGCTGGCGATGAGCTGGTCCAGGTCTTCGATTTCGCCCAGGATGCGGCGGGCGTTTTCCAGGTAGACCTCGCCTTCCGCCGTCAGGCTCAAGCGCCGTGTGCTGCGGTTGACCAATCGAACGCCCAGCCGCGCCTCGATCTGGGCCAGCCGCTTGCTGACCGCGGCCGGGGTGACGCCCAGTTCGCGCGCGGCCGCTGACATGCCGCCGGCGCGCACCAGTTCCACAACCAGCTGCAACTCATTGGAATGTCCCATGGCCCCCTCGAGATCCGCTGGGTGCCAGGCACCTTGGCGCGGAGCCGCTCAGTCGCGGAAGTTCTCGAACTGCAGGGGCAGGTCGACGTCGGTCTTCTTGAGCAGGGCGATGGCGGTCTGCAGGTCGTCGCGCTTTTTTCCGCTGATGCGCAGCTTGTCGCCGTTGATCTGCGACTCCACCTTGAGCTTCGCGTTTTTGATGGCGGCGATGAGCTTCTTGGCCACCGGTTGTTCGATGCCCTGCTTGATGGTGATCTTCTGGCGGGCGCCGCCCAGGTTTTCAAGCGGATCGGCCACGTCCAGGCAGCGCACATCGATGCCGCGCGCCGACAGGCGACCGCGCAGGATGTCCAGCATCTGCTTGAGCTGGAACGCGCTGGAGGCGACCTGGGTCACGACAAAGCCTTCCAGCTCGAACTTGGCGTCCGAACCCTTGAAATCGAAGCGGGTGGCCAGTTCGCGGTTGGCCTGGTCGACAGCGTTGGAGAGTTCGTGTTTGTCGACTTCGGAGACGACGTCAAAAGTAGGCATGACACGGGGTCCTGTAATGGATGGGAAAAATGCTTATCGACGCCATTTTACCGACCCCGCGCCCAGCGTCACGTCGTCACCACCAGCAACCGGTCCGGCCGCAGCGGATGCGCGATGACCTGCGCGTCGATCCCGTAGGCCAGATACAGATTGGCGGGTGTGAGGACCTGCTCAGGGGTGCCCGCAGCAATGGCGCGGCCCGCGCACAGCAGCAGCAGGCGGTCGCACCAGCGGGCGGCCAGGTTCATGTCGTGCAGGATCACCAGTACGCCCGTATCGCCAGCATGCGCCAGCTCCGCCGCCACCCGCAACAGGTCGCCCTGATGCTTGGGATCGAGGCTGGCGGTGGGCTCGTCCAGCAGCAGGTAGCGCGGCTCGCCCGGCGCGCGCGCCGCCTTGCATTGCACCAGCACCCGCGCGAATTGCACGCGCTGTTGCTCGCCGCCCGACAGTTCGGGATAACGCCGCGCCCGCAGATGGAATACATCGGCCCAGCCCAGCGCCTGGTCCACCAG
>Ga0182740_1002268_pt1 | contig 11978 bp, 9 predicted proteins | sample eDN5th37CKraftBY_FD_128872 | JGI IMG/M metagenome (GOLD analysis project Ga0182740, IMG submission 128872) | Enriched backyard soil microbial communities from Emeryville, California, USA - eDNA 5th pass 37_C Kraft BY (version 2) (version 2) | ecosystem: Environmental > Terrestrial > Soil >...
CGGGCGAGCGCCTCCCCGCCCAGCTCGTCATCGTCGGCGTCGGCGTCGTGCCCAATGTGGAGCTTGCCGGGCAGGCCGGCATCGCCATCTCGAACGGCATCCGCGTCGATCATCAGATGCGCACATCCGTGCCGGAAGTTCTTTCGGTGGGCGATGTGGCCTCATACCGGCACTGGTTCACCGGCGGCGACGTGCGTCTGGAATCGGTGCAGAATGCCACCGATCAGGCGCGTCTGGCAGCACGCACCATCACCGGCGGCACCGATGCCTATGGCGCCGTCCCATGGTTCTGGTCGGATATCGGTGACATGAAGCTGCAGATGGTGGGTCTGACCGCCGGCGCCGACAGCCATCTGACCGTGGGCATGCCACAGGACAACAGGTTCTCCGTCTATCATTTCGCGGGAGACCGGCTTGTGGCGGTAGAATCCGTCAACCGCCCGGCCGATCATATGCTCGGCCGCAAGATGCTGGCCGCAGGCTTTTCACCGTCGCGCGAGGCGGTGGCGGAGGGAGCCGATGCTCTCAAGGCCGCGCTTGCGGCTGCCTAGAGCATTTTGCAGCCAGATGGAAACATCTGGCGTCGCAAAAATGCGGCCAAACAAAGAGATAGAGCGTTTCTGCGATTCGGAGAAAAGCAGAAATGCTCTAATGAAGAAAAAAGCCCCGTCCTCTGAACGAGGCGGGGCTTTCAGCTTCGATGCGTATCCGGCTACTTGCGGGCCAGAAGGTCGCGGATTTCCGTCAGCAGCGCCACATCGGCGGGTGGCGGGGCCTCTTCGGCCGCTGCCGGCTGAGTTTCAAGGCGACGGCGCACATTGTTGACGGCCTTGACCATCAGGAAAATGATCCAGGCGAGGATCACGAAGTTAAGCAGCACGGTAATGAACGAACCGTAGGCGAACACCGCGCCCTGCTGCTTGGCTGCCTCGAGAGAGGTGGCTGTAATATTCGACGACAACGGCAGGAAGTAGTTGTTGAAGTCGAGACCGCCGAAGATCGCACCGACGATCGGCATGATGATGTCGTTGACCAGCGAATCGACGATCTTGCCGAAGGCACCGCCGATGATCACGCCGACGGCCAGATCCATCACATTGCCTCTGGAAATAAACTCCTGAAATTCCTTCAGCATTTGCCTCTCCAATATTTGCGGCACAGGCCGCCTGTGTTGCAGCTTCGCTTGCCGGAAGCCCGTGGGACAATAGCAGAAACCATGGGTTGAAAAACCGGGAAATCGCAGGCAGTGCCTGCTCTCATACAGGCCTAAGGTTGCAGTGGACAGGTTTGGTTTGCTGTGATTGCCTTCAGAACCGGAAGCCATGGAAAGCGAGCCGTGCTGGGCTGGTTGATCGTCATAGCTGCAATTCTTTATGTGACGATGCTGTTTGCCGTCGCAGCCTTCGGCGATCGTCATGCGGCAAGGCGCGGGCCGATAGCGTCCCGACCCTATATCTATTCGCTCAGCCTTGCGGTCTACTGCACGTCGTGGACGTTTTTCGGCTCGGTCGGCCTCGCCTCTGAACGGGGGCTGGAGTTCCTCACGATCTATGCCGGGCCGATCCTCATCTTCATCTTCGGCTATCCGTTCCTGAAGCGCATCATCACGCTCAGCAAGGCGGAGAAGATCACCTCGATCGCCGATTTTCTTGCCGCCCGCTATGGCAAGAGCTTCGCGGTCGCCTCCATCGCCACCATCATCGCCACGGTCGGCGTCATTCCCTATATCGCACTGCAGCTGCGCTCCATCGCGGGCTCTATAGGACTGATGGTTGCCTTCTATTCGCCCGACGTGATCTCCGACGCCTTCGTCTATCGTGACGTCGCCTTCGTCGTGGCCTTCCTGCTGGCGGTGTTCGCCGTGCTGTTCGGCACCCGCCATGCGGACGCGACCGAGCATCAGGACGGTCTGGTGCTGGCCATGGCGGTGGAATCGGTCATCAAGCTGGCCGCGTTCCTTGCCGTGGGCGTCGCCATCACGCTGTTCCTTCTGGAACGGCACGGCAATCTCTTTGAATTCATGCATGCAAACGACATGGCGCAGGCCGCCATGGCCTACGAGACCACGCCTGCGACATGGATCGTGATGACGCTGCTGGCTGCAGCCGCAATCATCATGCTGCCGCGACAATTCTACATGACCATCGTGGAGAACCGTTCCGACCAGGAGCTGAAGACCTCCGGCTGGCTATTCCCGCTCTATCTGGTGCTCATCAACCTGTTCGTGGTGGTCATCGCCTTCGGGGGGCTGGCCGTGGTCGGCGAGGGCGCCAGCGCCGATCTTTATGTGCTGGCGGTGCCGCTCTTCCATGGCCAGAACACCATGGCCATGATCGCCTTCATCGGCGGGCTGTCAGCAGCGACCGCCATGGTGATCGTGGAGAGTGTGGCGCTTTCGATCATGATCTCCAATGATCTGGTGATCCCGCTGGTGCTGCGGCGTCTGCTGCGTTCGGCTTCCGGCGAGCGGGAGGACTGGTCGAAGGTCATCATCGTCATCCGACGCGCGGCGATCTTCAGTATCCTGTTCATCTCATTCCTCTATTATCTGGAGATGGCCGACAATGTGCGCCTCGTCGCCTTCGGCCTGATCTCCTTCGCCGCCGTCGCCCAGTTCGCGCCGGCCTTCGTCGGCGGCCTGATCTGGCGCGGCGCCAATGCGCGGGGCGCGGTGCTGGGCATGATCGCCGGCATTCTGACCTGGGCCTACACGCTCTTCATCCCCTCCCTGTTCCCGGCCGACACTGCCTTTCTCGTGGAGGGGCCGCTGGGCATCGCGGCGCTGCGCCCGCAGTCGCTGTTCGGCACCAGCGGCGAGCCGTTGACCCATGGCGTGTTGTGGAGCCTCTCCATTAATCTCGCTTTCTACATCCTGGGCTCGCTGTCGCGCGCCTCCTATCCGCGCGAGCGCATTCAGGCGGCGATCTTCGTGCCGCGCGAGACGGGGCCGATGCCGGGCCTCAGGCGCATGCGCACCAGCGTCACCATCAACGAGGTGAAGGACACCATAGCGCGCTATCTCGGGGTGGAGCGCACCGAGCGGTCGTTCCAGTCGTTCGAGCAGCGCGAGGGGCGCAGCTTTCCCGGACATTCGCCCGCCACGGACGAGGCGCTGAGGTTCGGCGAACAGCTTCTGGCGAGCGCCGTCGGCTCCTCTTCGGCGCGCCTCATCCTGTCCCTGCTGGTGCAGCGCCATGACCGTTCCGCGAAGCGCGCCTTCCGCCTGCTCGACGATGCCTCGGACGCACTCCAGCAGAACCGCGACCTGCTCCAGATCGCACTGGACCAGATGGAGCAGGGCATCACCGTCTTCGACAAGGATTTGCGGCTGACCTGCTGGAACCGGCAATACCGCCTGTTGTTCGATCTGCCGGACGAGATGGGGCAGGTGGGCATTTCGCTGACCCAGATCCTTGGTTTCCTGGGCGATCGCGGCGACATTTCGGGTGGCGAGGAAATGGCCGCGCTTGACCGTCTGACCCGTTTTGGCGAACCGTGGCAACTGGAGCTGAGAACCAGCGGACGTATCCTCGAACTGCGCTCGAATCCCATGCCCGATGGCGGCATCGTTGCCACCTATGCCGACATCACCCGGCGCATGCAGGCCGATCTCGCGCTGAAGCGGGTGAACGAGACGCTGGAGCAGCGGGTGGCGCGGCGCACGGCGGAACTCACGCAGGTCAACGAGGAACTGGCCCAGGCGCAGAAGATCGCCGAGGAGGCCAATCTCGGCAAGACGCGCTTCCTCGCCGCCGTCGGCCACGATATTCTCCAGCCTCTGAATGCCGCGCGGCTCTATTGCTCGTCGCTGATCGAGAAGGCTCCGGAAGGACCATTGGGCGATGCCGCCGTCAATATCGAATCCTCGCTGGAATCGGTGGAGACGATCCTCGGCGCCGTGCTCGACATATCGCGCCTCGATGCCGGGGCCATGAAACCCGACGAGACCGTCTTCAGCCTCGACGGCCTGCTCCAGCAGATCGCCACCGATTTCCAGCCCATGGCCTCGGCCAAGGGGCTGCGCCTGCGCATCGTGCCTTCAAGGGTGCATGTGCGGACCGACCGCAACCTGTTTCGCCGTCTGGTCCAGAATCTCGTGTCCAACGCGGTCAAGTACACACGGCGGGGCACTGTGCTCGTCGGTGCGCGCCGGCGTGGCGGGCTGATCGAGCTGCAGGTGATCGATACCGGCATCGGCATCGGTGGCGACAAGCTCAACACCGTGTTTCGCGAGTTCATGCGCCTCGACGAGGGTGTAAGGGAAGCGGACGGGCTGGGGCTCGGTCTGTCCATCGTCGATCGCATCGCGCGTGTTCTGCACCTTGAAATCCGCATCTTTTCGCTGCCGGGCAAAGGCACGCGCTTTTCCGTGATTCTGCCTGTCGTCACGGGTGAGACCGCCCGGCCGGTCCGGTGCCAGACCCAGACGCAAAGGACTTTCTCGACGCTGGCTGGCCTGTCGATCCTCTGCATCGATAACGATCCCCGCATTCTCGAAGGCATGCGCCTCCTGCTGGAAGGGTGGGGTTGCGAGGTCCGGGCCTTTTCGGGCCTGCGCGCCTTTATGAGCGCACGCGGGCGTCTTTCGCCGCCGGACATCATTCTGGCCGACTATCATCTCGACGGCGAGAACGGGCTCGACGCCATCGATCGGCTGCGCGAAATCTATGGTCCCGAAACGCCGGCGGTTCTGGTGACGGCGGACCGCTCGACCGAGGTGCGCGGCGAGGCCGAAAGGCGCGGCGTCACCGTGATCAACAAGCCGGTCAAGCCGGCTGCCCTGCGCACCATGCTGTCGCGGGTGCGGCCGCTGGCGGTGGAGTGAAGCAGGACGCCGTCTGCGGGGGTGCTTCAGGCAGCGGCGATGGAATCGGTGCCGATCTTGGCGAGCTGGATGACGGCCTGCGTGCGGCTGTCGACGCTGAGCTTCTGGAGAATGGCCGAGACATGCGCCTTCACCGTGGCCTCCGAGACGCCAAGCTCATAGGCGATCTGCTTGTTGAGCAGGCCTTCGCCCAGCATGCTGAGAACGCGCGTCTGCTGTGGCGTCAGGGTCTGGAGCCGGCGGATCAGGTTGGAGATCTCCGGGTCGCGCTCCTCGCCGAGATCCATTTCCGCGGGCGCGGCGATGCCGCCGTCCAGCACGGTGCGCACCGCACTGCGGATGTCTTCCATGCTCGCCGACTTGGAGATGAAGCCGGACGCACCAAGCTCCAGCGCGCGCCGGATGGTGACGGGATCGTCATGGGCGGAAACCACCACGATCGGCAGGGAAGGCTGGATGCCGTGCAGCGAGATCAGCCCGGAAAGGCCGCTGGCGCCGGGCATTGCGAGGTCGAGCAGCAACAGGTCGATGTCACCCTCGCCAAGCAGCGCCGTCTTGGCGCTCTCGAAGTCGCCGGCCTCCACAATGCAGGGCGCATCGCCAATTCCGGCGATCGCCTCTCTCAGGGCACCGCGAAACAAAGGATGATCGTCAGCGATGACGAAAGTGTAGCCTGACGGCAATGGCGTCCTCCCCGCTCCCGATACTGTAAGAAATTGCCGGGAACAGTCGACAAACTATGCGCCCATGGCCGCGCTGTTCAAGTGCAAACTGTATATTCTTTCAGAACTTGCCGCCGGGCGGATCAATTTTGCCGGACGGAGCACCGCTCAGGTGCGATCGGGACCCGGTCCTGCAGGCGGCGGATCCTCCTTTTCCATATCCCTGACGATGCCCATGAACGACCGGAAGAAGCGCTCCATATAGCCCATGGTCTTGTTGAATTCCTCTTCCGACGGCAGGCTGGATTCGAGGCGTGAGGTGAGCGAGTTCTCGAGTTTGGCGACACGCTCCTCCAGTGCCTTCACCTGACCCTGCAAGCGGTCCATTTCATCCTGAACCACGCTGCGTTCGTCCGCGGCCATGCGGCAGACAAGCTGGCCGGATTGTTCGCGGCAGGTCGACATGGCGCCAGTGATGGTATCCATGCGCACATAGCCGTCCTCGGTCTTTTCCAGCCGGTAGCGTTGGGCATCGCCCTCCGCCGAGGCGGGTGCGCAAAGTAGGCCGAAGAGGGACAACGCAAAGAGGGGCGGGGCAATCAGGGTGCGGCCACGCATGAGAAAACTCCTTCCGGCCCGGACATCGATGGTCTTCAGGCCTACAACGCCGGTTGCGGCATAAGGTTCACCATTCCCGAAACGGGGATGGCCGCACAGGCGCACTTTCCACCGCGCAAGCTTGGCGCTATAGCCCGCTCATGTCGAGCTTCATCTACAAGATTGTTCCGCAGAGCCTGTGGCGCGAGGCAGAGCGTGCCGGAACCTTCACCGGCGCGCCGGTGGACATTGCCGACGGCTATATCCATTTTTCCACGGCCGCGCAGGTGCGCGAGACGGCCTCGAAGCATTTCGCCGGGCAGGACGATCTGCTGCTGGTGGCCGTGGAGGGCGCTGTACTCGGGGAGGCCTTGCGCTGGGAACCCTCGCGCGGCGGCGCCCTGTTCCCGCATCTTTACGCGGCCCTTCCCGTCGATGCGGCATCGTGGATCCGTCCGCTGCCGCTGGGAGCGGACGGGCAACACCTCTTTCCCGCACTGGAGACGGCATGAGCCTGGCGGATGCGATCGGCAGGAAGCTGCTGTTCTCCCTCGATCCGGAAACCGCTCATGGCGTTTCCATCACAGCCCTGCGCTGCGGCCTGCCGGTCGGGTGCAAGCCGCGGCATGACGAGCGCTTACGGGTCAGGCTGTGCGGGCTCGACTTTCCCAATCCGCTCGGCATGGCTGCCGGTTACGACAAGAACGCCGAGGTTCCGGATGCGCTGCTTGGCCTTGGCTTCGGCTTTGCCGAGGTCGGCACCGTCACCCCGCTGGCACAGCCCGGCAATCCGCGCCCGCGCATCTTTCGCCTGACGGCGGACGGGGCGGTGATCAACCGCTTGGGCTTCAACAATGAGGGCCATGACGCGGCGCTGCGCCGGCTGGAAGCCCGCAAGGCGCGCGCCGGAATCGTTGGCGTCAATATCGGCGCCAACAAGGACAGCGCCGACCGCATCGCCGATTACGAGCTTGGCGTGAAGCGCTTCGCGCCGCTGGCATCCTATCTCACCGCCAATATTTCCTCGCCCAACACACCGGGCCTGCGCAATATGCAGGCGCGCGAGCAGCTTGGCGAGCTGCTTTCGCGGGTGATGGCCGCGCGCGCGGCAGCGGCCGCACGACCGCCGGTGCTCCTCAAGATCGCGCCCGATCTGGTCGAGGCGGAGCTGGAGGACATTGCCGCCGAGGTTCTGGCGAGCGGCATCGACGGGGTGATCGTCTCAAACACCACCATTTCGCGCCCGCCGCTGAAAAGCGCTTCGCTGGCCACGGAAACCGGCGGCCTGTCGGGAAAAGTGCTGTTCGAGCGCTCGACCACGGTTCTGGCCAAGATGCGCCGGCTGCTCGGGCCGGAAATCGCCATCGTCGGCGTCGGCGGCGTGGATTCGGCCGAGGCGGCGCTGGAGAAAATCCGCGCCGGCGCCGATCTCGTCCAGCTCTATACGGGCATGATCTTTGCCGGCCCCTCCCTGCCGGCACGTGTCGTATCCGGCATGAGCGCCGCGCTTGAGCGCGAGGGCGTCGGCTCTGTGCGCGACCTTCGTGACAGCGCGCTTGACCAATGGGCCGCGAAGCCCCTGTGAAGCGGCGGGTTGCTCCGGAATTGCCCTGAGCGTCGGTCCGTCAGCGGGCGGACGCGAATGTGGCGCGCTCGCGCCGGGGCAGCATGGCAAGCAGACCCAGCCCCCGCATCAGCAGGAACAGATGCAAGGCGATCCACAGACCATGATTGCCGAAAACGGGAGTCAGCGCGACCATGGCAAGGGCGAATGCCGCGAGGGACAGTATCATCGTGTTGCGCATGTCGGAGGACCACGTCGCCCCAATGAACACGCCGTCGAGTTCAAAAGCCAGCACGGCGCTCATGGCCGTGAAGGCCGCCCATGGCAGGAAGATACTGGCGACTTCGCGCACATCCTCGGCCGTGGTGAGCAGGGCGACCAGATCGTTTCCCCAGATGTAAAGGGCTGCGGTGGCAACGCCGGCGAGCACGAAGCCCCATATGGCGCACAGCTTTACCGCAAGGCGGAACGCGTTGCGGTCGCGTGCGCCCACGGCACGGCCGGTGAGTTGTTCGGCGGCGGTGGCGAAGCCGTCCAGAAAGAAGGAGGTGGTGAGGAAGAAATTCATCAGCACGGCATTTGCGGCCAGCGTCACCGTGCCGAACTGGGCGCCCTGGCGGGCAAACAGCGCAAATGTCGCCAGAAGCGCGAAGGATCGGATCATGATGTCGCGGTTGAGCGACAGCATGCGGGTGATGGCGGCAATGTCGGCGATCCGCGAAAGGCTGATGCGGTCCTGCCTGCGAAACCGCGTGAGCACGATCGCCATCCCGGCCAGCACGGCGGTCAGCTCGCCGCCGACCGTGCCCCAGGCGATGCCGGCAACGTTCCAGCCGAGATACAACCCCAGCACCAGTGAGAAGATAACGTGGGTGCCGTTGAGCAGGATTTGCAGGCCAAGCGCGGTCCTGCCCTCGCCGCGTCCCAGAAGATAGCCCAGCACGGCATAGTTGATGAGGGCGAAGGGCGCGCCCACGAGACGGATGCGCACATAGGTTTCGAGCGCGGAGCTGACCTGTGGCTCGGCATCGAGAAACCGGATGCCGCCGGCCGCGATCAGCGGCGCCAGAACGGTGATGGCGAGACCGATCATCACCGCGATGAAGAAGGCGCGCCAGAACACGGCCTGCTCCTCGCCCCGGTCCGCGGCGCCGAAGGCCTGCGCAACGAGGCCGGTCGTGCCGGAGCGCAAAAAATTCATCGTGGTGAAAACCACATCGATGACCAGCGCACCGGCGGCCAGACCGCCGAGCAGGGCGGCATTGCCATACTGGCCGATGATCGCCGTATCGGTGAGACCGAGCAACGGTGTCGTCATGTAGGCCAGCGTCATCGGCACGGCGATGGCGAGCACCGTGCGGTTGGACACGATGAAGGTCTCGACCGGGAACGTTTGGGCCGGGACGGCCTGCGCCGGCGGGGGTGGCTTCGTGTTCACAGCCGGCTAGACTCCGCCCGTGCCGTTGCTATTTGCGGTAGTTGGCGATCCGGATGAGCAGGAAGGCCGGGATCACGATCGCCGCTCCCAGCAATACATAGCCGAACACGCGATCGATGGCGCGGAAGCCGAGGTTCCAGATGTCGAGGAAGAAGTTGCAGATGCCCATGACGATGTCATAGGGCGACCAGCCGAAGGCGCTCATCACCAGACCGACGAGGAAGGAGACGACAAGCAGCTTGAGAAGAACGCGCATCGGCGAATCGCCGAGAAAGCGGGCTAGGGCGGACACGACATTCTCCTTCCGATCCGTTCGTTTCTGAAATAGGCAACGGACGGCAAGGCTGCAAGCAAAACCGTGCCGGGGTTTTTACCCTCAATGAAGGCAGGCAGGGCAAACGCTTTGTGATTGCGGGGCGAGCCCCGCGCATGCTAACGAAGCGCTGCGCGGGTATGATGTAATGGTAGCCTGTCAGCTTCCCAAGCTGAACGCGCGGGTTCGATTCCCGCTACCCGCTCCAGGCTCCCGGTTTTTCTGATCTCAGTATTGCCCGCGATAGTAGCGGTCGTCGCATTCGGCGACATAGACGCGTCCGTCAGGCGCCTGATAACGGCACATCTGACGATCGCCCGGCTGCGGGCCGCCCGAGGTTGCCACAACCGCACCCAGAAGCGCACCGGCGCCGGCGCCGATCAGCGTGCTCTTGGTGTCGCGGCCGATGGCCTGGCCGACAAGCGCGCCACCCGCGCCGCCGAGGGCCGCGCCCGTGGTTGCGCGCTGCTGCTGCGGCGTCTGCGAGCAACCGGCGAGGCCGATCGTCAGCGCCACGGCACCCATGGCCGCGAATTTCATGATGTTCATGTTTTCCATCTCCTTGTCTGCCAAGCCGTGACTTAGAATGCATATCCAAGATGAACGCAACCTGACCATGGCGGGTTCCGTTTTGTCATCGGCTCATGTGGGCGGGAAACGAAAAAGGCACCCGCGCGATACGCGAATGCCTTTTCCATCAGGGGCAGGATTGCTTCTCAGAAGCTGCCCGAAAGCGACAGGAAGTAAGCACGGCCGGGTTCATTGAACGTGTTGGCGCCATCACCGGTGCGGAACAGACGTTCATCGAACACATTGTTGACGCCCGCAGCCACTTTCAGATTATCGTTAAGACGGAAATCGAGGCTGGCATTGACGATCGTATATGCCTTGCGCGCGTTCAGATCCTCTCCCTCGCGCGGTTGGCCGCTGGTGGAATTCCAGGTCAGCGGCTTGATCCTGCCATAATGTGTGGCTGAGACCGTGAAGCCCAGTTCCTCCGTCGCCTGATAGTTCAGCGCCGTGTTGATGGTGTACTCAGGCACCAGAGACAGGGGTTGTCCGTTCGAATCCTTGGACTCGATCATCTTCGTGGCGTTGGTGGTCCATGTCAGCTTGTCAAAAACAGGAACGGCAAGGTTCGCCTCCAGGCCGGCGATCGTGGCCGGTCCGCCATTCTCCCAGCGATAGAGGCGGCTGCCTTCCGTGGGGCGATCCGGATACTGGAACCAGACAGGTTCGTAGCCGGTGATGATCTTGTTCTTGTAGTCATTGTGGAAATAGGTGATGCCCGCATTCCAGCCGGCGTCATCGGTATAGTTGATGCCGATCTCCTTGTTGACGCTGACTTCCGCGTCCAGATCGGGATTGCCGATGATGTAGCACTGCATGCGATAGTAAGGTGCACGGCAGCCATTGCCACGGCTCGTATAGACGTAGTTCGGATTGAGCTGGAACAGGTTGGGAGCCTTGAAAGCCCGGGCGATGCCGGCCTTCAGGGTGATTTCCGGCGTGAAGTTGTACGAGGCATTGAGGCTGGGGCTCCAGTTCAGGCCAAACTTGTCATGATAATCAAGACGCAGCCCCGGCGTGACAATAAAGGCATCGGTGATCATGATGTTGTCTTCGGCGTAGAGGCCGAACATGTGCGCCGATGATTTCGGATCACGATCCGCCGGGTCGCCAGGGATGCCGAAATCGATGCCGTTGCCGATCGTCTGCGTGATCGAAATCGGATCGTCCATCATCTCGCCCCTGTAGTCGATACCGAGCGTGAGCTTCTGGTCGAAGTGGAACGAGAGGGGGATGTTGAACTCGCTCTTGGCATAGATGTTGTCGAGCGTTGCAGTGCCCCAGGTCGGACCGTCTCCGCCGGTCGAGATGGTTCCTTCACCGCCGCCGGCAAGGCCCTCCCTGAGGCGCCGGTTGACTGTGTGCTCCCACTGGATCGAGCTTTCCGATGTACCGAAATCATACTGCCCGTAGTGGGTTGCGGCTAGCGTCGAGCGCGTCATCCGGTTCGTTTCGTCGCCCCGGCGCGCCAGATCCTTGATGATCTCGTTAGCGGTGCCGCCATATTGAGTGTCACCCGCATACTGGTTGCTCTGCCGGCTCCACGTGGCTTCGAAGTCCAACCGGTGAGACTCGTTGACTTCCCACGACAGTAGTCCCTTCAGGTCCTTGTTGATGACGCCTTCACGGCCAGCGGGTGCAGTGGTACCGGCGTCCTCCTCACCATTGATGTCGAGCTTGTCCGGGTCCTGCTTTCCGACACCGGCGAAGAAGCGGTAAGACAGGAAGTCATTGATGGGGCCGGAAGCCAGCAGGTTGGCGCGCTTGCTGCCGCCTTCATCAGAATGCTCGGGAACGTTGAAATAGGTGTTGACGCTGTAGGTCGCTTTGTCCGGCCGTTTGGTGATGATGTTGATCACGCCGCCCGAAGAGCCCGAGCCGTAGCGCGCCGCCGCCGGTCCACGGATCACCTCGATGCGCTCGATTGCCTCGGCTGGCACCCAGTTGGAATCGCCGCGTGTATCGCGCTCGCCATTCATGCTGTAGCGAACGGAATTGCGCGACAGGAC
>Ga0182740_1002270_pt1 | contig 11976 bp, 9 predicted proteins | sample eDN5th37CKraftBY_FD_128872 | JGI IMG/M metagenome (GOLD analysis project Ga0182740, IMG submission 128872) | Enriched backyard soil microbial communities from Emeryville, California, USA - eDNA 5th pass 37_C Kraft BY (version 2) (version 2) | ecosystem: Environmental > Terrestrial > Soil >...
CTCATCCGATCCAGCAAGTGCCCCGTTGATGTTGAGACATCCCGCGTGGTCGGGAAAACGCGTGTTGAGGTCGACGGAACAGTAGAGAAGGTGCGCAGCAACCTCCCGCGCTGTCGGCAGCTGAAGCGCTTCTGGAATAAAACCCATGTACCGCTCGTAGTAGCGATCGAGGGCTCGCCGGAAGAGCGCTTCCTTGTTCCCGAACGCCGAATAGAGCGCCGGCCTCTCGACGCCAGCGGCCTCAGTCAGGTCGGCGTAGGACGCGCCCTCGTACCCCTTGCGCCAGAAGACGCACAAGAGAGCGTCCAGCACTTTCTCGACGTCAAATTCGCGATGACGACCCATCAGCCATCCTCAGTTTTTCATAACGACCAGTATTAAACCGCTTGACGGCCGCTGTCTAATTCCATACCGAACGTTATAGTAACAAACGTTACGAAATGCACTGCCGGGCCTTTAGAGTCGCCCGGGCAGTTACCGGAAGGGGAATTTCTCATGTCCAATACGTTGCAAGGTAAGGTCGCTCTCGTCACGGGCGGCTCGCGCGGGCTTGGCGCGGCGACGGCGGAGGCGCTTGCCAAACAGGGTGCGGACGTTGCGATCAGCTATGTCGCCTCGGCCGAGAAGGCTGAAGCCGTGGTCAAGAAACTGAAGGCCAAGGGCGTTCGCGCGCTAGCCATCCAGAGCGACCAGGGCGACACCGCTGCAGCCAAACCGCTCATCGACAAGGTCGTGGCGTACTTCGGCAAGCTCGACATCCTCGTCAACAACGCGGCGATCGCCGTGCAGGGCAAAACGGTCGACGATCCGGATCTCGACACGGTCAATCTCGATCGCCAGTGGCAGGTCAACGTCATGGGCGCGGTGGCCACCACGCGCGCGGCGGCGCCGGTGCTGTCGGATGGCGGCCGCATCATTTTCATCGGCTCGATCTTGGGCAGTCGCGTGCCGTTCCCAGGTGTGGCCGATTATGCGGGAACGAAGGCCGCGATCTCCGGCTACGCCAAGGGCGTCGCCCGCGATCTCGGTAGACGCTCCATTACCGTCAACACCGTGCAGCCCGGCATCATGCCGACCGACATGGCGGCCGGCGTCGTCGACAACCTCCCCGACGCGATCATGGACCTGCACCCCATCCGCCGGATCGCGACGCTCGAAGAAGTGTCGGCGATGGTCGCTTTCCTGGCGGGTCCCAACGGCGGCTACATCAGCGGCGGCGTCATCGACATCGGCGGCGGCGTGCAGATCTGATCATCGGCCCAATCGAAAAGGAAAAAAGAAATGACCAAGACGTTGGGCGCAAAGTCCACCGCCGACGAAGTGCTGTCGGGGCTCGATCTCAAGGGAAAGCGCTTTCTCGTCACGGGCGTATCATCGGGGATCGGCCTCGAAACCGCGCGCTCGCTCGCTGCTCACGGCGCAAGCGTCGTCGGCACGTTGAGGGATTTGGCCAAGGCAGAGACGGCGAGCGCCTCCGTCCGCAACGCCGCCGCACGAGGAGGCGGCACGCTTGATTTGATCGCGCTTGATCTGGCGTCGCTCGAGAGCGTTCGCGCCTGCGCAGCGCAACTGTTGGCGGACGGCCGGCACTTCGATGCCATCATTGCCAACGCCGGTGTCATGGCGACGCCGTTCGGCCGCACGGCCGATGGCTTCGAACTCCAGTTCGGAACCAACTATCTGGGGCATTTCGCTTTGATAGATCGGATCGCACCGCTGCTCGCCGAAAATGGGCGCTTGGTCGTGCTGTCGTCCCAGGCGCATCGCGGCGCCGATGTTGATTTGAATGATCCGAACTTCGCGCAGCAGGCTTATGACCCGTGGCTCGCCTATGCCCGCTCGAAAACGGCGACGTCTCTTTTGGCAGTGGAATTCGACCGGCGGCATCGCGATCGCGGTGTCCGGGCGGCATCGGTGATGCCCGGCAACAGCTTCACCGATCTCGCGCGCCATCTCTCTCCGGAAGCTTTGCAGGGCCTTCTCGAAACCGTCGGCAAAGCGCGCGCGGACGCGGGCCTTCCTCCTGCGGAATTGAAAAACATCGGACAAGCAGCCGCAACGTCAGTGTGGGCTGCAGTCGTGGCTGACAAGGACGAGATCGGAGGTCGCTATCTCGAAGATTGCGCCGTTGCGCAAATCGATGACACGCCCAATCCGTTCGCGGACGGCGTGAAGTCGTACGCGCTCGATGCCGAAAAAGCCAAGCGGCTCTGGGCGAAGAGTGAGGAACTGATCAGCGTGGCCGCATAAAGGTGATTGCGCGCACCCAAACGCAATGAACGCGCGGCTGACATCCGTGTAGACCCTGGAAGCCTATTTGCCGGCCGAGCGTCCGGCAGAGAAAATCTCAGCGACCTCGGCGCCTGAAGCGTCGGGTCGCAAGGCGTAGAAGTCCGCGTCCTTCTCGAGCGCGATTTCGAGCTGCCTCTGGAACGCTGCCCGGTCGAGTTCGATCGTCCCGAACTGCCGCAAATGCTCGGTGACGAACTGCGTGTCGAGCAGCGTGAAGCCGCCCTTGATCAGCCGGGCAGCCAAATGCACGAGGGCGATCTTGGAGGCGTCCCGTTCGGTCGAGAACATGCTCTCGCCGAAAAACGCGCTCTTGAGAGCCACCCCGTAAAGGCCGCCTACCAGTTCATCGCCCTTCCAAACCTCGACGGTATGGCAGGCGCCAATGTCGAAGAGCTCACGGTAGAGCGTGCGGATACGTGTGTTGATCCAGGTCGACATGCGCCCCGCGCGCGGTGCCGCGCAGCCGTCGATGACGCCCTCATAGTCGGTATCGACGGAAACCCTCAGCGGCGTCGTCCGGACCGTCCGGAGTAGGCGGCGCGGAATATGCAACGCATCGAGCGGCAGCACGCCACGTTGCTGCGGCTCGATCCAGTAAAGCGCCGGGTCGTCGGCGCTTTCCGCCATAGGAAAAATGCCACAGCTATAGGCTTTCAGGAGAACCTGCGGCGTGATCTCGAACATCGGGTCGTCGCGCGACGCCATGCTGCCAATTGCCAAGCGAACTCTCGGACGCGCGCGGAACATATCGCGCAGTGGCAAAGTCTACTTCATCCCCAAATGTTTTTCGAGCCAGTGAATATCGTAGATGCCATTTACGATGTCTGGGTCTTTGACGAGATCCTGGAACAGCGGGATCGTCGTATCGATGCCGTCGATGACAAACTCGGCGAGGGCGCGGCGCAGGCGCATCAACGCGTCATTGCGCGTTTTGCCCGTCACGATGAGCTTGCCAATAAGGCTGTCGTAATAAGGCGGTATCCGGTAACCCTGGTAAACGCCGCTGTCGACCCGGACGCCGAGGCCGCCCGGCGGGTGCCAGTACGTGATCTGGCCGGGCGAGGGACGGAAGTCCTTCGGATTTTCCGCGTTGATGCGGCACTCGATCGCATGCCCGCGAAGCTCGATATCTTCCTGCGTAAAGCTCAAGGGCAGCCCGGCCGCCACGCGGATTTGCTCGAGCACCAGATCCGTGCCGGTCACCATCTCGGTGACGGGGTGTTCGACCTGCAGGCGCGTATTCATTTCGATGAAATAGAATTCGCCGTCTTCGAACAGGAACTCGACCGTACCGGCGCCCCGGTACTTGAGCTTCTTCATCGCCTCGGCGACTGTCGTGCCGATCTTCTGGCGCTGGGCCGCATTGAGAGCGGGCGAAGGGCTTTCTTCGAGCACCTTCTGGTGGCGCCGCTGCAGAGAGCAGTCGCGCTCGCCGAGATGCACGGCATTGCCTTTGCCATCGCCGAACACCTGAATCTCGATGTGCCGAGGCTTCTGCAGATACTTCTCGATGTAGACGGAATCGTCGTTGAAGGCGGCCTTCGCCTCAGACCGCGCGGTCGAGAGGGCTACGCCCAGTTCCGCGGCCGATGCCGCCACTTTCATGCCGCGCCCGCCGCCGCCTGCGGCCGCCTTGATGAGCACGGGAAAGCCCATCTCCTTAGCGATCTTCATCGCCTCGGTTTCGCTCGTGACCGATCCTGCTGAACCCGGCACGACCGGAATGCCAAGCTTCTTTGCGGTCTCTTTCGCCTCGATCTTGTCGCCCATGATCCGGATGTGCTCGGACGTCGGGCCGATGAAGGTGATCTTGTGCTCTTCGAGGATCTCCGCGAAACGCGCGTTCTCCGAAAGGAAGCCGTAGCCCGGATGCACGGCATCCGCGCCGGTGATTTCGCAAGCCGTCACGAGCGCCGGAATGTTGAGGTAGCTGTCGCGCGCTGGAGGCGGCCCGATGCAAACGCTCTCGTCAGCGAGCCTCACGTGCATGGCGTCCGCGTCAGCCGTCGAATGGACGGCAACCGTCGCGATGCCAAGCTCGCGGCAGGCCCGCTGTACCCGCAGCGCGATCTCACCTCGGTTGGCAATCAGAATCTTATCGAACATTTGTACTCCAGCGGCTTCACCGGCGTGGCCGGTAGCGCTTATTCAATGATGATGAGCGGCTCGCCGTATTCGACCGGCTGTGCGTTCTCGACGAGGATGGCTTTGACGGTGCCGGCGCGCGGAGCCGGAATCTGGTTCATTGTCTTCATGGCTTCGATGATCAGCACCGTATCTCCCTGATTGACCTTGCTGCCGACTTCGCAGAACGCCGGCGCGCCTGGCTCCGGCGAACGATAGGCCGTGCCGACCATTGGCGACTTCACGGCGCCGGGATGCTTCGAAAGATCGCCGGCCGCGCCCGCAGCGGGCTTTGCCTCGCCACCGGGGGCAGCAGGAGCAGCAACGGGAGCCGCCGCGTAGACCGGCGGCGCGGCCGCCGTGATCGAGATATTCTTGGCGACACGAACCTTAAGACCGCTCTTCTCGATTTCGATCTCCGTCAGGCCCGTAGAGTTCAAAAGCTCTGCGAGTTCGCGGATCATCTGACCTTCGGCGCTTGCGGTCTTCGGCCCTTGGTCTTTTGCGCTCATCAGTCCCGTGTCCTCAATTTTGTTGGCGTGCGTCTTATAGCGTAAGCTCGGGGTCCGGCGTCACGCTTTGCTTGTGGATTTATTCACGATGCCGGCCATGGCCTCGATGGCGAGCTCATAGCCTTTCGCGCCGAGGCCGCAAATCACGCCCGTCGCAGCGAGTGAAACGTAGGAATGTTGTCGAAACCCGTCCCGCCGGAAGATGTTTGAGAGATGAACCTCGACGACGGGGAGGCTGACGGCTTGCAAAGCATCGAGAATGGCGACGGAGGTGTGCGTATACCCTCCAGCGTTGATAATGATGCCCTTCGCCTTACCGCGTGCCTCCTGCACCCAGTTCACGATCTCCCCCTCTAGGTTCGACTGCCGGAAATCAATCGAAAGCCCATGCTTCGCCGCAGCCTTCTCGGTGCGCACGCGAAGATCGTCAAGGGTCTCGGTGCCATAGACTTCTGGCTCCCGGACACCGAGCATATTCAGATTGGGACCGTTAAGAACGTAGATGAGGGCTGTCATACTTCGAGGCCGTTCGGGCACCGGGCAGGGGCCCGAACCAATTGCGGAAATTTGGGTCTATCAGCTTTCCGCGAATGCGCAAAGTGCGCGGACATGGCCGCGCACTTTGCTGTGCGAATTTTGTTAACTGCCTGCGACAACAAGATATTTGCGGCCGAGCCACTCAGCAGTTTGTGCACTTGTCCTTGCGGAAATCCGTCACCAGCGCCTCCAGCTGATCGTGAAGGTCTTCCGGCGCCCCGGGGATAGACTTGTCGCCGACAAGGAAGTGCGGCGTTCCGTTGACGCCCATGGTCTTGGCGAGCGTCAGATCCTCCTGCAACTCCTTCTTGACGTCGTCGCTGGCCATGTCGGCCTTGAGCTTGTTCATGTCGAGACCAAGACCCTCGGCCGCCTTCAGCGCCGAAGCCTCATTCGCCTGACCCTTGGAGCCCAGCATCGCCTGATGGAATTCCCAGTACTTGCCCTGCCGCTTGGCGGCGAGCGCAGCCCTGGCGGCCTCTTCCGATCCCTTCGACAGGATGGGAAGCTCCTTGAAGACAACGCGCACGTTCTTATCGGAGGCGATCAGCTTCTGCACCTCGGCAAGCCCATGCTTGCAGTAACCGCAGTTGAAGTCGAAGAACTCGACAACAGTAATATCGCCATCGGGATTGCCCGCGACCGAGCTGTTCGGCCCGCGGAAGATCGACTTGGCGTTCTCCGCCATGAAGGCCTTGAGCCGGGCTTCCTGCTCCTTCTGCGTCTTCTCCTCGAGAGCACTCTGAACTTCGAACATCACTTCCGGGTTTTTGACGAGATAGTCCTTGATGATCTCGCCGAGCGCCTTTTTCTGCTCGTCGGTGAAAGCGGAGCCGCCCGCCGTAGGCGGCGTCGGCTCGGCGCGAACGCTGTCCTGACCGAAGTGATATCCGGCGACCGACGCCAGCAACGCCAATCCGAGCACGCCGGCTGCGAGCCGTTTGCTGGCGGCAACCAGCTTTGCGGAATTCCAGAAGTTGCTCTTCAAGGTCATTGATCCAATCTCGCGTTGTCGCAGGCGTAAAGGCGTTTACGTCTGCGGTTTGTAATTGATGATGTCGTCATTTTTCAGCCATTCGGGTGAACCCGCCCGTAGCTTCAGCTGCGCGCGTTTTGCGAAAAGCTGCGCCTGCTTGATGTTTCCTTCGTAGAAGTAGGCCTGCGCCGTCATGGCATCGGCTTCCGCGGCTTTGCCCTGCTTGTAATAGACGTTTGCGAGCAGCCTGTATGCGCGACCATTTTCAGGATCGTCTACGAGGGATTTCCGCAAAAGATCTACTGCTTCCTTTCGGGCCTCGGCGCTGTCGGTGCCTTGCAGAGCGCTCGCGAGTTCAACGCGGATGAGGGGACTGCTCGGAGCGAGCTTAAGCGCCTCGCGCAGGCTCGGCACAGCCGCGGCCATTTTGCCCGACCGCATAAGGAAGTCGGCCTTGAGTTCATGGAAGTAGGGGTAGGACGGGTTCTCGCGGATCATGGATTCCGCGTCCGCCACTGCCGCTTCGAGCGCGCCTGGACCGCCCTTGAAGAACTTCGCAATAGCCCGGGCGTAGCGGGCGGGAAGCGTCGTGTTGCTCGCTGGGTAGCGGTTGAACACCGCCGTGGGGTTTTCCAGATAGCCCGAGAGCTTTGCTCGCATCAGATCGTGACGCAGCTGTAACGATGGCGGATCCTTCTGAGCGTAATATGGGCTCGTCGTCGCCAGCTGGTTCAGCCGCGCCAAGCGGTCGACGGAAAGCGGATGCGAGCGCACGAACGGATCCTGGAATTGATCCGTCAGGTACTCCTGCTCCTTGAATCGCTCGAAGGTCGTGAGCATGCCCTTTGCCGATTGCTTCGTCGCATCGAGATACTTGATGCCCGCTTGGTCAGCCGCGGACTCTTGCGACCGGCGCTCCGCGAGCAGCCCCTTCACAATGACCGAAGTGCCGCCCTGAAGGATTGCTTGCCCGCCCTGCATCGTCTCGCGCCCGGTATCGCCGCCGGCCACGCCGCCGGCGACCATGGCGCCGATCCCGAGAACCTGAGTCAGCAATGCCCGCGTTTGATCTTTGGCAATCCGCGACCTGAGAGCCGCCATGTGACCGCCGGCGATATGACCGGCTTCATGCGCGATGACGCCGATGACTTCGTTCGGCGTGTTGGCCTGCATCAGCGTGCCGGTATGCACGAAGACGTTGCCGCCATCGAGAACGAACGCGTTGAAGGCATCGTTGTTGACGATGCGCACAGTCACGCGTCCGCTGCCGAAACCCGCCGCTTGGAAAATTGGCTTCGCGTAATCCTGCAGCAACGCCTCGATCTCGGCGTCGCGGATGAGCGGCAAGCCCTGCGCACGCGCGCTCTGGGCCGGCGTGAGCAACGAAACTGCTGCCACGGCAGCTACAAGCAGGCTGACTTTCACGGCCGAGAACGCCGGAAAAGTCCTCGGAAGTTCAGGCATTGAGTGTGCCCCGATCTCGATGAACCTTGTCGAGACGCCGCACGCGGTTGAACCGGGCAGCCAGCCCCGCTGGGTCGATTACGACACGGATGATATCCGCATCAGTCATCACTTTAGGGCATCAGAGTGACAACCGAGAATAGCAAATGTTGCGGGAACATTTGCGCTGCCCGGCGGAACGCTGATCGGGCGACGCCGAGTGTAAGTTGGAGAGGCCAGAATTAACCGCTCTGGCCTCTCAATTTCTCATTCGCTGCTGAACTTTCGCTGCCACCAGCCCTTGCGCTGCGGAGCGGCTTGAACTTCGGCGACCTCAGCAACCGTCGTGTCGATTTCTTCGCCGGGGCGGACGACGACGCGTTCGATGCGCGGCTCGCTTGATCCCACTTCGTGACGGCGGCGAAGCGGCGTGACGGGCGCGCTTTCCTCCGGCGCGGCGGCGCGAGGCGCCCCGACTGCGGCGGTCGGCTCTTCCACCTGGGCCGGAACGGCGGGGCTCACGGGAGCAACGGGAGCTTCCTCTACAACGCCGCTCTCGTCACCCGACGAAGCGTCGTCTGCGGAAGCAGGAGCGTCCCAGATGCGCCGCGGGCGCTGACCTGCGCCACCCGATTTCTCGGACGGAGCCTGCCGGGCTTCAGACCGGCCGTTCTCGGCGCGGGGCGCAGCCTCGTTCTCTGCCGGCTCGTGAGCTTCCTGGGCCTCATGAGCAGCATCTGTGTTGGTGTCTTCGACATCCGGTTGATCGCCGCCGAAGTCGTCGCCTTCACTGCCTTCGGCAGCAATGCCCGTCTCCTCGCGGTTCGCGCGGTCTCTGCCACGGCGCCCGCCGCGACGGCCCCTGCGCCGGCGCCGGCCTGGCTTGTCGCCATTGCCCGTGCCCGCCTGGTCTCCGAACGCCGATCCTTCGACGCTCGGCTGGCCGTCAGCATCCTCGTCATCGCCATGAACGGCTTCGACGTCTTCATCGCCGTCGGGATGCGCACCTTCAGAAGTCGCGACATCACCATCGGCACGCGGCTCGAAACCGAAACGTTCGCGGCCCTGGCCTTCGCCGCGATCGCGTCCGCCGCGCCCGCGGCGCCGCCGCCGCCGTCCACGCCGGTTGCCGTTTTCTTCGCCTTCGCCACGAGCTTCGCGGCCGACGGAAGCCTCGTCGCCGTCCTCACTGTCGGGTGCGATCTCGATCTCACCGCCCTCGAAGGCCGGTGCATCTTCCTCGCCGTCAAAGCCCCAGTCCATGTTGACCGCAGCGCGTTCGGCGCGGCGAATGGGAGCTGCAACACCACCGCGTTCAACGGTGAAATTCGCGCCCTGGACGCGGTCGCTGCCGAGCACGGTGATCGAGTGGCCGTGGCGGGCTTCCATGTCGGTGACATAGGCGCGCTTGCTGTTGAGAATGTAGAGTGCGACCGCGGGCGTCGTCGTGGCGGTCAGCGGGCCTGTAGCGCCAGCCGTAATGGCATCTTCCAGCCCGCGCAGAACGGCAAGCGCAATGCTCTCGGTCGAACGAATGATGCCGGTGCCCTGACAGTGCGGGCACTGCGAAGTCGAGCCTTCCAGCACACCGGTCCGCAGCCGCTGCCGCGACATTTCCATGAGGCCGAAGTGCGAAATGCGTCCGAGCTGGATGCGTGCGCGATCGAAACGGAGAGCGTCCTTCAACCGCCGCTCGACAGCGCGGTTGTTGCGCTTCTCTTCCATGTCGATGAAGTCGATGACGATGAGACCGGCAAGGTCGCGCAGCTTCAACTGGCGCGCGATTTCATCCGCAGCCTCGAGGTTCGTCGCGAGGGCCGTCTCTTCGATCGAAAACTCGCGGGTGGATTTTCCGGAGTTCACGTCGATGGCAACCAGCGCTTCCGTCTGGTTGATCACGATGTAGCCGCCGGAACGCAGCGTCACCTGCGGCAGGAACATCGCGTTGAGCTGGCGCTCGACGCCGTAGCGCGTGAAGAGCGGTGTCGGATCCCGGTAAGGAACGACATTCTTCGCGTGGCTCGGCATCAGCATCTTCATGAAGTCGGCGGCTTCCTGGTGCCCCGCTTCACCGGCGACGACGATCTCTTCCACGTCCTTGTTATAAAGATCGCGGATCGACCGCTTGATGAGGTCGCCCTCTTCATAGACGAGGCTCGGCGCGGTCGACTGCAGCGTCAGCTCGCGCACGCTCTCCCAGAGCCTGAGCAAATATTCGAAATCGCGCTTGATCTCCTGCTTCGTCCGCGCGGCGCCTGCCGTACGGATGATGAGGCCCATGCCCTCCGGAACCTCGAGTTCCTGGGCAATCGCTTTGAGACGGCGGCGGTCCTGCGGGTTGGTGATCTTGCGCGAGATGCCACCGCCGCGGGCGGTGTTGGGCATCAGAACGGTGTAGCGGCCGGCAAGCGACAGATACGTAGTGAGAGCGGCGCCCTTGTTGCCGCGCTCTTCCTTGACGACCTGAACGAGGATGATCTGGCGGCGCTTGATGACTTCTTGAATCTTGTAGCTGCGCGGGCGGCGGCGCTGGCGCTGCGGGGCCTCGTCGCGATACTCGCGGCCGTTACCTTCCTCCACATCGGCGCCGCGCTCGTCATGCGAGGCGTGCTGTTCGGAGTGGTGGTGGTTCGAGTGGTCATCGTGGGAATGATCGTCGTGGCCATGGTCGTCGTGATCATGCACGTGATCATGCTCGTCCTCGGCGCTGGCGGAATCCTCCGCCTGGGCTTCATCGCGCTGGAGCGTTGCCTCGGGCGCATCATTATCGTTGCGGGCTTCGGCCGGTGCCTCTGATCGCTCCTTGACCGGAGCCTCTTCCGAAATCACGTCATCGTTCGATGCCGAGACGGACGCAGCGACGGAGCTTGCTTCTTCCTCGTCTCCCTCGCCGCCGATTTCTTCGATGTGCTCGTCGTCTTCTTCGACGTCGACGATGTGAGCGATCTCGACGGCATCATCCGAACCGTTGTCGCTAAATTCTTCGTCGCTGCCGGCTGAGCCTTCGCCGCGCTCGCTGGAGCCGTGGCCTCCGCGCGCGGCTGCGCGCTTGGCGAGAGCTTCCGCGCGGCGGTCTGCGGCGGCTTCCAATTCGGCTTCCGCGGCCGCTTCCTCATCGAGAAGCGCCTGCCGGTCCGCGACAGGGATCTGATAGTAATCGGGATGGATTTCATTGAAGGCGAGGAAGCCGTGACGGTTCCCGCCGTAATCCACGAACGCAGCCTGAAGTGACGGCTCAACGCGCGTCACCTTTGCAAGATAGATGTTTCCGCGAAGCAGCTTGCGCGCTGCGCTTTCGAAATCGAATTCCTCTACCCGGCCGTTTCGTTGAACCACGACCCGAGTCTCCTCGGGGTGCGTGGCATCGATGAGCATTTTCGTGTTGGACATTGCTTGAGTTCCTCGGCGCGCCGGGGCGGCGGCTCGCATCTCGAACCGCGAAGAACGGAGCGGCTTGCGAGATTCGCGCGGCGGCGCGTGCTGTGGGTTGATGGCGCTGAAAAGGTGATGGGCGGCCGCGCCGGGTTCTGCGTCATCCCGGTCCCGCCTGTGCGCGAAAGGCGCGCGGGAACGCATGAGGGAGCCGCGCGGACCGGGGTCCGCTGAGCGCCGCTATGGATGATGCAAGCTTTCGTCATGGCCTGTCGTGTAAAGCCCAGCTGCATGTCCGAATTGAGGGACGTTGGCCGGGGGAAATTTGCCGACGCCTTCCGGCATCGCGGTGAATCAATCGTGGTCGCCCGGCAATGCGCGCTGTTACCCGACTGACAAATCGGGGCGACCGGCACAAAGTCTGAAGCTCCGCCAATAGAGCCGCGTGGGCCCTGAAGTTGAAGCCATCGAACCTGCTGAGCGACGTGATACTCCCGTACGCTAGCCTCGAGCAGGTGCCATCCGTGCTTGCCCAATCACCTGAAAAAGCAGGGCTTTTGATCCCGCAGCAGGCAGACTGGACATCGCAGGCGCCAACTGACTCACACCGTCCAGGCGTGTGTCTCGAACGCCACCGAATACAATTGAAACTGTACGAGGTCCCCCCCGCCCTGGCAAGTGCTATAAACCTTCAGGCAGGATGGCCCTCAATGGCACGGA
>Ga0182740_1002271_pt1 | contig 11968 bp, 8 predicted proteins | sample eDN5th37CKraftBY_FD_128872 | JGI IMG/M metagenome (GOLD analysis project Ga0182740, IMG submission 128872) | Enriched backyard soil microbial communities from Emeryville, California, USA - eDNA 5th pass 37_C Kraft BY (version 2) (version 2) | ecosystem: Environmental > Terrestrial > Soil >...
AGCTTGCTGGCGATCGCTTCCATCGTTTCGGAGGCGACGTTCGGGTCGATCACCGCCAGTCCCAAGATGGCGTCACGGGCGTGGATGTCGGTGGTGAGAAGCAATCCGACTCGTGCGGCGAGAGCGGAGTCGGGGGTGGTGCGGGTGCTCACCAGCTCGGCCAGCTCGCGGATGATGCTGCTCGCGAACTCCTCTCTCATCGTCTCTTTCGCGGCGCGGGCGCGTCGACGATCGGTGACGGTCACCGAGTCCTTGCGGTGGTAGCGGGCGGTGAGCTCGGAGCGGTCGCGGGCGACAATGCGGCCGTTGAGGACGGTCGCTGCGCCCACCTGGGTGGTGGCGGGGTCGGGGACCGTGCCGGTCTCGAACAACCCGCGCAGGTCGGTCCAGATCTCGCCGCCGCGAATGCTCGGGGTGTAGAAACTGCCCCACACATCGGCTCCGGCGCCGAGCAGCATGGCGATCACGCGCTCGGACTCGTCGAGCACCTGATGGAAGGTGCGGTTGTCGGCGACCACGATGACGTACACGCCCTCGGTGTCATTGGAGCGGCTGATCGCGGCGGTGACGAGCGGATGGTCCATCTCGCCGAAGTCCATCCGGGCGATGTGGGAGAGTCGGTTGCCCGCGAGGAAGACCAGCACGACCGACTGCGACGGTACGAAGCCCAGCATGGCCGGGATGGCAGCGATCATCTCGCCGGTGTTGTCGATCTTGATGGGCTCGGTCATGAGCCGCCTCCTGATGGTCGGGGCGGACCTGCTCGGCCCGCCTGTTCTTGGTGCCCTTCTGGCAAGGAGATGACGACCTGCACAGGGCCGCGGGAGTGCAACCTCCGGACGGAAGAATCTTTCGAGGAGCGAAGCGGGGGAAAGATTGTTCCGGGCCGTCAGGCCGCGCAGCGCCGGGGGTTGTGCGGAGCGGACCGCAGGTCAAAATCGGATGGTCAGAAGGGCACCTTCTCGGGGTTGTTGTGCAGGGCGGCGCGTCAGCGACGCTCGTTTCGGTGGACACCGAAGGTGGCCCGTGTCCGGCATCGAGGTGCCGGACACGGGCCACGGGATGGGGAGTGATGGGGGTGTACAGAGATGCTGATCGGTCGTGCGGGATTCGGTACCTGTCTGGTCTTGGCGGTGCTCGACGCATTGTTGGCGGCGTGGTTTCTTGCGGCCGGCTCACCCGGCCCAGGTCTCGGTTTGCGGCGATCGCATCACTGTTCGTCCTGGCCGCGGTTCTGCGGCGTCCGCGAGCGGCACGCACGTCCTCGTTCGCGGACTCGGATCGGCCGGCCTCTGAATCTGGTGCTGCCGCGCCACCGCTGCGCGCCGACTTGCCTTCGAATGACCGGGTCGGGGATGGGATCGGAGCCCGCTCGGTGGCCCATGGAGGCAGCGCGGCGGAGGTGGGCCAACAACACCGAAGTCCACCCGTCGTGATCATGGTCGGTGGTGTCCGGCGGGTGCGCTACAGTCCTGTCCAGCGAGTCCGGGGGCCGCTACTGCCCAACACTCGGTCCGAGGATCCCTCGCGGGGCCTCGGCCCGAACTCGGTAACCTGGGGGATCACCGGGTTCGAGCAGTCGCGGCCCCTTCGACGCCGTGACTCTAGCTGCGGACGGCGTAGGTGTGAGCGTCGGCGACGGTGTAGCCCTTGTCGGTGTAGATCCGGTCGTCGCGGGCTCCGAGGCGTTTGAGGGCCGTGCGTTGGGCTCGCAGATCTTGGCCCGCGGTGCTGCATCGGGCATATCCGATCAGGATTCCAACCCTGAGGCGACCACCGCACTGTTTGGGTCAGCGATACGAGATCCAAATGCAGGACGGTTAAACAGGACGGTCCAGCGACTCGATTCGGCAGGATGTGATCGAGTGCCAGGCCGTTTCGAGTGTGTTGTTTGGGGATCGTCAAACAGCACATCTAGGAATCCGCCACAGCGAGCCAAGCCGACTTCCGCCGCGACGGACTCGCGAGTCGAAAATTGCCCACTTTTGCGTCTGTTTCGTTTGCTGCGTATATTGCACCTAGAGGAGGTGGGGTATGTCCGCGATCGAACATCCCAGTGCCGTCGAGCAGGAGCAGGCGAGACAGGCGCTGAACGCGCTGCGGGACGTGAAACCGAGTACCGACACGTTCGACGTCACCGTCGCCGGAACGTCGGAGTCCGTGCACCTGCCGAGTTCTGCCCTGGAGTTGATCAAAGACGTACTGGCGAACATGGCAGCCGGCCAGGGCGTGACCGTGGTCCCTGCACATGCTGAGCTCACCACCCAGCAGGCCGCCGAGCTGCTCAACGTCTCGCGCCCGCACGTGATCAAGCTCCTCGACCAGGGCCTCATTCGGTACCGGCTGGTGGGCCGGCATCGTCGGATCCTGGCGTCGTCGGTTCTTGAGTACCGGCGCGCCCAACAGCGCGATGCGCGTGGGGCGGCGGACGAGCTGGCCTCGTTGTCCGAGGACCTCGGACTGTACTGACGTGACCTTCACTGTTCTCTACGACGCGAATGTGCTGTACCCGAACGTGCTTCGCGACGTGCTGATTCGCCTGGCTCAGACCGGGCTGGTGCACGCGCGGTGGACCGACCGGATTCTCGACGAGACGTTCCGCAATCTCGCTGCCAACCGGCCGGACATCCCCACCGGCACCCTGGCCAGGCTGCGGGAGCTGATGAACCGAGCGGTGCCGGATTGCCTGGTCACCGGGTACGAGGCACTTATCCCGGCCCTGACGCTGCCCGACGAGGACGACCGGCACGTGCTCGCCGCGGCGATCCGCTGCGGAGCGCAGGTGATCGTCACCGCGAACCTGCGCGACTTCCCCGATGCCGAACTTGCCCAGTTCGGCATCGAGGCCCTGCACCCGGACGAGTTCGTCATGGACCTGTTCACGCTCGACGGGGCGCGGGTGCACCAGGCGATCAGCGCGACCGCCGCAGCGTGGCGCAACCCGCCCGGCACCCCGGCCGACGTATGCGACCGCCTCGCCGCGGCGGGCTTACCGATCTCCGCCGCGGCGTTGCGTCGCTGAGACTCTATGGCGCGCCCCGAGCGGTTTCGTTGTTCCGAAAGTTGTTCTCGTACTTATGTTTCGAGACCTTTTTCAGAATCGATTTGTGAGATGCCGGGAGCTGGGTCGACCCGATTCCGCTTGCACGCCGGATGAGTGTCCAACTACCAAGGTTGTGAGACGATCCTATCTATGCACGGGTGTTCTCCGTGGGAGGCGTCCCAATAGCAAGCGCAATACCTCTAGGAGCGCATTCAACTCGTCATCGGGCTGCGATCGATTCCCATGGCGCAGTCGTGAGCCAGTCAACAATTTCTTGCGAATCACGGGGGCTGGAATTCTGAAGGGCTGGTAAGAATCGGGAACCTTGTTTGGTGTAGGCCATCCCGCTCGACGCTGCTGGTACAGACTGCGCGTGCAGGACGATAGCGCCGTGCCGTGCGCGCGAGATCATGACAGCCAGTACACGTGCTTCTTCAGCGACGGCTTCGACCGTGTTCGCTCGAAAGTCGGGAATGCTCCCTTCCTCCGCTCCGATCACGATGACCCAGTCAAACTGCTGGCCCTTGCCGGCATGTCCGGTAAGGAGGTGAACGCCGGGAACGGTGATCAGTGTGGTTTTGTCGCCTACGCGAATTCTCGACTTAACGACGGCAATGCTGTGGCCCTCCGCAAGGAGATCGTGGCACCAGGTGAGCGCATCGGCGAGTGCTTCGCGCCCGCTTGGGTCCTGTATTGCGTCGAGGTTGGCGGCCGCCCGGAGAAATCCGAGGGGATCGGCCGATTTTGCGAGTTCCATGGGGTCCAATTGAGACAACATCGCCTTCATGACCTTTGCGGTGTCGGTATCGAGGACTCCATCGTCCCAGCGGTGGCATGCGAGGCCGCTTCCGGCGATTGCCTCATCGACGAAGCGGCGGCGCGACGCGGTACGTGCAATGATGCCGATTCTCTGAAGTGGAGCTCGGGTGAGCACAAACTTCGAGAACTTCATTGCCCAGTCCGCTTCTTCGGCAGCAGTCGTGAAGGTGACGAGCCCTGAAAGCCCTCCACCGGGCCAGGATTCCGGTGCGGCGCTTTTCAGTCGTTGGCCCCCGGTCAGGGGGGCGAGCGAGTTGACCATGTCCAGAACCGCTGGTGAGGAGCGGTGGGAGTCCGAGAACTCGATGACCTTCCTGCACTCGATGCGAACTGCGTTGTCAATCTCAGTGGGTCTGGCGCCGGCGAAGACGTAAATGCCCTGAGCCAAGTCGCCGGCGTAGGTAGTTTTCTGGTAGCCGATTCGGTTGATGATTCGGAGTTGCTGCGGGGTGAGGTCTTGGAACTCGTCTACGACGACGGCGGCGAAGTGGTTGCGGTATAGGTCGGCGACACCGTCATGCTGGAGGATGACTTCCGCGAGCCGCGGGAGGTCATCGTAGGTCAACCGGTTTTCTTGTCGGCGTTGCCGCTCGATTTCGAGGGCGTTGGTGTTTCCGGCTGTAATGAGCAGGCGTTCGACCTCTATGTCGTCAAGGGGTTCTTGCTTGGTCTCGCGCAAGATGTCCTGGACGGCGCCGATGGCCTTGTACTGAAGTCCGCGCCTTCTGCATTGCTCGCCGACCCAGTCGTTCTCGGGTAGGGCCACTGTTGGGTCGATTCCGATGAGTGCTGCGTGTGCGCGGACGATCCGGGCCGAAAGACCGTGGAAGTTCGAGATGGTCACGAGACCACGCAGCTGAGCGGATGGGAGGTGAGCTTGCAATCGTTCACGGATGTTGTCGCGGGCACGGTTGGAGAATGTAGTAACCAGAATTCTTCGTGGCGGAGCAACGTCGCCACGCGCGAGTAGGCCTTGGATTCGCAACGCGAGCGCCTCGGTCTTGCCGCATCCCGCGGGCGCAATTGCGAGCAGGCTGAGGTCGTTGTGGTCGCGGATCTGCCGTTGAGCATGTGTTGGATTGAGCATCTCAGGGGCTCACGATTTCGTTCAGGAGCCCGTCGGTACTGGTAATGCGGGGGGCTGTGCCAGCATCGAGCAATGGGGCGACAACCATCGCGGCCTTGACCTTGGATCTCTTCCTGCGGCAGAACGCAGCCACGTCCTTGTTGAGGTAGGTACCGCCTGGGCCGGTGGGCTGACAGTTCGCAAGTTCATTGGTGCTGAACAGACTGGATGCTTGAAGGGCAGGCCAGATGACTGCCGCTCCGAGTGCATTGACGTACTCGTCTTCGAGGTCAACCCGGGAGATCCAGACAGAGTGCCGGTTGAGTTCGGCTGTAGGAACACCGAGCTTGCTTGCAGTCGCATTCTCTGCATCCTCGTCAATCAGCATCGAGATGGGGATTTTGAACCCTGTCGGGCCGAAGAGTTTTTCGACAGAACCCATGTCACCAGCACCTCCAGTCTCGATGACGGATACACCGAGCCGATCGAGGTTGCGATCCGTAAGGTCTGCGACTCGCTCAAGGATGATGCGGTCGGAGATTCCCTCGACCGCGACGACCCGGTGTGAGGTCAGTGGTTCGAGCTTGTCGCGTACCCACCAATGCACGCTCAGTTTTTCGTCTGCCGAGAGGAAACCTCTGGTGGGTTGCACAACGACGCCGCCGGCGCGGACAACCACGATTGAATCCGGGTCGAAAGCACCGACGATGTCCGCCGAATGCGTTGCCAGGATCTTCTGGTTGGGACTCGTTTGTAGAAGACGAGCAAGGCTGCGTTGACTGGTCGGATGGAGGTGGACCTCCGGTTCGTCGATGCCGACCATGTTCGCGCCTGAACTCATGAGGTCATAGAGGGCGATGGCGTAGAGGGCTCTGGTTCCGTCGGACTGTGCGGAGATGTTGTGTGGTGTGCCGTTCTTGTGAACCTGAAGGCGGACATCACCCAGTACGTCATTGTCGGCGGCAGAGCCAGGAACAAAGGAGAGGTCATCCTTCTTGACTGGTTCCGGCAGGGCACGGGAAAGCTGATTCGCCAGCTCGTTTCGTAGGGTGGACAGCACGACGGAGGTCTTCAGCTTCTCGGCGAACGACGTCGTAATGGCGTCGAAACCCGCTTGCTCAGAACCGAGTTCCACGGCTTGGAGGATGTCGTCGAGCGTGGACTTGCGACCGTCGCGCAAGTCCCTTGTCTGAGCGGTCGCGCTGAGGAACTTCCAGCCGAGGCCGAGGAGTTGGTCGCGGGAAAGTTGGCGACCTGTGCCGCCACCGGGAGCCAAGCGTTCAATGGTGAGTGTCTCGTTGGAGTCGATGGCGGCGGTAAGCCGGATCGTGAGGCTCTGCTTACCGTTGGCGGGGTCGATGGTGATCTCATCCGGGAAAAGGGCCTTATCATCATCGACGAATCCTGTGAGATCGGCCTCTATGACAAGAGGCTGCTCGCGGTCGCGGAAATCGTCAGATGTGATGTGCGAGTAGAGCTGCGCTGTGCTTGCTCCCAGTAGTAAGTCAAGGCACCGCAACAATGAAGACTTCCCGACGTCGTTCGCCCCGACGAGGACCAAGTGATCTCTCACTTCGACCTCGAGGTCCACGAGACGGCTGTGATTATGAACTTGTAGGCGGGTCAGCCTCATTTGTCGCCTTTTGTTGTAGAGGTCAGTCGTGCCCCGTCGAGCCGACGATGCACCATCGAGACGGTCGTCATAACATCCAGAAGCTCGTCGTCGGTGAGGTTTCTATGGAGCCGGGGATCGTGGGCAACTGGGTTTCGGAAGAGCCCATTGAGTCCCTTCACAAGGTTGGCCAGTCCCGTTTGTTCGTCGCGTTCTGTCACGCTGTTGAGGTCGTTGATCGCCAACATTGGTACGCCAGACTTGCCCAAACTCAGGCAGTCGTCGACCAGCTTTGCTCCGTCACCGGAACGACTTGTCAGCTCCTGGAGTCGATCGAACACGCTCTTACAAGCTTCAAGGCAGGCGTGAAAGTTGTTCTTCTTGAGGATCTCGATCGAGGTGTACTCCAGCACCCGCGGATGCACTCGACGACGCCGAAGCTCGTCGTATAGCGAGGTGGCGATCTTCGTGGCCTCGTCGAGCGTTTCGGCGATCGCTCCAGTACTCACCTGTCCCTTGTCGGTGACGCGGAGTCCGACGAATGCGAGACGCTCGTTCAAGCCGTCTCGGCGAAGGTCGAATAGCTCGGGTCGGTCTCGGTAGGTCACCGGCTCCATGGCACGCACTATGAATGTGACGATCCGCCGTGCGGATCCGTCCTGATTCTGTCGGCGGACGAAGGCTTCAGTGAGCCGGACTCGCTTGGTGGCTCCCGGCAGCGGATCCTCCATTTCGAGGCGCGCGAGAAGGCCTCCGATCTCGCGGCCAGTGAGCCCAGTCTCAGTGTCCGCCAAGACCCCAGCGAGCCCCTCGAGTACACCGATGCTCCACGACCCGACGGTCGTTCCCAATGTGATTACCTACCCCTCAAGACAGTCGTGCAGGCGACGGTAGATGCCCGGCAGCAGCTCACCCAGCAGCTTCTGCGAAAGGTCCGCGTTGTTGAGGATCTGCGCCGACAGTTCCGATGAGGAGTCCATCGCCCCGATCACCGCGGCAAGGAACTCGTTGTGCAGATCCGGACTAGCGGAGAACTGGGCGAGGGAGTTGTTCTGAGCCTGCTGCTGCAGCGTCTCGGATTCCTCGAGCCGGTCCTTGATGTGGGTGACGACGTTCCGGACCGACGAGTCGGGGTGGTCACCGGAGAACAGGTCGTTGATCTTCGCGATCACCTCCTCCAACGCGACCATGTCTGGATCCTTCACAGTCCCCGTCCCGGCCTCCTTGGCCGGCTCGAGCTGCACGCCCGCGGTGAGGGTGCCATGCTGCTGGGCCTGTTCGTGGTGGCCGAGGTAGTCGATTGTGACCGCCGACAGGTCGATCGGGGTCTGCTTCTCCCCACCCGTGAGCTGCGGAGCCAGAAGCTTGAGGTAGATGGCGAGCTTCTCGAGCCACGGGTTCTCGTAGTCGAACAACTGCGACAGGAACTCGTACTGCCGCACATAGGTGCCGGCGTCCTTGCGGAACATCGCCAGTTCATCGATCGCCGCCCGGTCGCCACTGTCGACGGCCGTCTTCATGCGCACGGTGTAACGTTCCGCGGCCGGTGCAATCCACTTCTCCAGGGCGCTGTTGCCCTTCTTCGCCAGGTAGGCGTCGACGAGGCTGTCGACTTCGGAGGCCTCATAGATGCCGGTGACGGCGAGTTTGCGTTCGGTGTCGTGGACGATGTTCGGATCCGTAACGTCTGCGAGGGTGGTGGCCTCGTAGTACGGGGAGAACGCATCGACGATGTCGGAGACCTCGTTGGCGAAGTCGAGCACGAACGTCTGATCCTTGAGCGGCGCAAAAGTGCGGTTGAGGCGGGAGAGGGTTTGGACTGCCTGCACGCCGCCGAGTTTCTTGTCGACGTACATCGCGACCAGTTTCGGCTGGTCGAAGCCGGTCTGGAACTTGTTGGCCACCAACATCACCTGGAACTCGTCGGTGGCGAAGGCGTCGCGCAGATCCCGGCCCTTCAAACCGGGGTTCATGCCGGTCTCGGTGAACGGCTCATTGCTGCCGGATTCGGTGTCCTTGACCTCGCCGGAGAAAGCCACCAGCGCGGCGACGTCGGTGTAGCCGTGGTCAGCCACGTACTTGTCGAAGGCGAGTTTGTAGCGGACCGCGGCCTTGCGGGACGAGGTGACGACCATTGCCTTGGCCTGCCCGTTGAGCCGCCAGGCCACGTTCTGCCGGAAGTGCTCGACGATGATCTGCACCTTCTGCGCGATGTTCGTCGGGTGCAGCTTCACCCAGTTCATCACCGACTTCACCGCCGCCGACCGATCCACCAGATCCGAATCGTCGCCGCCCCCGGTGACAGCGATCGTGCCCTCGGCGCTGTCGTTGGTGGCGTAGGTCTTTCCACCGTGGGAGAGCCGGAACGCGGTCTTGTAGGGGGTGTAGTTGCGCAGCACGTCGAGGATGAAGCCCTCGTCGATGGCCTGCTGCATCGAATACAAGTGGAACGGCCGCGGCGTCCCGGACTCGTCCTTGCGGCCGAACAACTCGAGGGTGGTGGCCTTCGGGGTCGCGGTGAACGCGAAGAACGAAATATTGCTGGCCTCGGCACGCGTCTTCGTCTCCGCGGCCAGGATGTCCTCCGCCGACACCGACCCGCCCTCGACGACCTCCGCCAACTCGGCCTGGGAGAGGACCTGCTTGAGCTTGTTCGACGCCCCACCGGCCTGCGAGGAGTGGGCCTCGTCGGCGATGATCGCAAACGACCGCCCCTGCAGCGACTTGCGGTCGGCGATCGCATCCAACGCGTAGGGGAAGGTTTGGATGGTGACGATGATGATGTGCGTCCCCGCCTCCAACGCATCCGCCAACTCGGACGACTTCGAGCCAGAGAGGCCGTCGATGTGGGCGACGACTCCGGTGGTGCGGTTGATCTGGTGGATCGCCTCCTGCAACTGCGCATCCAGGACGGTGCGGTCGGTGACCACGATGACCGACGAGAACACCTTCTCGTCCGCCTCGTTGTAGAGACTGGCCAGGCGCTGGGCGAGCCAGGAGATCGAGTTCGTCTTTCCCGAGCCGGCCGAGTGCTGGATCAGATACCGGTGCCCCGGCCCCTCCGTCCGGGCCGCCGCTACCAGTTGGGTGACGGCTTCCCACTGGTGGAATCGTGGGAACAGCAGTGTTTCCTTGCGGGTCTTCTTCCCCGTCTCCGGATCCCGGCGCTCGGTGACCTCCAGGTGCAGGAACCGGTCGAGGATCTCGAGCCAGGTGTCGCGCTGGAGGATTGTCTCCCACAGGTACGACGACGCCGATCCGTCCGGGTTCGGCGGATTCCCGGCCCGATGCTGGTTGCCGCGGTTGAACGGCAGGAACACCGTGTCCGGCCCATCGAGCCGGGTGGTCATGTGCACTTCCTTGTTCGACACCGCGAAATGCACCAACGCTCGCTTCGCGAACGTCAGGAGAGGCTCCCCCTTCGGGGCACGATCCTTTTTGTATTGCTCGATCGCATGGGCCACCGACTGCGTAAAATCGGTCTTCAGCTCCGCAGTGGCGACGGGGATGCCGTTGACGAAGAACACTAGATCGATCGCCTTCTTGGTGTTCGTGGTCGAGTAGTGCACCTGCCGCATCACCCGCAACCGCACCGCCGCGTACTTCGCCGCAGTCGAGACGTTCAGACCCGAGTTCGGCTTGAACTGGCACATCGCAAACGAGGCGTTGAAATCACTGAACCCCCGCCGCAGCACCGACAGCGTGCCACCGTCGGCTTTCAGATCCGCGGACAAGGCCTTCGCCAGACGCTGCAGCAAAGCCGCTTTCGCCTTCCCCTGCGCCTCCGGCGGGTCGGACGGCTTGATGCGCTTGTCCCACTCAGCCGGCTGCGTCTCCGCCAACCAGGCGAACACGTCCTCCGGAAACAGGGCCAACTCGCGGTCGTAGCCGGCATCATCCGCCGAATACAACCACCCGTTCGCGGCGAGATACGTGCAGATTTCGTCCTCGAGCACCGATTCATGATGCTGCAGCATGATCAAGCCACCCCCCGAACGTCGATCTTCCCGGTCACCGCATCAGTGATCAGCGCCGAGCGATATTCCCGCAGCGTCTCGATCATCTCCATCGACTTAGCGATCAGGGCGTCGATCCGGGCGCAGCGAGTATCCAGGTAGTCGGCGATACTTGCTTGTTCGTTGGTCGGCGGAACAGGGAGCCGGACGGTGCCCAATCGCCCTGCACTGATGATCGGCAGTGTGTTGCCCATCGACGAAGCCCAGATTCGCTCGTAGCTAGCGACGAGCGCGAAGTAGGTGTACCTAGGACAATCGGCTCCGACGACAGCGGTAATTTGCTGGTTCGATGATGAATCCACGTCGACGTAGCCAACCTTGCCCAGCGTTGCTCCAATCGAAACAACGTGGACTGACGGTGCTGACAGACGAGGTACCGAGGCTAGGCCCGAATCCGAGATGAACTTCGAAGCAGCCGACGGGTGCCCAGTAATGTCCAGGTCTTCGGGCCGAAACCACGGAAACCCCTCACCCGAAGACGCGTAGTTACCTTCGCTGCCCGTTGCCGGTGTACCACCCGTGATCAGTCGGCCTAAACGCTTGAGGGGCTGCACTTGCCAATGAGCCGGGATCGCCGGGAAGCCTGATCCGCAGTCCTTCATCTCGACGTTCGGGTCGAGACCCTTCGTGACTGCCTGGGTGATCGTGGCGGCACGGTCCTCGCGCAGAGTGATGATGAGCTGCTCCTGCTTGGCGATCAGCGCATCGATCTTGGCGGTCTCGCGGTCGAGGAAGTCAACGATGCCGTACTGCTCCGCGACGGACGGATGGCCAATGTGGAATGAGCGAACATGCTCGTCTGGGACTCGCTTGAGTCCGCCTGCACCGGTCATTGCAGCGATGCTGGACTGCCGGAATCGATCGGAGCGAACGAGGTATCCAAGGAATCGCTGGTCGAGGCCACTGCCAGGCCGCAGTGTCGTGACTTCTGATGTTCCGAATCCATCTGTGGTGGGGAGCGTCTCGATGACGGCAGCTTTCCCGTTCTCGAAGCACGGCGTCACCTTGGCCATGATGACGTCGCCATTTGCGAAGTACGAGTACCCCGTGAGCAGCTCGCGAATCGGTCGCTCGCGTGTCGTGTCGAGTGTGCCGTCCTCACCAATGGCCTCCATCGGAAGGAACGTCACCATTTCGTTCCCATCCGACCGAAGACTCTCGGGTACAGAAGGATTGACCTTCAGGAGATGGCGCAGTTTGGAGACTTGCCAATGGTCAGGGATGGAACCCGAGCCGGCGGTCTCCTTGTACTTCGGATACACCGGCCAGCTCACGCGCCTACCTCCGCGAGCATGGCCTGGATTTCGGTGACGAGGCCGCGAAGGTCCTCCTGAATTTCTTCGAGGGGTCGGGGTGGGGTGTAGCGGTAGAAGTGCCGGGTGAAGGGGATCTCGTAGCCGGTCTTGGTCTTG